>Ga0126307_10001576_pt1 | contig 15055 bp, 14 predicted proteins | sample Plot28_FD_89955 | JGI IMG/M metagenome (GOLD analysis project Ga0126307, IMG submission 89955) | Serpentine soil microbial communities from UC McLaughlin Reserve, CA, USA - Plot28 | ecosystem: Environmental > Terrestrial > Soil > Grasslands | place: USA: UC McLaughlin Reserve, Lake County... | reverse complement strand
CATCTCCTGTCCGCGGAAGTCGGGAGTCAGGACCTCGACCTTGCAGCCCGGAGCCATCCGCCGAATCGAGCGGATCACGCCTACGAACGCACTGGCTCCGTAGTCGGGCAGGTCGTCACGGTCCACGGAGGTGATCACGGCGTGGCGCAGCCCCATTCGCTTCACCTGGTTGGCAACCCGGAGCGGCTCGAGCGGGTCGTGCCAGGTCGGCTTGCCCGTCTGGACGTTGCAGAACCCGCAGCGGCGGGTGCAGACGTCCCCGAGGATCATGAAGGTGGCCGTGCCGCGCTCCCAGCACTCGCCGACGTTCGGGCAGTTCGCCTCCTCGCAGACCGTGTGGAGGTTGTCCTCCTCGATCGACTTCTTGAGGCGGCGGTAGGTCGGGCCGCCCGGCGCCGGGACCTTCAGCCAGGGCGGCTTGCGCGAGCGGAAGGGAATCTTGCCCTCCTCGTCGGTCACGTGCCCGCCGGGATTGGCCCGAGAGCGGGTGACGTGGAGTCGGTCGGTGATCTCGGCCATCGCTTCTACCGTACCGGTGCCGGGTCGCCGAGCAGCGCGGCCAGCGCGTCGGGGTTCGTCGCGACCGGCTCGCGCCCGTAGATCTCGCCGAAACCCTCAGTCACCACGTCCATGCAGGCATCCATGTCGACCTGCGTGCCGAACTCGCGGCACAGCGACGTCATCCGGACGTTCTCGATCCCGCACGGGACGACCCATTCGAAGGGCTGCAGATCGTTATTGACGTTGACCGCGAAGCCGTGGGTGGTGACGCCCCGGCTGACGTGCACGCCGATCGAGCCGATCTTCCGTCCCTCAGGCGGTGCCCCGCCGACCCAGACCCCGGTCAGCCCGTCGATCACCTCGGCGTCGACTCCATACGCGGCGAGGGATCCGGTCATCAGCCGCTCCAGGCGCCTGACGTACTCGTGGACGTTGTCGCCGTAGTGCTTCAGCGAAACGATCGGATAGCCGACCAGCTGTCCCGGCCCGTGGTAGGTGACGGCGCCGCCGCGATCGGTCTCGCAGACCTCGATCCCCTGCATCCGGTACCAGTCCTCGCCCATCGCGAGCTCACCCGGCTGCGTCCGGCGGCCCTTCGTGTAGACGGGGTAGTGCTCGAGGAGCAGCAGCACATCCGGCACCCGATCCTCTTGGCGGGCCGCTTCGATCCGCTTCTGCAGCCGTAGCGCCTCCTCATAGGGGACCAGTCCGCAGCGCACGGTCAGCACCTCGTCCACAGTCACATTCTCCCACTCCTCATGCGCCGGCCGCGGGGGCTCCGTGTTGGTCGGGCGGCCAGAAGGGCCACTCCTCGAAGTGGGAACAGAGCCCGGATTCGTCGAGCCGAACGATCCAGAGGTCGCGGTAGGCCTTGCCCTTCGGCGCCCCGTACTGAACCTCGATGCGCGCGACGCCCGTGTCGCCCTCGACCGCGACGATCTCTGCGCTCATCTCGAACTCCTCGTCGGGCCCGAGCCTCTCCGCTTCCCACATCCGCGCGATCGCCGGCAGGCCACGGTGCGGGTTCTCGTAGGGGCCCGTGGAGTAGGTGGCGTCCGCGGCGAACAGCCCGCCCAGGACGTCGGTGGCCGGCGTCCGCCAGGCGCGCTCATATCGCTCGATCCAGTCGGTGAGCTGCACGCGATCCATGGCGGCGAGCAGACTAGTGGGCCCCGGCAGGTGTCGCCAGGACCGGTGCGCCCGCCGTCTCGAGCCGCTCGCTCGAGACGGCCCTGGCCGCCTCGAGCGGCGTTGCCGATCGCTCCTCTGCCAGGTCGAAGACCCTCCGCAGCGCCCCACCGATGCCGTCCACCAGCTCGTCGAGCCGTTCCCGGTCGAGATCGTGGACCTCGCCATAGACGTTGATCAGCCCACCCGCGTTGGCGATGAAGTCGGGCGCGTAGAGGATGCCCCGCTCGCTCAGCTCCGCCGCCAGGGCGTCGCCGGCGAGCATGTTGTTGGCGGCGCCGCAGACGATCTCGCAGCGGAGCGCCGCGATGTTGTCCGGATTGACCGCGGCTCCCAGCGCGCATGGCGCCAGCACGTCGCACTCGGCGACGGTCGCCTGGTCCGGCTCCAGCCAGCTCGCCCCCAGACGGTCGGCGTCAGCGCGCTTGGCCGGATCGATGTCGGAGACGATCAACTCGGCGCCGGCCGCGACCAGCCGCTCCGCCAGGGGAAGCCCGACGTGGCCGAGCCCGACCACTGACACGACCCTCCCGGCCAGATCGCTCGAGCCGTGGAGGTGCTCGAAGCAGGCCCGCATGGCGGCCTCGACGCCGCGAGCCGTAACCGGGCTCGGGTCCCCGGAGCCGCCGTCCTCCAGCGGCTTGCCCGCCACGTGCGACGTGCGCTCGGCGACGATCGCCATGTCATCGGTCCCGGTGCCGACGTCCTCCGCGGTGACGTAGCGGCCATCCAGGGTCTCGACCAGGTCGCCGAGATCGAGCATCAGCGCGCGGCGGATCGCAGGACCGAGCTCGCGGTCGGGCGGCGGGCAGAGGACGGCCTTGCCACCTCCGAGATCCAGGCCGGCGGCCGCCGCCTTGTAGGTCATCGCCTCGGAAAGCCGGAGCGCGTCCGCGATCCCGTCGCCGAGGGTGGCGTAGCGCCACAGCCGCGCTCCTCCCAGCGCCGGGCCGAGGGCGGTGGAATGGACGGCGATGACCAGATAGATGCCGCTGCGCTCGCCGCGATGTACGGCGACCTCCTCGTGCCCGTTGAGCAGGCTCATCGCTCTTCCCATCCCTCGAGCCGGTCCTTGACCTCGCCGAGGAACCGCGCAGCCTGCGCGCCGTCGAGCGCCCGGTGGTCCCAGGACATGCAGAGATTTGTCATCGGGCGGATCGCGATGGACTCCTCGCCGTCCTCACCCACCACGACAGGCCGCTTCACGATGGCCTCCAGATCGAGGATCGCGACCTGCGGCTGGTTGATGATCGGTGTGGCCAGCACTGCGCCGAACTGGCCTGGGTTGGTGATCGTGAAGGTGCCGCCGGCGACGTCGTCGGGCTCCAATCCGCCGTCACGGGCGCGCTCGGCCAGGCTGCCGATCTCACCGGCGAGACCCTCCAGGCTGAGCCGTTGCGCTCGGCGGATCACGGGGACGATCAGACCCTGCTCGAGGGCCACCGCGATCCCCAAGTTGACGTCGTCGTGGTAGACGAGCTCCTCTCCGTCGATCGAGGCGTTCAGGATCGGATGGCGATCGAGCGCACCCACGGCCGCGCTCGCCACGAAGGCGAGGTAGGTGAGCGGGACCCCGCGACGCTTCATCCCGTCCCGCAGCTCGCGCCGAGCCGCGACGACGCGGGAGAGGTCGACCTCCACCACCGTTGTGCAGTGCGCGGCCGTGCGCCGGCTCTCGGTCATGTGTGCGGCGATCAGCTTCCGCATCGGGGACATCGGCTCGCGACGGCCGCCGGATAGGACGCCCTCATCCCTTCCAACTCCATTCGTCGCCGGCTCGGGCTCCGGCCGGTAGGGGGACTCCGAGTGGAGCGGCTTGTCCTCCTCGATCAGGGCGACGAGGTCGCGCTTGCGGATGCGACCTCCCATGCCGGTTCCCTCCACCGTGGAGAGGTCGATGCCGTGCTGCTCGGCCATCCGTTGCACGACCGGCGAATGGAATCCAGAACGATCGGTGCCGTCGTCCTCGGTCGCTGTGGCAGGGGCCGGTCGCTCCGCATGCTCCTCGGGATGCGCCTCGCCGGGCCGTGCCGCCGAATCCAGCTCTGCGAGTGGGGTTCCGACCGCTACGTCCTCACCAGCCTCGGCGAGGACGTTCGCCAGCCGCCCCGCCGCGGGGGAAGGAATCTCAACGTCGATCTTGTCGGTCGTCACCAGGCAGACGGTCTCGTCGCGCTCCACCCAGTCGCCGGGGCGCTTGGTCCACTCGACGATCGTGCCCTCGGCTACCGAGACACCCATCTGCGGCATGACGATTTCGATGACGGCCGCCCCGGGACGCGAAGCGGAGGAGGCGGCCTGATGATCAGTAGGCGAGGAGCTCACGCATGGCCTCCTTCACGTCATCGAGCTGTGGCAGGACGGCCTGCTCGAGGGGCGGACTGAACGGAATCGGGACGTCTGGCGCAGTCAGCCGGCGCACCGGCGCGTCCAGCGACTCGAACGCCTCCTCCGAGATCAGGCTGGCGACCTCGGCCCCGACCCCGCAGGCGCGCGTGGCCTCGTGGGCGATCAGCACCTTGCCCGTCTTGCGGGCGCTGGTGAGGATCGCGTCGGAGTCCAGTGGGTTCAGCGTGCGCAGGTCAAGCACCTCGATGTCCTCGTCGAGTTGCTCCGCCGCCTCCAGGGCGAGTGGAACGGACGAGCCGTAGGCGATCACGCTGAGCTCGTCGCCCTCCCGGGCGATGCGCGCTTCGCCGAGCGGAACGATGTGCTCGCCCTCAGGGACCTCGCCCTTGACATGGCGATAGAGGCCCTTGTGCTCGAGGAAGCAGACCGGGTTCGGGTCCCTGATGGCGCTCGTCAGCAGCCCCTTCGCGTCATCAGCCGTCGCCGGCGCCACGACCTTCAGCCCGGGCGCCTGCAGGAACCAGGCCTCCGGGTTCTGCGAATGGAAGGGACCACCCGAGAACCCGCCGCCGGACGGCAGCCGGACCACCATCGGCACCGAGACGCCCTGCCGGTAGTGAAGCTTGCCGGCGACGTTGACGAGCTGATCGAAGCCGCAGGAGATGAAGTCGGCGAACTGCATCTCGGCAACCGGCTTCATCCCCTCGATCGCGGAGCCGATCGAGGCGCCGATGATCATGTTCTCCGCCAGCGGCGTGTCGAGGACCCGGTCGGCGCCGAACTCCTCGATGAAGCCGTCGGTCACCTTGAACGCGCCACCGAAGGCACCGATGTCCTCGCCGAGGCAGAAGACCGCCTCGTCTCGGCGCATCTCCTCGCGCAGCCCGTCGCTGATCGCCTGGAGGTAGGTCAGCTCGGGCATCAGGCGGCCCTCCCGTGCTCGAGGTGGGGGCGGCGGCCATTCCCGTTGGCCGACGGGCTCCAGCGCGACCAGGGAGCCTGGCCGTCGCCAAGCGTCTCCCACCGCTCGGCGAACACACCCTCGGACGCGATCGAGGGGTCGGGCATCGGCGAGGCGAGCGCCTCCTCGGCGCATCCATCCACGTACGCCTCCACCGACGCCCGGATCCCCTCGACCTCGTCCGAATCGAAGCCGTGCTCGTCGATCAGCTGGCGGCTGTAGAGCTCGATCGGATCGCGGTGCGACCACTCCTCGAGTAGCTCGTCCGGGACGTAGCTCATGTCGTCGTGCGCCCCGTGCCCGTGCATCCGCATCGTGTGGCACTCGATCAGGGTTGGGCCGGCGCCATCTCGCGCGCGGTCGGCGGCGATGCGGGCGACCTCGAAGACAGCCTCGACGTCGTTGCCGTCCACACTGACGCCGGGGAACCCGTAGCCCTTGGCGCGGCCGACTGGATCGACCGCGAACTCGAGCTCGGTCGGCGTCGAGTACGCGAACTTGTTGTTCTCGAGGACGAAGACCACCGGCAGCCGGTGGATGCCGGCGAAGTTCATCGCCTCGTGCCACTGCCCGTTGGCCGTGGATCCCTCGCCGAAGAAGGTCATCGCCACCCTCGGCTCCCGGCGCATCTTGAAGGCCAGGGCCATCCCGGAGGCGACCTGGGCCATGTCGGGGAGCATGCTCACCATCCCGACGCAGCCAAGCTCGCGATCGCCGAAGTGCATGTTGCCGTCGCGCCCTCCGGTGACGCCGCCCTCGCGACCCATGTAGTTCGCCAGATAGCGGTCGGGAGTCACCCCCCGAACGAAATGAGCCCCGAGGTCGCGGTGCAGGATGCACATGCGGTCCCGGGGCCCGAGGGGAAAGGCGGCGCCGACGCAGACAGCCTCCTGCCCGCAGCCGTCGTAGAAGGAGCCGGGCACCTTGCCCTGCTTGTAGAGGGTCAGCCCACGCTCCTCGGAGAGTCGCTGCAGCAGCATGTAGCGGAGCAGCAGGGCGCGGTCGTCGCGCGTCAGCGCATCCTGTGCGCCGTCGCGCTCCGGCGAGCGGCTAGGGCTCGCGGCTTCGAGCTTCATATTCGGTCCGCCTTTCGTCTTGCGCGCCCTCGGGATCGCCTCCGGCGAGCTGTCTGTGGCGGCTCCGGGATCAGCCGGTGGACCGCCTCACGGACAACGGAAGAAGAGGGATCACCTCTCCTCCCTATGTGGTGATCCGACTATACCCCTGGCCGGGGGCGAAAAACAGGGGCCCCTGCAGGCGCCTTAGAGGGCCAGCCCGAGCGGTTCCTCGAGCAGCTGGCGCACTCGCGCGAGGAACTGGGCGCCGTCGGCGCCGTAGAGAATCCGGTGATCGCAGGCGAGGGTGACGCCCATCAGCTGCCGGGCCTCGATCTCGCCGGACTCGGTCACCACCGGCTTCGCCTTGAGCTCGCCGACCGCGAGGATGCCGGCCTGCGGCGTGTTGATCACCGCGCTGAAGTTGGAGATTCCGTACATCCCGAGATTGGAGACCGTGAAGGTCCCGCCGGAGAGCTCGGGCGGAGTGACCGAGCCGTCACGGACTCGGGCGGCGAGCGCCCGAGTCTCGGAGGAGATCTGGCGCAGCCCCTTGAGATCGGCGTCGAAGACGGTCGGCACGACGAGCGCGTCCTGGGCGGCAACGGCGACGCCGACGTTGATCCGCGAGTAGAGCTCGATCTTTCCGTCCCGATAAGCGCCGTTGGCCCGCGGAAACTCGCGCAGGGCCAGCGAGCAGGCCTTGACGACCATGTCGTTGAAGGTGGGAACGGCCTCGCCCTCCTTGGCCATCTCTTTGAGCTTCTTCCGGCCCTCCACGGCGGCAGTCAGATCGAACTCGGCCTGCAGATAGAAGTGAGGCGCGGTCGCCTTTGACTCAGCCATTCGCCGCGCAACCGTCTGCTGCAGCTTGCTGAGCTCAACAACCTGAACCTGCCCCTTGGCGGTCTCCGGTTTCTCGGCAACGCCAGGAGTCGGCCCAGCCGGAGCGGCAGCGGGAGCCGGAGCAGCCGTCGGTGCCGCTGGAGCGGCCACGCCAGACTCGAGTGCGCGCTCGACATCAGCCTTGACGATCCGCCCACCGGGCCCGGATCCGCTCAGCCCGGAGAGTTCCAATCCGCGATCCTTGGCGATCCTCTTGGCGATCGGAGATGCCTTGACGCGCCCGTCGCCACCAACTGCGGCTGGGGAAGGAGGTGCACTCGCCTGGGCGGTTGGGGCGGTGGCGGGGGAGGGGCCCGGCAACGTGGCGCCATCCGAACCATTGCCGCCCTGCTCTTCTGTGGATGGTGCGTCTTGCCGGGACGCTCCCCCGCCGCCGCCCCCCTCGACCACCTCGGAAGCATCTCCAACACGAGCGATGGGGTCACCGACCGGCAGCGTGTCACCCTCCTGGGCCAAGACCTCGACGATGGTCCCGGCGAGATCCGACTCGTAGACCATGTTGGCCTTGTCAGTCTCAATCTCCACGAGCTCGTCGCCGACCGCGACCTCGTCCCCAATCGACTTCAGCCAGCGCAGCACCGTCCCCTCCTCCATCGAGTCGGAGAGGCGTGGCATGACGATCTCGGAGGCCATCAGCGGTTCCCCTCGAGGGTCTGCAGCGCAGCGCTGACGATGTGCTCGCCGTGCGGAATGGCGGCCTGCTCCATCCGCTTCGAGTAGGGCATGTGGACGTCCGCGCCGGTCACACGCTCGACCGGTGCGTCCAGGTAGTCGAAGGCCTGCCCTTGGATCAGGGCAGCCAGGTTCGCCCCGACCCCGCCGTGCGGCCACCCTTCCTCGACGATCACGACCCGGTTCGTCTTCTGGACCGACTTGACGATCGTGTCGAGGTCGAGCGGGCGCAGCGTGCGGGGGTCGATCACCTCGGCCTCGACCCCATGCTCATCGGAGAGCGTCTTGGCAGCCTGCATAGCCACCTCGACCATCCGCAGGATTGCGACGATGGTGACGTCGGAACCCTCCTTCCGGGTGGCGGCTTCACCGAAGTTGACGACTCCGTCGCCGTTCTCGGCAACCTCGCCGCGAAGGCCGTACAGCGACTCGTGCTCGATGAAGATCACCGGGTTGTCGTCGCGAATGGCTGCCTTGAGCAGGCCCTTTCCGTCGGCCGGCGTGGAGGGACAGGCGACGAGCAACCCAGGGATCTGCAGGAACATCGCCTCAAAGCTGTGGGAGTGGGTCGGGCCGAGCTGATGGCCGCCGCCACCAGGCATCCGGATCACCATCGGCACCCGCACCTGCCCGCCGAACATGTACGGGATCGCGGCCGCGTGGTTGACGATCTGGTCCATTGCCAGCAGGGCGAAGTTGACGGTCATGATCTCGACGACCGGCCGGAGGCCTCCCATGCCCGCGCCGACGCCCATGCCGACAATGGTGTTCTCCGAGATCGGGGTGTCGCGGACCCGCTTCTCGCCGAACTCGTCCAACAAGCCCTCGGTGACCTTGAAAGAACCCTGGAACACCGCGACGTCCTCGCCCATCACGAAGACGGCCTCGTCCCGGCGCATCTCCTCGGCCATCGCGTCGCGCAGCGCCTCCCGCATCCGGATGGCGGCCATCAGTGCACGTCCTCCGGCCGCGTGTCCGGCTGGACGCCTTCAGCCTGGAGCAGTTCCTCGTCCTCGGCGTACTCGGCGCCCCGCTCGGCCAGCCGCCGGGCGCGCTCAGTCGCGCCCCGCTCTTCTTCTGCGGCATGGGAGTCCGGCGAGCGCTCGTCCACCCCGTACCAGCCCGGAACCTGGTCGCCGAGCACGTAGAGGTGGTCATAGAGGGAGTCGAGTGGCGGCTCGGGCGAGTTGTCGGCGAACTCGACCGCCTCGACGACGACCCGGTCTGCCTCCTCGCGGATCGTGTCGACCTCCTTGCCGGAGAGCACCTTCTCCTTGACCAGGCGCTTGGCGAAGCTCTCGATCGGGTCCTTGCGCTGCCACTCCTCGACCTCCTCCTTCTCCCGGTAGACCTCGGGGTCAGCGGCGGAGTGGCCGCGGTAGCGGTAGGTGAAGGCCTCGATCAGCGTCGGCTTGCGATCCTCCCGCGCGAGGCGGATGTGCTCCGCGACGACCTCGCGGACCGCCAGCACATCCATGCCATCGACGCGCACGCCCGGAACGCCCAAGCCCTCAGCTTTGTGGGAGAGGTCGGTGGCGGCCGAGTGCCGCTCGAGCGACGTACCCATCCCGTAGAGATTGTTCTCGACCAGGAAGACGACCGGCAGGCTCCAGAGCGCCGCCAGGTTCATCGTCTCGCCGAAGTTGCCGGTGTTGGACGCCCCGTCGCCGAACATGCAGACGGTGACCTCGTCCGTCCCCTTGTAGTCCGAGGCGAGCCCGAGCCCCGCCGCCAGGGGGAGGTTCCCGCCGACGATCCCGTATCCGCCCATGAAGCGGCGCTCAAGGTCGAAGATGTGCATCGAGCCGCCACGGCCGCTGGAGGTGCCGTCGACGCGGCCGAAGAGCTCGGCCATCACCCGCTTCGGGTCGGTGCCGCGGGCGATCGCGTGTCCGTGCGTCCGGTAGGTGCCGATCAGGTAGTCGTCAGGGCGCATCACCGAGGTGGTCCCGACGATCGTCGCCTCTTCCCCGATCGCCAGATGCAGGAAGCCGCCGGCCTTGGCGCGCTGGTACTGGCGCCCCGCCTCTTCCTCGAAGCGGCGGATCAGCGCCATCTGGCTGAGCAGCTCTCGGCAGGTGTCCTGGTCCGGGAGCTTCGCTTTCGCCGCCGTCTTGCCCTTGCCGTCCGGCGATCCGGCGGTCCGGCGCCTCGACTTGGTCTTGCTCTCTGCCACTGAGCTCAGCCTACTCCCGCGGTAAAGCCGCCACCGCCTCTTCGAGCCGGTCGTCCCCCCAGAAGAGCTCGTCGCCGACGGCCACCGTGGGGATCCCCTCGACGCCCCGTGCAAGCGCCTCGTTGGTTGCCGCGCGGAGCTTGTCTTTGACCGACTTCGTTTCGATTCCCTTCATGACGGCATTCGGATGGAGCTCGCAGGCGGCAGCCGCGACCAGCACGTTGTCGACGTCGCTCATGTCACGCCCGGCGGCGAAGACCTGTCGGAAGCAGGCGAGGGTGAAGGAGACCACTCGCCCGGATTCCTTCGCATAGATGGCCGCCCGCACCGGGTTGAGGCTGTAGTTCTCTATCGGCCAGCCGTCCGGATAGAGGACCTCGGGGAGCCCGCGCTCGTCGGCCCGGCGCTGGATCTCGTCGAAGTCCTTGCTGCGGTCTTCCTCGAACGACCAGGGCCGCCGCCCGGTCGTCTTCAGGATGTGGCCGAAGGAGATCGGCTGCCACTCGGGCTGCTCCAGCTCGGCCTCGGCGAAGAGGCCGCTGATCCGCTCGGCTGCCAGGTACGAGTACGGCGAGTTGAAGTCGTAGTAGAAGGTCGCGCGCTCGGTCACGCTCGCCTCACAGGTCGGGGCTCCGCATTCCGGCGACCATGTAGTAGCCGGCGACCGCGGCGATCATGATCAGGACCACCGCCGGGCTGATGAAGGCCATGATCAGCGCGACCGCGTAGAGCGGGGTCCCGATCATGAATCCGACGGACATTCGCCGCACCTCCTCGTCGGGTATTTCGACGCCGAGCTCGCGACGGTGCTTGACGATGTAGGTCCAGAAGACGTTGAAGGCGAGCCCCATCGCGAGGAAGGCCAGCGCGTAGACGATGGCGGCCACCGTCTCGTCGCTCTCCCCAGGTTTGAGGTGCTCCGCCATCAGCGCCGTCGAGAACGGGATGAAGACCACCGTCATCAGCACCAGCAGGTTGAGATAGAGCACGGGCCGATCGATGCGCTTGAGGTGATCGAGCAGGCCGTGGTGGTTGACCCAGATGATCCCGATCACCCAGAAGCTGACGAAGAATGAGGCGAACGAGGGCCACTGGTCCTTGAGCTGCTCCCAGAGATGCTCCCCTTCGGGGATGTTGATCTCGAGGATCAGGAGGGTGATCGCGACCGCGAAGACCGCGTCGCTGAAGGCCTCCAGCCGGGCCGTCTTCATCGCCTAGGCGTGGATGGCCCAGCCGTCGACGGCCCGGGCGCCGTCGAGGATCGCCTCCGACATCGTCGGATGCGGATGGATGATGCGCTGCAGCTCGGGATAGCCGCCCTCGAGCGCCATTACGTTGCAGATCTCGCTGATCATGTCGCAGGCGATGTTCCCGACGATGTGGGCACCGAGAATCTCGCCGTACTCCGGGTCGCCGACGATCTTCACCAGGCCGGCGCGGTCGTCATAGACGACGGATGCGCCGGCGCCACCCAGCTTGAACTTGCCGACCTTGATCTGGCGTCCGGTCTCCTTGGCCTGTTCCTCGGTGAGGCCCACGCTTGCCACCTGCGGGTGGGTGAAGGTCGCGCCAGGCACCAGGTCGATGTTGACCGCCTCGGTCTCGTGGCCGGCGGCTGTCTCGACCGCGACAACGCCCTCCTCCTCGGCCTTGTGAGCGAGGGCGGGGCCACGGACGAGATCCCCGATTGCGAAGACGCCGTCCGCGGAGGTGCGCTGGAAGTCGTCGACCTCGATCTGGCCGCGGTCGTTGGTCTTGACGCCGGCGGCGTCCAGGTTGAGCGGGTCGGTGTCGGGCTTGCGGCCGCCCGCAATCACCAGGTAGTCGGCCTTGATCTCTTTGTCCCCCGCCTTCACCTTGACCCCGGCCTTCTGCTCCTCGACCGACTCGACCTTGGTGTCGGTGAGCACCTCCATGTCGTCCTTCTTGAACTGACGCTCGACCACCCGCGCCATGTCCTTGTCCTCGAGGGGCAGGATCTGGTCGAGCATCTCGATCAGCGTGACCTTGACGCCCATCCGCGAGTAGGCGGAGGCGATCTCGGAGCCCGAGGCGCCGGCGCCGGCGATCACCAGCGACTTTGGCATCGACTCGAGCGAGTAGGCGCCCCAGGTGTCGATCACCCGATCGGAGAATTCGACTCCTGGGATCGGCATCGCCACAGAGCCCGTGGCCAGCACGATCGCCTTGGCCTGATGCTCGTCGTCTCCGACCTTGACCTTGCCGCCACCGGAGAGCGAGGCCTCACCATGCAGGAACTCCGCCTTGTTCTTGTTCCAGAGGAACTGGACGCCGTCCTCGAGGGTCTTCGAGACCTTGGTGCGGCGCTCCTGGAGCGCCTTCCAGTCGATCGACGTATTGCCGGCTTTGATGCCGAGCTCGGCGCCGTCGGCGCTCACCGAGTGGAAGATCTCGGCGGTGTGGAGGACGGTCTTGGCTGGGATGCAGGCGTAGTTCAGGCAACGGCCGCCGGCCTTGTCGCGCTCGACGACCGCGGTCTTCTGCCCGAGCTGGGCCGCTCGAATGGCGGCGACGTAGCCTCCCGGCCCGCCTCCGATGACGATTACGTCGTATTGCGCCACGGATTCGACTCTATAGGAGGGGATTTCTCGGCTTCGCCATTAAACGGGTTGCGCTTACGCGCACCCTCGCATCCCCTTAGTCGGCTCCCGGCGACTGGGGCATCTGGATGCGGGCCATCGCGCGGATCATGAAGTAGAAGAGCGTCGCCGATCCCGCCAGCAGCAGCGTCGTCCCGACCGCCTGGAGCACGGACCCGACGACGACCAGGCCGAATGCGCTGGCGAGCATGATCAGGAGGAGGACGGTTTGGAAGCCGAGGACGGCCCAATAGCGGGCGCGCCACATGCCGATGGTCATCGCCCAGAGGACGAATCCAAAGGTGACGATCGGCAGCGGCTTGATCTCTCGCCCTCCGGCGTCCACGCCGGCGAAGGCGAGGACAGCCGAGACCGTGAAGATGATCGCCAGCGCCGCCGAGGCGATCGCCCCGACCGTCACCGCGGTCGGCCGCTCGCCATGCTGCAGCGGCTCGAGTTTGGCTCGCGCCTCGTCGTTGCGCTCCTCGTAGCGCCGGGCCATTTTCTCCTTGAAGGTCTCGGGCGTCGCACCGCCGTTCGCGTCTGCGGCCACATCGCCCGGCTCCTCAGGCATCTCCACAGCCGCCTGCGGCTGCTCGGTCGAGCGGCGCTTGCGCTTCTGGCGCTCCGCGCGCTTGCGGTCCCGGGCGCCGGCCATCAGTCGCCCGTTTCCCTCCGAGCCGCCGGATCGACGGCATCGAACAGGGTCGTCGCCGCAGCGCGTGGGTTCGCCGCATCGCGGATCGCCCGGACGACGCAGAGCCGCTCGGCTCCCGCCGAGGCGACCTCGCTCATGTTCTCGGTGTCGATCCCGCCGATCGCGAACCAGGGTTTCTCCGCGATCTCGGCCGCCTCGCCGATCAGATCCAGGCCGGTTGCGGGCCGACCCTCCTTGGTGGGCGTCTCCCAGACCGGGCCGACGCTGATGTAGTCGACCGGAGCCCGCCCCGCCGCCTCGATCTGCTCACGGCTGTGGGTGGAGAGGCCGATGATCGCGTCGGGGCCCATGATCCGCCGCGCCTCCGCCGGGTCCATGTCGTCCTGGCCGACGTGGACGCCGTCGGCGCGCAGCTCGAGGGCCAGGTGCGGGTCGTCGTTGACGATGAAGAGGGCGCCGTAGGTGTCGGCGAGCCGGCGGAAGGTGCGCCCGGAGCGCTCGACGGCGTTCCGGGGCTGCTCACGGTCTCGGAGCTCGATCATGCCTGCGCCACCGCTCATCGCCGCGTTGAGCAGCGCCTCGGGGTCTTCGCCGTGTGGACGCGCATCGCAGACGAAATACAGTCGAGCCCACTGCAGCCGCTGGCGGCGCAGCCCACCGATCGCCTCGGGCGGTGCGAGATGAGTCGGGCCGGGCGGCGCGTCGTTCACTTCACGGTCAGCCTAGATCACGTGGGTACGATGGAACCTGTAACGGGAGCCCACCAAAGGGCTGAGAGGGCGGCTGAAGCGCCGCCGACCGTCTGAACCTGATCCGGGTAATGCCGGCGCAGGGAGGTTGGAGCGCCTCGGCCGCAAGAGACAAGCGGCTATGAACGACACAGACACCCGATACGACGCGATCTTCGTCGGAGGCGGCGTGATCGGCTTGGCTTCGGCCTGGCGGACCGCGAGGAACGGCGGGCACGTCTGCGTGCTGGAGCGCGAGCGCCCGGCGGCCGGGGCGACGGGCGTGGCCGCGGGGATGCTCGCGCCGGCGGGGGAAGCGTCCTGGGGCGAGGATGCGCTGATCTCCTTCAACGTCGAATCGCTTCGCCGCTGGCCCGCCTTCGCCGGGGAACTGGAGGGGGCGTCCGAGACGCAGATCGGCTTCGCCCAAAACGGCGCGCTGCACGTGGCGCTGGACCGCGACGAGGCCGAGAGCCTGCGCCGCCGCTACGAGCTCCACCGCCGGCTCGGGCTCGATTCCGAGTGGCTGACCGGCGGGGCGTGCCGCAAGCTCGAGCCCGGGCTCGCCACGGGCGTCCGTGGGGGTGCGCACGTTCCGGGCGAGGCAAGCGTCGATCCCCGCCGTGTGGTGGCAGCTTTGCTTGCGGCTCTCGAGCGGGAGGCCGTCGACGTTCACAACGGCGCGGAGATCACCTCGGCCGAGAGGGAGAACGCTCTGTGGCGCCTGGCAACCTCGGACGGCAGGACCTTCACCGCGGCCAACCTCCTGCTCACGGCCGGCTGCTGGTCCGGACAGCTCGACTGGGTCCTGGCCGAATCCAGACCTCCGGTCCGTCCCGTCAAGGGCGAGATCGTCACCTTGCGCGGCTCGGTCGACGAGCCGGTCTGCGAGCGGATCGTCGCGGGGGACCGCGTCTACATGGTCCCCAGGGATGACGGCCGGCTGGTCGTGGGGGCAACGGTCGAGGAGAAGGGCTTCGACACCACCGTGACCGCGGGCGGGGTCCACGAGCTGCTGCGCGAGGCATACAGAGTGGTCCCGGAGATCGCCGAGCTTGAGCTCGTCGAGACCAGCGCGGGCCTGCGGCCGGGGTCGCCCGACAACGCGCCCCTGATCGGGACGAGCGCAACCGAGGGATTGCTGATCGCCACCGGGCACTTCCGCAACGGGGTGCTCCAGGCGCCACTGACCGCGGACTGCGCCGCGGCGCTGCTCGCGGGTGAGGATCCGCCGACCGACCTCGCCCCTTTCTCGCCACTT
>Ga0126307_10001575_pt1 | contig 15060 bp, 14 predicted proteins | sample Plot28_FD_89955 | JGI IMG/M metagenome (GOLD analysis project Ga0126307, IMG submission 89955) | Serpentine soil microbial communities from UC McLaughlin Reserve, CA, USA - Plot28 | ecosystem: Environmental > Terrestrial > Soil > Grasslands | place: USA: UC McLaughlin Reserve, Lake County... | reverse complement strand
GAGGCTGGATTGGTCAGGTCGAGGTCCGGCCGGCCGAGCGCGGCCAAAGATACGCCGGCGCGCTGGCCTGCTGCGACGAGATCGGTCGCGACCTGGCCCTTACGGCCGATGACCAGAAAGGGCCGCACCCCTGCCCTCACGAAAAAATCGGTTCAAGCGCCGAGAGCAGCGGCAGCCGCCGATCACGCTCAGACACGACCGCCTCGCTCGTCCTGACGGGCCAAGCGATGCCGAGCATGGGGTCGCTCCAAAGCACCCCCGCCTCCGCGTGCGGCGCATAGGTGTCGCTTACCTTGTAGGCGACCGTTACGTTCTCCGTGAGGGTGCAGAACCCGTGCGCGAAGCCGACCGGAATATAAAGAGAGGCGCCGTCCTCGGCGTCGAGTTCGATGGCGACGTGCCGCCCATACGTCCGCGACGAGCTGCGCAGGTCGAGCGCCACGTCAAAAATGCGCCCGCTCAGAACCTGGATCAGCTTCGCCTGCGCGCGGGGCGGCTTTTGCAGATGAAGGCCGCGCAGGGTGCCGCGCGCAGCTGAAAAAGACTGGTTGTCCTGTACGAACTCGTCAGAGATGCCCGCGTCCGCCATGCGGTCGCGCCGATAGGTTTCCATGAACCAGCCGCGCGCGTCGCCGGAACGCTTCGAGCGCACAAGTTTCAGGTCCGGGATGGCGAGCGAAACGATGTCCATCGGGCGCGCGGGGTACACGCCGCCTCCACGTTTGGCAAATGCGCCCGTCCGGGCGCGCGTTGACAATGGCTGCGATGCGAATGCGCCCCGCTGACCGCGCGTTGACAAAGGCCGCGATGCGGCGGATACCCCGCCCGCTTTGGCCCCTCCCGTATGAATAAGCAAAGCCTCAAAAAAACGCTCATCATCGTCCACGATCTCGTGGCGACGGCTCTGGCCGTGCTGCTGACGTTCGTCATCAGATTCGACGACGTTTTCCTCGATGAGCGGCTGCGGCTGCTGCCGACATTCCTGCCGTTTTTCGTCGCTTACGCGGGCTTGGTGTACTGGTTCTTCGCCCTCTACGAGTCGAAATGGCGCTTCGCCTCCCTGCCCGATCTGTCCAACATCGTGCGGGCCTCGACAGTCCTGGCGTTGACGCTGTTGGTCGTCGACTACCTTCTCGTCTCGCCGCAGCTCTATGGCTTTTTCTTTTTCGGCAAGATCGCCATTGGCCTTTACTGGCTGTTGCAGGTGTTTCTGCTTGGCGGACCGCGGCTCGCCTACCGCTACGTCAAATATTCGCGCTCGCGCTCGACGATCGCCCGCGAGGCCACGACGCCGATCATCCTGGTCGGACGTGGCACCGACGTCGAAGTGGTGCTGAGGGCCATTGAGGCCGGCGCCATCAAGAAGTTGCAGCCAAAAGGAATTCTCTCGCACCGCAAAGCCGATCACGGCCAGTCGATCCGTGGCGTGCCGGTGCTCGGCGACCTATCCAATCTGGATCGGGCCCTCAACGACTTTCAACAGCAAGGCGTCATCATCCGCCGCCTGATCGCAACGCCGAGCGCGCTCGCCCCCGAAGCGGAGCCCGATCTGCTCATCGCGCAGGCGCGCCGTCACGGGTTGATCCTCTCCCGCGTCACAAGCCTCGGCGAAGGACCGGGTGAAGCGGAACTCGCGCCGCTCGAGATCGAGGATCTGCTGCTGCGCCCAACCATCGAGATCGACCGCGCTCGGCTGGAAGCCTTCATCAGAGGCAAGCGCGTGCTCGTGACGGGCGGCGGCGGCTCGATCGGATCGGAGATGTGCGTCCGTATCGTAGCCTTTGGGGCCAGCGAACTCCTGGTGCTCGACAGCTCCGAGCCGGCTTTGCACGCCATTCTTGAAACGCCGGCGCTCCTCAACGGCCACACCGCGGTCGATGGCGTCATCGCCGACGTGCGCGACCGCGCGCGCATGCGTCAGATCATGCGCGAGTTCCGTCCGGAGGTGGTGTTCCACGCCGCGGCCCTCAAGCACGTGCCCTACCTCGAGAAGGACTGGATCGAGGGCGTGCGCACCAACGTGTTCGGCTCGGTCAACGTCGCCGACGCGGGCGTGGAGGCGGGCGCGAAGGCGGTCGTGGTCATCTCGACCGACAAGGCGATCGAGCCCGTGTCGATGCTGGGCGCCACGAAGCGGTTCGCCGAAATGTACGCGCAGGCGCTCGACGCCGAGGATTTCGCGCACGATCCCGCTGCGACGCGCCTGATCGCGGTGCGCTTCGGCAACGTTTTGGGCTCGGTCGGGTCGGTGGTGCCGAAGTTCAAGGCGCAGATCGCGCGCGGCGGCCCCGTCACGGTCACGCACCCCGACATGGTGCGCTACTTCATGACGGTGCGGGAGGCGGTTGATCTGGTCCTCACGGCGGCGTCCCACGCCGACGCCGAGGGACGCTGGGCCAACGGCGCGCAGGCGCGCCATGCGCGTCCGAACACCGATGAGCGCGCCGCCGTCTATGTGCTCAAGATGGGCCAGCCGGTGCGGATCCGCGACCTTGCCGAGCGCATGATCCGGCTGGCTGGCTTCGAGCCGGGCGAGGACATCGAGATCGTGGTGACGGGATCACGGCCAGGCGAGCGTCTGAACGAAATCCTGTTCGCCCGCGAGGAGCCGATGGCGGACACCGGCATCGACGGCGTTATGGCCGCGAAGCCTGTGTTCGCCGACCGTCCGCGCGTCGAGGCGTGGCTGCGCGAGCTTGAAGACGCGGTCGTCCGGATGGACCGCGCCGCGGCCGAGCGGGTGTTCGAGGCGGCGATCCCGGAGTTCAAGCGCCGGGCGCAGAGCTTTGCGCCAGCGCCGTCTGCTGCGCCAGCGCCGCCAGCCCAGCGCGTGGCGCAACCGGCGGAGCCCATCCCAGGCGCGTAAGCGCCGCAGGGCTCGCCACGAGCGAGCCGGCAAGGCGTTCATAAGCCTCGCTGCGGCCGGCGGCCCGAAGGGCGGCCTCGATCAGGCGGGGCGGAACCCGAATCAGGCCAGGCTTGCGGCCAAAACCCTCCCGCATGGCGGCGATCATCTCCGGCACGGTCAGCGGCTCCGCATCGGCGACGATCAACGGGCGGCGCAGCGGCGCGGGCGCGCGCAGCACCGTGTCGACCGCGGCGACGAGGTTGTCGACCGAGAGAAGAGAGCGCCGCGCCGCAAGCCCGCCAAGCGGCAGCGGAATGTTTTTCCGCGCGAGGTCGAGAAGCGCCGCCATGTTGCCCTTGACGCCGGGGCCGTAGACGAGGACCGGCCGCAGCGCGACCCAGTCGAGGCCGAGTTCGGCCAGCGCCGCTTCGGCGGCGAGCTTGGAGCGACCGTAGGCGTCGGTCGGGCGCGGCTCCATGTCCTCGTCAAGGACAGCGTCCGAGACCGGGCCGGACTGGGCCCGGATCGAGGACAGGAAAACGAACCGCGTGGCGCCGGCCCGCTCGGCGGCGCGGGCGAGCGACGCGGTCGCCTCGGTGTTGAGGGCCCGGTAGTCGTCCTCGGGCACGCCGGACATGGCGTGGGCGACGCCGGCCGAGTGGATCACGGCGTCGACGCCGCGTAGGGCCGCCGACAGGTTCTGAGGGCGGGCGAGATCGCCGACCACCGCTCCAGTCGCCTCCGGCGGCAGGGTGGTCGGCCGGCGCAGCAGAACCTGCACGCGATAGCCGCGCTTCGGCAGTTCCCGCAGCAGGTGGCGGCCGATGAAGCCGGTTGCGCCGGTGAGGGCGATGAGCGGCGCGCTCATGCGGCGGCCTGAACGAGGCGCGGCGTCGCGAACCGCTTCAAAACCAAGGCGACGAGGCCCGCGCCGAGGCTGAGCGCGCCGATCTGGACCGGCCATGCGGGCCATGTCAGCGTCGCAAGCGCCAGCGCCGCTAGACAAAGATTGAGACCAAAGACGTGCGCCGCCACCGCCATGACTGAAAACCCGTTGTCGGTCGCCTGTTGGTAGAAATGGGTGCGGTGCGCCTGCCAGACCCGCTCGCCGCGCGCAAGACGCTTCAACAGCGTGATCGTGGCGTCAGCGAGATAATAGAGCGGCAGGAGGATCGCCGCGGCGAGCGCGCCGTTGCCTGCGAGCTTCAACAGCATCCAGCCGGCCAGAAGCCCGATGGGCAGCGAACCCACGTCGCCGAGAAACAGCCGCGCCACGGGCTTATTGAAAGGCGCGAAGCCCAGTATGGCGCCGAGGAGCGCCGCCGCGAGCAGCGCCGCCTCGGTGGGCACCACGCCGGTCAGGCCCAGCCCGGCGAGGCAGGCCGTGATCGGAACAACCTCGGCGACCGTCATCCAGTCGAGCCCATCCATGAAGTTGACGAGGTTCACGAACCAGACGCCGCCGACGATCAGGAGGCCACGCTCCAGCCACGCCGGCGTCCACGCGGGAAGGATGCGGACGCCCTCGGCGGCGATGACGACCACTATGGCGACCGCCGCGAACTGGAGAAAGAGGCGCGGCACCGCCCCGAGCGGGCGGATGTCGTCGGTGGCCCCCACCGCCGCCAGCACGACCGCGGCTGCGCCCACCACGCTCCATTCACGAACGTCTGCCAGCGCCTCGCCCAAGGCGAGCGCGCCTGCGCCGGCGGCGAGCGTCGCCGCGAGCACCGCGATGCCGCCGCCCTGCGGCGTCGGCGTCCTGTGGCTGGAGCGGGCGTTCGGTCGCGCCAAGGCGTAGCGCAGGAGTACGGGGCGCAGGGCCACGATGAGCCCTGCGCAGAGAAGGGCGGAGGCGACGGCGAGCGTCGCGAGCGTTCCAGCCATCAGTCAGGTCCCATGGTAACCGCGATACCACTCCACGAACCGGCGCACCCCCTCGTCGAGCGGCGTCGCGGGGGCGAAACCAACGTCGCGGCGCAGGTCCGTGACATCCGCGCGGGTTTCCAAAACGTCGCCGGGCGGCAACGGCGCATCGATGCGGACGGCGCGCCGGCCGAGCGCCTCCTCAATGTAGGCGATCAGCCGGTTCAGCTCTTCGGGCCGGTCGTTGCCGATGTTGTAGATCCGGTGCGGCGCGGCGCTCATCGCCGGATCGGGGTTCTGGGCGTCCCACGTAGGATCGGGCCGCGCCGCGCGGTCGAGCACGCGGACCACGCCCTCCGTGATGTCGTTGATGTAGGTAAAATCGCGCCGCACCCGGCCGCCATCGGCGACTTCAATCGGGCGGCCTTGTGCGATGGCGTGCGTGAAGGCGTAGACCGCCATGTCGGGCCGCCCCCATGGCCCATAGACCGTGAAGAAGCGCAGGCCCGTGACGGGTAATCCGAACAAGTGGCTGTAAGCGTGCGCCATCGCCTCGTCCGCCTTCTTGGTCGCGGCGTAAAGGCTGATCGGGTGGTCGGCGCCGTCGTGCTCCGAGAACGGCAGCCTGCGGTTGGCGCCGTAGACGGAGCTGGAGGACGCATAGACGAGGTGCTCGACGCCTGCGTGTCGGCAGCCCTCCAGCATGTTGAGGAAGGCGACGACGTTCGACCGCACGTAGGGCCGCGGTTCGACCAACGCGCGCCGAACGCCCGGCTGCGCGGCGAGGTGAACGACGCGGTGCGGTTGGCGGCGGTCGAACAGATCACGCGTCGCGGCCTCATCCGCCAGGTCGAGGCGTTCCGGCCGGAAGCGCTGGTGCTGCATGAGCCGGGCGAAGCGCGCCTCCTTGAGGCCCGGATCGTAGTAAGGGGTAAAGCTGTCCACGCCGACGACGGGAACGCCGTCGCGCAAAAGGCGCTGCGCGACGTGGAACCCAATGAACCCGGCCGCGCCGGTGACGAGAACGGGCGAGGGCATCGCGTCGGCTGCTCGTAGCTGCAGGCAAGGCGGGCACCTTAGCGGTCCCGCTTGCCTCTGCAAGCTCAACCGACTTCGCTTGGATCGACTTGGGCATGTTCACGCAGCGCTCGGCGGATTTAGAACCCGCCTCCGCAAGCCGCGCCGGGTCACATGATCGGCGTCAGCGCGAGCGCCTGCCGTTCCCGCGCCATAAAGGCGCTTGGCATGACGGCCTGCATCGCGGTTTCGATGCGGCGAAGCTGGCCGTCATCATGCTGTGGGTGGAGGTGGATGATGGCAAGCGCTTGGACGCCCGCGGCTTGCGCGAGTTCGACGCCCTTCTCCCACGTCGAATGCCCCCAGCCTTTGCAGACCGGATCCTCGGCCGCCGTGAACATGCCGGCGTAGATTCTCAGATCGGCATTCTCGACGAAACGGGCCAAGCCGGGCGGCGGCCAAGGGGCGCTGTGCTCGATGTCGCTGATGTAGCACACGCGGCGACCGCGATGGTCAAAGCGGTACCCGGTCGCGCCGCCCGGATGGTTCAACGGGTGGGTGGCGACCACGTGCCCGTCCTCGAAGCGCAGCGTCTCGCCCGCCTTGAAGCCGAGGTGCTCGAAACGTGCAGGCAGTTGATCCAGCCGGATCGGGAACAGCGGCGGCGCGTAGAGACGATCAAGCGCCGCCTCGGCGCTGCGGCCGCCCAGGTTGCCGCACCAGGTTCGGATGACGCGCGTGCCCAGCGCCGCCGGTTTGAAGAACGCCAGGCCGCCGACATGGTCGAGGTGAAGATGGCTGAGGAGAATATCGACTTCGTCGGGGACCGCCTCGCCTAGTTCCGCGCCGAGCGCCGCGATGCCGCTTCCCGCGTCGATGACGAACAGGCGTTCGCCACAACGGATTTCCACGCAAGGCGTGTGGCCGCCGAACTCGACAAAGCGCGGCCCCGAGGCCGAGACGGAGCCCCTTACGCCCCAGAATCGGACTTGGAGCGTCTCGCCGTTCTGGGGAACGCGCCACAGCATCACGCGACCATGTTCCCGTTCCCCAGAGCGCGCGGTGCGCCAGCGCACATGAGAAGCTTACCCCGAAAAACGATTCAGACTGTCTTGAACTGCCAACGGGTCAGGCCGGGACGGGTTCCGGCGGGACCGTTTGCGCCGGCCTACGGTCGTCCACGCGGGCCAGGGCGCCGCGCTCGAACCGCACGACCGCATCGAAGGGCGTTTGATCGAGGGCGGGTGTCACCTCCGCGAGCCCGACGATAAGGCCGCGGCCGGCGAGCGCCCGCCGCAGCCGGGCGACGAACGCCTCGGTCATGCCGTCCGCAAACGCGTCGGCATGCTCCACGACGACCACGTCCGGGCGGCGCACGAGGCAGCGGACGAGGTCGATGGCGGCGATTTCGCGCGCGCTCAGCCCCAGACCGCGGGGATCGATCCAGGTAGCCAGCCCGACGCGAAACACCTCCTGATCGAGGCTCCGCTCCTGGAGAATCCGACGGATCACTGGATTGACGGCGCTCTCGGCTCCGGCGCGGTCCTGGGCCAGGCGTCCAAACAGGAGATTATCCTGCAGGCTTGCCGCTCCGCATACCAGATCCGGATCGTAGAACTCGATCGCCGGCCGGAGGCTCGCGGGCAGCAGCTTGGCGAAGGAGGCCCGCGCCGCCAGGATGCGGGCCTCCGTCTCGGGATCGAGGAGGCCGAGACGGTGGCGGCTTTCCACGTAGCGAAACGCGAGCCCGATCAACCGCTCCCGGTCCCGCGCGGGCTCCGGGCCACGCCGGCGCTCATTGCGGCGCTCCAGCAAATCCTCGAAATAGCCGCGCTCGGAGGCCGAGAAGAACGAGAAGCGCTCGAACAGCGGATGCCCGTCCGGGATGTCAGCGAACATTTCGACCATGCTGGCCGCAATCGAGAGACCGATCCGGGCGAGCGGTTTCGTCAGTTCTTCGGCTTCCAGAACGGCCCGCGCGAACGGGTGCGCAGGCAAGTCGGCTTCGCGGAACGTTTCACCGACAGGCCGGCCGAACAGGATGTTCTCGCCGATCGTGGCGTGTCGGTTGTAGCGCGCCGGGTCGAAGGGATCGACGAAGTCGGCAAGTCCCTCGTTCGCCAGCGCCGCCCTAACGGCACGCCGGGCGTCCACGAGGGCAGCGGCGAGGCGCGGCTCGCGAGCGGGATCAATCGTCCCGGAGAAGCCGCGTGCATGGACGAACCCATTGAGCCCGGCCGCGGTCGCCGCCTCAAGCAAACGCCGATCAAGGTCCGGTCCGTCAGAATCGGAGCAGCCGTACAAAACGTTCTGGCGCAGCGACCCGGAGAGAAGCGTCGTCTCGCCCCCAGCGAAAGCGATGCGCCGCGCCCGCTCGGCGGGATCCATCGCCGCGATCTCGACGCCCCCGAAGGTCAGTCGGCCGGCGGAGGGATCGAGTTGGCCGCCCACCAGAGCCGCGAACACGCGCGCGCCGCTCCCGCTCTCGCCGACGAGGGCCACATGGGCGGGAAAGAGAATCGACAGGTCGATCCCTGAAATCCGCGTTCCGCTCGCCGGGTCGTAGGCCGAGACGCCGTCTGCGGCCAGCATGCCCGATGCCGGCAGCGCGCCGACGCTCTCGCTTCGACGCTGCGAGCGCAGGGTTCCAAGCGTTCGAGCGATCTCTGCGAATAGAGGCTGCGTCTCACGCAACGCACAGCTCCACCCTGCGAGACGATCGAGGGCCAACATCCCGCCAAGAACGGCTGCGAGCGTGGCCACGACGGCACCGGCCGTCGTTCCGCCATCTTGCGCAAGCCAAGCAGCGCCGCCAAGCAGAAAGGCGGGGACCAGGAGAACCGCAACCACGGTCAGCCCGGCGGCGAACCCGGCCTGACGTTCCGCCGATCGCACCGCACCGTCGCGCAAGGTGAGTTCAGCTTGAAGCCGGTCCCCTTCGAACGCTGTCGTGCCATGGGCGCGCAGCGCCGGCAGGCGATGGCCGAGTTCGGCGAGGGCGCGCTGCACGGCCGCGCCCTCCGCTCCACAGACGTCGTCCATCCGGCGCAGCGCGTCGAGCCGCCGCGGCCAGACGAGCCCAACCACGGCCAGCGCCGCCGCGGTCGCAATGCCCCAGCGCCAATTGACAGTTAGGGCATACGCCACAGTCAGGCCCAGCACCGCCCCCGACGCGACCGGAACCAGCACCGCGCCTCCGAGGAAGCCGCTCGCGCGCGCAAGCTCTTCGCCCGCCAATGCAGCGGCGCGGCGGATTTCATCACGGGCCGACGGCCGTGCGGACACAAGGCTTTTGACGGTCATGCGGCGCAGGGCGGCGACCGTGCGCGCCCGGATCGTTGCGCGTATCAAGCCGAACACCAGCGCGGCAAGCGAGGTCGCGAGGGCCACCACGGCCAGCCCACCCGTTGTGGCGAGGACGAACTGCGCGCGATGCAAGGGGATCCCGGGGAAAAGCACCAGCGGCTTCTCCGCGAGTCGTTCCGGTAGAGGAAGCGTGTAGCGTAGGAAGGACGCGGTGGAGGAGGCATCCGCGAAGGCGCGGTCGTTGATCGCGTTGTCGATCGCGCTGCGGACAAGATCGAGGCCGATCCAGGCGAGCGGAAGCGCCAGCGCCAGCACTATGAACGCGCCGCCATGAAGCAGCGGGGCCGTACGCCAGACGAAACGGAGAGGGTCGCGCTCCATGCAAGGTCCTGGGGCGGGAAGGCGATCGGGTTTGCCTTAAAACACACTCCGGCGAAACGACCATCGATCGTCGGCATGCGGCAGGGTGAGAGCGGCACCTGCTGAGCCGCAGCCGGGTTGCGGCCCCCTCGCCTCCCGCGCCCCGCCTGCGCTAACCTGGCATCGCTACCCAAAGGCGAGCGGCATGGCAATCGACGCCCAGGATTTTGGAACTTACGATTACATCGTCATCGGGGCAGGCTCAGCCGGGTGCGTGCTCGCCAATCGTCTTTCGGCGAATGCGAAGAACAGCGTGCTCCTGCTGGAGGCCGGCGGGCGGGACAACTGGATCTGGTTTCACATCCCGGTGGGCTATCTATTTGCGATCGGCAACCCGCGCGCCGACTGGATGTTCACAACCGATGCTGAGGCGGGCCTTAACGGCCGCGCCCTCGCCTATCCGCGCGGAAAGGTGATCGGCGGCTCGTCCGCGATCAACGCCATGATCTACATGCGCGGCCAAGCCGCGGACTACGACGGCTGGCGCCAGCTCGGATTGACGAGCTGGGGCTGGGACGACGTGCTGCCCTATTTCCTTAAGCACGAGGACCATATCGCGCCGCCCAACGAATTCCATCGCTCGGGCGGGGAATGGCGCGTCGAGCACCCGCGGGTGCGCTGGGAAATCCTCGATGCGGTCCGGGAGGCTTGCGCGGCGGCGGGCATTCCGAAGATCGACGACTTCAACACCGGCGACAACGAAGGCGCGTCCTACTTCCAGGTTAACCAGAAAAGAGGCCGGCGCTGGAGCGCGGCGCGGGCTTTTTTGAAGCCGGTCCTGAACCGGCCCAACCTCCGGCTTGAAACCGGCGTCCATGTCGAGCGCGTGGTCCTGGACGGGTTTCACGCCACCGGCGTCGCCTTCCAGAAGGAACGCCAGTCCTATCTCGCAAAAGCCGCCGGCGAGGTGATTTTGGCCTCGGGGGCGATCGGATCGCCCCATCTGCTTGAACTGTCCGGCATCGGCGACGCCGAACGGCTCCAAGCGCTCGGCTTGCCGGTCGCGCGCCACCTCCCCGGCGTCGGCGAGAACCTACAAGACCACCTGCAACTGCGGCCGATCTACAAGGTCACGGGCGTCCGCACTCTCAACGACGATTACGCCCGGCTCTGGAAGCGCGCCGCCATGGCCCTGGAGTACGCCTTCCTGCGCAAAGGCCCGCTCACGATGGCGCCGTCGTAACTTGGGGCCTTCGCCCGATCCTCGCCCGACTACGCCACCGCGAACCTGGAGTTTCACTTCCAGCCACTCTCGTTGGACAAATGGGGCGAGGGATTGCACCCGTTCAGCGCCTTCACGGCGAGTGTGTGCAACTTGCGTCCGGCGAGCCGCGGCAGCACGCACGCGCAAAGCCCGGAGCCAACGAAACCGCCGCTGATCCGCCCGAACTATCTCTCGACGGAGGAGGACCGCCGGGTCGCGATTGACGCTCTACGCCTGACCCGCCGCATCGTCGGCCAGCACCTGCTCGCCCGCTACAAGCCCGAAGAGTACAAGCCGGGCGAGCATCTGACGAGCGATGCGGAACTGACCCAGGCCGCGGGCGACCTCGGCACCACGATCTTCCATCCGGTCGGCACCGCCAAGATGGGCGCGGACAACGACCCGCAGGCGGTGCTCGACGAACGCCTGCGGGTTCGCGGGATCGACGGCTTACGCGTCATCGACGCCTCCGCCATGCCGCGCATCACCTCGGGCAACACCAACTCGCCGACGATCATGATTGCGGAGAAGGGGGCCGAGATGGTTTTGTCGGATGCGCGGCCGCGGGGTTGAGCGGCGGGCTCTTCGTCAAGCGCAAGATGACAGACCGTAAGCCGTCGTCCACAGTCGCGCCGCCGCAGCGAATCGCGCGAGGGAGCCGCGATGAACCTTGTTGATCGGGTGCGCAACATCCTGCTGACGCCGAAGGCGGAGTGGGCCGCCATCGACGCGGAGCCGGCGAGCATCCAACAGATTTACGCGCGTTACGTCGTCCCGCTCGCCCTTATTCCGGCGGTCGCCGGTTTCATCGGCGGCTCGATCGTGGGCATCGGGGTTCCGGGCGTCGGAACCGTTCGCGTCGGCATGCTTGCCGGCCTTTTGGGGGCCGTGCTGCAGTTCTTTTTGCTCCTGGCCCTCGTTTATGTCCTGGCGCTCATCATCAACGAACTCGCGACCATGTTCGGCGGCCGCATGGACATCGTCGCTGCTTTCAAGGTGGCGGCATACTCGTCCACGCCCGCTTGGCTGGCCGGGATCTTCACGGTTGTACCGATCTTCGCATTCCTGAGCGTCGTCGGTTTGTACAGCCTCTATCTGCTCTACCTTGGGCTGCCGCTTCTCATGCGCGTCCCTGTCGAGAGAGCTTGGGTCTACACGGCGGTGGTGGCCGGCGCGGCCATGGGACTCGCCTTCATCATCTCGGGCGTGCTCGGTCTTCTCATCGGCGCCCGCATCTCGGCTTAAGTCATGTCCGTGTCGATCAGACCCGCGCACCTTCACCCGGCTCTCGCGCTCAAGGCGGACGGCCGCCAGTCGCCGACGGCGCTCGCCGTCTGCACGGGTGTGCGCCGGCTTCTGGCTGGCCACGGCTTCGCCAGCGTCACGGAGTTCACGCTCGCTTCGGGGCGGCGCGCCGATATTCTAGCGCTCGGGCCGGACGGGGCGATCTGGATCGTCGAGGTCAAGTCGAGCCCAGCCGACTTCCGGGCCGACGGGAAGTGGCCGGATTACCGCGACTTCTGCGACCGTTTTTTCTTCGCCGTGTCGGAGGAATTTCCGGTCGAGATCCTGCCGCCCGATACGGGCCTGATCCTGGCCGACGGCTACGGCGCGGCGATCGAGCGGGACGCGCCGGAGCACCGGCTGGCCGGGGCGCGGCGCAAGGCCGTCACCCTGCGCTTCGCCCATGCGGCGGCGACCCGCCTGCACATGCTGGTGGACCCGCAAGGCGCGGGCGGGCGCATGGGGTAAACGACCTTACCGGGGCGCGCGCTTGGCCAGGATGCGTTGCAGCGTGCGGCGGTGCATGTTGAGGCGGCGCGCCGTCTCGGACACGTTGCGGCCGCACAGCTCATAAACCCGCTGGATGTGCTCCCAGCGCACCCGGTCGGCCGACATCGGGTTCTCGGGCGGTTCGGCGCGCTCGCCGGGCTCAGCCCGAAGCGCTGCGTAGATTTCATCGGCGTCGGCCGGCTTGGCCAGGTAATCGAACGCGCCGAGTTTCACCGCCGTGACCGCGGTCGCGATGTTGCCGTAGCCGGTCAGGATGACGCCGCGCGCGTCGGGGCGGCGCTCCTTCAACCGCGCGATCACGTCAAGGCCGTTGCCGTCGCCCAGCCGCATGTCGATGACGGCGTAGGCCGGCGCTTGCGTTTCGACGGCGGCGACGCCGTCCGCTACGCTCTCGGCCACGCGGACCTGGAAGCCACGGCCTTCCATGGCGCGGGCGAGCCGCGTCGAAAACGGACGATCGTCGTCCACGATCAAAAGGCTGTTGTCCCCGCGAGCCTCGAATGCGCCATCCACATCCGTCCTTGCGATGGTTGCTTGCGCCACAGGACGCTCCTTCACCTTAGTCTTCGGTCTAAGCCTTTATATAGGAAGGGTTTGTCCGTTCGTTAGAGGCGAGCCAGCATCGGAAGAGGCCGGAGCGCCGCGCGTTGCATCCCGCTCGAAGGCGGACCGCGGCCAAACGATTCGCGCGACGGCCCCGGTCGCGGGCGGAGCGGCGTTGGTGAGGAGGAGTTGCGCCCCCGACCGCTCGATCAAGGTCTTGGCGATGAACAAGCCGAGGCCGAGCCCCGATCCGCCCTCGTCCTGGCCGCGGCCCGGCCCGCGCGTGGTCACATAAGGCTCGCCGACGCGCAGCAGAACGTCCGGCGCGAAGCCCGGCCCGTCGTCGCGGATCGTGATCCGCACCTCCGCAGCCGTCCAGCGCGCCTCGATCGAAACCTTGCTCGCGGCGAAATCGACCGCGTTGTCGACCAGATTGGCGAGGCCGTAGAGAAGACCGGGACTGCGGCGGCAGGCCGGCTCCGGCCCATCCCCCTGGCTGCTGACTTCGATCTCGATCCCGAACGAGCGCTGAGGACCGGCGACCTCTTCCAAAAGGTGGCCGAGCGTCATGGTCTTGAGGAACCCGGTCTCTTCTTCCTCGCCAAGCGATGTCAGCTTGGCGAGGATGCCGCGGCAGCGGGCGACCTGCTCGCGCAAGAGAGTCACATCCTCTGCAAGAGGAGAATCTTTCGGCAGTTGAAGATCGAGTTCCTTCGCGACGAGCGCGATGGTCGCCAACGGCGTCCCGAGTTCGTGAGCGGCCGCAGCGGCCAAGCCATCGAGTTGCGACAGGTGCTGCTCGCGGGCAAGCACCAGTTCGGTGGCGGCGAGCGCCTGGGCGAGTTGGCGTCCTTCCTCGGCGACCCGCCAGGCGTAGACGCCCGTAATGGCGATCCCGAGCAGAATGGCCGTCCAGACGCTGCTGACGTAGAGGAACGGCAGTTGAGGCGGCGGCGCAGCGCCTCCCCAGGGCAGCGGCCGGTGCGCCAGGACGAGCAGGGTCGTGCAGCCGATTGCAAGAAGGCCCAAGGCCAGCGTCCGCTCCGGGGGGAGCGCGTTGGCGGAGATCAGGACCGGCCCCAGGAACAGGAGTGAGAACGGGTTCTGGAGGCCCCCGGTCAGGTAAAGGAGCGCCGCCAATTGCAGGATGTCGAATGCGAGAAGCAGGGTCGCTGCGTTATCGCTCAGACGATAGCTCGCCGGATAGCGTATGCGTAAGGCCAGATTGAGCCCGGCCGCAGCAGCGATGACGAGAAAACACAACCCGAAGGGAAGCGGGAAACCGAGACCGAAGTGGACGCCCGCCACCGCCGCGCTCTGCCCCGTGACGGCAAGCCAGCGCAGCCGGACCAGCGTATCGAGCCTCAGCCGCCGCGCATCACGTCCCAAAAGGGCAGGATGACTTTCGACCATAACCGCATGATGCAGGCTCAAGCCCGGAACGCCTAGCGCGTCATAAAGGTTCGACCTGCACGCAGTCCGACACCGTCACGATCGATGAGACCCGGCCGCTCCTCGCGGCGCAACCCAAAAGCGCCGCTACACGCGCCAGCGCCCATTACGCCGGACCAACACAGTGGTCCCGACCGGCACGCGGCCGTAGAGGTCCGCGATGTCCTCGTTCAGCATGCGGATGCAGCCGCTCGAGACTTGATCGCCAATAGTCCAGGGCTCGTTCGTGCCGTGAATGCGGAACAGGATGTCGCGGCCGTTCTGATATAGGTAGAGCGCACGGGCGCCGAGGGGGTTGTCGAGCCCGCCCTTCTGGAAGCGCGGCAAGTCGGGTTTCAGACTAACCATCGTGGCGGTCGGCCCCCAATCGGGCCAGACCGCCTTGCGGCCCACTTTGGCTGCGCCTTTCCAAGAGAATCCTTGTTTGCCCACGCCGACGCCGTAGCGCATCGCCGTGCCGTCGCCCTGGACGAGGTAGAGGAAGCGATCGCGTCAATATCGACGACGATCGTGCCCGGCCGCTCGCCGCCCCGATACGGCACGACCTGACGATTGAGTTCCGGCCGCATGCGGCTGCGGTCCACGAGCGGGATCGAGTAGGGCTCGTCCG
>Ga0126307_10001574_pt1 | contig 15069 bp, 13 predicted proteins | sample Plot28_FD_89955 | JGI IMG/M metagenome (GOLD analysis project Ga0126307, IMG submission 89955) | Serpentine soil microbial communities from UC McLaughlin Reserve, CA, USA - Plot28 | ecosystem: Environmental > Terrestrial > Soil > Grasslands | place: USA: UC McLaughlin Reserve, Lake County... | reverse complement strand
GTCAGCACGTCGCCCATCCCGAGGATCCGCGACGCCATCCGGTCCGGGTGGAACCACTCGAGCTGGTCGAGCTTCTCCCCGGTGGACGCGAGCTTGATCGGCTTGCCGGTGACGGCCTTGACGGAGAGCGCGGCGCCGCCACGCGCATCGCCGTCGAGCTTCGTCAGGACGACGCCGTCGAACTGCACGCGCTCCTGGAACGCCTGCGCGACACGCACCGCTTCCTGGCCGGTCATCGCGTCGAGGACGAGCAGGACGTTGTGGGGCTTCGCAGCGGCGCGAACGCGCGCGAGCTCCTCCATCAGCGACTCCTCGACCACCTGGCGCCCGGCCGTGTCGACGATGACAACGTCACGCAGCTCGGTCGCAGCGCGCTCGATCCCCTCCTTCGTCGCCTTCACCGGGTCCTGACGCTCGGCCGAATAGACCGGGACCTCGAGCTGACGGCCGAGCTGCTCGAGCTGCTCGACCGCGGCTGGCCGTTGGAGATCCGCCGCCACCAGCGCCGGCTGCTTCCCTTCCTTCCGCAGCAGCAGCGCGAGCTTTCCGGCCGCCGTCGTCTTGCCGGCGCCGTTGAGCCCCGCGAGCAGGATCACCGTCGGGCCGCGACCTGCGTAGGCGATCCGCGACACGTTCGAGCCGAGGAGCGCGGTCAGCTCCTCGTGGACGATCTTCACGACCTGCTGGCCGGGCGTGAGGCTCACGCCGACCTCCTCCCCGACCGCGCGCTCGCGCACCTTCGCGACGAAGTCCTTGACGACCTCGAAGTTGACGTCCGCCTCGAGCAGGGCAAGCCGGATCTCGCGCGTGGCGCGCGCGACCGACTCCTCGTCGAGCCTGCCTTTCTTCCGGAGGTCGCCGAGCGCGCCCTGGAGGCGCTCTGACAGCGTGTCGAACACGAGCGGCCCAGTGTAGCGGCCTAGGTTTTTCGCATCGTCCTTCCTAGACTCGCGACATGGCCTCGCCCCCCGACACGCTGGTCCGGAAAACCGTCACGGTCCTGTTCTGCGACGTCACCGGCTCCACCAGCCTCGGCGAGCAGGTCGATCCCGAGACGATGCGCGGGGTCATGTTGCGGTACTTCGACGAGATGCGCGCCGTCCTCGAGCATCACGGCGGGACAGTTGAGAAGTTCATCGGCGACGCCGTCGTGGCTGTCTTCGGCGTGCCGACGCTGCACGAGGACGACGCACTACGCGCGCTCCGTGCGGCAGACGAGATGCGGACACGCCTTTCGAAGCTCAACGAGGAGCTGATGCAGCGCTGGGGCGTTCGCCTCGAGATGCGTATCGGCGTCAACACCGGCGAGGTGGTGGTGGGTGATCCGAGCACCGGCCAGACCGTCGCCACCGGTGACAGCGTCAACGTCGCCGCCCGTCTCCAGCAGGCCGCAGGCCCGGGCGAGATCCTCCTCGGCCGCGAGACGTACCGGCTCGTCCGCGGCCAGATCCGCGCGGGGCCGCTCGAGGCGTTCACGCTCAAGGGCAAGGCGCATCCCGTCGCACCGTGGCGGCTCGAGCACGTGCTGGCAACGACGCACGGGACGCTGCGCCGGTTGACCACGCCGTTGATCGGGCGCGACCAGGAGCTCGAGTTCGTTCAGCAGATCTACGAGCGAACCGTCAGCGAGGAGAGCTGTCGACTCATGACCGTCTTCGGCGCGGCCGGCCTCGGGAAGACGCGACTCGCGGAAGAGGTCGGCGCGAAGCTCCTTGGCGCCCGTGTCGTGTCCGGACGCTGTCTCCCGTACGGGCACGGGATCACCTTCTGGCCGATCGTCGACATCATCCGGCAGGTCGCCGCAATCGTCGACGACGACTCGCCAGACGACGTTCGGCGAAAGGTCGCGGCACTCCTCCCGCCGGGCGACTCGTCACTCGTCTCCGAACGGATCGCGGGCGTCATGGGGCTCGATGCGGAAATGGGTCAGGTGGAGGAGGTCTTCTGGGCGGTCCGAAAGCTCTTCGAATCACTTGCGCGCTCGCGGCCACTCGTCCTCGTCCTCGAGGACATCCACTGGGCAGAGCCGACGCTCCTCGATCTGCTCGAGTACCTCGTCGGCTGGTCGACCGGCGTGCCGATGATGCTGCTCTGCCTTGCGCGGCCGGAGCTCGTCGAGATCCGTACCGCCTGGGGCTCGCCGGGGCCGAACGTCGACTCGCTCGTGCTCGAGCCGCTCGCGCCGTCGGAGGTGGATTCGCTGCTGTCGAACCTGATCGGCAACGGCGACCTCGACGAGCGTGTATCCGTCCGTATCGTCGATGCGGCCGAAGGGAACCCGCTCTTCGTCGAGGAGATGCTCCGGATGCTGATCGACGAGGGGATCCTCGTCGCACAGGGAGGCGCGTGGGTGGCGCAGGAGCTCGACAAGGTCGTCGTGCCGCCGACGATCAGCGCGGTGCTCGCGTCGCGGCTCGACCGTCTCGAGCCCGAGGAGCGGTTGCTCGCGCAGTGCGCATCGGTGATCGGTAAGCAGTTCTGGTGGGGAGCCGTCGCTGCGCTAGCGCCGCCCGAGCTCCGGCCGGACGTCGCACGCTGGCTTCAGTCGCTCGTCCGCAAGCACCTCGTCGTCCCGGATGAGACCGCCGGCCTCGTCGGCGAAGATGCGTTCCGCTTCGGCCACATCCTCATTCGCGACGCGGCATATACGTCGCTTCCGAAGAGCCTCCGGTCTGAGCTTCACGAGCGCTTCGCGGACTGGCTCGAGCACAAGGCGGGCGACCGTCTGCCGGAGTACGACGAGATCCTCGGATACCACCTGGAGCAGGCGTACGCGACGCGTCTCGAGCTCGGGCCCGAAGATGCGCGCGTGCGGGTCCTCGGTATTCGCGCGGGGACGGTGCTCGCGCGCGGAGGGATGCGCGCGCTGGCGCGAACCGACATCACGGCGGCGCGTAACCTCCTCGAGCGTGCGGGTCGGCTGCTGCCGAGGCGCGATCGTACGCGCCTCGAGCTTTTGTGCGCGCTCGGAAGCGCGCTGATCCGCTGCGGCGACTTCAACGCGGCGGACGCCGTTCTCGAGGAGGCGGCGACGTGTGGGTGCGCCGCCGGCGACCGCACGCTCGAGCTACGCGCGCTGATCGAACAGAGCCACCTCGCACTGTTCATGCACGCTACCCGAGCTCCCGACCACGTCGAGGCAGTCGTGCAGCTCCTCCCGGAGCTCGAGGAGCTCGGTGACGATCTGAATCTCGCGAACGCGTGGTGGGTGCTGAGCGAGGTTCACGTGGATGCATGCCGATGGAGCGCGCGTGCGGAGGCGCTCGAGCTCGCGCGTGCGCACGCGACGAAGGCCGGTGACCGCCAGCTCGAGTCGTGGCTGATCAGCCACCTCGCGCAGGCGCTCCTGTACGGGTCGACCCCTGTCGACGAGGCAATCGAACGGTGCGAGGATCTCCTTGCGGAAGCGCGCGAGGATCGCGCGCTGGAGGCTGCGATGCTGAGCACGCTGGGGCCGCTTTATGCCATGCGCGGGGACTTCGACGAAGGCCGCGGAGCGTCTTCGCGCGCCGCGGCGATCGACGACGAGCTCGGGCTCCGCCTGCGCCGCGCGGTGCGTTCGCTCGCGCGCGCGGAGGTCGAGTCCCTGAGCGGCGATCCCGAAGCCGCGGAGCGCGAGCTCCGGTGGGGCTATGAGACGGCCGAGGCGATCGGAGCACCGGGCGTGGTCGTGACGTTGGGCGCGTTCCTCGCCGATGTGCTCGTCGGCCTCGGGCGCCTCGACGAGGCACTCGAGCTCACGCGGCGCGTCGAGCGAGAGGCGGGCGAAGACGACATCGTCACGCAGGTGATGTGGCGGTGCGCGCGCGCACGTGCGCGCGCGCTCCGCGGCGAGGTCCAGACCGCGCTCGAGCTCGCCCGGGAGACCGACCGTCTCGCGGAGCTCACCGACTTTCCGAACCTGCAGGTCACTGCGCTGCTCGCGCTCGCGCGCGTGCTCTCCGATTCAGGCGACTACCGCGGCGCGGGAGCGGTCGCATCGCGGGCGACCGAGATTTCCGAGCGAAAGGGCAACCGCGTCGCCGCCGCACGCGCGGCCACGCTCGTCGCCGGCCTCGTCCCGTAGCGACCGGGGGCCGGCTCGCGTAAGGTCGTCGCACTGCGACCGAGAGGAGATCAGATGCCCCCGAGTCCGTCGGCCCCAGGCCCATGGCGCGGAAAAGGCAGCACCTTGCACGCAGCGGTTCAGGACGCCGCGAACAAAGCGAAAGACGAACACGGGGCCGGCGAGTACACAGTGGACGAGATCAAGGTCGACATCGTGAACCCGATCCGCGAGTACCGCGTCGTTCTCCGCGCGTAGGTTGTCCGACGGTACGGCGCGCGACCCCTGCAGCGTCGCACTGGCCGACGTTATTGTCCGGCGTCCCAACTGAGAGGAGGCTCGATGACCTCGCAAGGCGGCGAGAGCGGCTATATCTTCCTCGACGTCCGCGCGGAATCCCTTCAGGAAGCGCTGGAGAAGGCAGCGGAGGAGGCGAAGAACCAACACGGACCGGGCTGGTTCGGGCTGGTCGACGTCCGCTTCAACGTCGAGAACCCGATTCGCGACTACCGGATCGTGCTGTCGACGTAGCGCGGCCGGCACCGTCGAGACGATGGATCCCTTCTAACCTGGTGAACCGAGGAGGTTGAGCATGAACGTCGCGAAAGTCGTCACGGTCATCGGCAACTCGCCCGAGAGCTTCGCCAAGGCGGCCGATGCAGCCGTGCAGGAGGCGTCGAAGACACTGCGCGGCATCACCGGCGCCGACGTGATCTCGATGTCGGCAACCGTCGAAGACGGCCGGATCACGGCCTACAAGACGACTGTGAACATCGCGTTCGCAGTCGAGCGGACCGACTGACTTTTCGCTCGAAGTCCTGCGGACTTCGAGCAACGATAGACCGCAGGCGCGGCTTCGCCGGGCGTGCATTGGGTGACTGTCCGCGGTTCTCGGCTCGGACGCGGGTTGGCGCCGGCGCGGCGGAGCCGCGCCTTCTGCGGGACGGCGTGACTTCGTTTCAGGCGGTGGAGTGCTCGCGCGCGATCAGCGCTCTTGCAAATTCGCGCGCATCGAATGGACGGAGGTCCTCGAGCTTTTCGCCGACGCCGATCAGCTTGACCGGGAGGCCGAGCTCGTACGCGATCGGGATCGCAACGCCGCCCTTTGCGCTGCCGTCGAGCTTCGTCAGCGCAACTCCGCTCACCCCGACGGCGTCCTTGAAAAGGCGCGCCTGCTGGACCGCGTTCTGGCCGCTCGTCGCGTCGACGACGAGCAGCGTCTCGTGGGGCGCGCCTTCGACACGTGACGCAATCACCCGTCGAACCTTCGCCAGCTCGTCCATCAGATTCGTCTGCGTGTGCAGGCGGCCGGCCGTGTCGACCACGACGACATCGCGGCCGTGGCGCCGTGCCCGCTCGATCGCGTCGTACGCAACCGCCGCCGGGTCCCCGCCGCGCTCCCCCTCCACGAACTCCGCGCCCGCTCGTTCGGCCCAGATCCCGAGCTGCTCCTCGGCTGCGGCGCGGAACGTATCGGCCGCGGCCACGACGACGCTGTGCCCGTGGTCGCGAAGCCGCGAGGCGAGCTTTCCGATCGTCGTCGTCTTCCCGGTCCCGTTCACGCCCACGACGAGAACGACGGCCGGTTCGCCGTGGACGCCGAGCGTCGCCGGCTCGCCGAGCAGCGTCTCGACCTCTTCCGTCAGCGCACCGGTCAGCTCGGCCGCATCGCCGCGTTCCTCGAGCCGGCGAACGAGCTCGGCCGTCGCGGGCACGCCGACGTCGCCGGCGATCAGCGCCTCCTCGAGCCGCTCCCACGAAGCGGTGTCGCCCGGATCGAACGCCGCGGACGCGATCTCGGCCGTCAGCGCCTGCCGCGAACGCGACAGCGAGTCGCGCAGGCGGCCGAACACCCCGCGCCGCTCATCGTCCGGCTCGGGCGCCGCGCCATCCTCGCCGAGCAGCTCCGCCCACGTCCTCGCCACAGCGGCGAAAGCTAGCGCGGGCGCGAGTGGCTAGGCGCTCACGGCCGCGGCGTCCGTTTGCGGCAGGCGGCGTGAAACGACCTGCGACACACCGTCGTCCCCCATCGTCACGCCGTACAGCACGTCGGCGGCTTCCATCGTGCGCTTCTGGTGCGTGACGACGATGAACTGCGCGCGATCCGAGTATTTCCGCAACAGCGCCACGAAGCGCCCGATGTTGGCATCGTCGAGCGCCGCCTCGACTTCGTCGAGCAGGTAGAAGGGGCACGGCCGCGCGAGGAACAGGGAGAACAGAAACGCGATCGCGCCCAGCGCTTTCTCACCGCCCGAAAGGAGCGACAGCCTCGTGACCCTCTTCCCCGCCGGGCGCAGCTCGATCTCGATTCCCGGGTTCCGATCTTCGTCGTCCTCGTCCGGCTCGGTCGGCACGAGCCTGCCTTCGCCGCCTGGAAAGAGCGTCGCAGCGACCTCCTCGAAGTTCCGTCGGACGGCGGCGAACGTGTCTGAGAACCGATGCTCGACGGTCTCCGCCAGCTCGGCCCGCAGCCGCTCGAGCTCTGCGAGCGACGCCTCGAGGTCCTCCCTCTGCGTAGACAGCTCCTCGAGGCGCGCCTTCTCGGCGTCGTACTCCTCCTTCGCGAACGGGTTCACCCGGCCGAGCGCCTCGCGGCGCCGTTCGAGCCGCTCCACCCTCGTCCGCAGCTCCTCCGGATCGTCGCCCTCGGCGGGCTCGCCCCCGGCTCGAGCGACTCGCCGCCGCGCCTCATCGGCCTCGGCGCCGAGGCGCGCGAGCTCGACGTCGAGTGCGTTCGCCGTTTGCGCCTGCACCGCCTGCTCCCGCCGAACGTCCGCCTCGGCGGCGCCGACGCGGCGGAGCTCGGCGGCGAGCGAGCCCGCGGTCGTGCCACCCGCATCGACCCGCGCCCGCAGAGGCGCCTCGTGCCGCGACCCGTCCACGTCGACCGCGGCGAGCGCGCGTTCGGCCAGCGCGACCGCCCGCACGAGCACCGGGTCGGCCTCGCTCGAGTACGCCGCCTCGGGCACCGGTGCGGCAGCGCGGGCCTCGAGCTCCGAGACATCGGCCGCGAGGGCGCGGCGCCGCGTTTCGAGCTCCAGCCAGACCGCCTCGGCGGTCTCGCCCGCAAACCAGAGCTCACGCCGCTGCGGGTCGTAGCCGAAGCCCTCGGCGGTGACGGCAGGCACGGTGGACGAGAGCAGCTCCCCTTTGGCGACGACAGGGAACGACCGCACGACCTCGCGCGGGTCGCGCCCGACGAGGACGGTCAACGACCCGAGGCCCCGCTCGCGCGCGCGCTCGAGCAGCGCGAATCCCGACGCCGCGTCCGCGGCAACGAGCGCCGAAGCGCGCGGCCCGAGCGCGGCCGCCGTCGCCCGCTCGCGGCCCGGCGGCGCCTCCACGAGCGAGAGCGCGAGCCGCTGGCCTTCCTCGGCCAGGGCGCGCGCGGCAGGAGGCAGGCCCTCGCGCTCCGTGAGCACGCGCTCGAGCTGCACGAGCCGGTCGCGCGCAAGCCGCGCCTGCTCGCCCACGGCCTCCTGCGCGGCACGCACCCGCTCGTCCAGGCGCCGGCGCGGGTCGGCGACCTCGCGCCGAAGACGCGCGAGGAGCCCGTGAAGGTTCTCGCGCCGGAGCGCGAGGCGCTCGGACGCGCTGCGCAAGCGGTAGAGCTTCGCGGTGGCTTCGTCTCCGCGCGCCGCAGCGGCCCCGAGCTCGTCCTCGACCCGATGCCGCTCGCGCAACAACGCCGTGAGCCGCTCCTCGATCCGGCCTCGCACCAGCTCCGCCTCTTCGCGCCGGCGCGTCATCTCTCCCCTTCGCTCCTCGAGCGCCTGGAGGTCGAGCTCCGCGAGGCGGGCGCCCAACCTCCCGATCTCGACGGCGAGCTTCTCCGCGCGATCCGCTGCGGACGCCTGCAGCGCCAGCGGCCGCAGACGCTTGCGGACCTCCTCCTCGAGGTCACGCGCGCGCTCGACCTGCACCGCCACGCGCGCGAGCTTGAGCTCGGCGCGGTGCTTCCGCGCCTTGAACTTCCCGAGACCGGCCGCCTCCTCGAGCAGCGCCCGGCGTTCCTCGGGGCGGGAGGCAAGGATCTCCTCGACCTTGCCCTGGCCGATAATCGAATGCATCCCGGTTCCGAGCCCGACGTCGGCGAGCAGCTCGACCAGGTCGAGCCGGCGGACGGTAGTGCGGTTCACGAGGTACTGACCTTCGCCGCCGCGGTGCAGCCGGCGGGCGATCGCCAGCTCGCTGTAGTCGAGCGGCCCGTCCCCCTCCGTGTTGTCGAAGACGAGCTCGACCTCGCACGAGTCGACGGCCTTGCGCGACGCGGAGCCGGCGAACAAGACGTCATCCGGCTTCTCGGCACGCAGCTCGGTCGGACTCAGCGATCCCGCCGCCCACACGATCGCGTCCGCCACGTTCGACTTTCCAGACCCGTTCGGGCCGACCACGACCGCCACACCAGGCTCGAGCCTGAGCTCGAGCGGGTCGACGAACGACTTGAAGCCGCGGATCCGGATCGTGCGGAGGTGCACGCGCCGGGAGGCTAGCGGGCGTCGCGGACGGGGCCGCGGCCGCGATTCGCCTCAGCCCGTCAGGCTCGCGCCCTCCACCTCCGCCGCCGCCGGCCGAGGCTCGACGCCGAGCGCCGCCAGTGCCTGCCGCGCCGCCTCCTGCTCGGCCGCCTTCTTCGTCTGGCCCGTCCCGCGCCCCAGCTCTTCGCCGTCCACGACGGCCGCGCAGGTGAAGCGGCGGTCGTGCGGCGGCCCTTCCGCCTCGAGCACCTCGTACCGCACCGAACGCGCCTTGCGCGCCAGCGCCTCCTGGAGCTCCGTCTTGTGGTCGACGAAGCTCGTCAGCGCGTACTCCATGCGCCCGGAAAACGCGCCTACGACCGCCGTCTCGATCTTCTCGAACCCGTGCGCGAGGAAGAGCGCGCCGAGTGCGGCCTCGAGCAGGTCGGCGAGGACGTTCCGGTTGCGCGACAGGCGCTCGAGCTCGTCCCTGGCGAGGACTCCCCGTCCCGTCTGGAAGAGCCGCTCACCGAGCCCGAGCTCGCGTGCGACGACGGCGCAGCTGTGCCGCGAGACGACGTGCGACCGGATCTTGGCGAGCCTCCCCTCGGAGAAGGCAGGGTGCCCTTCGTAGAGAGCGCGCGCGATCGCGAGCTCCAGCACGCTGTCCCCGAGAAACTCGAGCCGCTCGTACGACAGCGTACGGTCGGGCGCCCACGAGGCGTGGGTGAAGACCGGGTCAGCGCGCTCCGCCGGGAGCTGGTCGATCAGGACCGCGAGCTTACGCGGGTCGCCCTGCGCGCTGCGCTTACTGGTGGCTCGAGACGTAGTCGACCGCCTGGCCGACGGTCTGGATCTTCTGCGCGTCGTCGTCCGAGATCTTCATGCCGAACTGATCCTCCAGCTCCATGATCAGCTCGACCAGGTCGAGCGAATCGGCATCGAGATCCTCCTGAAACGACGCTTCCTCCGTGATCTCGTTCTCGTCGACGCCGAGCTGCTCGGCCAGCAGTTCCTTGACGCGCTCGAAGACTTCGTCACGAGATGCCAATCGTCTCTCCTTGTCGTTTCTTGGTCTCAGGATGCGGGGCGCGCCGATGCTACACGGTCGGGGACCCGGCGGGCGAGGCGGTCCACGACCCCGTGTTCGACGCCGCGGGCCGCGAGGCGGATGGCGTTCGCAATCGCCTTTGCCGACGAATTGCCGTGCGCGATCACGGAGAGCCCGCGAAGCCCGAGCAGGTACGCGCCTCCGTGCGTCTCCGGATCGAGGCGCGCCCGCAGACCGCGCGCACCGCGGCGGATCAGGAGGCCGCCGAGCTTCCCCTGCAGGGTCGCGCCGACTTCCGTTCGCAGGGCGTCGAGGACCTCCGCGATCGTCCCCTCGAGCAGCTTCAACGCCACGTTGCCGGTGAAGCCGTCGCAGACGACGACGTCGGCCGCGAAGCGGAGCAGCTGCCGAGCCTCGGTATTGCCCTCGAAATTCACCCCTGGATCGACGGCGAGCAGCTCGTGCGCCTCGCGCGTGAGCTGGTTTCCCTTTTCGGGCTCCTCCCCGATCGAGAGCAGCCGGACCACCGGGTTCGGCCGGCCGAGCACGTCCGCCGCGAAGACCGAGCCCATGTGCGCGAACTGGAGCAGGTGCTCGGGCCGCGCGTCGGCGTTGGCGCCCGCGTCGATCAGCACCGAAGCGCCGAAGCGGGAGGGGATGACGACCGCGATGGCCGGCCGGAGCACGCCCGGCAGACGGCGGACGTGGACGAGCCCCGCGGCCAGCATCGCACCCGTGTTTCCAGCTGAGACAACGGCGTCGGCAGCGCCGTCGCCGACGGCCCGATTTGCGGCGACGAGGCTCGAGCGCGGCTTCGCGCGTACGGCATCGGCGGGCTTCTCGTGCATCCCGATCACCTGGCCCGCCTCGACGACGTCAAGCCCGCGCCCGTCGAGATCGCGGCCGTACAGGACGACGTCGATTCCGCCCTCGGCCGCCTCGACCGCGCCGTCGACGATGACGGCGGGGCCGCCGTCGCCGCCCATGGCGTCCACGGCAATGCGTGGCACTACGGGAGCTTGTGGCTCAGAGCCACGAACTGGTTACGGAGCAGGAGTCGTCAGCGGCTCGACGTCGCGGCCCTTGTAGGTGCGGCAGTTCGGGCAGACGTGATGCGGCCGCTTCGGGCGGTGACAAGTCGGGCACTCGTTCAGGCGCGGTGCCTGGATGCCGTGCTGTGCGCGGCGCTTGTCGCGCCTCGCCTTCGACGTTTTTCTCTTCGGAACAGCCATTCGGGAGCGCGAGTGTAGCTAACATCGCTGGCGGCCCCTGTGGCCGCACCCATGCGCGTCTGCTGATCGCCACTCCGTTTTCCGTTCCTTTCGATCAGGAGGTTCCAGCGCATGGCCGGCACGCTCGCCGCCGAGAAGATCACGAAGGAGTACGGCGTGACGCTCGTGCTCGACGGGCTCTCGCTCACGGTCCCGCCGCGGGCGCGGATCGGTGTGGTCGGCCCGAACGGGTCTGGCAAGTCAACGCTCCTGCGCATCCTCGCCGGCGTCCAGGAGCCGGACCGCGGCCGCGTCGTGCGACGGCCGCCGTCGCTGACGGTCGGCTACCTCCCGCAGCAGCCGGATCGCCGTGAGGGTGAGACGCTGCTCGAGCACCTCGCGCGCAGGACCGGCGTCGCGGCGGCCGAGGCGGAGCTCCAGCGCATCGCGCACCGGCTGGAGGCGGACGCGGGAGTCGCGGACGCGTACGACGCCGCGCTCGGGCGTTTCCTTGCGCTCGGCGGCGCGGACCTCGCTGCGCGGGCACGGCAGGTTGCGGACGAGCTAGGGCTGCGCGTCCCGCTCGACCGGCCTCTGCCGACGCTTTCCGGCGGTGAAGCGGCGCGCGTCTCACTTGCCGCGCTCCTCCTCGCGCGTCACGACGTCCTCTGCCTCGACGAGCCGACGAACGACCTCGACTTCGCCGGCCTCGACCGGCTGGAGCGCTTCGTCGACCACTTCGACGGCGCACTCGTCTGCGTTTCGCACGACCGCGAGTTCCTCGACCGCACCGTCCGTCGGATCCTCTCCTTCGACGCGGAGACGCGGCGCGCGCACGAGTTCGCGGGCAGGTACGGCGAGTGGGAGCGCGCACGGGAGCTCGAGCGCTCGCGGCACGAGGCGGCGTACTCCGACTACGCGGAGCGGCGCGACCACCTCGAGGCGCTGCTCGACGACCGCCGTAACCAGGCGCGTGCCGGCGGCGCGATGGCCGACCGGCGAGGGACGCAGGCGCTACGCGGGAAGGTCAAGCAAGCTCAGCGTCACCTCGAGCGGCTGGACGCGGTCGAGAAGCCGTGGTCGCCGTGGCGTCTCCAGCTCTCGCTCGACTCGAGGACGCGCGCTGGCGACACAGCCGTTCGCCTAAACGGCGCGATCGTCGTACGCGGCGGCTTCCGCTTCGGCCCGGTCGACCTCGACATCGCGCGCGGCGAGCGGCTCGCCATCACAGGGGCGAACGGTTCCGGCAAGACGACGCTGCTCGGCGCCGTCACCGGCGAGATCTCACTCGCCGCCGGGACGCGCGAGCTCGGGGCAGGCGTCGTGACCGGCACGCTCGATCAGCGGCGCGAGCTCTTCGACTCGCCGCAGCCGCTGCTCGAACGGTTCTGCTCCGAATCTGCCCTCTCCGAGAGCGATGCGCGGACGCTGCTCGCGAAGTTCGGGCTGCGGCGCGACGACGCGCTTCGGCCGGCGGCGTCGCTCTCACCGGGCGAGCGCAGCCGCGCCACGCTCGCGCTGCTCCAGGCGCGAGGCGTCAACATGCTCGTCCTCGACGAACCGACGAACCACCTCGATCTCGAGGCGATCGAGCAGCTCGAGCTCGCGGTCGGCGAGTACGGGGGGACGGTGCTGCTCGTCACGCACGACCGCCGCCTGCTCGAGCGGTTCGACGCGACGCGGGTCGTCCGCCTGTAGCGCCTTCAGAGCTCGTCGCGGAGCTTCGCGAGCGCCTCCCACCGCGGGTCGACGGTCTCCTCGTCGTGGACGTGCGGCTCGACGTTGAGATCCTTCCCGCAGACGGGGCACAGACCGGCGCAGTCGGGGCGGCAGAGAATCTGCTCGGGCAGGCTCAGCGCGACGGCGTCGCGCGCCCAGCCCTGGACGTCGAGCTTCGAATCCTCGAGGTACGGAGTGCGCAGCTCCTCCTCCTCGCCGGGGTTCGTCGCCTGGTACTCGCGCGCGCGAACGTCGAGATCGAGCACGGCATCGGCCAGGCACCGGTAGCACGGCCCGTGCAGCTGCGCGGCGAAGCGCAGCCCGAAAACCGTGCCGGTCGACGCGCGCGCGACCGCGAGCTCCGCCGGCACGGTGTCCGGCACCGGGAGGTAGCGCTGGCCGCCGTATTCCAGCGGCGTCAGCTCGAGCTCCACCTCTTCGCGGTGCTCCTCGCCGGAACGCACCTTGATCGACCGGAGGTCGAACGTCTTCATGTTTCGAGCGTAGCGAGTGCTAGGTCGTCTAACGCGCGCGGGCCGGCACGGCCGCAGGCACCGAGCTTCGCCGCCTGCGCCACTGTGGCGCCACGACGATCAGCGCCACGCCGGCGACGATCACGGCGCCCGCGAGCACCGTTCGCGCCGTCAACCCCTCGCCGAGAAACGCCCACCCGAGCAGGACGGCCACGACGGGGTTCACGAACGCGTACGTCCCGACGAGCGATGTCCGTGCGTGGCGCAGCAGCCACGTGTAGGCGGTGAACCCGACCAGCGAGCCGATCACGACCAGATACGTGAGCGCCGTCAGCGATTCCAGCGAGGGCACCTGCAGCTCGGCCCACTCGCCGCGCACGAGCCCGGCCGGGATCAGCAGCGCTCCGCCGGCCAGCATCTGCATCGCCGTACCGACCAACGGGTCGGAATGAGGAGCGCGGCGCGAGGCGAGCGAGCCGAGCGCCCAGCAGATCGACCCGCCGAGCACGACGAGTGCGACCGGCTCGAACGCCGCCGCACCGGGCGAGACGAGCAGCGCGACGCCGCCGAAGCCGAGCGCGAGACCGGCAAGCGACGCTGTCCCGAGCGGCTTTCGGTCGAAGAGCGCCAGCCACAGCGGCACCGCGCCGACCAGAAGGGCGACGACGCCCGTATCGACAGTTTGCTCTGCCACCGCGACTGCGCCCGTCCCACCGAGCAGGAGCAGGCCGCCCGAGACGGCCGCGTCCCGCCACTGCCCAGGTGTCGGCCGAACGACGGCCCTGCGGCGGGCCCAAAGATAGAGGAGCAGCCCGGCGACAACGAAGCGCGCCGCAAGCATCAGCAGCGGTGGCACGCTTCGGATCGAGACCGCGATCGCGAGGTAGGTCGAGCCCCAGACGACGTAGACGGTCGCGAGGGCGACGGCGACGCGCATGCCGTCCCGGCTAGACCCAACGCCGGGTGCGCTGCGACGCGTACGGACGCGAATCCACGCCGTACAGGCCCGCGAGCGCGAAGAAGGCAACTACTCCGATCACGAGGAGAACAACCATGCCTCAATGGTGCCGCGTGAGGTCTATTACGACAAATCGATGTTATGATCGAGACGATCATGGAACCTGATCGTCTACTCGGGGTCGAGCTGCGCCACCTGGTCGCCCTCCAGGCGGTTGCGCGCGAGGGCTCTTTCGGCCGCGCCGCCCGCTCGCTCGGCTATACGCAGTCCGCCGTCTCGCAGCAGATCGCCGCCCTCGAGCGCGCGGTCGGCGAGCGGCTGGTCGAGCGTCCGGGCGGACCGAAGCCGGTCTCGCTCACCGAGGCGGGCGAGCTCCTCCTTCGCCACGCGAACGCAATCGTCGCGCGAATGCAGGCAGCTGCCGCGGACCTGGCCGCGTTCTCGGGCGGCGAGGCGGGCACGCTCCGGATCGGGACGTACCAGTCCGTCAGCGCGCGCGTCCTGCCCACGCTGATCCGCCGGTTCAAGGAGGCGTGGCCGAAGATCGACGTGCAGTTGATCGAGTCTGCACTCGACGACGAGCTCGAGCTGCTGATCGAGCGGGGCGAAGTCGATCTGGCGTTCGTGATGCTTCCGACGCGCGACGGACTCCCGCTCGAGACTCAGCAGCTGCTCGTCGACCCGTACGTGCTGATCGTTCCCGCAGACTCGCCGCTCGCAGGCCGCGGAGCGCCGCCGTCGCTGCGAGAGATCGGCGACCTGCCGTTGATCGGGTACCGCCAGTGCCGGTCGATGGAGGGGATCGAGGCTGCGATCCGCCGCGTCGGGCGTGAGCCGCAGGTCGTGTTCCGTTCAGATGACAACGGCACCGTGCAGGGGCTCGTCGCCGCCGGAATCGGCGTGGCGCTCGTCCCGCAGCTGACGCTGCAGCCGACGGACGGGAGCCTCGAGGTGATCGACATGTCCGGCCTGCTGCCGCCGCGCCTGATCGGCGTCGCATGGCATCGCGACCGCTACCGGACCCCGGCCGCGCGTGCGTTCGTCGAGGTCGCACGCCGCTTTTGCGCCGACGAGGCCGTTCGCCTCGTCGCGGCCTAGTACGGGTTTTCGTCCTCCGACTCTGCGCTGGTCGCGGCGGCCGCGGCCGCGCCCGCC
>Ga0126307_10001573_pt1 | contig 15082 bp, 14 predicted proteins | sample Plot28_FD_89955 | JGI IMG/M metagenome (GOLD analysis project Ga0126307, IMG submission 89955) | Serpentine soil microbial communities from UC McLaughlin Reserve, CA, USA - Plot28 | ecosystem: Environmental > Terrestrial > Soil > Grasslands | place: USA: UC McLaughlin Reserve, Lake County... | reverse complement strand
CCGGCTGCGATGCGCCTCGAACCGCTCCGCCAGCTTATCCTGACCGTCCACCGTTACCTTCCGGCCGCGCCCGCCGTCGTCGTACTGACGGACCACACCATGACGAGGTAACAGGAGGAACGGTGCCGCCCATCGTGTCGACGATCGACATCGCGCGCCCACCGGAGGAGGTCTTCGCGTACGCCACCGACCCTGCCCGGTTCCGCGAGTGGCAGAACGACGTGGTCAGCGTGGAGGTCGAAGACAGGCAGCCACTGAGCGTGGGCTGCCGATTCACCACGATCCGCCGTGTCGGCGGCGTCGAGCGGACCATGGCACAGCAGATCACGGCGATCGAGGCCCCCCGCATCTGGGCCGCCCGCGGAATCGACGGACCCATCCGGCCGCACGCCACCATCACCGTGGAGCCGCTGGACGGCAGTGCACGCTCCCGCGTCACCTTCACCCTCGACTTCGACGGACATGGTGTCGGCGTACCGATTCTGCCGGTGGTCCGCCGGCAGACTCAACGGCAGTCCCCGATCAGCTACCGGAACCTGAAGAAGCGTCTCGAGACCGGCGAGTAGCCCCAGCCGGCAACCGTCGCGGCCAAGTCCGACGCACGCAGACGACGCCTGCGACACGGGCACTGGCACCGGCGGGTGGGCCGTTCCTCGTCACCCACCCGGTGACCGGCAAGAGGATCTCGGTCAGCGCGGACCATGCTCGGCCGGACCGATCTCGCCTCCGTGCCGGCCTTCCTCGGCTGGTTCGCCCGGCGCCACGGCCGGCACACCTTCGCCACCCCCTCATGCACGACAAGCTCATCACGCCGACCCCCGAGTTGCTGCCCGGCCCGCCGTGGATGTCACGTCCCGAGGCCGACCTCCTCTTCCGCGACGCGCTTGTCGACTCCCAGGTCCCGCTCGTGAAGGCCTCGATCACGCGGGCCGGTGTGACGGCCGGCACCCACTGGCCCCGAAGCCTCGGGGCGTGGCCGCTATCGCCGTGCGGGCCGTCGCTGCCGTGGCGGCACGATCCTGCTGGTGTTCGGGTTGCCGGTGGCAACCCGCTGCTCGCCGTCGCCGCGCCCTCGCGGCCCGTTGCCCTCCGCGGCGCTCAGGCAATACCCCGCCGGCATCACCGGACGCCATGCGTTCTGACCGAGTGGTTCGGGGCGCACCACATCACTGCGACGCCGGTCGGCGCATCGCGCAGCTGGACCGGCGAGCGTCTGGTCCAGCGATTGGCAACACTGAGGATCCAGCCTCGTCATCCGTTGTGACGCGCACTCGTAACACCGCAATGGCGGGATCGGCCGCCGGCGCGGCGGCACCGGAACCGTCGTGGCGAGGCAAGCTGTCGCTCCGCGCGTCAACGGCGGAGGTGCGCGTGGGCGAATGGGAGGGCGTGTGTTTCACGTGAAACGTGGTCGCGCTGTGCTTCATCCTCGGCGAGGCCGTTCGTTCCACCGGCGGTAAGCCGCCCCCTCCCGCCGGGCTGGCCCGAACATCCGGCCAGGTGCGGCGCGTTCCAGGGACCGGTGTAGCCGGGGCGTCGCCTCCGAGGCAGCTGCCGGCGGCGCGCAGCTGGAGACCACCGCCGCGATGGGTCACGCGAGCGCGCCGCCCCACGTGGCCGGATCTATGTCGGCGATCGTCTGGGAGAAGGTCCACCGATGACCGTCCGGGTCGATGGCCGTGTATTGCCGCTCGCCGTACGGATAGTCGGTCGGCTCCCTCCGGATCTCGGCGCCCGCCGCACGGGCATGCGCGCAATGCCCGTCGACATCCTCGATGCGCACCATGACAGAGGTAGGGGCTGGCGACGGCGAGCCGACGAGAACGACGTCGCCACTCCCACCGTCGCCCACCACCCTCATCTGGATCCGGTGGTCGCCGATCACGAGCCGCGGAATGAAGCCGAAGGCGTTGCTCAGCCAGGCACTGGCGGCATGGACGTTCCTTACGGGAACCTCAGGGACGACCACAGAGGGCGGTATCGAGCGGTTCGCCAGCCATGCGGCAGTGGGTTTCACGTGAAACGGCGCCGGAGCCGGGTGAACCCACGCCGGATCCGCGAGACTAGGAACACCGCCGTGGTGAGCCCCGCGGCCAGGAGTACGAGCGCGATCACTGCCGCCGCCCCCGGATCGTGCCACGCGAGCAACGTCATCCCGATGACCGCGCCGTCCTCGGCGAGGCTGGTGCCCACATTGGTGACCGGCTCCGGGGAGGTGTTCACCGCAAGCCGCAGCCCACCCTTCGCCAGGTGACTCAGCAGCGCAGTCACGCTGGAGCAGGTCGCGGCGATGGCCTGGTCCAGTGTGGAGGCGTCGCCCGCGATAAGCACCCCGAGGACCGCTGCGATCGTCGGTCGGACGACGGTGTGGACGCTGTCCCACAGCGAGTCCACGTAGGGGATCTTGTCGGCGAAGAACTCGATGACGAGCAGGACGCCGACGAAGACCAGGACGTCGGTCCGCTGCAGCGCCCCCGGCGTCTCCGCCAGCCCGGTCCGGCCCATCAGCCCGACGAGGAACACCACCCCGTACGCGCTGAGTCCGGATGCCCAGCCGTTGGCGATCGAGAGCGGCAGCGTGTCCATGGCGATCAGACGCTACCCACTTGGGCGCCGGTTCAGGCGTGCCGGAACCGGCCGACCGCTGGCCAGCCCACAGGCTCACCACGTGCCGCGGTGTACCACGTCCGCCAGCGGCCGGTGTCCCCGCCTCAACGACGGCGACTTGCGGTCCGGCGCCCGATAGCCGACCGACAGGGTGCCGATCGGCACGTACGCGTCCGGCACGCCGAACGCCGCCCGGAAGCCGGGGATTCTCTCCGGGGGGACTCCGAAGAAGCAGGCCCCCAGCCCCTCGTCGACGACGGTCAGCAGCATCAGTAGCGCCGCGAAGCCGGTGTCGATGTGCCAGTACGGCACCGGCCACCGGGAATCGTCCTTGTCCGTCCAGCCCTTGTCCGGCGCCGCGTACCGGTCGAGGTATGCCTGCCGGTGCGACAGCGCGACGATGAGCAGCGGTGCGCGCTGCACGTCGGCGAGCCATGGGTCCGGCTCAGACGAGGTGACCGTCGCCTCCCAGTATCGGGAGCGCTCCTCGGCCGACTCCAGGACGAGGAACGCCCACCCCTGGGAGAAGCCCGCGGACGGGGCGCGCAGCGCGTTGGCCAAGATCCGCTCGAGGACCTCGGGCGGCACCGGTCGGTCCGGGTCGTAGTTGCGGACCATGCGCCGGCGCCGGACGACCTCCTGGAACTCCATGCCGAGCAGCCTGCCCTACAGCGCCGACAGAGAGCTCAGCGGTCAGCCGCCCGGCGCAGCAGGGTCGCGCAGACCGCGCCGAGCTCCAGGCCGGCCGCCTCCACCGCCATCGGCAGCAGCGAGGTCTCGGTCATGCCGGGTGACACGTTCACCTCGAGGAACTCGACCGTCCCCTCCGGCGTGACGATGGCGTCCGTCCGGGACAGGTCCCGCAGCCTCAGGACGGTGTGCGTCCGCACCGCCACCTCCGCCACCCGCTCGGCGACGTCGGCCGGCAGCCGGGCCGGGGTGTGGTAGGTCGTCGTCCCGGCCGTGTAGCGGGACGCGTAGTCGAAGACTCCGCTGGACGGCTCGATCTCCACCGCCGGCAGCGCCACCGGCCCGTCGCCGAGATCGACTACCGACACCGCCACCTCGACGCCGGAGACGTACGGCTCCATGAGCACCGTGTCGCCGTACGACAGGCAGGAGATCATGGCATCCGGGAGGTCGCCGGCGGCGGCGATCTGCCGGGCGCCCAGCGCCGACCCGCCCTGCGCCGGCTTGACCATCAGGGGCAGGCCGAGCCGCTCGACGATCCGGTCGAGCACCGCGGCCGCACCGAGCTCACGGAAGGTCGAGTGCGGCAGCGCCACCCAGTCCGGCGTGGACAGCCCCGCGGCCCGGACCGCCACCTTCGCGTTCGGCTTGTCCCAGGCCGTCCGGCACGCGGCCGCGTCGGAGCCGGCGTATCGGACGCCGACGAGGTCCAGCACCGACCGCAGCGCTCCGTCCTCACCGGGTCCGCCGTGCAGGGCGATGAAGACGGCGTCGGGCGGGTCCGCGGTCAGTGCGCCGATCAGCGAGGCGTCGGCGTCCAGCACCCGGACGGAGGCGCCCGCTGCCCTGAGCGCCTCGCACACCCGCCGGCCGGACCGGATGGAGACGTCCCGCTCGTACGCGAGGCCGCCGGCGAGCACCACTGCACTGAGGTCGGCGGCGGAGCCGGCCGGTCCGGCGGTGACGGCGGACACCGCGCCGGCGCTCACGCGAGCTCCGGGCCCGGCGCCGATCCCGTCCGGCGCGGTCCGGTGACGCGCCGACCCTGCGGCCCGAAGGTCGCCCGCAACTCCAGCTCCCGCTCCACCACGCCGGCCAGTCTGCGCACCCCCTCCCGGATGCGTTCCGGCGGGGGGTAGCAGTACGACAGCCGCATCTCCCGCTGGCCCGATCCGTCCGCGTAGAAGCCGATGCCGGGCACGTACGCGACGCGCTCGTGGATGCCACGCGGCTGCATGACCTTGGCGTCCAGGCCCTCCGGCAAGGTGAGCCAGACGTAGAACCCGCCGTTCGGGCGGGTCCAGGTGCACCCCGGCGGCATCAGCGCGCCCAGCGCGTCGAGCATGGCGTCGCGGCGCTCCCGGTAGAGCTCGCGGAAGACCTTGATCTGCTCCCGCCACGGCTGGGTGTCCATGTATTCGGCCACCGCGAGCTGGGACAGCATCGGCGGGCACAGCACCTGGGACTCGCTGAGCAGGATGAGCTTGTCCCGGATCGCCGGCGGCGCGTACGCCCAGCCCACCCGGACCCCGGACGCGAAGGTCTTCGAGAACGATCCGAGGTAGACCACCCGCTCCGGCGCCAGCGTCCGCAGCGGCGGCAAGGTCTGCCCGTCGAAGCCGAGCAACCCGTACGGGTTGTCCTCGACGACGAGCACGTCGTACCGCTCGCAGAGCTCGATGATCTCCGCCCGCCGGTCGAGCGCGAGCGTCACACCGGCCGGGTTGTGGAAGTTGGGCACCGTGTAGAGGAACTTCGCCCGCCGCCCGGCTGCGGCGAGCGCGTCCAGCGCCTCCGCGAGCGCCGCGGGCACCAGGCCGGCCTGGTCCAGCGGCACGTGCACCACCTCGGCCTCCGCGGCCGCGAAGGTGCCCAGGGCGCCTACGTAGGACGGGCCCTCCGCGAGCACGACGTCGCCCGGGTCGAGGAAGATCCGGCTGATCAGGTCGAGTGCCTGCTGCGAGCCGACCGTCACCACCACATCGTCGGCAGAGGCGCCGGTGATCCCCTCTAGCGCCATCACGTCGCCGATCCGCTCGCGCAGCCGCTCGTCGCCCTGGCCGGCGCAGTATTGCAGCGCCGCCGCCCCGTTGTGGGCGACGAGCTCGCCGAGCATGGAGCCGACGGCGTCCAGCTGCAGGGCGGCGGTGTACGGCATGCCGCCGGCCAGCGAGACGACCTCCGGCCGGTTGGCCACCGCGAACAGAGCGCGGATCTCGGAGACCGCGAGGCCGCGGGTACGGACTGCGTACCGGCTGGAATAGGGATCGAGCGTGTTGCCGGACATGCCGTGGAGCCTCCTGCGCCGCGTCGTCCGGTCGAGTCTAGCCGCCGCATCCGAGCAGGCCGGTTCGATTCAGGGGGGTTCCAAGGGCCGGCAAGGCGGCAATCATGGACGGGCACCGGGGAGGAGGCTGGAGCCGTGACCCGGAAGCTGGCAAGCATCACGCTGGACAACCTCGACGACCTCCCGCGCGGCTGCCGGCGGTGCGTCTTCTGGGAGCTCGGCCTCGTCGAGCGGGAGCGGGCCGAGGAGGCGGGCGACACCGCGCTGGAGAAGGAGGCATGGGTCTCCACCGTGCTGCTGCAGTGGGGCAGTTGCGGCAAGATCGCGTACGTCGACGGCCTCCCCGCCGGCTACCTGCTCTGCGCGCCGCCGGCGTACAGCCCGCGCTCGAGCGCCTTCCCCACCAGCCCGGTGAGCCCGGACGCGGTGCTGCTCACGACCGTCTTCGTACGGCCCGAGTTCGCCCGGGTCGGTCTCGGCCGGCTGCTCGTCCAGGGCGCGGCCAAGGACCTGCGGCTGCGCGGCGTGCGGGCGATCGAGGCCTTTGGTGACCTCCGCTGGGAGCGGCCTGCCTGCCTGCTGCCGGCGGAGTACCTCCTTGCGGTCGGCTTCAAGACGGTCCGGCCGCACCCGCGCTTCCCGCGGCTGCGGCTCGAGCTGCGCAGCATGGTGTCCTGGCGGGAGGACGTCGAGTACGCCCTCGAGCGGCTGCTCGGCACCCGCGCCCCGGAGCCGGCCTGACGCCGGGTCCTGGGCTGACCGAGCCGCCCGGGGCCGCGAGCGTCTCAGGACAGCGGCAGCTCGGTGACGGTCTCCATCCGGTCTTCCTGCTGGTGCGTGGTCACCGCACAGTTGAGCGTGAACACCGCGGACCGGCCGTCGAACAGCAGCGTGCCGAGCGAGTTGCCGAAGTACGGCCCGGCGATCTTGGACCAGGACAGCGGCAGCGGCGGCACGTCGTCCCACCGGCCGAGCGTCTTGGTCACCTTCCCCAGCAGCCGGCTCCAGCCGACCCGGAACACCGTGCGCTGGCTGATCGGCACCGAGTGGTGCAGCGGCGAGACGACGACCTGGTAGACCTTGCTCGCCACCGGCTCGGCCCAGTGCGCCTCGGCGACGTACTGGTGGTGGACGTCGCCGGACAGCACGCAGACTGTCGCAGGTGGACGGTCGGCCCGGGCCGCCCGCTCCAGCACGCCGGCCAGCCAGTCGAAGGATGCGCGGAAGGCGGCCCAGTGCTCGAGGTCGGCGGCTTCCCGCATCTTCTCCCCGAAGCGGGCCATCCGCGGCCCGCGCGAGCCGGCGCACAGCGCCTCGTCCCAGGACTCGAGGTCGTGCACCGCCCGCGGCAGCAGCCACGGCAGCGAGGTGACCAGCAGCAGGTGGTCCACGTCACCGTCCACTTCGGACTCAATCCACGCCGCCTCGCTGGCTCCGAGCATGGCGCGGTTGCGGTCGTCGAGGATCCGGCCGCACCGGGAGTCGACCACGACCGCCCGCACCGGGCCGAAGTCCCGCCGGTAGCTCCACCGGTAGCCCTTCGCGCCGTCCGCCTCGCGGTCGGCCGCGGCGGCGAAGTCGTGCAGCAGCGGGCCGACGTCGCCGTCGGCCGCGCACACCTTCCGGTAGATCTCGTCCTCGGCCAGCGCCGCCGGAGACATGTTGCCAAGGTGCTGGTAGACCCAGTACGCGGCGAGCGCGCCGGTGATGCGCTCCTGCCACCAGCTGATCCCGCCCATCCGCTCGCGCCAGATGCCCGAGGTGTTCCAGTCGTCGTGGACGTCGTGGTCGTCGAAGATCATCGCGGTCGGCACGGTGGCGAACAGCCACCGCACCAGCGGGTCACCCCACGACTCGTTGTAGAGCTCGGCGTACTCGGCGAAGTTCGCCACCTGCAGCCCGGGCGGCTTGCTCACGTCCCGGCGCCGGCGGATCGCGTCCTGGGTGAGCGGCGAGGTCTCGTCCGCGTACACCTGGTCGCCGAGCAGCAGCAGCCCGTCGGGCCAGTCGTCGTCCGGGGTGTCCGCGAGCAGGCGCGCGTACGCGTCCAGCGCGTCCGTGCCGTACCGGCCGTCGCTGGTGACCGACAGCGGCGAGGCGTAGCGGCAGGAGCCGAAGGCCAGCCGGACCGGCCGGCCGTCCCGCGGGGTGCGGATCCGCGGCGGCGGGAACTTCGTGTCCGCCGGCGGCCACTCACGCTTGCCCTCGACGTGCACCTCGTACGGCGTCGTGCTGCCGGGCTCCAGGCCCTCGACGCAGACCAGCGCGTAGTGCCGGTCATCCACCTGGAAGGTGCGCTGCTCGGTGCCGAGCACAGAGACGGTGCAGGCGTCGGAGGTCTCCACCCACACGGTGGCGGAGGTCCGGTCGACGTGTCGCAGCATGGGCCCGAGGACGAGGGAAGTCACCCCGCCATTTCTACCCCAGCCGGCCGGGCGGGGCCTGTCTCCGGCAGTGGAGACGGCGGGACCCCACCCTCTTCGGTGGGGTCCCGGGTGGTCGAGCCTCAGCCGATGTAGTCGGAGAGGTCCCTGAGCAGAGCCGACTTCGGCTTGGCGCCGACGATCGACTTGACGACCTTGCCGCCGGAGAACACCGACATCGTCGGGATCGAGAGGATCTGATACTTCTCCGCGATCCTCGGGTTCTCGTCGATGTTGAGCTTCGCGACAGTGATCTTGTCTCCGTGCTGCGCGGCGATCTCCTCCAGGACGGGGGCGACCATCTTGCAGGGGCCGCACCACTCAGCCCAGAAGTCGACGAGCACGGGCTTGTCGCTGTCCAGGACCTCCTGGCTGAACGTGTCGTCGGTGACCCTCTTGGTGCTCCCCACGGATGCCTCCTCGTGATGTCCGGACCGGCCGTGTCAACGCCGCCCGAGAGCCGCGGATTCCGCCGTCAGACGGTGACGGCCGCCGCAGCCGAGGCCTCCGCGGACTGGTCCAGGGCGGCCAGGAAGCGCTCGGCATCCAGCGCCGCCGCGCACCCCGTCCCGGCCGCGGTGACGGCCTGCCGGTAGATGTGGTCGACCACGTCGCCGGCCCCGAAGACGCCGGCCGCGCTGGTGTGCGTCGACGGCGCGTCGACCAGCACGTAGCCATCCTCGTCGAGCCGGATCTGACCGCGGAACAGCTCCGACCGCGGATCGTGGCCGATGGCGATGAACAGGCCGGTCGCGGCCAGCTCCCGCTCCTCGCCGGTGTGCACGTCGCGCACCTTGACGCCGGTCACCGACTGCTCGCCGAGCACCTCGACCACCTCGGTGTCCCAGACGAACGAGATCTTCTCGTTGCTCAAGGCCCGCTCCTGCATGATCCGGCTGGCCCGCAACGCGTCGCGCCGGTGCACCACGTTCACCGACCGGGCGAACCGGGTGAGGAAGGTGGCCTCCTCCATCGCCGTGTCCCCGCCGCCGACGACCACGATGTCCTGGTCGCGGAAGAAGAAGCCGTCGCAGGTGGCGCACCAGGACACTCCGTGCCCGGACAGCCGCTCCTCGCCGGGGATGTCCAGCTTCCGGTAGTGCGAGCCGGTCGCGATGATGATGGCGCGGGCCGCGTACTCCTGGTCGTGGGTGCGGACGAGCTTGACCTCGCCGGTGAGGTCGACGCCGACCACGTCGTCGGTGATCAGCTCGGCACCGAACCGCTCGGCCTGGGTGCGGATGCTGTCCATCAGCTCCGGCCCGACCACACCGTCCGGGAAGCCGGGGTAGTTTTCCACCTCGGTCGTCGTCATCAGGGCCCCGCCGTACTGGCTGCCCTCGAAGACGAGCGGCTTGAGCTGGGCCCGGGCGGTGTAGAGCGCCGCGGTGTAGCCGGCGGGACCCGACCCTACGACGATCACGTCGCGCACCTCGGGCGCCTCCGTCACTGCTGACCACTCCTTCACCGTTCAGTGCCGCTCACGGCATTTCTGCCGCCAGCCATGCAACCGATCCTACGGTCGGAGTGTTCCCGTCCGGGGTGCGGTCGAAGGGGTCAGCGCACCACGTCGAGCACGGTCGCCGGGACCGCCGCCGCCCGGCCGCACTGGTCGCCCACCACGTACGCGGTCGGCACCCCGGCACCGTCGACGAAGACGAAGACGTACGCCGGCTGCCCGCCGTAGCGGACCTGCAGGACCGTGCGGGGGTCCTCGCTGACTCCCGGGATGGACCGGGCGCAGGCCGTCCTTAGCGCCGCGTCGGCCATCGGGCCGGCCGGGCTCTCCGGGCCGGGCTGGGCGGTCTTGGCCAGCGGGTACGCCTTCGCGAGGGTCGGCAGCACCGCCCGCAGCGTGGTCCGGTCGTAGCTGGGCAGTGGCGGAGAAGCGGGGGCGGGCACGGCCGTGGCGTCCTCCTGCTGGCGGGCGGACTCCTCCTGGTATGTCGCGCCGCCGGCCCCGCCGATGGCAGACGAGTCGCCGCCGGTGCCACCGGCCCTGACCAGCGACGTGATCGCGGCACCGGCCGCGACCAGCGCCACCGCGGCGGCCGCGGCTCCGATGGCTGTCATGAGCCGGCGCCCCCGCCGCTCCCGGACCGCGTCGAGGTCCACGACCCGCGAGGCGGTCGCCTTCGCCGCCGCGGCGACAGGCGCGGTGCGATCGGGCGCCGGGTTGGGCGCCGTGGGGTTGGGCGCCGTGGGGTCGGGTGCCGTGGGGTCGGGTGCCGTGGGGTCGGGCGCGGTGCGGAGGTCCGCGAGGAGCGCGTCGAGCCGCGTGACCACGGTGGCCGGGATCGGCGGGGCGGGCAGCGCACGCAGATCGGCGCGGACGCCGTCCAGCGCGGCCATGACCTGGCCGCAGCGGGCGCAGCCGCCGACGTGGGCGGCGACACGCTCGGCGTCCGCGCCCTCGAGTACGCCGGCGTCGAGGTCGGCGAGGGTGTCGAGCGCGGGATGCGGCTCGCGCGGCCGCGGTGCAGCCGTCATCGCCCCTCCTCCCGCGTGCTCGGCCCGGGTATGACGGCCGCCGGCTCCTCCAGGTTCCGCAGGTCGCCGAGCAGCACGGCCAGCTTCGCCCGGCCGCGGGCGCAGCGCGACTTCACCGTGCCTTCGGCGACGCCGAGGATCTGCGCGGCGTCGGCCACCGAGTAGCCTTCGATGTCGACCAGCGTGATCGCCATCCGCTGGTCGACCCCGAGCTGGCCGAGCGCCTCCTCGACGGCCAGCGCGGTGTCCCGCTCGGCGATCCGGTCCCGCCGGTCGGCCGGCTCGCCCGGTCCCTCGTCCGGCAGCGGCACGGTCGGCCGGACCTGGCGGCGGCGCACCCGGTCCAGGCACGCGTTGACCACGATCCGGTGCAGCCAGGTGGTCACTGCCGACTCGGCCCGGAACGTCCCGGCCGCCCGATACGCCGAGATGAGCGCGTCCTGCAGCGCGTCGGCGGCCTCCTCGGGCTCCCGCAGGGTCCGCAGTGCGACCGCCCAAAGCCGGTCCCGGTGCCGACGGACCAGCTCCTCGAAGGCCCGCATGTCACCGTCGGCGTGGGCCCGCAGCAACTCGGCGTCCGAGCGCTCGGGAGCCGTCACGGGCTGAGGATAGTGGTCAGGCCGGCACGCTCAGCGCTTGAACGACACCTCGGACAGCGACCCGTAGAAACCGCCGTCGCCGTCCGTGGTCAGCCGGGTCAGCCAGACGATGTAGTAGCGGGCGGTGGTCCCGGCCTTGATCGGGATCCGGTTCGTCGCCTGGGTGTCGGCCTTCGACCCGGCCATCCGGTACGCGTCGGTGTTCCCGTCGTCCGGGCTGTCGCCGGCCAGGATCTCAATGGAGGTGCCGGGGCGGTTGGTGGTCACCGTGATCTCGCGGAGCGCGGTCGGCTGACCGAAGTCGTACGCGATGCCCATGCCGTCCTTGAGCCCGCCGAAGGCGTTGTTGCGCCGGTAACGGTCGGTCGCCCAGGACGTGTCGGCCTTCCCGTCGTAGGACAGGGCGATGTCGCGGCCCTCGGTCTTGTCACCGCGCGGGTCGTAGAGCGTCGCCCCGAGCGGGGTGACCACCTTCAGCGGCGCGGCGCTCGGGCCGGTGGTGCTCGGGTCGGCGGCCGCGGCCGGCGGCGCGTCGTCGCCGCCGGGCAGCCCGCCGAGCGCGCTGCCCAGCACCCAACCGAGCAGCGCCAGCACGGTGAGGCCCGCGGCGACCGGGATCGCCAGCGCCCACCAGCGGGATCGGCGACCCCGCGCGCGGTGGTCGTCGGGGAAGCTGAAGACGTCCTCCCCGGGCGGCACGGTCCGCTCGGAGAGCACGGCGGCCATCGCCGCGGCACTGCGCAGGCCCTGCGGCCCCGCCGCGTCCAGGGCGCGGACCGCCAGCGTGGACAGATCCTCCGGCATGCCGGCCCGGACCTGGCGCGGGCTGAGCAGGTGGCCGCTGCTGGTGGTGGCCGGCCGCAGCGTGGCGGCGCCGCCGGTCGGGGCCAGCGGCCAGTGCGCGGTGAGCGCGCCGTAGAGCAGGGCGCCCAGCCCGCGGATGTCGTCGGTCTCGGCAGCGCGACCGTCGCCGACCACCTGGGCCAGCTTGACCTCACCGTCGGCGGTGACCACCACATGGTCCGGGTGCACGCCGCCGAAGGCGACGCCGGCCGCGTGCGCGGCGGCGATCCCGTCGGCGACCCGGGCGATCGTGCCGGCCGCCGCATCCGGGTCCAGCGCACCGTCCCGCAGCAGCGCGGTGAACGGCGTGCCGGTGACCCACTCGCTCACCACATACGCCCGTCCGCCCTCGTCGACCGCATCGTAGACCCGGGCCAGCGCGGGGTGGCTGATCGTGCTCACCGCGTGCGCGTGCCCGAGGAAGCCGCCGGCCGGCGGGCCGCCGGGGCGGACGACGGTCAGCGTGACTGGCCGGTTGAGCAGGTTGTCCCACGCGCGCCAGGCCACGGCCGGCCCACCCGGGTCGCCGGCCACGCACTCGAGCAACCGGTAGCGGTCGCCGACGGACCCCGCGGGCCCCGCTGGGGTGGTGTCGACGCTCACAGGCCCTCTCCGCTCCCCCTCGACCCGGGCGCCGTGGCGCCCCTTGCCCCGGACCGGTCCCATCGGAGGGAACCTGCCGGCACTCAGCGTATGACGTCCGGGGGGCCGCCGTCGTTGCCCTCCCGGTGATCAGGACGCAGGTTCCGGTCACATCCCGGCGCGTCGGATCGCGCCCGGGTCCGGCCGGTGACGTACCGTCGCCAGCGTGCTCGACCTGCTCGGCACCGAGGACGGCACGGTCTGCGCGGAGCTTCCGCCGGCCGCCGAGGCCGCCGACCTCGTCGCCCGCACCATCAACGCGGCGCTCGCGGCCGAATGCGGGGTGCAGGACCTGTCCGGCACGTTCCGGCTGCTACCGGTCCTCGTGGCGGAGACCGCCGCCTCCGGCCCGCCGTACCGGGTGGTCCGCTGGGGCGTCTTCGTGCCCGACCCGGACTACGCCGATGGCCCGTACGGCGAGCTGGTCGCCTACGGCTCGGTCCGCCCGGGCCGGGATGGGCGGCTCCGCTACGACCCGAGCGGCCTGCACGAGCCGCTGACCGCCGAGCAGCTCGGCGCGCTGCTCGCCGCGGCCGGCGACCCCCGGGACGCGGCCGCCGTCCTCGCCGAGGTCGCGCCGCCGGCCGGCGCGCTCTGGTAGCCGCCGGTCAGCGGGAGTCGGCCCGGTGCCGCCCGGCCCGGGTCCCGGCCGGCCGGCCACGCAGCCCGCGCAGCACGTCGTCCAGCTCGCTGGACCGCCAGACCAGCGTGGCGGCCACCAGCACCCCGAGCGCGGCCAGTGAGCCGAGCACCACCGCGACCGCGGACGCGATCGGGCCCACGCCGAGCCAGCCGGCGACCAGCGCCAGCACCGCCCAGGCGGTCAGGGCCCCCAGCGCGGACAGCGCGAGGAAGCCCGCGCCGGCGCGCAGCACCCGGCCGGTGCCCAACCGGCCGAAGCGCCGGCGCAGCAGCACCTCACCGAGCACCGCACCCAGCACGTAGGACAGGCTGGTGGCCACCGCCAGTCCGGCGACCAGGTGCCGGTCGGGCAGCACCGTCGCGGCGACCAGGCAGAGCACCACCTTCGCGGTCACCATCCCGACGTTGACCAGGGTCGGCGTCCGGGCGTCCTTGACCGCGTAGAAGACCCGCAGCTGCAGCATGGTGACCGCGAACGGGGCCAGCCCGAAGGCGGACACCGCGAGCACCGCGCCGATCGTGCGAGCCTCCGACACCTCGGTCCGGCCGTGCCCGAAGACCGCCGTGCCGATGGCCGGACCCAGCACCACGAACAGGCCGGTGACCGGCAGCAGCGCCAGCGCCGACAGCCGGCTGCCCAGCGACAGGTCGGCGAGCACGCTGGCCCGGTCGCCGCGCGCGGCGGCCCGGCTCATCCGGGGCATCAGCGCAGTGAGCAGGGAGACGCCGAGGATCCCGTACGGCATCTGGAACAGCAGGCTGGCGTTGGTGAAGACCGAGGTGCCCGGCTCGGTGTCCGGTACCCCGTTGGCCAGCCGGAGTTGGACCAGGTAGCCGATCTGGCTGACCACGACGTAGCCGATCACCCACAGCGCCAGCGGGCCGGCCTCGCCGAGCCGGGAGCCGCGCAGGTCCAGCCGCCACCGCCAGCGAAAGCCGGTCCGGCGCAGCGCCGGCAGCAGCACCACCGCCTGCACGACGATGCCCATGGTCGTGCCGATGCCCAGCAGCAGCACCTCGCCGGTGGTCAGCGACTCGGTGGTCCGCCGGCCGGCGCCAGCGGTCACCACCAGGAAGAGGCCGGCCACCGCGATCACGACGACGTTGTTGAGCACCGGGGCCCAGGCCGGCGGCCCGAAGACGCCGCGGGTGTTGAGGATGGCGCCGAGCATCGCACCGAGGCCGTAGAAGAAGATCTCCGGCAACAGCAGGTACGCGAGGAAGGTGGTCAGCTCGCCCTTGTCCCCGCCGTCCGGGACGTAGGCGGCGGTGAGCAGCGGCGCGGCGAGGGTGGCCAGCAGGGCGGCGGCCGCCAGCGCGACGACGGTCAGGCTGAGCAGCCGCTGGGTGTAGGCCTCGCCGCGGTCCGGGTCCCGCTCCTGGGCACCGACGAGCAGCGGCACCACCACCGAGGTCAGCACGCCGCCGAGCAGCAGCTCGTAGACGATGTTCGGCAGCGTGTTGGCGGTGTTGTAGGCGTTGCCGGTCAGTCCGACGCCGATCGCGGCCACCACGGCGAGGCTGCGGAGGAATCCGGTCAGCCGGGATGCGGCGGTGGCGACCGCCATGGTCCGGCTGGCCCGGCCCAGGCTCGGCCCGCCGTCCCCGGTGGTGCCGCCGCCCGGCCCACCCGGAATCCCGGGCCCGCCCGGTCCGGCTCCGGCCGGCGGCCGGTCCACCCGGTCGGGGTCGAGCGCGCCGAGCGCCTCGTCCTGCGGCGGCGCCGGCCGGTCGAGCGGCGGCGGTCCACCAGCCCGGCCCGGCCCGCCGGATCCCGCCGTCGGGCCGCCGGCCGGCTCGGGTCGGACGGGACCGGTCGGGTCGGGTCGGGCGGGACCGGTCGGGTCGGGTCGGGCGGG
>Ga0126307_10001572_pt1 | contig 15083 bp, 10 predicted proteins | sample Plot28_FD_89955 | JGI IMG/M metagenome (GOLD analysis project Ga0126307, IMG submission 89955) | Serpentine soil microbial communities from UC McLaughlin Reserve, CA, USA - Plot28 | ecosystem: Environmental > Terrestrial > Soil > Grasslands | place: USA: UC McLaughlin Reserve, Lake County... | reverse complement strand
TTGCAACGGCGCGAACTGGTGCAATCCTACAGCCCTCGCTACAGCCTTACGGGCTCTCTAGACGAAGCCTTACAAGAGGAGTGGGACCTGACCCCGTGGAACGAGCGGGCGCTGGAGCACTTCGCAATTTGGGCCGAGCAGCAACGGCAGGCTCCTGAGCGCGTGGCGGAAGAAACCGACGCTATCCTGGGGATATTGCAATGGGCTCAACAAGAAGGGCGTTGGGCGGAGGCGCTGCGCCTGGAACGGGCGGTGGAAGACGCACTTGCCTTAGGCGGGCGGTGGGGAGCCTGGGCCCAGGTGCTGGGGTGGGAGCTTGAGACGGCACGGGAACTGGGGGATAGAGCCGCCGAGGCCTGGTCGCTGCACCAATCAGGTACCCGGGCGCTGTGTTTGGAGGACTCCTCCACAGCGCGAGAGAACTTGACGCAGGCCCTCCAACTGCGGGAATCGCTGGGTGACTGGGAGGGAGCGGCGCTTACCCAACATAACCTCGAGCTGCTTGGATTCAGCGGGCCGGACGGGGACCGCGAACCGGAAGGCGACGGTGGCAGTGGTGGAGATGGGGGAGGCAGTGGATGGTGGAGTAGTGGCGGATGGTGGGGGCCTAGGCTGTGGATACCAGGGGCAATTGTCCTCGTGCTTGCGTTGGTTCTGCTCGGCGCCCTGCTAGCGTCGCCAGAACTGGTAGGGTCTAAAGTCAAGCCGGATGAGAAGAAGGCGGTGAAGAAGAAGGCGGCGGAGGAGAAGAAGAAGAAGGAGGAGGAGAAGAAGGCGGAGGAGGAAGAGAAGGACAAAGACAAGAAGGACAAAGACAAGAAAGACAAGAAAGACAAAAACAAATCGGGGCCCTACTACAACTACTACTACGATGCCGATAATTACGGAATCGGCGCAGGCGATCCTCAACAGTACGCGGACGACTGAGACCTGACCCGAAGCTCAATCCTGAGATGAATATTGAGATGCTTGGACCGTGTAGTGCCGAGTAAGGGAGGCTTTGTTACCAGCGTAGTCCTTCGCAGTCACTGTTAAGCTCTTGTTGCCAACTTCCTTTAGAGAGAGTCATCACCCGTCAAAGTACAAGATTCTAGTCCTGACCCGCCTGGCTCATCCGTGCAGTTGTACTCAACAGGGACCCGCCTCTCGGGGGTCCTGGGAAAGATTGCGCCCTCAGCAGGACTAGTAATCGTGACAACCGGCAGCGTGGTGTCGGGCGGTGGCCCATCGCATGCATCCCCGATCCCGTCGCCGTCGGAGTCCTTTTGGTCTGGATTGTACTTCTCTGGGCAGTTGTCTCTGCCTTCGGTAACCCAGCCGCTTGGTTGCCTGCCTTGCTGCTACACGGCCTTTCGGGCACTTGCCTGCCGGCTCGGAGGTGGCTTCGAGAGAAAATTGCTGAGGTCCTCGTACCAGCCTGAGTACTGAGATAACCCAGTGCCTAACGGATGAGATCAATACTAATGCATAGGCTTTAGTCGCGCTCGTACCAGTTTTGTACTATCAATGGAGGTCGACGTTGCGGCAAGCGCTTAGATCTACCCATTTTACCTGCAAATGTCTAAAATCCGGGGAGCTGCCGGACTAGGATTCGAACCTAGACTAACTGATCCAGAGTCAGTCGTGCTGCCATTACACCATCCGGCAAGATAACGAGGGGTATTCTAACCCCTAGTGACCCATGCGTCGAGCCCTAAGCTACAGTTTCGGGAATACCGCCGGTTTCGAAGGAGCGTAGGATCTTTATTCTCTCTTCTATAGGCTGGTGGGTGGAGAAGAGGCCCCTGGCATGCTTCTCGAACTTCTTGATGGGGTTACGGATGTAGAGGTGTGCGATGGCCCTGTAAGAGGCTTCCAGGACTTCGCGTCTTCGGCGATCTTATCCAAAACCTCCGCGACTCGGCGCACTATCGCGGATAATTATGTCCGCCCAAGGAAGTATCAGATGATAAAGGAGCACCCGTTGCCCGAGTACGACCCTTTAGCCGGCTGCTACGACCTCGAGTACGCCCACGACTACGATCTCCCTTTCTGGCTCGCCCTAGCCAGGCGTGAGGGAGGACCCGTGGTCGAATGGGGCGCGGGTACGGGACGCCTCTCCTTGCCGATCTCTGAAGCCGGCTTCGACGTTACAGCGGTCGAGACGTCGAAGGCGATGATCGAAAAAGGCCGCGAAAAGGGCGGGGCCGTCGAGTGGGTTCACGGAGACATGACGAACGTCGAGCTCGAGAAGCGCTACGGGCTCGGTATCTGCGCCTTCAACTCGTTTTTGTGTTTACGAAGTCAGGAGGATGCTTTGGCCTTCTTGCAGAACGCCCACGAGCACCTGGAGCCTGACGGGTTGCTCGGGATAGAGGTCTCGGCGTTCTCGCCAGAGGAGCTCACCGAGGTACCCGGCGCCCCTACGTTGCGATACGACTTCGCTCGTGAGTTGCCACAGGGAGGATTGTTGGAGCGCTTCAGCGTCTCCCGGTACGATGCAGCCACGCAGCTCTTACGGATGCGGCTCTTTTACGAGCTATACAACCGGGAGGGTAAGCTCGAGGACAAGCAAGTGCACGAACTCTCCATCCGCACCGTTGAGCGCGGGGAGTTAGAGTTGATGCTCAAGCTAGCAGGGTTCGGGGTCGAGGCTGTCTACGGCGGGTTCGAGGGAGAGCCGTTTACTGCTGAGAGCGACCACCTCGTCGCGCTCGCCCGTTCCTTCTAGCCGAAAGTATCAGGTGTGGGCAGCAGGCTCTCGCCCATGAGGTAGATATCGGCCTCGCGGGCCGCCTTTCGGCCCTCAGCTATGGCCGTCACGATCAGGTCCGCCCCACGCTTTGCATCCCCGGCCACGAAGACCCCGGGCACATCCGACGCCCTGAACCGTTCGTCGGCTACGATGCCTCCCTTCGCGCCGAACTCTAGCTTCAGGTCCTCCAAGAGTCGGTCGCGCACCGGGCCGGTGAAGCCGATAGCCAAGAGGATGAGATCCGTCTCGATCTCGAACTCCGTACCCGGCAGATGCTGTGTCTTACCGTCGGGGGTGCGCTCGGTCCTGACCACCTGCATCTTCTCGACGTGGCCATTAACCCCTGAGAAGCCGGTTACGCCGACGCTCCACTTCCGTTCGCCGCCCTCCTCGTGTGCCGGGTAGGTCCGGAGGATGAACGGCCAGTCCGGCCAGGTTAGATCGTCTGGTTTCTCGGGGGGACAGGGGCCGTGGGTGAGGACCTGAACGGACTTCGCCCCTTCCCGGTGAGCGTTGCCTAAGCAGTCGGCGCTTGTGTCGCCGCCGCCCAAGATAACCACCTTCTTGTCTTTAGCGGTCATCTTCTCGGTGAGGACCGGTAACCCGGCGACGTGCCGGTTCCGCTGCACCAGGTAATCCATCGCGAGGTGTATGCCCTCAAGCTCCCGCCCCGGCACGTTCAGCTCGCGCCCGGCCAAAGCGCCGACAGCGAGGATTATGGTGTCGAAGTTGCGTCTTAGCTCCTCTGTGGTCGGGTCGTAGCCGACGTAGGCGTCGGTGCGGAACTCTACGCCCTCCTCCTCGAGCTGCGCTACCCGGCGGTCTACGACCCATTTCTCGATCTTGTAGTCCGGAATGCCGTAGCGCAAGAGGCCCCCGATACGGTCGTCCTTCTCGAATACGACCACGCCGTGGCCGACGCTGTTGAGCTGTTGCGCTGCCGCGAGGCCCGCAGGGCCCGAACCCACGATCGCGACTCTCTTGCCGGTCCTCTTCTCCGGGGGTATGGGTACGACCCAGCCCTCATCAAACGCCCGGTTGATGATCGAGAGCTCTATCTCCTTTATAGTCACAGGCTTGTCGTTGATGGAGAGCACGCACGCTGGCTCGCAAGGGGCCGGACAGAGCATCCCCGTAAACTCCGGAAAGTTGTTGGTCGCGTGCAGCCGGTCGATGGCCTCTCGCCACTGGCCCCTGTATACCAGGTCGTTCCAATCCGGGATGAGGTTTCCCAAGGGACACCCCACGTTACAGAACGGCACCCCGCAGTCCATGCAGCGCGAAGCCTGGCCTCTGAGCTCGTCCTCCGGCATTGGATCGTAGACGTAGCGGTAGTCCTGTATGCGCTCGACGACATTGCGCTTTGGGGGGGGCTTGCGCCCGATCTTTAAGAATCCCCTCGGGTCTCCCACTTACTGCACCACCTCTAACTCGGCTGCCTGGCGCTCACGTAGAACGCGCTTGAGGTCGTGCGGCATTACCTTGATAAACTTCGGCAGGTATCTGGACCAGTTCTCCAGCACTCTCTTTGCGGTCTCGCTCCTGGTCCATCTTTGGTGTTGTTCGATCATGCGCCGTAGCAGCTCCACGTCCTCCTCCGACTCGACCACCTCTAACCCCACCATCTCGGGGTTGTACAGGCTCCTGAACTCGCCGTTCTCGTCTAGCACGAAGGCTATGCCGCCGCTCATCCCGGCGGCGAAGTTACGGCCCACCGGCCCCAAAACGACGACCACCCCGCCGGTCATGTACTCGCAGCCGTGATCTCCGACGCCCTCCACGACCGCCGCGGCGCCTGAGTTGCGGATAGCGAACCGTTCGCCAGCGAAGCCCCTGAAGTAAGCCTCGCCCGCGGTAGCGCCGTAGAGCGCCACGTTGCCGACCGCCATGCTCTCCTCCGGCTCGTAGCCCGCCTCGGTCGGCGGGGCCACGACCAGCTTGCCGCCCGAGAAGCCCTTGCCGACGTAGTCGTTTGTCTCCCCTTCGAGAACGAACGTGAGGCCCTTCGGCGCCCAGGCTCCGAAAGATTGTCCTGCGGTGCCTTTAAAATCAATGCGGATGGTGTCTTCCGGCAGCCCTTCGTAGCCGTAGCGGCGTGCGACCTCGCCCGCCAGCATCCCTCCAACCGTGCGGTTGATGTTACGGATGGACATGGTGAGATGTACCGGCTTTCTTTCTTCGAGCGCAGGGCGACAACGCGGTATGATCTCGTTGTCCAGCGACAGCCGGAGCTGGTGGTCCTGTTCCTCGGCCTTATGGGTGGGAACTTCCTCGGACACCTCTGGTCTGTAGAAGATCTCCGAAAAATCCACACCCCTAGCCTTCCAGTGCTCTATAGCTTCACGCATCTTCAGCTTATCGGAGCAGCCGACCATCTCGTCGAACCTCCGGAAGCCGAGCTCGGACATGTACTGCCGAACCTCCTCGGCGAGGAAGAAGAAGTAGTTGATTACGTGCTCGGGCGTCCCGGTGAACTTCTTCCGCAAGACCGGGTCTTGCGTCGCAATCCCAACCGGACAGGTATTCAGGTGACACACCCGCATCATGATGCAGCCCACGGCGACGAGTGGGGCGATCGAGAAGCCAAAGTCCTCCGCCCCCAAGAGCGCCGCCACCACTACGTCGCGTCCTGTTTTCATCGAGCCGTCGACCTGCAGGACTATTCTTCCGCGCAGGTTGTTCTCCACGAGGACCTGCTGGGTCTCGGCGATCCCGAGCTCCCAGGGAAGACCCGCGTGCTTAATCGAGGAAAGGGGAGAGGCCCCGGTGCCGCCATCGTGACCGGAGATGGTTATGTGGTCCGCCTTCGCCTTCGCAACGCCGGCCGCCACGGTGCCAACCCCCACCTCCGCGACGAGCTTCACGCTGATATCGGCCCTGGGGTTGGCGTTCTTGAGGTCATGGATAAGCTGGGCGAGATCCTCTATAGAGTAGATGTCGTGGTGCGGCGGCGGGGAGATGAGCCCGACCCCCGGCGTCGAGTGGCGCACCTGGGCGATCTCCTCACTAATCTTGTGCCCCGGCAACTGCCCGCCCTCGCCGGGCTTGGAGCCCTGGGCCATCTTTATCTGCAGCTGGTCGGCGTTCACCAAATACTCGGTAGTGACCCCAAAGCGCCCGCTCGCGACCTGCTTTATGGCGCTCCGGCGATCATCTAGGTACCGCTCGGACTCCTCACCACCCTCGCCGGTGTTGCTCTTCCCCCCGATCCTGTTCATCGCGATGGCTAAAGTCTCGTGCGTCTCCTTAGAGATGGAGCCAAACGACATCGCCCCGGTGCAAAAACGCTTCACTATCTCCTTGGCCGGCTCGACCTCCCCTACCGGGATGGGGTCGCGGCGGAAGTCGAAGAGGCTTCTAAGAGTGCTCAAGCGCGCGCTCTCAGAGTCGAAGTGCTCCGTATACTCCTTAAAGGTTTCGAAGCTCTTCGTCTTTACGGCCCGTTGCAGGGCTACGATGCTCTTCTGGTTCCACTGATGGTACTCTCCCTGCACCCGGAGATGGTATTCGCCACCACCGTCCAGCCCGGCCGGGTTCGTTTCGATCTCGGCGAACGCCCGCCGGTGACGCTCCAGCGTCTCCCGCGCCAGCCCCTCTATCCCTATCCCATCAACGCGCGAGGCGGTGCCATTGAAGTGCCGATCGACGAATTCTCTATCGAGCCCCACAGCCTCGAAGATTTGAGCCCCACAATACGAGAAGAGCGTGGAGATGCCCATCTTAGAGATGATCTTTAGGAGCCCCTTCTTAATGGCCTTTATGTACTTCTCGAAGGCCTCTTCCGCGCTCACCCCCTCGAGCTCCCCTGCACCCGCCATATGGGCCAAGGTCTCGAAGGCCAGGTACGGGTGTATCGCCACAGCCCCGTAGCCGACCAGGACCGCAAAATGATGCACCTCCCGCGCCTCGCCGGTCTCCACGACCAGCCCGGCGCGGTTGCGGATCCCCGCGCGCACTAGATGGTGATGCACGGCGGCGGTAGAGAGGAGTATAGGTATAGGAGCCTTCTCGGCGTCTACCCCCCGGTCGCTCAGGATGAGGATGGTAACCCCTCCCCGGATGGCCTCCTCCGCGCCCTTACACAGCTCCTCCAAGGCCCGCTCCATCCCCTCTTCGCCCTCCTCGGCGGGGAAGAGAGTAGAGAGCGTGGCGGTCTTGAACGGTGGGCCGTTCAGCTGCCGCAGCTTCTCGATATCCTCCTGCTTCAGGATGGGCTGCTCGAGTATCACCCGCCGACAGTGCTCGGGAGCCTCATCGAAGAGGTTGCCCTCCGGGCCTAAAGACATGTTCAGCGACATCACGAGCTCTTCGCGGACCGGGTCTATAGGCGGGTTCGTGACCTGGGCGAAGAGCTGCTGGAAGTAGTTGAACAAGAGTTGAGGTCGTTCAGAGAGTACCGCGAGCGGAGTGTCCGTCCCCATCGAGCCGTCCGGCTCCTTGCCGTCCCTGGCCATCGGGGCCAAAAGTAGGCTGAGCTCTTCCAGCGTGTATCCGAACGCACGCTGCCGCTCGAGCAGCGAGCTGGACTCCACCTGACCGTTGGGAGGAGCGTCCGGTAGCTCCTTTAGCGACACCGTACCTTCTTCGACCCAGCGGCGGTAGGGCTTGCGCCGGATCACGGCCGCCTTGGCCTCTTCATCGTTCAGGATACGTCCCTGCGCGGTATCCACCATCAGCATCCGCCCCGGCTTCAAACGCCACCGGGTAATTACCTCCTCCGGCGGGACGACGTCGCTGAGGACCCCTTCTTCGGAGGCCAAGATCACGAGCCCGTCCCGCGTTATGGAGTAGCGGGCGGGCCTTAGACCGTTGCGGTCTAGGATAGCGCCTATAGAGCGGCCGTCGGTGGCCGCTATGACGGCCGGCCCGTCCCAGGGCTCCATGAGGGCGCTGTGGTACTGATAAAAGGCCTTGCGCTCCTCGTCTATAAGGGCGTCGTTCTCCCAGGCCTCCGGCATCATCATCATCATCGCGTGCGGAAGCGTCCGTCCCCCGAGAACCAGAAGCTCCAGGGCGTTATCAAAGGCCGCCGAATCGCTCCCCCCGGGCTGGACGATGGGGAAGAGCTTCTCTAAGTCCTCGCCAAAAAGCGGCGACTCTAGCTGGCTCTGACGGGCGCGCATCCAGTTGATGTTGCCCCTCAAGGTGTTGATCTCGCCGTTGTGCGCAACATACCGGTAAGGGTGCGCAAGCTCCCAAGATCCCAACGTGTTCGTGGAGAAGCGCGAATGCACCAGCGCGAGCGCGCTCGCCACTCCTGAGTCTTTGAGATCCGGGTAGAACCTGGGGAGTTGCTCCCCCGTGAGCAACCCCTTGTAGACCACCGTGCGGGCCGACAGGCTCGCGACGTAGCAGCGGCTCCCCTTCTCGCGCACGAGGTTGTAACGCTTCGCGCGTTCGTGCACCATCCAGTGGATCCGGCGCCGGATCACGTACAGCTTCCGTTCGAAGCTATCCTCGTCTAACCCCCGGCATTCGACGAAGAACTGCCGGATACGTGGCATGACGCTCCGGGACAACTTTCCGGTTTCATCGGGTTCAACCGGTACGTCCCTCCAACCTAAAAACCGCTGGCCCTCCTCGGCGACGAGGCGTTCCACCCAACCCTCGCAGTCGTACCCCTCCTCACCCTTGGCGGGCAAGAAGACCACCCCTACCCCATAACGACCGACCGGTGGCAGCTCGAAGCCTAAAGCTTTGCACTCCCGGCGAAAAAATGGGTCGGAAATCTGGAGTAAAATCCCCGCCCCATCCCCTGTCTCTGGGTCGCTCCCGGTCGCCCCCCGATGGGCTAGGTTGAGCAGAACCTCAAGCCCCTGTTCGACTATCTCCCGGGTACGCCGTCCGTCTGCCCGTACGACGAACCCTACCCCGCAGGCATCGTGCTCGTATGAAGGGTCGTAAAGACCGGTCTTGGGGGTTTTCAAGTCGCCTCCTTGGAAGAAACGGGGTACGAAAGCGGACCCACTCCTCGCACGAACCAATCCTATTTTTTACACGAACCTGCCGTAAAACACAAGTGCTAACAATCGGTTACACGCTCTAATTAGAAAGTAAGTTCCTGAAGGAAGTAGCCTACCTCACCAGCCCACACGCAAGAGCCGAGAGGGGTTCCCTCACTTAGAGGTCCCCGAGTTCTCTCCGGAGGCTCTCTTCCTCCTCGAGCAGCTCTGAGAGGCGTATACGCAGCTCCACCGCCTCCGCCTCGATCTCAGCGAGCTTCAAAGAGAGCTCGCGCTCGCGGGCGGCGGTCTCTGGGGTGCGCTTCTTCGGGCGGTAGCGGTTGCGGATGTTCTTCAGGCGCTCGCCGGCTCCCTGACGGATGCGCTCCCGCTCAGCCTTGAACTCTGCACTCCCCAGGTACTTGAGGCCCTGTCGTACCCGCGGGTCGGAGAGTAGATCCGATATGATCTCCGCCGAACTGCTTTTAAAGTCCTTATTCTTGAAGCCTTTATCTTTGTCGGCCACGCCAGATCCTCCTTTACGCTGCTCTATATTGTATAGGCTGGAGCCGAAAAGAAGACCAAAAGCAAATCGTACCGCTAGCTACCTCGCAGCTTTCTTTACATCCTTGACGAGGATACGCCCGCCGGAGCCTGTACCCTTCACCTCAGAGAGCCGAACGCCAAGTTCCTGAGCCTTCTTCCTAGCAGCGTCCGTAGCTTCTACCTCGTCGTCATCCTCGTCCTCAGCTTCCTGGCCCTCTACCTTTTCGGGCACGTTCGGATCCACGACGTTCCCCTTCTCGTCAAGTGTCTCCTCGGCGCCGTTCCCGGACCTGTCTAGCGTCCGCCCCACTACACGGCCCTGGTCTTCTTCGTACTCCTCTTCTATCTGAGAATCAGCTAAGTTATCTGTCGCTTCCTCAGCCGCCACGTCACCAGACTCAAACAGATCAGCCTCTGTTATGTCCCAAGACTCATCTACGGCCCGCCATACGCTCTGACCCTCCTCATCGCCAGCCTCACCAAGCAGGTTACCTGCCGTGTGCTCGGTTTCGTCCGCCGCTCTCCCGTGCCCGCCGAAGGTCTGTTCAGCTGCTTCGTCAACTTGGTCCTCCATAGCTTCCGCTGGTCGAGTAACCCACTCCGCGACCTGATCGCTGTCTTGGGCGGTGCGGCTGGCACCTTCTCCTGCCCGATTTATGCCTCGGATAGCTCCACCGAGGATCTGTGGGTTCCTGTCGATAGTGTTTAGGGCACGATCAAGGGTGTTAAGAATCCCCTCCAACTTCACCTTCAAGAGCGCTTGAGCTTCCAGGCCTTGGACTTCCAATTTGACTTTGCCAAGCTGTACCTCTACCCCGACGTTCACCTTCACAAAGTCGGCTAGCTCTGCCCGCAGCGACACCTGGGCCCGCAAATCTTCGACCTCTAGATCTATCTCGTCGACTTTGAGCACGGGTACATCCAGCACCACGTCGGGGTCAAGCTGTTTATTCTCATTGGTCCCGAGGTAGGCCTCGTACTCCTGCTCTCGGCTTGCCTGCTCGCTAGTGCTACCCGACGACAATTCGTTCACCTTCGTATTAGGTCCCTCAGGTGACACTCGGCACCCTCCCTAGTACAGTTGTTGATGTTGTTAATTTTTCGTGCCCTCCTCGTCTGGGCAGTAAACTCGGCATCATCTGCATTGTACTGTACGTGTCCTGCACTTGTCTTAAAACCGGAGGTCAATACTCCGGGAACGTTGTAGCCAATCAGAAAATAAAGAACATATTAGGGAGCTCAACTATCTGGATTGTAGCGGCTTGCAACGAGATTAACTGGTCCGCTCTATTGGGTGCTAATAAAGCTTATGATATCTGCTGCAAGGAGCGAGGAGCTTAATACGTGAAGAAGAGATAAAAAACAAGGTTAGTAGGGTTCTATAGTCCAATACTCTTGCGCTTATATCTCAAAACACCGCACCTAGTAACGATGCTCTTAGGATTAAGAGCCGTCTACGAACCTACGCATCCAGCTCAGCTCTACAGCAAACTTAGAAGGTTTTCAAGGCATCTCGGTTGCGCGCAGCCCAATGGTTGATCGCGTCCTGCCATTCTCGTAGGAAGTGCTCCACCCGCGGTTCGCGGTGGCAGGCGTTCTCCCCCTTAGGGTGTTCCTTGCCACACAACTCCTCCTTCACGGCGCAGGCGAAAGTAAACAGCTCGTGACTACCCCCGGCGTCCGGGTGCAGTCGTGCCAAGATCAACCGCCACATGCGCCGATCCTCAAAGGATGTGTACTGGCCGACATACCTCGCTTCAGCCACTAAAAGGACCTCCCCTCTTTTTTAGGCATTCTACTTATGATCGGAAGGCTTTGTAAGTCCTATTCCTGAAAACCACAATACTTAGAGAAGTGAAGCTACTCCTTTGCCCATATAAGGTTCTCAGCACACGTTGCGTAAAAGCAAGATAAGTCTTTCGCACGTCTCGAGCGCTGCTCGACGAGTGTCCTCGCCTTAGCCCTGACTCGTCTGCTGCCTATTAATAGCTATCTTAGCTTTCTGCCATGTTCTTCCCACCTCGCATCACCGGTGCGAAAATCTTGCTCAGCAGAGCCATACTCATAAGCGTTAGCATAGCAGTAGCGCGGGCGGGTCAACGCAATCCCAAACCGCCAGAAGCAGCTGTCGCTGCCCTCAGGAGGCCACTCAAACCTGATTTTGTGATATTAGAACGGATTGCTGGACCAGCCACTAGGCGAACGTTTGAATCTGGAAAAGCGGCCAAAGCCTCAAGGAAGCCCCTCACCCTTCTCTGACGACTCCTCGTGGCCTTCCCCCACGTCACAACAAACCCTTTACCTGTAGCAGTCGCGATAACTCTCGCGCTTACAGCTCGACAAGCAGTGCTAAAAACTACTAACAATACTTAATAGACGCATATGGGGTGGAAGTAGCCGAGGACGACCAACTTAGGAGAAGGTAGTTCAGAGAGAGGTTTTAAGACCCAAATCGCTAGCACCCTCGTCGCAAAGGCCAAACCTAGCCCCCTTATGTCTAGTTTTCGCGGTATTGGGTATTAACAGGGCTACTAGGTACTCTATAGGAGTGGTCGCGTCCAGGTACTCTATAGGAGTGGTCGCGTCCAAAGGACATAAAGGAGGGCTTATGGCGGAAGGCAACCAGCAGCAGCAGCAGCAACAACAAAATCCCCTACAGAGCTTAGCGTTAGCCGTGGACCGCATTAGGAGAGTGCAGAATCACGTAGAGCTCAACCAGCCGGGTCAGCGTCAGATTATAGTCATGTTGCGGGAGGCGGGAGATCTGGTGTGGGGAGAGATAGAAAGGATACAGCAGCAAGCGCAGCAGCAACAGCAGGCGCAACAGCAACAACAGGGTATGTAAGCCTAGAGCATACGAGGACGCAGCACAACTGCAGCACAACTATTAATAGGTTCTACCACTTTGAGGGTGTAGCGAGGCTTCGTAGGAGAACGAGCCTCGTTGCTCTCAAAGGTAGCTAGGAAAAGGCTAGCCTATTTTTGTGTGGCCTGCTTCAGTGGAGGGATACCTCTAGCTGCCGCAGCATGCCCATTACATCAAACTCGCCCCAGTATTCGAGTATCTCACCCTCCCTAGTACGGACGATGTCCATCCCCATTACCGTAACTCGCTTCCCGGTAGGGGCGATACCTAGGAACTCTTCCTCGTGAGTACCACTCATCATCCACCGGAAGGCTACTTTGTCTCCTTCGGTTACGCTGTCCGCCTGAGTCATACTTAGGTCGGGGAAAGCAAAGTGCAGCATGGATAATGCTTGCTTGACCCGCTCCTGGTCAGTTGCACTATCGGCAAAGGGGTGATAGCTGACCCATGCTTCGTCAAGCTTGTCGTCGGCTATACGGTCGAACTGGATGCCGGTTACCGCCGTCTGTTTTCCAGTGGGAGGAATACCCAGAAACTCTCCTCGGTGGGTACCCCAAGCTATCCAGCGAGTCACTACCATATCCCCTTCAGCTATCTGATCCTCAACGCGGAAGCAGACGTCGGGATAAGCAGCATGGTATGTTGTTATGTACTGTTTTGCACCCTCGCGCCCATGTATCTCATAGGGGATGTTGGGATCGTGGAGGATGTAGTTGGGAGCGAAAAATTTGTCCACAAGCTCCAGGTTCCCCTGGGTGAGAACCTCCTCAAGCCACCGGCGGACTAAGACCTTATTTTTCTCGGTCATAGGGCATCTCCTTCATCCTGCCTCCTAGCGGCGAGTTGTCGGGTGCTTAACTTCTAGACACTCTCCTTCTAAGGGCCAACCTTGCTGTTACAACGTCTACGGTCACTATCTTTCTAGCCTTGGCTTGAGACAATGAGCGATCAAACTTAGCGTTGCTCTTCTCGCCCAGGAAGACTCTTAATCTCTTTGACTCTCTGCTCGAACTCCTCGGGAGAATTCGAGTTGCTAAACGCCCAAGCTAGGTCCGTTATATTCTGCTCGTTAGACCGAATGAACAAGATAGCCTTCTTCAGAGCCATGTCCTCGAAAGCGGCCAACGCCAACGCCGCGACATCCAGAGGTTCTGCAACCTCGGCCTTCTGGCACATAGCATACATTCGAGCCGTCTTAATGAGCTGTTTCTTGATCTCGCCCATTCCGCCTTGTCCGCTTTTCGTATTGTCGACCATCTGACTCCTTTACTACAATCGATAACCTAGTTTGAAGCCGCTGGCGCTAGGATGGCATGAAACCCTACCAGTGAAAGACAAGCTCGTACCTCTATGGTGCCTTGAAGACAACAAGTGCTTCTGAGTGCCATTCGTCCCCTTAGTAAAGAGCTCTCTCCTAATCTGCCGACCAGGGAGTACGCTTTAGTGTGCAGAGACGCACTCCCGTATCTGATAATCTCGACAAGAGCAGTAGGCACTATTAGCTCGTCTAACTCCTGCTTGGCGTCATCCTCTGCCGCATTACTATTGGTTTGCGGTAGTTAGCACATCTCTGACCGTAATGCGGCCCCCAGCCCCGGTACCTTCCACCTGAGAGAGGTCCACGCCAAGCTCCTCGGCCCTCTGTCTGGCAGCTTCCGTAGCGTCCACCTCTTCCTCAGCCGTCTCGGAGTGGGACTCGTATTCGTAGTGCTCTGCGCTCTCCTCGGTTATCTCCTCTACGGTATCGCCCATGTCGGGCAGGCTCAGCTCGAGGAGGCTTCCGTCGGGCCCGAGCGACAGGTGGAGAAGTTTCCCGCCCTCCTCCCTTACGGTGCGCACCGTGTCTCCCTGTTCGTTGGTGTATTCCTCCTCTGAGGAGAGCTCGGAAACATTGCCCACTATGTCCTCGTCCACTAGATTGCCCGACTCGTCCAGGGTGGTTTCGACTATATCTCCCGACTCGTCCACAGTGCGCTGCACGGTCTGCCCCGCCTCATCGGTGGTCTCGCTGAGCAAATACGTGCCCGGCGCGAGCTCCTCTACCGCTTGGGTAGCCTCCCCGGCTACCTCTTCGGCTTGGTCGGTCACCTGCCCCACGAGGCCTTGTACTTGCTCTGTGGCTTGTCCTGCCGCGTCCTGTGCCTGCTCGGCTGCCCCTCCCGCAGCATCCTGCGCCTGTTGCGGAACTTGCCCTACAGTGTCCTGGACCTGCTCTGTTGCCTGCTCGGCACCCTCCTGGGCCTGTTGGACCGCCTGGTCCACCGCCTCTTCCACCCCTTGCTCTTGGGCTACCTCGTCCAGGGAGGTCTCTAGGGCCTGGTAGGAGGTCACCAGCTGCTCTATCTGCGCCCGGGCGTCCTCCTGGGACTCCGGCAGCTGCTTCATCAACTCTTGCAGCTGGGAGCGATCGCTCTGCAGTTGGCCCTTTAGGTTGCCAAGCGAGTTCCCGTAGAAATCCTGAGCTGCTTGTAGCGTTTGCTCCTGGATTTGTTGAAAAAGAGCTTGTGTTTGCTCCTGGATCTGTTGGGCTAAGTTCTGTACTCCTTGGGCCACTTCTTACTCCTTTCTCAGAAGCTTATATTCCGCGCTTACCTACTCCCGGTACTTCGTACGTACCTGCACACTTCTACTCCTCTAGAGGGTGAAGCTGGACCATCTATCTACTCTTAATTCCCTAATTCAGGTAGTCCAACGCTCTTGCCTACTATTCCGACCGCCGTCTGTTCTCTCGAAGGTCCTCACAGCCAATTTATAACCACGCCAGCCTCACCCTCTGTCAGGTACTGCACGTCGCATAATGTGGTATTTCTTCCACAGATTCTGGGTTTCGTATATTTACCTTCGCTCCCCTTCAGAGGGTTCTTAAGTCGAGCACATTACCCTCGTCGTCGAGTACCTGCTCAAAGACGTTCCCCGCTTCGTCTCTCACACGGCTCACAACTCGGCCTTGATCGTCTATGTACTCTTCCTCTACCAGCAAGTCACTGAGGTTGCC
>Ga0126307_10001571_pt1 | contig 15084 bp, 18 predicted proteins | sample Plot28_FD_89955 | JGI IMG/M metagenome (GOLD analysis project Ga0126307, IMG submission 89955) | Serpentine soil microbial communities from UC McLaughlin Reserve, CA, USA - Plot28 | ecosystem: Environmental > Terrestrial > Soil > Grasslands | place: USA: UC McLaughlin Reserve, Lake County... | reverse complement strand
CCCGGATTCGCGCTCGGTCTGGCGATGCTTCCGCTCGAACCGCTGCTCACGCCCCAGCGCTGGCGCATCCCGCTGCTTGCCGGTGGCCTCATCGCTCTCTTCCTCACCTCGCACTACTCCGACGCGAACGTGGCCTGGACGGGCGACTTCGCCTCGATTCCCTGGGCGATCGTCATCGGTGTGGTGCTGATCGGAATTCCGGTCGGCCTCGCCGTGCTCGCGCGTCGGGGAGCGCTGCTCGCGGGCGTCGCCGGAGGGATGCTCGCGCTCGCAATCGCCGCCGTCGGCTGGGCGCAGCAGGACAGCTACCTCGACCATCGCTATGACCGCGCCGAGGACTTCCACTTCCAGCTCGACGACGCGGTCCGCTGGGCGAAACCGACCTCGGGTCTGCGGATCGCGGTCGTCGGGACGAGCGGCGCCTACAACCAATACGGCCTCTACGGCGACGACCTCCGCAACTACGTCCAGTACGTCGGCCGCCACCTGCCGGAAGCTGACTTCCAGTCGATCGAGCGGTGCCCGGCATTCAGGCACGCGGTAAACGACGGCGACTATGACTATCTGGTCGCCACGCCCGAGCTCAACTTGAACAACCCCTCGCGGGCCAGCGCCTCGCCGGAGCGCGGCTGGATCCTTGGTGATCCCGCGGTCGAGGAGATCGTCCATTCCGGCCGGGTCTCGGTCTTCCGCATCAACGGCCCGCTCGACCCGAACGGCTGCGGCAAGGAAGCCGACCGGCGCGGAGGCTCCGCCGAACAGGGAGCATCCGAGTCGAGCAAGCAGTGAGCAGCGCGGGCGACTACATCCTCGGGGTGATCGGCCTGGTGGCCGTCGTCCTGTCGATGGCGATCGCCGGAAGGACAGCGCGCCGCGCCGCCCTCCCCGTCTGGACCGGGACGCCGGCACTGCTGGCCGACGCGATCCTCGCGATCGGAATCCTCGTGATCGTCTCGGAGCTGCTCGGCCTCTTCGGCCTGCTCGAAGGGGTCCTGCTGGTGGCCGCCTCGCTGATCGTCGGCGGCGGTGCCCTGCGCCTGGAGCCGATGCTGATCCGGGCGGGCGCCAGGGTGGCCAAGTGGGGGAGGGGCAAGGAGACCGATCTTCGTCCCGCGCCCGCAGTCGGCCGGATCGAGCTGGGGGTCGGGATCGTTCTGGCGCTGATCGTCGCCGCCCAGTGGGCGGGCCCGACGCTGCTCGCCCTGGATCGCGGGATCTACGGCGGAGACTCGCTCTGGTACCACCTGCCGCTCGCCGCGCACCTCGCCGGGACCGGGTCGGTCACCGGGCTGCTCTACACCGACCCGCTCTATCTCAATTGGTTCTACCCCCAAGTCTCGGAGCTGCTCCACGCCGGCGGGATCCTGTTGTTCAGCAACGATTTCCTTTCCCCGCTGATGAATATGGGCTGGCTCGGCCTCGCCCTGTTCGCCGGGTACTGCATCGGCCGTCCCTACGGGACCGGTCCGGTGGGCGTCGCCGCGGTCGCCTCGGTGATGGCGGCCAACCTCCTCTTCTCGCGCCAGCCGGGCAACGCCAACAACGACGTCGTCGCGATCGCCCTCTTCCTCTCCGCCGTCGCGCTGCTGCTCAACGCGCGCTGGCCGGAGCGGCGGGGGTTCGCGAATACAGCGGACGCATCCGGGCCTCCGTCCGGAACCCTGCTGGTCGCCGGCCTTGCGGCGGGGCTCGCGCTCGGCACCAAGCTGACCGTGGTCCCACCGATCCTGGCCCTGACGGTCGGCGTGATCTGGATCAGCGGCGCGGGCTACAGGCTCCGAGCCTCGGCCGAATGGATCGGCGCGATGGTCGTCGGCGGCGGCTACTGGTACGTCCGCAACCTGATCGTCTCCGGCAACCCCTTCCCCTGGCAGGACATCGGCCCGATCCACCACGCCGAGGTCCTGCAGGGCCGCCACCCCTACTCGATCGCCCACTACGCCACCGACACGAGCGTCTGGGGCAAGTACTTCACCCCCGCGCTGCACGAGCGCCTCGGGGACCTCTGGCCCGCCTATCTGGCCCTGGCGGTGATCGCGGTGCTGCTGGTGCTCTGGCGCGGGGGACGGATGGAGCGGATGCTCGGCGTCGTGGCGATCCTGGCGGCAATCGCCTACCTGCTCACGCCGCTGGGAGCCTCCGGGCCCGACGGGATGCCGATCGGCTTCCGTCTCAACATCCGGTACCTGGCGCCGGGGCTGGTGCTCGCCCTGACGCTGCTTGCGATCCCGCCGCACTTCGCCGGGCAGCAGCCGGTCTGGCGCCTGGGCACCCGGGCGCGGCTCTGGCAGCTGGGCCTGCTCGCCCTCTTCTCGGCACTTGTGCTGGGCAGCTCCGGGGCGATCGGGGCAATCGATACGGGTCGGATACCCGGCACCATCGCCCTGGCCCTGGCCGTCATCGCCCTGCCGCTGCTGCTCGTCCTCCTCTCGCGCCGAGGTCTTCCGCCGGTCCCCCTCGCCGGAGTGGGGCTGGCAGCGATCATCGCCCTTGCGGTCTTCGGCCGGATGGCCCAGACCCACTACCTGGACGAGCGCTACTCCTCCACTGCTCCGGACTACCCGAAGACAGAGCAGCCCGCGATCGAGCTCGATCAGGGCCTCGGCGCCGCCTACGACTGGGCTAACGGAACCGGCAACCTGCGGATTGCGCTCTCCGGGACCATGGGCGCGCTCTTCCAGTACCCCCTCTGGGGCGGCGACTCCAGCAACAGCGTCACCTACCTCGGCGACCACGGGCCGCGCGGCTCCTTCAACGAGATCGCCGAGTGCCCGGAGTGGATCGCTGCGCTCAACGACGGCGAGTACGACTACGTCGTCACGACCCCGACCTTTCACCAGGACGACCCGGCCGCGGACACCAGGCCGATCCAGCGCGAGTGGATCTCCAGGGCGGGCAACGTCCAGCGCGTAGCGGGAGCCGGCCTGGTCGATATCTGGAAGATCACCGGGCCGCTTGTCCCAGAGGCCTGCGTCGCCTCCTCCAGTGGCAAGCTGCCGCCTGCTACCAAGTAGGGATGTCGTATCCGCTCGAGAACGCCCTCTTCCAGTGGGAGGAGGGAGCGAGCAGGCTCCGCGAGCTTGACTCCTCCGACCCGCGTGCGGCCCGAACCGCCCGCCGAGCGGTGGAGGCGATCCGCGAGGAGCTCCGGCGCCGGATCGGCCCGACCTTCTCGGCCCAGGAGCTGGCCGACCTCTACGGCCGCGGCACCGACTGGTGCCTCGAGGCAGCCCGCATCGCCGCACCGATGGCCGCCGTGGACCTTGACCCCCAGGCGATCGTCGACGGAGCGTTCTTCCTCTATCTGCGCGGCGCCCACGACTACTCGGGCGGCCGGGTCCTCCCGACCGAGTAGTCAGTCCTCGACGCGCTCGAGGACGATCCGCTCCGGCTCGATCGTCACCCGCAGGGCCTTCTTGCCGGCCCAGTGCTCGGTGTAGGTGGGGTCATCCTTGACGGAGGGGTCGAGCCAGATTCCGTAGCCCTCTTCCTCGCCCTGGTCGAAGGTCGCCTCCAGCGGCCGACGGCGTCCGCGTCCACGGCGGCCGCGCCTGCGGCGGCGCCGACGTCGTCCACCGCCGCCCTCGCCCTCGCCGTCGTCACCGTCTGAATCCGCGTCACCTTCGCCCTCGTCGGTCGCCCCCTCTTCCTCATCAGGCTCGGGCTCGCCGAGCTCCGCCTCGATCTCCGCCTCGATCTCGTCGCGGAGGTCGACGTCGCCGGCGGGCTCTTCGCCCTCGGCCGTGAGGTCGTGACGGCTACGGAAGTCGCGCAGCTGGGACGCCGGCACGCCCAGCTGATGGGCGATCCAGGCGTCGGTCCGCCCCTGGCGGACCCAGGCGCGAATCTGGTTCAGTTGCGGTCGGAGGGACTTGCGGGCCATCGGCGGCGGACTCTAGATGATTCGTCCGTTCCGCCTTGGCAGGCGGCACAGAACCCTGTACGCTACCTATTTCTGGGTAGCAGACACGGACCGGAGCCTAGGGGGTAGGCGACGATCCAAGAGGAGGAATACGCGTGCTGGTACTGACAAGGAAGCCGGGCCAGAGCATCATGATCGGCGATGGCGTCGAAGTTCAGGTCCTCTCGGTGGCAGGCGAGAAGGTGCGCCTGGGCATCACCGCTCCTCGGGACGTCGCGATCTTCCGCAACGAGGTCTACGAGCGGATCGAGAGCGAGAACGAGCTGCGCTCCAGCGGCGACGATGAGGACGACGGAGGCGCCAACGAGGCCGTCGCCAACGCGCTCGAGCGGCTCAGTCAGCGCTAGACGTATTCGCAGTTAGCTCATCAGCCAGGCCAGCGTCTCGAACATCGAGACGACCACGGTCACGACCGTGATCGTCAGACAGACGAGAAGGACGCTGAACCGGACCTTGCCCCGTGACTCGTTGCGCGTGATGCGACGGGCGCGCGAGCGGTTCACCGCGCGCTTGCGCAGCTGCTCGCGCCGGCGGCGCTCGAGCGCCATCTCTTGCTCGAACGCGAGTTCGATCTGAGACATGCTTTGTCGCATACGCATCTGAGCCATAGGAATTGCCCCCCGGGGCGGCCGTGCAGGCTAGCAACCGATCGTCGCCGCCGATCCTCTGGGGCTGCTTTCGACTATAGAGGGCAGCTCCCCCATAAGCCGCGGCCAAGCACGCCGGCGCGACCCGCCAGACGAGCGAACAGGGACGCGAAGGAATCGTTCGGCGGGATGGTCAGCGTCCGAGCGAGACCGCGCCGCGCGAGCTCGGCGTTGACGAACAGAGGCCGCCGGCCCGCCCGCGGAACATAGACGTAGGCGAGCAGCCGGCCGTAGACGTCGCGGCGCTCGGCATCGAAGCGGAGGGTCACCGTGCGCCCATCGACGAGCCGCTCGTTCACCTCGTGTGCCCGGGGGCCGCCGCACTGCACGGGCGTGTCGGGCTTGACCGTCTCCGGTGTGTCGATGCCGATGTAGCGGACGGTCTCCTCATCGCCGTCCGCGAGCTCGACGTCGATCGTGTCGCCGTCGACGACGTGGGTTACCCGGGCCGACAGGGGTCCGGCCGGTTCACTCGAGCCACCATCGCTCCCGCAGCGCGAGAGGTTGAGGGCCACAAGAACAGCGGCGATGACGAGCGGCGCACGCAGGGCGCCCCGGCGGAGCGGGCGAGAGTGACTCACCCTTCGATGATGCTCAGCGGACCGGAACTATCCGGCGCTACGGAATGCGCCGCACGTTGCTGAGCAGCGTCTCCTTGATCTGCCCGACGATCTCCAGCGCCTCGCTCTTCTCGCGCTGCCAGACGTTGCGCCCGAAGATCACGCCGGAGCCGCCCGCCTCCATGATGCTCTTGGTGTGGGAGAGGACGGTCTCGTCGTCAGTCTTCGATCCGCCGGAGAGGACCACCAGGGCGCGCCCGGCTGACTCCACGATCTGGCGGACCGCCTCCTCGGGCGCGACGTCCATCTCGTTGTAGGGAGCGGGCTGGTCCTTGTCCTTCTCCGGATCGGACTTGGGGAAGTTGAGCTTGACGACGTCGGCGCCCATCTCCATCGCCATGCGAGCGGCGTAGTCGATCGCGTAGAAGGAGTTCGCCCCGCCCTTCTTGTCGATCTCGGAGCCGCGCGGGTATGCCCAGACGATCAGCGGCATGCCGTAGCGCTCGCAGTCCTCGCGGACGCCCTTGAGCTGATGCAGGTCGGCGCCCTGTAGCGGCGAGCCGAGGTACATCGTGTAGCCGACGGCGTCGGCGCCCAGCCTGACCGCGTCCTCGACGGAGGCGTTGGTGGTCGAAAGAGCATCGTCCGAGGGCGGAACGTCGGTCTTGCCGTTGACCTTCAGGATCAGCGGCACCTGGCCCGCGTAGTCGGGGTAGTAGCGCGTGGCCAGCCCGATCTGGCAGGCGATCGCGGAGTAGCCGGCCTCGGCGGCGAGGCTGAACTGGTACTCGGGGTCCTTCGAAGCCGGGTTGGGAAAGAAGTCGCGGGGGCCGTGCTCGATCCCCTGGTCGATCGGCAGCAGCATCAGGGTCCCGTTGCCGGGGCCGTAGTCGAAGAGCAGCCGGCGCAGCCGTGCGCGCTTGCCGGGGGAGAGCGTGGTGAGCAGTGACTTCTGCTCGGTGATCGACTTCACTTCCATCTTCGCGATTACCTCCGTGTCTGGTCCTTGAAGTTCAGTATTGCCGATCTTTTGAGCGGACTGCATCCCCCGCTGCTGTCATGGTCCGGGCCGTGTTGGAGCACAACTTCAGCGGGACGCCGTTCACCCTCGGCATCGAGGAGGAACTGATGATCTGCGACGCCGAGACGCTCGAGCTGTCGCAGTCGATCGAGGTCATCCTCGGCGACCTCCCCGACGACCTGCCCGGCTACGTGAAGCCCGAGTTGATGCAGTCCGTGCTCGAGGTGGCGACGCTGCCCTGCAAGGGCGTCGCCGAGGCCGGCGACCAGCTGCGACGGCTCCGCCGCACCGTGCGCGAGGTGGCGGCCAAGAACGGCCTCGCGATCGGCGCCGCCGGCACCCATCCCGCGGCGCTCTACGAGGACCAGCTGATCGTCGACCGGCCCAGGTATCGGGAGCTTGCGGAGGAGCTCAGCTGGATCGCGGAGCAGGAGCTCATCTTCGGGACGCATGTCCACGTCGGCATCGACGACGCCGAGAAGGCGATCTACGTCGCCGACGGCATGCGCGGCTACCTGCCACTCCTCCTCGGCATGTCATCCAACTCGCCGCTCTGGCGCGGCAAGACCACCGGGATGATGTCCTCTCGCACCCCGGTCTTCCGCGCCTTCCCTCGCGTCGGCATCCCGCCCTACTACGGCACCTGGGCCATCTACTCCCATCGCGTCGAGCAGATGATGCGGGGTGGGGCGATCCCCGACTACACCTACCTCTGGTGGGACGTGCGCCCGCACCCGAACCTTGGAACCGTCGAACTCCGGGTCTTCGATCAGCAGACGCGCGTGGAGCACACCATTGGCTTCGCCGCCCTCGGCCAGGCCCTGGCGCACCGGCTGGCTGCCGACTACGACGACGGCGTCCCGAGCATCGAACACCCTCACGAGCTGATCGACGACAACAAGGTCCGAGCCGCAGTCGTCGGCATCGAGGGGAAGCTGATCGACTTCGACCACGGGCTCGAGGTGCCCGGCGCGAAGATGGCCCGCGGCGTCCTGGATGAGCTGCGCGAGCACGCGCAGGAGCTCGGCTGCGATGCCGAGCTGGCCACCCTCGAGGATCTGTGCGAGTCGGGGACCGGAGCCCGCCGGCAGCTCGACTGGCTCTCCGATCACGGCGAGATCGGCGGCCTGATGAGCGAGATCGTCACGGCGAGCGACCCCGACGCCTGATCAAGGTCGGCCGGAATCGAACCTGTTCCGAGCCGTCCAGTACGCTTTCCGTACTGAATTACCAGCTTTTTGCGGCATGAACTTCGGTTTCCGTACTGATGGCCTCCACCAGACCGGTAGAAAGGGCTCTTGACCTCCTCGGCCGACGCTGGGCGCTGCGCATCGTCTGGGAGCTGCGGCGGAGCACCCTCGCCTTCTCCGAGCTCCGCGAGCGCACCGGAATCAGCCCGTCGGTCCTCTCGGCCCGGCTCGGAGAGCTCGCCGATGCCGGGGTGGTGGAGCAGGACGGCTGGCGGGGTTATCGACTCAGTGGCCGGGGACGCGAGCTCTCCCGGGTGCTCTACGAACTGAACAGATGGGCGGAGGCCCAACAGCAAACGGGTCGCGCCTAGAAACCAGGCACGCCCTCGCACTATCCTCGCGGAGTGAGCTCGCCTGAGTTAAGCGTCGTCTGCCGGAGCTGCGGCGAGGAGGTCAGCCCCTACGTCACGGAGTGCCCGTACTGCGGCACCAGGCTGCGGAAGCGGGCTCCGAAGCTCGAGCTGCGCGGCGAAGAGCTCACCCCCAAGCAGTCGCGCCGCGCCCGTCGGAGGCAAGCCCGCGCCCAGCGAACGGACCGGATCACCGAGCGCCCCTACGCGGTCCTCGCCGCGATCCTGATCCCGGCCGCCATTGTGCTCATCCGGGTTGCGAGCGCATCCCTCGACACCTTCGGACTGGGCGGCATCCTCGGCCCGGTCGGGGATGAGTGGTGGCGTTACCTGACCGCCCCCTTCATCTATCCCGACGTCGGCTATCTCTTCGTCGCCTCCGTCGGCATCGCCATGTTCGGCGTGCCGGTGGAGCAGCGGCTGGGCACGATCCCGACGGCCATCCTGATCGTCGCCTGCGGCGCCCTCGGCATGGTGGTGGCCGACGCCATGGAGACGGCCTTCGCGCCCGCCAACGATGTCCTCTTCGCCTCCGGGGGCAACGGGATCGCCCTCGGGCTGCTGGCCGCCTGGGCCGTCATTCGTGGCGCCGAAGCCCGCTCGAATCCCGATGAGGACGTCGAGGTGATCGGCGCCGCCGTGGCTGCGGCCGTCCTCATCCTGCTGCCGCTGGTCGATGACTTCGCGAACGTCTTCGCCGGGCTCGGTGGCGCGCTCGTCGGCGCGGCGTGTGGCCTCGTCGCCGTCTATGCCCGCCGGGAGAGGCGTCCAGGTTGACCGTCGAGAGGTTCATCTCTCTCAGCCCTGAGCTTCACGACTACCTGGTCGAGCACAGCTCCTTCCGCGACGGCGTCGCGCAAGAGGTCGAGCAGGCTGCGCGAGACATGGGCGAGCTCGAAGAGATGCAGATCGGCGGGGACCAGGCCGCCCTCATCACCCTGTTGGTCACGGCGACGGGGGCCAGGCGCGCCCTGGAGATCGGGACCTTCCTCGGCTACGGGGCGATCTCGATCGCACGGGGACTGCGCGAGGACGGCAAGCTCATCTGCTGTGAGCTGAATGAGGAGTACGCCAAGCGAGCCCAGCAGCACCTGACGGACGCCGGGCTCGCCGAGAGGGCGGAGATCCGGGTGGGTCCGGCGATCGAATCGCTGCGGGGCCTGGACGATGGGTCATTCGACTTCGCCTTCATCGACGCGGACAAGGTCGGGTATCCGGACTACTACGAAGAGTGCCTCCGGTTGCTCAGGTCCAACGGCGTGATCATGCTCGACAACACGCTTCGGGAGGGCACGGTCATCGACCCGCCGGAGGGAGACGAAGGCACTGCCGTGATGGCCAGGCTGAACGATCGCATCGCAGCCGACGATCGGGTCGACGTAGCGATGCTCGGGATCGCCGACGGGGTCACGCTGGTCCGCAAGCGATAGACCGGGAAACGTGAACCCGCCCACCGACGATGGCGCCTGGCTCGAGTTGGTCCGCGCCGGGATGCCGCCGATCTGGAGCCTGATGGCGGAGGGTTCGGGCGGCAACGTCTGGGCGGAGAACGGAGTGGTCGCCGCGATCCTCCCTCAGGTGCCGGACCGCTCCGTGTTCAACTCGGTGTTCTACGAGGACGGGCGCAGGCTGATCGACTCCCTTGACCGCCTGGCCTCGGCCTACGACGAGGCGGGAGTCCGCGCCTGGACCGTCTGGGTACCGGAAGCGGACACGCAGACCGCTGCCGCGCTGGAGGCCGCCGGGCACGTCAACGACGCGCAGCCGAGGGCGATGGCAATGCGGACTGCCGACCTCCGTAAACCTCCTGAGGACCCGGCGGTCGAGGTCCGCGATGAGCTCGATATGGCCGAGATCGGCCGCCTCAACGAGATCGCCTACGGCTGGGCGCCGGGTACGTTCGCCGCCTTCGCTGACGCCGAGGTCCCGAACACCTACGGTCACCTGGCCGCGCTCGAGGCCGAGACCGTTGCCTGCGTCGTCGCCTGGGACGACCGTGATGACGCACAGATCCTTTGGGTCGCGACACTCCCGGAGGCACGCGGGCGCGGAATCGCCACTCGGCTGATGGCCCGGGCGGTGGAGGCGGCGGCAGAGCGCGGGCGGCTGACGACCACCCTCGTGGCGACCGCCCTTGGCGCCCCTGTCTACACGAAGGTCGGCTACCGGGACTTCGGAGCGCTGCAAATGTGGGAGCGGCGCGAGTAGGGTCCGGGCGTGGCGCGCGAGCCGTACACGGACGAGCAGATCGACGCCGCCATCGACGCGATCTCCGACCCGGAGGTCTTCCGCGAGACCGAGCGCCAAGTGGCCCGGGCGGCCCCGCGTCTGCAGAAGATCCTCGCCGAAGCGCTAGGCGCCGGCGGCTGGTTCGGAGAGTCACATGAAGCCGAGGCGCTGAAGGCGGCCACGACCCCAGACGAGCAGGCCCGCCTGACCGCCGTCCGCACCCTGCTCGCCGAGGAGGCGCGCATGGGGATGATGGTGGGGGTCGCTGTAGGGTGGGCGCTCGCTGAGAGGCTTGACGAGCAACAGGAGGACTAGACGAATGCCAGACGTCGAATTCGAGGCAAACGGTGGGACCGCAAAGGGATATTTGGCGGAGCCGGACGGCGAGGGACCCGGACTCGTGATGCTGGGGGAGTGGTGGGGACTCGACGACAACACCCGCGGCATCGTCGACAGCTTCGCGAAGGAGGGCTTCGTCACTCTCGCGCCGGATCTCTACGGCGGCAACACGACCGAGGAGCCCAGTGAGGCCGAGAAGCAGCTGATGGCGATGAACATGGAGGAGGCCGAGAAGGACATGCGCGGGGCGGTCCGCTACGTCCTCGAGCACCCCAAGTGCAACGGCCAGGTCGGCTCGGTCGGCTTCTGCGCCGGCGGAGGTCTGTCGGTGTGGGCGGCCGCGTCCAATCCTCAGATCGGCGCCGCGGTCACCTACTACTACGTCATGCCTCACGGCAAGCCGGACTTCTCGAACATCGAGGCGCCGGTGCTGGGGCACTTCGGCACCAACGACGACTTCGTCTCAGTCGACGACGCCAAGGCGCTCGAGCAGGAGCTGCAGGCTGCCGGGGTCGACGCCGCGTTCGAGTACTACGAGGGCGGACAGCACGCGTTCGCCAACGACCACAACCGGCTCGGCACCTACAACCAGGAGCATGCGGCGACGGCCTGGGAGCGAACGACCTCGTTCCTCAAGAAGCACCTGAGCAAGAACGGTTCGAGCTAATCGGATGGTGACTTCCCGCTCCGACGTATGCGCCGGTCAAAACTGGCCAGCCAGCCAGTCCTTGCGCTAGGGTGCAGGCCGTGGAGGAAGCCACCCAGACCGGTCCGTCCAGAGCAACGCGCGAGGATTTCCGCGCCACCTCGGACCCGGCGCTCCAGGAGGGGGGCCGAGCCGACGTCAAGCTCCTCGACTACACGCAGCTCTACAACCTCTGGGAGAAGCAGCAGTGGCTAACCCAGGACCTCGACTTCTCGCAGGACCGCATCGACTGGCACGAGCGCATTCCCGAGGAGGAGCGCTTCCAGCGGATGTACGGCCTCTCCAGCTTCTTCATCGGCGAACAGAAGGTGGCCGACGAGCTTGGCCCGATCATGCGGGCTGCGCCGACCGAAGCGCAGCGGATCTTCCTCTCGACCCAGATCGCCGATGAGGCCCGCCACGTCCGCTTCTTCGATCGCTTCTTCGCCGAGGTCGGCGTCCTCGAGGGAGCCCACGAGCTCGCGCAGCGGCTGGATGCTCTCGACGAGCATCTGAACGACGCCTTCCGGACCCTCTTCGACGACCTGCTGAAGAGCCGGGTCGACCGGCTGGGACAGGAGCCCGGCGATCGCGACGCGCTGGTGGAGGCCGTGGCGCTCTACCACATGGTCATCGAGGGAATGCTCGCCCTCACCGGGCAGCACTTCATCATCGACTACAACGAGCGCATGGGGACTCTGCCGGGTTTCGTCGAGGGCTTCTCGAACGTGGCCCGCGACGAGCACCGCCACATCGCCTTCGGCGTCCGCTTCCTCACCGATTGCGTCAAGGAGGACGAGCGCTACCGCGACGTCATCCAGGGGATGCTCGAGCAGTCAGTGCCGGTCGCCGACAAGGTGATCGACCCGCCGTGGGCCGAGGAGGACGACTACGAGCTCTTCGGGGTGAGCCGCGAGGAGTCGCACGCCTTCGCCGCCCAGAGCCTCACCCGGCGGCTGAAGGTCATCGGCTTGATGCCGGCTAGCGCCTGAGGCGCCTAGCGCCTGGACTTCTTCTTGGTCGCCCGGTGCTTCTTCGGCGCCGTGGAAAGCGGCTTGATGCCGCCGCTCTCGATCCCCGAACCACTCGTCCCGGTGCTGGGCGGGGGAGCCGTTGGGGTGCAGGTGGTGGCGGCGCCGGCATCAGTGACGCCGTCGCCGTTCGCGTCGCAAGTCGCGGGCTCGACGCCAGTGGTAACCGGGCCGGACTGGCTGGGTGAAGTCGCGTTCGGATCGCTGTTGGCGATCGCGTGCTTGTGGTGCTTGTGCTTGCCCGTGGTGGCGACAGGAGCGGTGGCGCCCGTAGCCCCGGTCGTCACGGCCGGATCGGTCGGCTGCGGCGGGACCGTGACGGTGTCGGGCGGGACGGTGCCCGGCTGGGCGGCATCGGCGGGGGTCTGCGCCGCGGCCGCGTCCTGAGCTGTCGCGTCGGTCTTCGGCGGGACGTTCGCCTTCGTCACCTTGCCGTGTTTGACGGCCGGCTTGCTGCTCGCCTGCGCCGGCTTGGAGGGATGTTGGCTCGAGACGTGCTGGATCTCGGCAGCGCCGCCGGCGATGATCGCGGCGGTCGCGAGTCCGGCGGCCGCCTTCGTGCCGATCGCGGCGGCCGCGCCACCCGCGGCGGCTGCTGCGCCACCACCGGCTGCGGCCCCGCCCGCTGCAGCGGCTCCGCCGATCGCCGCGGTGCTGCCCGCGGCGGCTGCCCCGGCGCCGGCCGCACCTGCTCCAGCAGCTCCGGCACCGGCAGCTCCTGCTCCGGCGCCCGCACCGGCACCGGCAGCGGCGCCACCACCGCCGCCCGCACCCGCGGCCGCGCCGCCACCGCCACCGCCGAAGAGGCCGGTGAGCTTGGCGAACAGCGCGCCCTTGAGGACAAGGAACGGCGCCGCCGGGAAGATCGCGGCAAGCGCCTTGGAGTCGGAACGAAGCTGGGAGCGGAACTCGCGGCAGGGATCGCAGGCCTTGATGTGGCGCCTGACGGGACCGGTGACCTTGGCGATCCCCTCGGCGGCCTCGGCGAGCTCCAGGCGGACGTCGTCACAGGTCAGCTGGCGAGACTGGCTCGACTCGGCGAGCGCGATGCGGGCCCGCACCAGCAGGCTCTTCACGCCCGGCACGGTCGTGTCCATCGCCTGCGCGATCTCCTCGTAGCTCATCGCGTCGATCTCGCGGAGCAACAGGGCTGAGCGCTGGGTCTCGGGCAGCTGCCCGACGTCGGAGAGCAGGTTGCGGAACTCCTCGCGGTTCTGGACCCGCTCGAGCGTCGTCACCCCATTCATATGGGGGTGGGCGTCCATCGTGTCCTGACCGTCCGCGGTGGGCTTGCGAAGGTGGTTGAGGGAGCGGTTGCGAGCGATCCGATAGAGCCAGGGGCGGACCGCGATCGGGCGCTCGTCGGCGATCATCGCGTTGTAGGCGGCGACGAAGACCTCCTGGAGCACGTCCTCGGCGTCCTCGGTCGAGCCCAGCATCTGGCGGCAGAAGCCGAGGAGGCGGGACTGGTAGCGCTCGACCAGGACGTCGAAAGCGTGCTGATGGCCCTTGCGGGTCAGCGCGACGAGCTGCGTGTCATCCTGGAAGCGAAGGAGCGGGGAGCGCCGGGCAAAGAGCCCGCGTCGCTGTGCGTGTGTGAGAGTTGAGGCTTCCAAGACGAGGTGGGGATTACGAAGCAGCTCTCCTACCCACGGGAACACGGTAGCAGCGGGTCTGTTGCGCTCCCTGGGGGCTTAATGCCCCCGAAATCTGGGTGTCAAGCACGAGGTTTACCCGCTATTTGCGGGCAATCTCTCCTCAAGCATCGCGATTGTCGCCGACGGGTCTAAGGCTCGTCTAAGCCGCCTGCGGCTCGGCGTGCTCCAGGAGATACGCATAGGACGCGAGGTCAGCTGATGCGAGCACCTCGTCGCGGCTCGGTGTCGCAGATCCCGCCACGCCCACATTGTCGTAGCCGATTCGGATCTACACCAAAGCTACGATCGTCACGCCCGGGTAGACAAACTGGCAAAGTCCGCGCGCTTAAAACGCGCTGCCCCCTTGGGGGCGTTGCGGGTTCGAGTCCCGCCCCGGGCATCCGGCTAGTTAGTGGCCCGTCAGCGACCCGGATCCTGGCGGTCCACCATGCAACTCGGCACGGCCAGGAAGTTCTCGGTCGATCCCTCGAGGCGGACGGTGGCCACTTGATGCATCTTGGCGTGCCTCGGCGGGTATGGTCGAGCCCGTGAACGTCGTCATCGTCGGAGGCCACGGCAAGATCGCGATGCGGCTGTCGAAGATCCTCGCCGAGCGGGGAGACAGCCCGAGGGGGATCATCCGCCAGACCGAGCAGGCGGACGACCTCGAGAAGATCGGTGCCGAGCCGATCGTGCTCGACATCGAGAACGTCGACGACATCAACGATGCCTTTGCGGGTGCCGACGCGATCGTCTTCGCCGCCGGCGCCGGACCGGGGAGCGGCCCCGCGCGCAAGCTCACGGTCGACTACGGCGGCGCCGTCAAGTCGGTGGACGCCGCGATCGCCATGGAGATCCGCCGCTTCCTGATCGTGAGTTCGATCAATGCGAACCACCCGGAGCGCTGGTCCGAGGACATGAAGCCGTATTTCGAGGCCAAAGCGGACGCGGACAAGTTCGTAGCGGAGAGCGGTCTCGACTACACGATCGTGCGGCCCGGGCGGCTGACCGACGATCCGGGCACCGGCAAGGTCGACCTGGGGGATGGTCCCGGCGGCACGGGCTCGGTCACCCGTGACGATGTCGCCCTCGTGCTCGCCGAGTGCCTGAGCGCCCAAAACGCGATCGGCAAGTCGTTCGATCTGCTCAACGGCGATACACCCGTCGCGGAGGCGATCGCCGCGCTGTAGGGGACAATTGGGGGGCGTGTCCCATCCCCTCACATGGCTGTATCGGAAGCTCGGGCCCCGCTACCCGGCGGTCTTCATCACGGCGGATCTCGCGACGGCCTTCGTGGTCGGCACCGGCGCGGTCGCTCTATTCGGCTTCTACTACAACGTCCCCGGCTCGGATTTCGTCGAGATCCTCGCCATCACCCTGGGGCTCACCGCGGTGTCGGTCTCGATCGTCCTG
>Ga0126307_10001570_pt1 | contig 15084 bp, 21 predicted proteins | sample Plot28_FD_89955 | JGI IMG/M metagenome (GOLD analysis project Ga0126307, IMG submission 89955) | Serpentine soil microbial communities from UC McLaughlin Reserve, CA, USA - Plot28 | ecosystem: Environmental > Terrestrial > Soil > Grasslands | place: USA: UC McLaughlin Reserve, Lake County... | reverse complement strand
TCGGGCGGCGATGCCGTTCGCCCTCGCCACGTTCGTGCTTGGCATCTCCTTCGGAATGCTCGCCCGCTCTTTAGAGTGGGGGACCCTCGCTCCGATCGTCTTCTCGGTGATCACGTTTTCCGGCTCGGCCCAGTTCGCGGTCGCTGCGGTCTTGGGAGATGGAGGCGGAGCGGCCGCGGCGATCGTGGCCGCCGTGCTGCTCAACGCTCGCTTCGGCCCGATGGGGCTGGCAATCGCTTCGAACCTCAAAGGCGGACCTCTCCGACGTGCCCTTGAGGGACAGGCCGTGGTGGATGCGTCTTGGGCTCTCGCCAGCCGAGGCGGTGGACGCTTTGACCGCGAGTTCATGCTGGGCGCCACGGCCCCGCAGCTGGCCGCGTGGATCGGCGGTACGATCGTCGGCGTGCTGGGAGGCAGCTTCATCGGGGACGCCGAGAAGCTGGGACTGGACGTCATCTTCCCCGCCTTCTTCCTCGCTCTACTCGCGGGCGAACTCGGCAGTGCGAGGGCGAGGGTGGCGGCACTCGTCGCGGTGGTGCTGGCACTCGCCCTCGTGCCGTTCGCGCCACCCGGCGTGCCGGTGATCGCCGCCTGTGCGGCTGCCCTCCTCGGCCTAAGAGGTTCGTCGTGACTACGCTCTGGATCACCATCATCGCCGTCGCTCTGGCTAACGCCGCCATAAAGGCCGCGGGGCCGGTGTTGGTTGGGGGCCGTGATCTACCCCCACGCGTGGTGGCGGTCATCGCGCTGCTCGCGCCCGCGCTGCTGGCGGCCCTGGTGGTCACCGAGACCTTCGCCGAAGAACGGCACTTAGTGCTCGACGAGAGGGCCATTGGGGTGGCGGTCGCCGGGCTCGCGCTGGCGTTGCGGGCACCGGTGCTGATCGCAGTCGCCCTCGCCGCCGTCGCCACCGCGCTGACTCGGGCCTTCGCTTAAGCCACTCTGCGGGCGTTGCCGTCCGGCGAACTTCAGAGAATTCCATACTTCTGGGGCTAGGGTCAATAGGTCCCGCACGTTTCTACGTGCCCTTCCACTCCACCGTGTCGATCACCTTCTGCGCCTTGGGCAAGAACCCCTCGAAGCCTACGGCGGGCGCCTCCACGGCTATGGTGACCCTCTCGCCTTCTACGTCTTCCAGAACGATGAAGCGTACACTTTCCTTCTCGTAGACGACCTAAGGGACCTCAAGGCTTACCTCGAAAAGGCCAAGGCAAGTCTCCCCGCATTCCGAGGCGGGCACGTCGGCGACCATCGCGTCGAACTGCACTCCCTCGACGCCTCCTACGGTCGCCGGTTGCGGTTCGTAGGTTTGCAGGTATGGGTGTTGCTGTAGCCAGGCGACCATGTCCTCGGGCACGGACACACTAACCAGATCGCGCGGTTGGCTCGGATCGAACACCTTCTGCTCGTTGACGAAGGAGAGCACGGGTCCCCCAGACCCCTGCCTCATGTCCAAGATGCCGCGCTCCTCATAGCCGCCGACAACCCAGCCCTGGCCAACGACCTCGAAGGAGAAGGCGGGTTCGAATTCGTCGGTGGTGTACTTGCCGGGACGAAGATCACCGTATTCGGGTACCGTACGGGCCTTGGCCTGCTCTTCCCCAGCCTCACCGCCGCCTGCTGCTCCGCTGTCTCCCCGTCCGCAGGCGCTTATCGCGAGGACGACGAATGCCACTACCAACCCTAGCTTAGGGGCACGTCCCACCACCGGGCGGTACAGTTGATGCTCCTCCGCTGCTACCTTTCCCACACCAAGCGTAACAGGACCCCTTTGTGTGCCACTCTGTATGCCATTCACTCCGCTCTAGCGGCATACGAGACAAGACTGGTGTCACAGAAAATATTCATATAGTGCAAATTTGCAGGAAAATCTTAGACCCTAGCGCCGGATGCTGGCGCCCACTCGCTTCATGGCGGTGCGGAAGTCGTAGGTGGTGACGGAGAGGGCGGAGAGCTGGTGGGGCGCTATCCGCCTCTCGAGGTCGCGCAAGTTTATCGTGCGGCGCATGCACACCAGGGCGGCCTCGCGGCACAGCGCCTCGAGATCGGCGCCCGAGTAGCTCCCGGTCTGCTGGGCGATGTGCCTCAGGTCGAGGTCGGGGGCGGTCGGCATGTCGCGGGCGTGGATCTTCAGAATGTGCAGGCGCGCCTCGGCATCCGGGAGCCCGATCTCGATCTCGTGGTCGAAGCGCCCCGGGCGCCGGAGCGCGGGGTCCAGAGCGCGCGGCCGGTTTGTGGTCGCGATGACGCAGACTCGCCCGAGGTCGTTCAGGCCGTCCATCAGGGAGAGGAGTTGGGAGACGAGGGTCGCCTCGAAGCTCTCGCTCATCATGTCACGCGAGGAGGCGAAGGAATCTATCTCGTCGAAGAGGATGATCGCGGGCGCCTTGGTCCTCGCCTCGGTGAAGATGGAGCGCAGCCTCGCTTCGCTCTGGCCCCAGTACTTGTTGAGGATCTCCGGCCCCGAAACGGCCACGAAGTGGGCCCCGCTCTCGTGCGCGACCGCCCGCGCCAGGAGCGTCTTGCCGGTCCCTGGCGGGCCGTAGAAGAGGATGCCCTTGTGCGGCCGGATGTTTAGCTTCTTGAAGATCTCCGGGTGGGTTATGGGTAGCTCGACCGCCTCGCGGATCAGGGCTATGGTCTCGCGCATCCCGCCCACGTCCTCGTAGCGGGTGGCCGGCACGTTCCGGGTGCCGGGCACGATGCCGCCCGCCGCCGCGACCCCGGCCCCGCCGTTGCGCACGCTGCGCGCGAGGCGCTCGATGAGGCTCTCCCGCTCCTCCTGCGGCGAGGCCTTCACCGACTCACGTCCGTCGCGGGTCTTGACCACCGCCCAACTCGTGAGCGGCCCGTCCTCCTTGTAGCGCCAGCTCGCGTCCTTGCCCGGCTCTATCTTCTCGGGGAGTCGGGCAACGATCTCGGCCGTCGTGTCGAGGTCGAGGATGGGGCACCGCACGCACGGACCGAGGTCGGAGAGGACGCGCTCGGTGATGCCCTCCTTGTCCATCTCGAAGGCGCCGTCCTCGCCCATCTTCCCGAAGGCGTACCAGGAGTTATCGGTGAGGTGGTCGTTGTCGTAGAGGTGGATCTGCTTGCAGGGGAAGAGCTGCTTGTCCGCGAGCCTGACAGGCGTGCACCAGTTCCTCGCCGACGCCCCGGAGCGCTGCTTGCGCAGAAAGCACCGCAGGCCGTCGAAGAGCTCCTCCCCCGACAGGGCAGTCCCGTTGGCCACGTATTCCGCCCGGCCCTCCCCGCGCAAAAGCCCGGAGAAGTCGTCGAGGAGCCGCCAGTCGTTGGGGAGGTCCAGCTCGACCGAGACCCGCGCCGCGCCGTTCACCCCTTCCACCCGGTAGGAGTGGTGGCCGGCGGCGACCGCCGCCGCCCGTCCCAAGAGGCCGTCGGTGCTGAGAGGAAAATCGACCTTCACGTTCATAAGCCCGCAGATTCTACCCCACGGGTTTAGACGCCGTCGGCTGGCACGCCGCTTGCGGGGTCGCCCCTTGCGCGCTACCGTGCCGGGAACCCTGCGAGAGACGAGGAGACCCCGATGGGCGAGAGCAACCCGCCGGTCTCGACCGGCCGCGGCGACGACGGGACCACGACCCTGCTCGGGTCGGGCCGCATGGGCAAGGACGACCCGCGCATAATCGTGCTTGGCGACGTGGACGAGGCGAGCTGCTTCCTCGGCCTCGCCCGCGTCGAAGCCGAGGGCGAGGTCGGCGAGTTGCTGCTTGGGCTGCAGCGGCTCCTCTACCGCGTCATGGGCGACGTAGCGATGCCCAATGAAGAGAACGCCGTCGCGGAGGAGGATCTTGCCTTCGTCGATGCCGCCCTCGAGGAGTGGCGCGGGAAGACGGAGATCCCCAAGGAGTTCATAGTCCCCGGCGAGAGCCAGCTCGGGGCGCTCCTCGACGTCGCCCGCACGGTCGTGCGCCGCGCCGAACGCAGCCTGGTCGCCGCCGGGTACGCAGAAGGGCACCCCTACGCCATCCGGGTCGTCAATCGGATCTCGGACCTGCTCTTCGTCGTGGCCCGCAACGTCGACGGGAGGAGGACCCTCTCGAAGGGCTGAGCAGCCCGTGCTGGCGGCCGCGGTTATGATTGACGAGCCAGAGACGAGATCCTTAGGAGGAACTGGATGGCGGTTGATTTCGGCGCAGTTCATCGGTGGTGGTCATAAGCCCGCCGCGTAGGAGGTTGGTGGCCAAACTCCGGCCTACCTCGCCTGCAGCGCCGATGATCGATATGTTCATAGGTTGAGTTGCCCCACTCCAGTGGACAGCTTTTCGCTAGGCTGCAACGGTTTCTCCCACGACGTCCCTCATTACAGAATCTTCTGTCTTGGTGGGCGGTCTATCTGCGGGCTTGCATCTACCCATGATGCCTGTGGTGCAACGTCACCGCAACGTGCTGTAGAAGTCGAATTCTCGGAAGTTCCGGAGTTCTGCGTTCTCGGAAGTTCCTAGCTGCTTGCAACGCCCAAGCAACAGCAAAAAATCACCCATTTGGGGGATACGCCGTACCCTCCCCGTGTGCGACCCTTTGCGTAAAGGCTTTACGTCGAAAGGGCGAGGTCGGAGCCGACTGGGCGTGGCCGGTTTCTCGTTAGGGCAGGATCTCGACCAGGGGTGGAATGTGCGCGCAGACAACTCCTCACACCTACCGCCAGGCTACCGGCTCGATCTGGTAGACGATCCGTGCGTCATCGTTCTGCGCCGAGGCGACGGGACGGTGGTGGCGCGCTTCACCCACAACGCCGATCCGCAGGAGATAAGTCGGGCCGTCGAAGAAGACCGCCGCGCGAGGGACGGAGGATGAGACGCCCGAAGGGTCTTATCCTACTCGCCGTCCACTTCCTCGGCCGCTTCTCCGGCCCTGATGAGGGCGGCCATTATGCCAGCCCCCAGCCGACGCCACTCCTCGTAGACCGCTGCGTGGGCTTCGGCCCTTGTGTAGCCGTCGAGCAGCGAGAGGGCTTCCTCGTCGGTGTCGGGCACCCCCCTCCACTCGAAGGTATCCAGCCGCGGGTTGTACCAGCGCATGAGCTTCTTCGGCGCCACGGCGTCCCCCCTCTCCACGCCTGGCGAGTAAGCCGCTATGTTCGGGGGGCACCGGACCGGGGCTGAGCGCCTCGGAACGGCTTCGCGAAGCCGCCGTGCACGAGAACGATCGTCGGCTTGGGCGTGGTGTTCTTGGCGTTCATGAGGCTCTCCTAACTGCCGGGCGGCCCGAGGTTGGTTGGGTAGCAAGCCCTATTTCTGGAAGGAGGGCAGGTAGCGGTCCTGCGCTCTCACGCGGCGACCTCTTGCCACGCAACCGTTGCACCCTACTCTTGAGAGCAGGGATAGGTATATGGGCCAAATGCACTACCTAGCAACCCTCTTGGCGTAGCTCCGAGAAAACACGGCCAATAAGGAGGTCTTGTGCCTTGAGAGGTAGGGGACTGCCGTTGCCTCTATTCACCCAAGTGCCTAGAAGATGAATACTCGGAAGTTCGCATCCTGCATCCTGCATAGCAGAAGTGCTACACCACACTCAGACTAGGGGTGAGAACCTTCCGTAAGGACCGCACGGCTGAGAGATGTAAGGTTTGGAGGCCACTGTGTTGACCCGGCTGTCGAGAGGGCAGGGGCCCTCCAAATTCCATCTGTAGATCCTGCAGAACCCGCCGCCCCCCAAAGTAGGTCTCACCACCCCACACACACCCAGGTGACTCGTCCGCGAAGGCCCTTAGGAGCCATCCTCATAGCTCTGGTGAGGTGTTGGGTGGACCGGGTGGCTACGGAGCGGGGGCGTCCTCGCCGATCCTCTCAAGGCATCCCTCGACGTAGCACTCATCGAAGGCCACCCCCAAGTAGAAGAGCTGGCCGTCGTCGCCGAGATCTACTGCCGCCGGGCGAGGTAGACGCCGAGGAGGATGACCGCCCCGCCCACGATCTTCTCTATCCCTAAGACCTCCCCGAAGAAGACGATCCCCGAGGTGACCCCCGTGATGGTAACGAGGTACTGGTAGACCAAGACCTTGTTCGCCCCGATGCGGGAGATGCCCGTCTGCCAGGCCGAGAAGGCGAAGGCCGTGGCGAAGAGTGCCGAGTAGCCGATCGTTGCCCACGGGCCGATCCCCACGCTCCCCCATTCCAGGCTCAGACCCTGCGGCAAGGCCAGCAGGAGCAGGAGGGGTACGCTGAAGACGATCGGGTAGGTCGCCACCGTTAGGGGCGAGTGCCGCTCCAGGAGCGGCATCGACACCACGGAGTAGGCTCCGACGCACACGGCAGCCCCCAGCACGGCGAGGTCACCGACGAGGCTCTCGCCTTTGGCCCCCAAGCCCTCGAAAACCACCACGCCCACCCCCACCACACAGAGGGTCAACGCGAGGATGCCCCTCCAGGTGGGGCGTTCGAGGCCCAGCACGGCCCCAAGTATCATGCCCCACACGGGGGCGGTGGCGAAGATGAGTCCGGTGCTTGCGGCGCTGGAGAGGCTCACGCCGAAGGTGAAGCCCGTCTGGGCGGTGGCTACCCCGAAGCAGCCCAAGGCCGCCATGGGGACAAGATCCCGTCGTCCGAGCCTGCTGGCGGGTTCGAGGAGCCGCAAGACGAGTAGTAGCAGGAGACCACCCCCGGCGAACCTGAGCGCCATGAACACGAGCGGGGGGACGAACTCGGCAGCGTACTTCGTGGCTGCGAAGTTCAGCCCCCAGAAGACGGTGGCCGAGATCAAGGAGATCTCGGAGAGTGTCGCCGTCTTACTCTTGCCGGGGGTCATGGCGCCGGAGTCTACCGTACGGGCACGACGGTCAGCCGCCCCTGGATTCCTACGGGGCCTGCTCCAGTTCCTCGAAGAGGCCCACCAGGGTTATCCCGAGGGCACCGGCTGTCTTGTCGGCGGTCACGAGGGTGACGGCCTTCTCGCCTCCTTCGATGATCCCGACGTAGATCCTTGCAAGCCCATCACTGAGCCTACGGAGGCTCGCAGACGCCAACCTCGTGGCTCTGGAGGGCCGCATCCCCACCACGGAGACGATCGGTCTCGCTCGTCTCATCGCCAAGAAAATCTCCACGTAGAACTCCGGCACGCAGCCTCGGGTCCCGTCCTAACGGCGTAGCTCCAGTCCGAACGACCCCCGCCCTCCCGGTCCAGGAGCGCGTGACCTTAGAGGACGGCACCGAGGGCCGCCCCCGTCAATGGACTCCCTTTCCGCTGGGTTGCTGATTGAGGGCTTGACAGGCACTCAGTATTCAATTAATCTGTAGAATACATGAATACGGCAGAGCACAGGGAGTTCAAGGACCGCATCTTCGAACAGTTCGCTCGCATCGGGAAGGCCCTCTCCAGCCCCAAACGGCTGGAGATACTAGACCTCCTAGCCCAGGCCGAGCGCACTGTCGAGGAGATAGTGAGGGAGACGGCGATGCCCGTAGCCAGCGCCTCCCAGCACCTGCAGGTGCTCAAGGCAGCCCGGATGGTGGAGGCAAAACGAGAGGGCCTCTACGTACGCTACCGGCTGGCCGACGAGGGGGTGTTCCTGGCATGGCGGGCGGTGCGTGACCTTGGAGAGGACCGCCTGGCCGAGGTGGACCAGGTGGTGGATATCTACCTCAAGGACAGGGGGGAGATGGAGGCCGTGGACGCCGCTGGTCTTATGGAGCGCCTCGCCGACGGGAGCGCCGTAGTTTTGGACGTGCGGCCCGAGGAGGAGTACCAGGCCGGGCACGTGCCCGGGGCCCTCTCTGTTCCCGTTGACTCCCTGGAGGCGCTGCAAGGCCTACCGAAGGATAAGGAGGTCGTCGCCTACTGCCGAGGCCCCTATTGCGTCTTTTCCGATGAGGCGGTGAGGGTCTTGAGTGCCCGAGGCTACCGGGCGAGCAGGCTCACTGAGGGGTTCCCCGAGTGGCAGGCGGCGGGTTACCCGGTCGAGTCGGAGACTCAAGCGTCGTAGCCAAGAGCAGTCGGCAAAGAGGTGGAACACCCGCAGGAGGTCGAGCACACGTAAAAGTAGGTCTCGGTTGAGCCCAATGATGAGAGTGGACCCGGAAGGAGCGCCCATGACCGACAAGGTTCGAGAACAACCAGCCCTCGACGTTGGTAGCCTGCGGGAGGCTATTAGGCAGGAGTACGCCGAGGTCGCCTCCGACCCGCAGAAGGGCTTCCACTTCCACACGGGTAGGCCCCTCGCCCGCATGCTGGAGTACGCCGACGAGTGGCTGGAGGACATCCCCGAGCCCTCCATCGAGTCCTTCGCCGGTACCGGCAACCCCTTCAGCCTGGGCGAGCTGCGACCCGGCGATAGGGTCGTGGACTTGGGCTCTGGTGCCGGGATAGACAGCCTGATAGCCGCTAAGAAGGTCGGCCCTGATGGGCGTGTGATCGGGGTAGACATGACCCCGGCGATGCTGGAGAAGGCCCGCTATGCAGCCGATGAAGCGGGCCTTGCGAACGTGGAGTTCCGTGAGGGCTACGCCGAGGAGCTGCCGGTGGACGACGGCTGGGCGGACGTGGTGATCTCAAACGGCGTGCTCAACCTCGTGCCGGACAAGGCGGCGGCGCTGGAAGAGGTTGCCCGGGTGCTGAAGCCGGACGGCCGACTCCAGATCGGGGACATACTCGTCCAGAAGGCCGTCCCCGAGAGCGCCAAACGCAAGATAGACCTCTGGACCGGGTGAATCGCCGGGGCTCTGCTGGAAGCAGAGCTAGAGGCCACGGTCGTGGCCGCCGGTTTCGTCGACTTTGAGATCACCTGGCGCAAGGACGTCTTCGGCGGTGCCCCGCAGGCGGGTAGTGCGGAGAACTTCGGTACGTTGGGCATCAACTTCAGGGCCCGTAAGGCCACCGACGAGGAGGAGCTAGCCGCCGCCCTGTCGGCGTTGAGTTGCGCGATCCCGTTCAGAGGCACAGAAGGGGAGGGGGTATGACCCGTACCTCTATTGACGTTGAGTCCTTGAGGGAGATGCTCGAACGGGGCGAGCCGGTCACCGTGCTGGACGTCCGCCCGGAAGACCAGCGGGCCGAGTGGCGGATCCCCGGCAGCGTCCACTTCGACGCCTACGGGGCACTCAAGGCGAAGGACCCGAACGCCATGGAGGTGGTGGTGGACCTGCCGGAGGGGTTGCCGGTCGTGACGGTCTGCGCTGCGGGCAACAGCAGCGTCGTGGCCTCCGAGCAGCTCAGGGACCGGGGGTTCGAGGCCTATACGCTGGAGGGCGGGATGAAGGCGTGGAGCATCGCCTGGAACACGGCGGAGGTGAGCGTGGCGGGGACGGAGGCCAAGGTCATCCAGGTAAGGCGTACGGGCAAGGGGTGCCTCTCCTACCTGATCGGCTCGGATGAAGAGGCGGCGGTGATCGACGCCTCCCTTGACCCCGCGGTCTACGTGAGCCTCGCCGACTCCCGCGGGTGGCAGGTGACCCGGGTGCTCGACACCCACGTCCACGCCGACCACCTGTCTCGATCCAGGGAGCTGGCGGCGTTGACCGGGGCAACCCTCCACCTGCCCGAGTCCGCCCCCCTCTCTTACCCGCACTCGGCGATCAGGCCCGGCGAAGCGATCCAGATCGGGAAGTTCCGGCTCGAAGCCATCTTCACACCGGGCCACACCCCCGAGAGCACAAGCTACCTCCTGGACGGACGAGCGCTCTTCACCGGGGATACGCTCTTCATCGACTCGGTGGGACGCCCGGACTTGGAGGCAACTCCCGAAGGGGCACGCGAGAAGGCGCACTCACTCCACGCCTCCCTGCACCGCTTGCTGAAGCTGGCCCCGGGAACGCTCGTTTTGCCCGGACACATTAGCGACCCCGTCCCCTTCGACGGGGAGCCCGTCGTCGGTACTCTGTCGGAGGTGCGAGAGAAGGTTCAACTGCTGGGCGAGGACGAAGAGGCCTTCGTCGAGAAGATCGCAGGACGCCGCTTGCCTCCGCCAGAGAACCACGAGCACATCGTGGAGTTGAACAGGGCCGGAGCGCACCCAGAAGGCGATCCCACCGAGCTGGAGGCTGGCGCGAACCGCTGCGCTGTGAGCTAGCGTTCGGTGACCACCGAACGGGTTCCACCGGGCCCAGCCGTTCAGCTTGGTCTCAAGGAGAACTGGCGGCAGTTCGCGCTGCTGGTCCTGGTCAACGCCTTCGTGGGCGGCATGGTGGGCCTGGAGCGCACGGTGATGCCGCTTATTGGCTCCGAGGAGTTCGGGCTGGTCCTCAGGACGGCCATCTTCTCGTTCATAGTCTCCTTCGGCGTGGTGAAGGCGGGCTCAAACCTCGTCTCGGGGGCGCTGGCCGACTCCTTCAGCAGGAAGAGGGTGCTGGTGGCGGGGTGGCTGATCGGCGTACCGGTGCCGTTCATGATCATGTACGCCCCCTCGTGGAGGTGGATCGTGGCGGCCAACGTCCTGCTCGGGGTCAACCAAGGCCTCGCCTGGTCCATGACGGTTCTGATGAAGATAGACCTCGTAGGACCACGGGAGCGGGGCCTCGCGGTGGGCCTCAACGAGTTCGCCGGCTACCTTGCGGTCGGGCTCACGGCGCTCGCCACCGGGTACCTCGCCGCGGCCTACGGCCTCAGGCCCGAGCCCTTCTACCTTGGGGTGGCTTACGTCGTTCTGGGTCTTCTCGTCTCAGCGTTCCTCGTGCGCGACACCGGCGAGCACGTCCGGCTGGAGATGGAGTCGCACCCGCCGGAGCCGAGCCCCCTTAGGTTCCGCGAGGTCTTCTCCAGGACCTCCTTCAAGGACCGCAACCTCTTCGCCTGCTCGCAGGCGGGGCTCGTCAACAACCTTAACGACGGCATGAGCTGGGGAGTCTTCCCCCTGTTCTTCGCCACCTTCGGCCTCGGCGTGGGACGCATAGGCATCCTCAAGGCCATCTACCCGGCGGTCTGGGGCGTGCTACAGGTCCTTACGGGGCCCTTGAGCGACCGCTGGGGCCGCAAGGGCCTCATTGTCGCCGGCATGTGGGTTCAGGCGGGCGGGATCTTCGCCACCGTGTTGGGCAGGAGCTTCGGGTGGTGGGTGCTCGGGAGCGTCTTGCTAGGGCTCGGGACGGCGATGGTCTACCCCGCCCTGATCGCCGCCGTCTCAGACAACTCGCACCCTTCCTGGCGGGCACGCTCCTTGAGCGTCTACCGGTTCTGGCGAGACCTCGGCTACGCCGTCGGAGCCCTCTCCGCCGGGATCATCGCCGACACCCTCGGGCTCTCGTGGGCGATAGGCTCCGTGGGCGTGCTCACCTTCGTCTCGGGGGCGACCGTGGCCGTCTTCATGCAGGAGAAGCAAGAAGGCCCCGTCGAGAGCATGATGAAGCGCTGAGGCGCCCGGATCCGTCTACCTCAAAGGCATCAGCCCCGCCACGGTGTACCTCATGACCACGAAGGGCAGCGGGGGCACCTCGGTGCCGGCCACCTTGACGGCCACAGGGTTGGTGCGGAGGAGGACCGCCAGGAACAGCGAGACTTCCGTCAACACCGCCGCTCCACCCTTATCCTCGGTCACGCTCTGGGGTCTACCGCCCAGGCACAACGATCGCCCGCCCGTGTATCCCTCCCGGCCCCACTCCAGCTGCGATGGATCAGTACCTTGGAGGCTTCCCTATCTTGACCTCGCACTCGGCCTTGAGCACATCAAGCACCATCTCCCGCTCCCCCTCCTCCCACTTGCCTCGCAGAATTTCCTCCCCCTCCGGATCGTAGAAGACCTCGGCGTCGTAACCGTGGTCGTAGCCGATGGCGGTCCTGCCGGTGAAGCCCGTCCTTACTGCCGTCCGGCTCTCGATATTCGTCTCCTTCTTCAGCCCCATGGCGGCCATGTGATCCTGGCTGCTCCTGATCGCCACCGATCCCCTACTCCGGCGGGTATGGCACCGCTGAGCAGCCGGAGGGATCTCGGCGAGGCCCGCACAAGAAACCTCCTTGCCGCTACGGCGTATTCATAGGATAGGTACGCCGAAGACAGTGAGAGGAGCACCCCGGTGTCCGAGGAGCAGAGGAATCATGGCATGGAGCCGGAGCCCGAAGGATCGGGGCCGGGCGGCTCCGGTCCCGGTAAGGGCACGGCTACGGCGACGAGCCCCAAAGACGAGAACACGTGGTCGGTCCTGGCCCACCTCTCGGTGTTCCTGAACCTCCTCACGGGCTTCCTGGGACCGATCGGAGCGCTTGTGATCTGGCTGATGTACAAGGACCGCTCCCCGAGGGTCTCCTTCCACGCCCTGCAGTCGCTGTGGTACCAGGTGGCCTGGATGGTGATCTTGACCGTGGGGTGGGTCGTGGCGGGCATCCTCACGGTCGTGCTGATCGGCTTCCTCTTGTTCCCGGTGATGATCTTGCTCACCGTGGTGCCCTTCGTGCACATGGGCTACGCCGCCTACAAGGTGAGCCAGGGGGTGGACTACCGCTACCCCTTCGTGGCCGACATGGTCGACGGGAGCCGCGGGAACCAGACCCTGTAGGCCGAAGGAGAGAACAAGGGCCAGACCGCCCTCACCGCGGTCGGTGCGGGGTTGTGAGGACCGTGGATGCGAAGAGGGGTGCTTGCCCTATGCGCGGGGATGGGAAAGCGGGGAAGAGCAGCTGCCACCGGGCTACGGCCTGGACACCCCCGACGGCGGCACCTGGGCGCTGAGGAGGCCCGACGGGGCACGGCGGTGTACCTACTTCGGCGTCTGGGGCGCAAGCAGGGAGGCCGTGGAGCGAGCCGCCAGGGAAGACCACGCGAGGAGGAAGGGGAGGGAGGAAAGGTGCCAGATCGACCTGCCTATCCACCCGACCTCGTAGAAGTATGGCCTTCTCGGAAGTTATGCCTTAAAAGGCCAGAGGTTCCTCCTCGATTCATCCCGGATTCATCGCCGGTGCGTATAACGCGGTGCGGGCCGGGGCTGTTACGCAACATTCGCTTTTCCTCCCCGGCCCTTCTTCTTGTCCTTATTCACCCAAGTGCCTAGAAGAGGCGTTCTCGGAAGTTCGTGAATAGCGGGGTGACCGGGGGGGCGTCGGCGCTCCAGCCCGGATCATACGCTCAGGACGCGCGCAGCAGCAGGTGCACCACGTGGCCGACCGACACTAGGACGACGGCCATGATAAGCAGGATCGTACGCCTCCTCTCGGGCGTGACCTTCCGCAACAGCGCTGCGCCCAGCGCCACCGCGATCCCCAGCTACCCGTGCTCCCCGAAGGGTGGCCGGTGTCTTTGCAACCCGTTAGGCCGAGCGTCTCCCCGCCGGAGCGCCGCCCAGCCCGAAGACCACCACTAAGCTGAGGATCCCCAAAGCCAGGTGCAAGAGGTCATCGAAGAGGGTGTAGCCGTGCGGGATCAGCCCGAACATCATGGGCACCACGAAGCCCAGGATGCCGACCACCAGGTAGATGACTCCCAATGCCAAGACCAGGTTGCGGGCCGTTGATAGGTCTGTTTGGCTGAAACCCACGTAGGCTAGAAGACCGCCCGTGAGCAGATGGACGATATCCTCGACTATGTCGACGTTGAGGATGCCTAGCCAAACCTGGTCGCCTAGCACTAACCCCACTATGCCAACCAGGATCAGCACCACCCCTAGAACCTGAGCGTACTGCTTAACAGTCACCTCTCCCGATCCTCCTTGAGTATTGGTGTGCGCATCGTCACAAAGTATACGTCTCGGGGCCTCTCGTGGATGCGAGTCCTCTTTCTCTTATTCACCCAAGGGCGTGGAAGAGGCGTTCTGCGAAGTCGGCAAATGAGGATGTTTAGTATCTCCGGGGTCGCGGTAATAGGGACGTTAACTAATCGCACTAAACGCCGGACGGCCACCCCCCTCCAAGGAACCGCCGTCCGGCGTTGGTGGTTATGGTAGTTGCCACGATACTGGCCGGATGTGCTTCAGCGCACGGCTGCCCCTGGCCGTTCGGGCCGGGGGAATGGGCGTCCTGGCCAACTTCGCACCCAAGTGCCTAGAAGTCGAGTTCTCGGAAGTTTGTTGAACCGAGATCCTTCGCTAAGGTTCCGGCGCTCCCGTGCCCAAGGAACCAACGCGTAGCGCTGTACTTGGGGATTCGCTAGCTGGCATCATGGGCAGTCGTGGGTAAAGTGTCGAGCGAGGAGGCGAGCGGATGAGCATCTTCCCTACCAAGATCCTTGTGGCCACCGACGGTTCTAAAGAGGCCGAGCTGGCCGCTAGTACTGCCGCCGACCTAGCTAAAAGCCATGACTCGGAGCTGCATGTTGTCTACGTCGAACCGGCATCGCCGCCATTCTGGTCGATGATCGACGAGTTCGAGGATGCGGGTGCAGAACGGACCGGACCGGAGTCTCGGCGGCGGCTTGAGGAGCAGGTAAGGCGTATAGAAGAGGCCGGAGGCACCGTCGCCGAGGCGCATCTGAGGCTGGGACGGCCAGACGACCAGATCGTGCGTCTTGCCCAGGAGATAGGAGCAGGTTTGATAGTGATGGGCAGCCGAGGGCATGGCGGGGTTCTGCGCGCCCTGATGGGCAGCGTCTCGGAGTCGGTGATCAGGCACGCTCACTGTCCTGTCCTCGTGGTGCGCGAGTAGGCTCCGGCCCTTATTCACCGAAAGCGTATCTACAAGAGAATAGCCGCCGAGGCGAAGTCGCGGCTGCCGCACCCTACGGGTTTGCAACGTTCCTCAGGGAGCGCCAGGGGCGAGTAACCAGCTACCTCCTGCCAGGCAATTTCGGTCACGGCGTCGCTGAGACGGAAGAGGATGCCCTAGCTTTGGTTGGAGAGGCAGCACGTCGTCTACCACCCGAATTCGCCCGCTTTTTCTGCCCCCTGAGCGAGGGCAGCTTCTACCGCAAGGCACTGCAGGCAGGCTATAGTACGATCAAGGTGATGAACTACATGGCGCTGGGGCCGTATGAACATCCTGATGAGGTGTGGATGCCTTCAGTGCTGTACTAAAAGTATTATCTTAGAACGAGAAGGGCAACCCTTCGCCCCCTTGGGTCCGTCGCTCCGGAGCGGGTGCAGTTCCCGTTCATCTTCGCCTTCGTCGACGAGGAGCTCTGCGGCTCCGGTCAGCTTACTCGTTAGGATGGCACGCTTGAGGGGAACGTTATCTTTCGCGTAAGCTTCTAAGGAAGTCTCCAGGCGCCTAGGA
>Ga0126307_10001569_pt1 | contig 15085 bp, 18 predicted proteins | sample Plot28_FD_89955 | JGI IMG/M metagenome (GOLD analysis project Ga0126307, IMG submission 89955) | Serpentine soil microbial communities from UC McLaughlin Reserve, CA, USA - Plot28 | ecosystem: Environmental > Terrestrial > Soil > Grasslands | place: USA: UC McLaughlin Reserve, Lake County... | reverse complement strand
GTCAGCGAAATCCTGGACGCACCGCGCGACGCCAGCGTCAACAGCCTGCGTCACGTGCAGGACGGACGTCCGTTCCCCCGGACGCACGCTCAGCCGCGCCTCGCCTCGCGGAGCGCCGGGAACAGGATCACGTCACGGATCGTGTCGCGGCCGGTCAGCACCATCGCGAGGCGGTCGATGCCCAGCCCGAGGCCACCGGTCGGGGGCATCCCGTACGCGAGCGCCTCCACGTAGTCGGGATCGCCCGGCTCGCCGCCCGCGACCTCGTGCTGCAGGTCGAACCGCGCGGCCTGCTCGTCGGGGTCGTTGATCTCGCTGAAGGCGTTCCCGAGCTCCATGCCGCCGACGAAGTACTCGAAGCGCTCGACGATCGACGGGTCGTCGTCGGTCGCGCGCGCGAACGGCGACAGCTCCACCGGGTAGTCGTGGAGGATCGTCGGCTCGACCAGCTCCGGCTCGACGAAGAACGACAAGGCGTGATCGACGAGCTGGGCCCAGTCACCGTCCTGCGACGTGTCGAGCCCGCGGTCGTCGAGGCGGCGCCGAAGCTCGGCCTCGTCGCGGCTCCAGAGACCCCGTTCCTCGAGCGCGTCGAGCAGCTTGAGGCGGCGCCACGGCGCGGCGAGGTCGACCTCGTGGCCGCGGAACATGACGCGGGTCGTACCGAGGACCTCGCGCGCGACCGCCTCCACGAGCTCCTCGATGCGCGCCATCGTGTCCCGGTAGTCGGCATACGCCTCGTACCACTCGACCATCGTGAACTCGGGGTTGTGCTTGTACGAGATGCCCTCGTTGCGGAAGTCCTTGCCGAGCTCGTAGACGCGGTCGAGGCCGCCGACGATGAGCCGCTTGAGGTAGAGCTCGGTCGCGATCCGCAGGTAGTAGTCCTGGGCGAGCAGGTTGTAGCGCGTGACGAACGGCTCCGCGAACGCGCCGCCGTAGCGCGGCTGGAGCACGGGCGTCTCGACCTCGACGAAGCCGCGCTCGTCGAGGTAGCGGCGGATCGCGGTGACCATGCGCGTGCGCAGGAGGAAGGCCGCCCGCGTCTCCTCGTTGACGAGCAGGTCGAGGTAGCGCTGGCGATAGCGCGTCTCCGTGTCCTGGACGCCGTGGTAGACGTCGGGGAGCGGACGGCGGATCTTGGCGAGCAGCTGGAGCTGCGAGACCCGGAGCGACGGCTCTCCGCGCCGCGTCTTGATCGGAACGCCCTCCGCGCCGACGATGTCGCCGAGGTCGACGTCAACCGGGTCGAGCATGAGCTGGATCCGCCCGCTGTGATCGACGAGGTCGAGGAACATCAGCCGCCCGAGGTCGCGCCGGGCCATGACGCGACCGGCGACGCGCCGCGCCGCGCTCCCTTCGGCGCCTGGGTCGAGCTGATCCGCCTCGGCGCGCACCGACGCGATGTCGACACGGTCGGGAAACCGCTTTGCGAGCCGCGCGGGCACGTCGCGAGTCTAGGCGGGCCGCGGAGCTGACCGTGATCAGTCGCTACCACGGCAAGCGTGGCCGCTCGAACGGAGCACTGCGCCGCGGAGGCGTGCTTCGCTCGCCTCCGCTCACGACCGCCCGGGGCGAGAGCTAATTTGGGCTGAAGTCGTCATGGCCGCGCGGAGCGCGGCCGGACTTCAGGCCGCGATCACGCCGCCTTGATATCGAGGATCTTGAACTTGAGCGCGCCGCGCGGCGCCACGACCTCGACCGTCTCGCCCTTCTTGCGGCCGATGATCGCCCGTCCGACGGGCGACTCGTTCGAGAGCTTGTACTCCGTGGGATTCGCCTCCGCGGAGCCGACGATGTGGTACTCGACGGTCTCGTTCGCGTCGACGTCCTTGAGCCTCACCCGCGAGCCGATCGAGACGACGTCGGCGGTGATCTCGTTCTCGTCGATGACGCGCGCCGCGCGCAGGCGGTCCTCGAGCTGGGCGATTCGGTGCTCGAGCATCATCTGCTCGTTCTTGGCGTCGTCGTACTCCGCGTTCTCCGCGATGTCGCCGAACTCGCGCGCGGTCTTGATCCGCTCGGCGATCTCCCGCCGCTTCGTCGTCGACAGAAGCTCGATCTCGTCCTTGAGCTTCTCGTAACCCTCTCGCGTGAGGATGACTTCGTTCACGTAGCCTCCTAGACCCATCCTCTCCTCAGAGAGAAAGACGCGGCGCCAAACGCGCCGCGAACCGGGCGTGGATAGTAGCGACGCGCGCGGACGGCGTCAAGGCCTGTCACATACCATTTGTCGTTCGTATGCAGGTAGATCTTCGCTCTTCGTGGCACATCCGGGATCTCGAGATCCCGACGCGGCTCGTGCTTGCGCCGATGGCCGGCGTGAGCGTGCAGGCGTTCCGGCGCCAGGGCCGCCGCTACGGCGCGGGCCTCGTCTGCTCGGAGATGGTGAGCTGCGCCGGCATCGACCACGGCAACGAGCGGACGCTCGGCTACCTCCGCGTCGGCTCGGACGAGCATCCACTCGCGATCCAGCTCTTCGGATCCGAGCCGGGGGTGATGGCGGAGGCCGCGCGGATGGTCGAGGCGGCCGGTGCCGACCTCGTCGACGTCAACTTCGGCTGCCCGGTCCGAAAGGTGACGCGGACGGGCGCCGGGGCGTCGCTGCTCGACGAGCCGGATCGTGCCCGCCGGATCGTCCAGGCGATCGCCGGGGCGGTGACCGTGCCCGTGACGGTCAAGCTCCGGCGCGGCGTCGAGGACGGCGCCCGAACATGCCTCGAAGTCGGACCGGAGCTTGTCGAGGCCGGCGCCGCGTCGCTGACGCTCCACCCGCGCTCCGCGCAGCAGATGTACACGGGCGAGGCGGATCACGCGTTGACGGCCGAGCTGGTCGAGCTCGTGGACGTACCCGTGATCGCATCGGGGGACGTCACCTCGCGCGCCCGCGCGCAAGCCGTGCTCGCGTGGACGGGCGCGGCCGCCGTGATGGTCGGCCGCGCGGCGCAGGGAAACCCGTGGGCGCTCCGCGAGATCCTCGACGGCGAGGGGACGGCCCCGACCCGCGAGGAGGTCGTCGCCGAGCTGCTGCTGTTCGTGCGCGAGACCGTCCGTGAGCTGGGCGAGCGCCGTGGCACCGGCTTCGTCAAGAAGTTCTACGGCTGGTACCTCGGCCGCGGCCGCTTTCCGAAGGCGCTCAAGCAGGAGCTCGTCCAGCTGCCGACGACCGCAGACGTCGAGCAGCGACTGCTCGAGGTCGCGCCGGGCGCCGTCGCCGTCCTCGAGCGGCTCGAGCAGGAGGCGGCCGTCGAGGACGAGGTCGAGCTGCCGCTCGCGATCTCCGCCTACGGCGGCGGATAAGGGCAGCGTCCACGCGCGCGTGCGTTGTTGCAATTAGCGGTTGCGATCCCACACGATCCTGAGCCCCTCGAGCGTCAAGAACGGGTCGACGTCGCCGATCGTCTCCGTGTGCGGCGCGATCAGGTCAGCCAGGCCGCCGGTCGCCACGGCGCGCGCGTCCGGCGCGCCGAGCTCGTCGCGGATGCGCCCGACGATGCCGTCGACCTGGCCGGCGAACCCGTACACCAGCCCGGACTGCAAGCCGCCGACCGTCGTCTTGCCGATCACGGAGGGAGGCGCGGCGAAGTCGACGCGCACCAGTCGGGCCGCGCGAGCAAAGAGCGCGTCCATCGAGATCTCGATCCCGGGCGCCAGCACGCCGCCGACGTACTCGCCCTCGGGCGAGACGACGTCGAAGTTCGTCGAGGTGCCGAAGTCGACGACGATGCAGGGGGCGCCGTAACGCTCTCGGGCCGCCACGGCGTTGGCGATCCGATCCGGCCCGACCTCACGCGGGTCGTCGTAGCGGATCGGGATCCCGGTCTTCACGCCCGGCCCGAGCGCGAGCAGCTCGGCGCGCACCCAGCGCTCCGCGACGATCTCGTACTCGCGCAGGAGCGGCGGCACGGTCGACGCCAGGCAGACGCCCTCGATGCGGTCGAAGTCGAGGAAGCCGTCGAGCATGACGCCGATCTCGTCGCCCGTCCGGCGAACGTCAGTCGCCATCCGCCAGTGCTCGCCGAGGCGCGAGTCGTCGAAGAGCCCCAAGACGGTCTGCGTGTTGCCTACGTCCACGGCCAGCAACATGGCGCGAGCTTAGTTCGCCGCCCCACCGGCGATGTTGGAGGCGCTAATGAAGCCGCAACGCCGGGCTTTGCCCGGTGTTGCTCACCAACGGCGTTGGAAACGTCACCGCCTGAAAGTCGTCATGGCCCGCCGCAGGCGGGCCGGACCTTCAGGCGTCAATCGTCATCGCGCGGTAGCGGCTCGCCGATCCGGTCCGCGAGCGCCTCCGCGCTCAGCTTGGGCTCGTCGTTCTCGCCGCGGAGCTCCTCGACGGTCACGTCGCTCGACGTGTACGCCTCGGCGCGCGGGATCATCCGCGTCGGCCGGTTCTTGTCCCAGACCCAGACGTCCTCCATCTTGATGTGGAAGAACGGGTAGCTCTGCTGCGGGACGTACTGGAGGTCGAGCTTGTTGCAGAGGTAGGTCGCATCCTGCGTGAGGACGCAGTAGCGGAAGAGGCCGAAAACGTCGTTGTACTCGCGCTTGAGCCGGAGCTCGAGCTCTGCCTCGTATTCGTCGAGCTCGTCGAGGTGCGACATGGGGCGCTCATTCTAGCTTTGCGAGCAGGTCGGCCACCGAGCCCCGCCCAGGGACGACGAGTGCCGGCTGCAGCTCGACGAGCGGCTCGAGTGCGAACCGCCGCTCGTGCAGGCGCGGATGCGGCACGGTGAGGGCGGGCTCGTCGAGCTCGACGTCGCCGTAGAGGAGCAGATCGAGGTCGATCGTCCGTGGCCCGAAGCGCGGCCCCGTCCGCGTCCGACCCAGCTCCCGCTCGACCTCGAGCAACCGCTGAAGCAGCGCGCGCGGCGCCAGGTCCGTGTCGAGGGCCACCGCGCCGTTGAGGAAGTCCGGCTGGTCCCTGAAGCCGACCGGCGCCGTCTCGCGGAACGCCGAGACGCCCGCCACGTCGATGCCCGGCGTGGCGCGGAGCAGCTCGACCGCGCGCCGCAGGGTCGCGAGCCGGTCACCGAGGTTCGCGCCGAGCCCGACGTACGCCCGTGTCACGGGCGGGAGGCGACGGCGGCAGCATGCTCGGCGGCGACGCCGAAGCGCCGGACGCCCGGCTTGCGCACCCGCACGCGAACCGCTCGAACGGAGAAGCGGTCGTCCAGCCGGGCGGCGATCGCATCGGCGAACGCCTCGATGAGGTTGAACGCCTCCTCGTCCGAGACGTCCTGCACGGCCGCCGCGACCGCGCGGTAGTCGACGGCCTCGTCGATCCGGTCGGACAGCCCCGCGCCGGCGACGTCCAGGGACACGTCGACCAGGAACGTCTGGCCCTGCTCCCGTTCCTCCGGGAGCACGCCGTGCCGGCCGAAGACCTCCAGAGCCTCGAGCTCGATCTGCATCAGCCCGCGAGCGCAGCCGCGATCGTCAGCGCCTCGACATGGTCGCGGACGTCGTGCGCTCGGACGACCGTGGCGCCGCGGTCGAACGCGATGACGGCCGCGCCCATGCTCGCAGCGCGCGTGCCAGTCGTCGCCGCGGGATCGCCGAGTAGCCGGCCGAGCGAGCTCTTGCGCGAGAACCCGACGAGCAGTGGTCGCCCGAGAGCGAGGAGCGCCTCGAGGCGGCGGACCAGCTCGACGTTGTGCTCGACCGTCTTGCCGAAGCCGATGCCGGGGTCGAGGCATACGCGTTCCTCGCGCACGCCCCGTGAGACGGCGAACACGAGTCGCTCCTCGAGGAACGCCGCGACGTCCGCGACGACGTCGCTGTAGCGGGGATCGGCCTGCATCGTCCGCGGCTCCCCGAGCATGTGCATGAGGGACAGGTACACGCCACTCTCCGCGACGACGTCGACCAGCTCGGGGTCGCCCCGCAGCGCGGTGACGTCGTTGACGAGCTCGACGCCGAGCTCGATCGCGCGGCGGGCGACCTCCGCCTTCGACGTGTCGATCGAGAGCGGCGCACCCTCGAGCCCTTCCAGCACCGGGACGACCCGGCGGAGCTCCTCGTCGAGTGGGACGGGATCCGCGCCGGGACGCGTCGACTCGCCGCCCACGTCGACGATCGCAGCGCCCTCGTCGAGCATCCCCCACGCTTCGGCGATCGCGGCCGGCGGACGGAGGTGGACGCCGCCGTCCGAGAACGAGTCCGGCGTCACGTTGACGACACCCATCACCGACGGCCGCGGAAACCGCTCCTCGATCGGCGGACGGTCAGCCATCGCCAGGAGCGTACTTCCACAAAGTGAACGGCCCGCCATAAAGGCGGGCCGTTCGCCCCCGGACAGGGAGGTCGCTACGAGTGCGCGACCGCGGTCGTGTGGCGTCTCGTGAGCACGAGCGCAGAGCCGAGGAGCACCGACAGCGCGACACCGAACGCCAGGCCCATGAGCGCGCTGCTCCAGTCGACGGTCGTGTCCGAAGTCGACGATGCCACTGGAGTCTGCAGGAGGCCGTCGCCCCTCAGGCTTCGGAGCATCACAGCCGAAGTGGGACTCGGCAGCTCGAAGCCGTACGCCTTCTCCCCGCCGATGAGCGGCGTCGAATCAGGATCGGCCGCAACGCCGTAGCCGCCGTCGATCACCGGGTTTGCGTAGGGTCGGATCGAGCCGGCCGCAGTCGGCGCCGCAACCGCCGCCGCTACCAACACGAACGCCAGGCCGTACAGAAGTCCCCTCCGTCGAGTGTGTGTCCGGTTCTGCATCTCCGCTCCTCCTCGCCGTTCGACCATGGCCGAAGGATGCGGCGCGCCGCTGAACGGATGCTGACCAGGCGCTGAAGGCTCGCTGAACGTCGCGGCGACGGTCGTAATCTCCATCTCGATGGAGTTCCGTCTCCTGGGCCCGCTCGAGGTCGTCGAGGACGGCCGCGCGGTCGCGGTCGGAGGCCGCCAACCGCGGCGGCTCTTGGCCCTCCTCCTGCTGCATGCGAACGAGGTCGTGTCGGCCGATCGGCTGATCGACGAGCTCTGGGAGGGGCGACCGCCCGCAACGGCGCCGAACACCATGCAGGTCCACGTGTCGAAGCTGCGCAAGGCGCTCCCCGGCGCGGCGCTCCGGACCCGACCGCCCGGGTACGTGCTCGAGGTCGACGCCGAGCGCGTCGACGTGCGCCGGTTCGAGCGGCTCGTACGCGACGGCCGTGCGGCGGCCGCGCGCGGCGATGCCGGCGCAGGGGTCGCGCTGCTCGACGAGGCGCTCGGCCTCTGGCGTGGGCCGGCGCTGGCGGAGTTCGCGTTCGAGTCGTTCGCGCGCCCAGAGATCACGCGCCTCGACGAGCTTCGCCTCGTCGCGCGGGAGGAGCGCTTCGACGCCGCCCTCGCGCTCGGCCGTCACGCCGAGCTCGTCGGCGAGCTCGAGGCGCTGGTCTCGGAAAACCCGCTCCGAGAGCGCCTGCGCGGACAGCTGATGCTTGCGCTCTACCGCTCCGGGCGCCAGGCCGAGGCGCTCGCCGCGTACCGCGACGTGCGCGAGGCGCTCGTCGAGGGACTCGGGATCGACCCGAGCCCCCAGTTGCAGCAGCTCGAGCACGCGATCCTCGTCCAGGATCCGAGTCTCGCGCCGCCGTCGGGGACTGAGCAGCGTGCCGCCACGGTGCTCTTTGCGGACCTCGGCGTCGGCGAGCACGCGGACGCGTCCGCCGGCGCCATCGCCACGGCGCTCGAGGAGGTCGCGGCCGCCGGGGGAGCGGCCGAGCGCGGCATCGCCGACGCGATCCTCGCGACCTTCCTCGACCAGGACGCCACCCAGCGCGCCGTGGCCACAGCCGTGCGCATCGTCGAGCGGCTCACGAGCGACTTCGGCGGCCGCCTGCGCCCGCGCATGGCCGTCGAGACGGGCGAGGTCGACATCGATCCCACCGGCCGAACGAGCGGCCGCCCGGTCTCGATCGCCGCGCGCCTCGTCCGCGACGCGTCCCCGGGCGAGATCGTCGTAGGCGAGCAAGCCGCCGAGCGTCTCGGCGGCAACCTGCCCTCCCCCCGCGTACGCCCGGCCTAATGCAGCACAGCGGAGGGTCCCGCCACGCACCGGTCCGGTTGCCGCGTCAAACGATTTCCGGAGTTGCCGCGCGAGACGAGATCGACGGCGACAGCGCAGCTGTTGCCGGCGTTACCCCTCTGCGGGCTCGGGCGGCTGCATCGTCGCGCCCGGCAGCGGGAATGGCTTCGGCTTCGGCGTCGGGGCCCGGCGGCGGTCATCGACCGGCGGTGCGGCGGGCTCAGGAGCGCCCTCGGCGAAGATGTCGTCCTCCGGCTCGCCGGCGAGCAGACGCTCGAACTGATCCTTGTCGATCGTCTCGCGCTCGATCAGGATCTCCGACAGCCGGTGCAGGTCGTCCATGTGCTCCCGGAGGACGCGGGTCGCCGTGTCGTGCGCCTCCTCGATCACGCGGCGGATCTCGTCGTCGATCTCGCGCGCGATCTCCTCGGAGTAGTCGGGCTCGTTGCCCATCTCGCGCCCGAGGAACGGCATGTCGTGGTTGCGTCCGAGCACGCGCGGCCCGAGCTTCTCGCTCATGCCGAAGCGCATGATCATCTGCTTCGACGTCGACGTGACCTTCTCGAGGTCGTTCGCCGCGCCGGTCGTGACCTCGTGGAAAACGAGCTCCTCGGCCGCCCGACCCCCGAGCGTCGCCGCGAGCTGATCCATCAGCGCCGACTTCGTGGTCAGGTAGCGGTCCTCGCGCGGCAGCGAGATCGTGAGGCCGAGCGCCTGGCCGCGTCCGATGATCGTGATCTTGTGCACCGGGTCGGTGTGCTCGAGGTAGTGGCCGACGAGCGCGTGTCCCATCTCGTGGTAGGCGGTGATCCGCCGCTCCTCCTCCGAGAGCAGCCGCGCCTTCTTCTCTGGGCCGGCCACGACGCGCATGATCCCTTCCTCGAGCTCCTCCTGCTCGATCGTCTTCTTGCCGCGGCGCGCGGCGAGCAGGGCCGCCTCGTTGACGAGGTTGGCGAGGTCGGCGCCGGTGAAGCCGGGCGTGCCGGCGGCGAGCGAATCGAGCTCGATGTGCGAGTCGAGCGGCTTGCCCTTCGTGTGGACCTCGAGGATCTTCAGCCGTCCGCCGCGGTCGGGCCGGTCGACGACGATCTGGCGGTCGAAGCGACCGGGACGCAGCAGCGCCGGGTCGAGGATGTCGGGGCGGTTCGTGGCGGCGATGAGGATGATGTTGTCCTTCATCTCGAAGCCGTCCATCTCCACGAGCAGCTGGTTCAGCGTCTGCTCGCGCTCGTCGTGGCCGCCGCCGAGCCCCGCGCCGCGATGCCGGCCGACGGCGTCGATCTCGTCCATGAACACGATGCACGGCGACGCCTGCTTGGCCTGCTCGAAGAGGTCGCGCACGCGGCTTGCGCCGACGCCCACGAACATCTCGACGAAGTCCGAGCCCGAGATGGAGAAGAACGGCACGCCCGCTTCGCCGGCGACGGCGCGCGCGAGCAGCGTCTTGCCCGTGCCGGGCGGCCCGTAGAGGAGCACACCCTTGGGGATGCGCGCCCCGAGCGCCTGGAACTTCTTCGGGTTCTCGAGGAACTCCTTGATCTCCTGCAGCTCCTCGACCGCCTCGTCCACGCCGGCTACGTCCTTGAAGCCGATCTTCGGCGCGTCCGGCGTCAGCCGTTTGGCGCGGCTCTTGCCGAAGCTCATCACCTTCGAGCCGCCGCCCTGGACCTGGTTCATGAGGAAGATCCAGAACGCGATCAGGATGATGAACGGCAGGAGCGCGGTGAGCAGGCCCCACCAGGGCGAGGAGCCCGTCCCCTTCGAGTCGAACTGGATGCCCTTCTTCTCCAGGGTCTGCTGGAAAGCCGCCTGCGCCTGGTCGGTCGCGTAGTGCACGACGACCTTGCCCGAACTGGTCGTCACGGCGGTGATCTCCTGCTTGCGCGGGTCGAAGACGACGTTGCTGATGCCGGCCCGCCCTTGGGACTTCGCGAGCGCGATCAGGTTCGACGTCGTCATCTTCCGCGCCTTGTCGCCGCCGCCGGTCAGCGTGTTGATCGCGACCCACGCAAGGACAACGAGGATGATCAGCGGGAAGAGCGCGCTACGGAAAAAGCGGTTCAAGAGACCTCACTCGGAGCGTAGCAGCACGGCTTCGCGAGAACGACCCGCGCTCCTCCCGCAAAAGGGGGGTCTTTAGCCCTTTAGAAGCCTTCCGGGATGAGATCCGGGTGGAGGACCGCGACGTACGGAAGATTGCGGTACCGCTCGGCGAAGTCGAGCCCGTAGCCGACCACGAAGCGGTTCGGGATCTCGAAGCCGACGTACCGGACGTCGACGTCGTTCTCGCGCCGCTGGGGCTTGGTGAGCAGCGCGCAGACGTCGAGCGATGCAGGCTCGCGGGCCTGGAGGCTGCGTACGAGGTACGACAGCGTCAGGCCCGAGTCGATGATGTCCTCGACCACGAGCACGTTGCGGCCCTCGATGTTGATGTCGAGGTCCTTGAGGATCCTCACGACCCCCGAGGAGTCCGTCGCCGCGCCGTAGCTCGAGATCGCCATGAAATCGATCTCGCAGGGCATGGTCAGGCGCCGCATCAGATCCGCCATGAAGAACACCGCGCCCTTGAGCACGCCGACCAGCAGCAGGTCGCGCCCCGCGTAGTCGGCCGAGATCTCGCTGCCGAGCTCCGCGATGCGGTCCTGCAGCCGGTCGTCGTCGATCAATACCTGCTCGACCCCGCGCTCGAGCTCGGTCTGGCTCACGACCCCTCCCTTCGTGCGTGGATGCCGGGCGCGTCGACGAGACCGGGAACCGCGACCACCTCGTCGCCCCGCACGACGAGTGGCCACGCCTCGCGCTGGGAACGGGGGATCTTCGCGTCGACGAACACGTCCTGGATCTTCTTGCTACGTCCCGCGAGCCGGTCCCCGGGTCGCCACCCGCGTACCTTAAGGCCTTTCTCGTCGGAGGCAATGCGCCAAGCGCCCCAGTCGACCTCGCCCTCGAGCGCGACCGGCGAGCGCTCGAGCCAGACCCGGTCGTACTCGCGCACGACGGCGACGCCCCCGCCGAGGTCGAGCCGCCTGGACGCAATGGGCGCCTCGAGCAGCTCGGCGACCTCGGGCGGCATCGTCCGGCGCTCCGCGAGGCGGGCGAGGTTCGCCTCCGCGCGTGGGTCGAGCTGCAGGAGCAGCGGCAGGATCTGCTCGCGGATCATCCCACGCTTCGTCTCGGGGTTCGACGTGTCGACGCGGAACTGCACGTCCTCTTGGCGGAGGTATTCCTCGACGTCCACGCGCGAGCGGCCGAGCAGTGGACGGACGATCCCGTCCTCGCGCTTGCGCTTGATACCGCCGGGCGCGCCGCTCGACACCAGCCGGTAGAGGACGGTCTCGGCCTGGTCCGATGCGGTGTGCCCGGTCGCGCGCAGCCGGTCGGCGGCGAAGCCGTAGCGGAGCTGACGCAGCGCGTCCTCCGTACGGCCACCGCGGCCGTCGACGACCTCGGCGTCCATCAGCTCGCGACAGAAGCGGGCGTCCTCGTCGGAGTCCGCGCCGCGCAGGCCGTGGTCCACGTGCAGCGCCGACACGCGGTAGCCGAGCACGCCCAGGACATGCCAGAGGCACGTCGAGTCGGGGCCGCCGGAGACGAGGCACACGACCTCGCCGCCGGACGGAACGAGGTCGTAGCGGCGGATGTCCCGCTCGACGAGCGTGCGGAAGCGCTCGGGCGTCATTCCGAAAGTGTGTCGAACGGCCCCGGCATCCGCCCCGGCTGACGGCGCGACAGCCGCGGCGGCGGCGCGATCGGCAGCCAGTGCCGGCCGGCGTACGCAGCGACCCGGATCGCGACCCAGCGCCCGAGCCACAGGCCCGCGGCCAGGAGCAGGAGTCGCTTCACACGAACACCGGGTTCGCCGACCACCGTTCGAGACGGGCGACGACGTCGGCGAGCTCCTGCGCAGACAGCGTGTACGCCTCGCAGTACGGGACGAGATCCATCGCGGCGGCGGGGTCACGGCCCTCGAGCGCAGTCCGGACATACGCGATCGGCAGCGAATGGATGACGACGAGCACCGACGGCTCCGGCCGGGGCAGCACCTCGGCGAAGCCGCGCGCGTAGCGGGCGACGACGGCCGCGCGACTCTCGCCGCCCCCGGGCGGCTCGTCGAGCGGGCCGTGCGCGCGTGCCCACTGCTTGTACGGCTCCAGCGGCCCCCCCTCGAAGACGCCCGCCCGCGGGTCGTTCAGCGCGGCAACGACGAGACGAGGCACGTCGCGCCCGTCGAGCACGAGCTCGGCGGTCTCGCGCGTGCGCGCGAACTCACTCGTCACGCAGAGATCGATCGGCGTGCTCGCGAGCGCTTCCGCAAGCCGAGCCGCCTGCTCGCGCCCAGCCTCGGTCAGCGGGCAGTCGCCGAGCGGATCGCCGTTCACCGCCCCGCGCACGCTGAACGCGCTCTCGCCGTGCCGGACGAGAATGGCAGTCTCCACGGCGACGAGCGTAACGAGCGCTACGCTCGTCAGAACGGGCGGACGACCGACAAGGAGCGAGATGCCGAAGGTGGAGAAGACCGAGGAGCAGTGGCGGGCCGAACTGACCCCCGAGCAGTACCGCGTGCTGCGCGAGAAGGGCACGGAGCGCGCGTTCACGGGCGAGTACGACCACGTCTTCGACGCTGGGGCATACCGCTGCGCGGGGTGCGGAGCCGAGCTCTTCAGCTCCGACGCGAAGTACGAGTCGGGCTGTGGCTGGCCCGCGTTCTTCGCGCCGAGCAACTCCGACACGGTGGAGGAGGAGGTCGACGCGTCGTTCGGCATGGTGCGGACCGAAGTCCTGTGCGCGAGCTGCGGCGGCCACCTCGGCCACGTCTTCCCGGACGGCCCGGCGCCGACGGGTGTGCGCTACTGCATCAATTCTGCGGCGCTCGATCTCAAGCGGGACTGAGCGCGCGGCGGGAGCGGCGCGGCGCTCGTTAGATCAAGCGGGCGAGGAGCCAGCCTTGGCTGCGGTCGAGCCAGCGGTCGAACCGCAGGCCGACGGCTTCGAGCTCGCGGCGTAGATCGTTCTCGTCGAGCATCTCCGCGGCGAACTCCTGTCGCCACGTCGCGCCGTCGACCTCGTACTCGACCGCGGCGTCGACCCGGCGACCATCCGTCGTCGCGGCCACGATGCGGACGGCGACGTCCCCGATCCGGCGTTCCCGTCCTCGCGCGGCCTCCCAGTCGAGATCGGGGTCGTAGGCCTGGATGACGACGACGCCGTGCTGCGCGACGTGGCGGGCGCAGGTCGAAAGGAACGCCCGGCGCCGCCGCGCGTCGGCGTCGTTGACGAAGTGGCTGACCAGGATCACCGCGTCGAAACGCCGCCCGAGCTCGAGCGTCTCGAGGTCGGCCACGACGGTCTCGGCGCCGCGCACGTGCCGCAGCATCTCGGCCGACTGGTCGACCGCGGTCACTCGGTGCGACAGCGCCAGGAGCCCGTGCGTGAGCCGCCCGGTCCCGGCGCCGAGGTCGAGCACGTCGGACCCCGCCGAGATGGCAGCGTCGATCAGCTCCGGCTCGCCCCCGGCCGGAAGCCGCCGATAGACCTCCACGGGACTCCCGTCGGGCGCGACGTCGAGTGCAGAGGTCGACGACATGTGTCCGCCACGGTACTGGCACGACATTAGGCCTGCCCGGCGATTGAGGGCCGTCGGACAGTGCAGGCGGAGCCGCGCTGTACGACGGCCGAAGTGATGTGGTCCGCGACGGCGAAGCCGCCACGGGCCACACGACAGAACGCCGCGCCCGCCACCCAGAAGGTCCCGCGAGATCCTGATACACGCGCGGGAAACCGCGCTTTTCCGCGCGTGACAACGCACCGCGAGACCACGCCAGCCACGAAGCGCGGAGGCGCTTCGTGGCTAAAAGACGAGGCTTCGATAGAAGCCGGTCTGGCTCATGCCAATGCGCTCGTAGAGCCGGATCGCGGCGGCGTTCTCGGGCCGCACGAACAGGCAGACGGTCGGCGTCCGCTCGAGCAGGAGCCGGCAGAGGTCGCGGAGAGCACGCTGTGCGTTCTTGCGGTTGCGGGCCGCCGGGTCGACCCATACCTGCTGCAGCTGGACAGCCGACGGCGTCCATGCCGAGGCCTCGGCCTTGAAGAGGATCGTGTCGCCGTCGCGCCAGATCCACGAGCGGCCCTCCTCGATCTGTGCACGCGTCCGCCAGCGGAAGCCGGCCGCGTCGCGCGAGAGCGGATCGATTCCGAGCTCCTCCTCGTGGGCGGCGGCGCAGGCAGGCACGAGCACGTCGAGGTCGTCGAGCGCCGCGGCTCGGAGGCCCGTCTCGCCGGGAGCCGGCGCATCCGTCAGCGTGTACACCGGCTGCCCGGGACGGTCTTCGCGCGGCTCCGGAAGCGTGCGGCGAGCGACGCCCCAGAGCTCGGTCACCGCGCCCTCGTCGCCGATGATCATTCGCGGGGGCCGCTCGGCGGCGGGCGAGGCGAACGCGTCGCAGTTCGTCCCCGAGGGGACGAGGTTCACGCCAAGGAAGCACAACGCGTCGAGACCGTCGTCGGTCGCCACGGCGACGAAGCCGCCGAGCCGGCGGCGGGCGGCGTCTTCCAGGAAGACACGCTCAACCGGGTCCTCGGCGCAGAACGCGACGATCTGCTCGAGATCAGGCTCGACGAGTCGCACGGCCCGCAGTCTTGCAGCGGCGAAACGGCGAGCGATTCGGCGTTCGCCATTGCCGATGACGTGCCGCAAGGTCGAGTACGCCGGCCGGGAGCACGCCGATAGGCGGAGGGCCGGCGAACAACGCTGGCGAAGCCGGGTCGATCGCGGGCGCGGGCCATGCGGTCGAGCCGATGCACGGCGCGGCGCGTCGCCCGGTCGAGCGCCCTCCGAGTAAGGTTGCCGCCGTGCCGATCCACGTGCGCGCGGAGCCCGGCGAGTACGCGGAGGCATGCCTCCTTCCCGGCGACCCGCTCCGGGCTCGCTATGTCGCCGAGACGTTCCTCGAAGGGGCGCAGGAGCGCAACACCGAGCGCGGCCTGCTCGGCTATACGGGAACCTTCGCAGGCACGCCGGTGTCCGTCCAGGCGACGGGGATGGGGTGCCCGTCAGCAGCGATCGTGATCGAAGAG
>Ga0126307_10001568_pt1 | contig 15089 bp, 12 predicted proteins | sample Plot28_FD_89955 | JGI IMG/M metagenome (GOLD analysis project Ga0126307, IMG submission 89955) | Serpentine soil microbial communities from UC McLaughlin Reserve, CA, USA - Plot28 | ecosystem: Environmental > Terrestrial > Soil > Grasslands | place: USA: UC McLaughlin Reserve, Lake County... | reverse complement strand
GCAGGCCGCCGACCTGCTCGGCGTGTCACGCGCACTCGTCGTCCACCTGGTCGAGCGCGGCGAGCTGCCCGCTCGGAAGGGCGGGTCCCGCCGGCGGCTGGCCACGGCCGACGTGCTGGCCCGGCGTGAGCAGGTCCGCAACCGCCGCGAGGCGACGCTGCGCGACGTCGTCGCCGCCTCCCGCGATCTCGACCTGTACCCTCCGCCGCCGCCGGCTCCCGACGGCCCCCTGCCGCCGACGGCCGACGGCCCTCCGCCCTGGGAGGGGCCGCAACCGCCGCCGCCCGCCGGGCAGGGTCCGCCGCCACCCCCTCCGCCACCTCCGCCGCGCACCGGTGCGCCGCCGGCCGACGGGCACCGGCCGAGCCCGCCGGACCCGGGTCCCGCCGCGTCGGACCCCGGTCCCGCCGCCCCGCCCGACAGGGACGAGCCGTCGGTGTGGGACCCGCCGGCCCCGTCGCCGTCCGCCGCCCCGTGGTGGGGCCCGCCGCCGGCCACTGGCGAGTAGGGCCGCCGTGCGCCGCTTCCGCGTGCTGCTCGACGCCGGGGTGCTCGTCGACGCGCAGGTCCGTGACGTCTTCCTCGGCCTGGCCGAGGCCGAGATGATCGATCTCCGCTGGAGCGAGGGCCTGCTCGACGAGCTGCGGTCCCTGCTCGTCGACGACATGGGCCGCGACGTCGAGCCGGCCCAGCGCCTGTGCGACGCCATCCGTGGGGCGTACCCCTTCGGCGAGGTCATCTCGTCCGACGAGGCCCTGGCCGCCCGGTTGGCCGGCGACGACCCCGACGGCCTCCACCCGCTCGTCGCCGCCGTGACCGCCGAGGCCGACGTGCTCGTGTCCCACGACCGCAACCGGTTCCCGCCCGACGAGGCGCTCGCCCACTGGAACCTGTCCGTGCTCTCGCCCGATGACGCCCTGGCCGAGATGGTCGACGCCCTGGGCGCCGAACGGGTGGCCTCGGTGTTCGACGACCTCACCGACCTGCTGGGTCTCACCCCCGAGCAGCTCCTCGACCAGCTCCACCACCTCGGCCAGGTGGCGCCGGTCGCCGCCATCGCCATCGGCGCCGAGATCGACGCTGGCGAGGGAGACGTGCTGCGTGACTACCTGGTCGGCTCGCGCCCCGGCAACGCCCGTGCCACGGTGTCTCAGCTGGTCAACCGGGTCGGCGACGGCGACCTGTCGGGCATGGACACGCTGCTGTCGCCCGTTGCCCGCAGGAAGCTCGGTTCCACCGCCCGGGTCCGGCACCGCCGCCTGCAGGACGCGTTCCTCGACATGCTCGTCGCCCCCGGCGACTGGGCGTTCTCGGCCGGCTCGGGCGCGGCCCGCTCGGGCGCCGAGGTCGTCGAGCTCGCGCCGCTGGGCGACGACGTCGACGACCCGTTCGGCCCGGTGGCGCCCGACGACGGCGCCAGCCCCGCCGCCCGCGACCCCCGCACGGTGACCTTCGCCGTCGTCGCCACCGGCGACCACTGGCACATCGACGACGTCGTGCTGCCCGAGCCGCCCGGCTGATCCGGGGGCCGTCCGGCCGCCGGTCACGGGATCCGGACCCTTGCAGCCTTCGTGCACGTTTCCGCCACCCGGCATTCCTCTCGAACGGCCGTGCGGGTAGGTTCGCCGCCGTGCGCTGCGGAGTCATCCTCGACACCTCCAAGCCGATCCCCGACGTGACGGCCGAGGCCGCCCGCCTGGCCAAGCGCGGCATCGACCTCGTGTCGGTGTCCCAGATCTTCGGCTACGACGCCCTCACGCTGCTCGCCCTCGTCGGCCAAAACGTGCCGGACGTCGAGCTGGCCACCGCCGTCGTGCCGACGTATCCTCGCCACCCCGTAGCCCTGGCCGCCCAGGCCCTCACCGTCTCGGCCGCCACCGGCGGGCGCCTGACCCTCGGCATCGGCCTGTCGCACCAGATCGTGGTCGAGAACGTGTTCGGCACGTCGTTCGACCGACCCGCGCTCCACATGCGCGAGTACCTGAGCGTGCTGGGCCCGCTCCTGCGCCACGAGCAGGTGAGCTTCCGGGGCGAGACGCTGAGCGCGACCACGTTCGGTCCCCTCGAGATCGAGGCCCCGGTGCCGCCGATCCTCGTGGCGGCGCTCGGCACCCGCATGCTCGAGCTGGCCGGCACGCTGGCAGAGGGCACGGTCACGTGGATGACCGGGCCTGCCACGGTCGCCGACCACATCGTGCCCACGATCACGGCCGCCGCCGAGAGGGCCGGCCGGCCGGCGCCCCGGGTCTCGGTCGGGCTGCCGATCTGCGTCACCGACGACCCTGACGCCGCCCGCGAGCAGGCCGCCGAGTTGTTCGCCATCTACGGCACGCTCCCGTCGTACCGCGCGATGCTCGACCGCGAGGGGGCGGCGGGACCGGCCGACGTGGCGATCGTCGGAGACGCCGACGCCGTCCGGGCCGGCATCGCCCGCGTGGCCGAGGCCGGCGCCACCGAGCTGTCGGCGGCGATCTACGGCTCGGCGACCGAGCGGGCCGCCACCCTCGACCTCGTCGTAGACATCAACCAGGAAGGCTGAGCCCGTGTCCCAGCCCGACGCCGAGACGACCGCTCCGGCCGCGCCGGAGACCGACCAGCCCCCGGGCGTCGACTCGGCGTTCGACCGGGCCATCGCCGTGCGCACGCGCCCCGGCGGCGTCGTGCACGACGTCACGATCGATCCCGGCTGGGCCATCGGCGACAAGCCGAACGGTGGCTACCTCCTCGCCATGCTGGCCCGGGCGGCGGTCGAGTCGGCCACCGCGGTCGAGGGCCTGATCCACCCCCACGCCCTCACCGCCAGCGCCCACTACCTGGCGACGCCCGGGCCCGGTCCCGCCGAGATCCATGCCGAGGTGCTGCGGCGGGGCAAGCGGATGAGCCAGGTGCGGTCGCGCATGCTGCAGGGCGGCACGGCTCGCGTCGAGGCCGTCTTCACCCTCGGCCGGCTCGACCCCACGTCCGAGCCCTGGTGGGACGACGTGCCGGCTCCCGACGCCACGCCGATGGAGGACTGTGTGCGGGCGACCGCCCCGCCCGGCGGGCAGTTCGATCTGCCGCTCATGCAGCGCGTCGACCTGCGGCTCGACCCGGCCGTCACGGGCTTCGCCCAGGGCGCCCCCTCTGGGCGGGGCGAGGTGCGGGGCTGGTTCCGCTTCACGGACGGCCGGGCCGCCGACCCCCACGCCCTGCTGCTCGCGGTCGACGTGCTGCCGCCCGCCACGTTCGAGCTCGGCTCGACCGGCTGGGTGCCGACGTTCGAGCTGACCGCCTACGTGCGCCGCGTGCCGGCGCCGGGACCGCTGCTGGTGCGCCATCGCGCCCGCCTGGTCGAGGCGGACATCGTCGACGAGGCGTGCGACGTGTGGGACAGCCGGGGCCGGCTGGTGGCCCAGGCCACCCAGCTCGCCGGCGTGCGGTCGGCGACACGAGGCCCACCGCTCGGCCGTAGCCACGGCCGGCCCGGCATCGCCGACCCCACCCGGGTGGACCTGCCCGCCGGTCACCCACATTCGCCCATAGCGCTGCGGAAGTCGACATCGACGACACGGCCCGACTTCGTCCTGTCGGCCTCCGACGCTGCCACGACGCCGCTGACCGACGGTCGGGGATTTGTGCCGCCGCCCATTGTCCCGGCCCCCGAAGAACGATTATTCTTCGGATGTGACTGATGTCTCGACCAGTGCCGCGGTCCCTCCGCCCGAGCAGGACCCCGGCATCGACCCGCTGCGCGAGCGCCTGCTGGCGGCGGCGGCGGCGGTCTTCGCCCGCCAGGGCTACGAGGGCACCCGGATCATGGACGTGGTGCGCGAGTCGGGCTTGTCCACCGGCGCCGTGTACGGCCGGTTCCGCTCGAAGAACGACCTGCTGCGCGAGGCGGTCGTGGCGCGGGCGGCGAACACCCAACACCTCGACGTCGACGCAGTCGAGCGCGCCGCCGACCTGATCACCCGCTCGGTCGACGACCCGCTGGCCCCGCTGACCGACAGCGACGCGGTGCGGCTCGAGGCCTGTGTGGCCGCCCGGCGCGAGCCCGAGGTCGCCGAGGCGCTCACCGAGGCCAACAGGGTCTTCAAGGAGAACGTGGCCCACCTGGTCGAGGCGGCCCGGCGCGACGGCTCGCTGGCGCCTGAGGTCGACGACGAGTCGGCGTTGTTCCTCGTGCGCATCCTGAACCTCGGCATGCTGCTGCACCGGGCGACCGGCGTCCCGTCCCCCGATGTCGACGCCTGGCGCGCCCTCCTCGGCCGCATCGTCGCCAGCATCGGCACGGACCGCGGCGCCCGATCCCACGCCCCGGCCGAGGCGGGTGCCGGATCCACCGGCCCGGGCGCCCGTGGCCCTGTGGGTGCCGGCGCCGCCGGTCCCGCCACCCCGGAGCCCGCTGACCCGGAGGTGCACCCGTGACCGCCACCGAGCCGTCCTCCGAACCCGCCGGTCCGCCGCCGCTCCCGGAGCCTGACGAGGTGGACGCCAGCATCAAGATCGTCCACGACCACGCCGACCGCATCTTCCTGTGGAACTACGACCGTGATCGCGCCCAGCTGGTCACGCTCTACAACAAGGCGATGGCGTCGCAGTGGAACTCGGTCACCGAGCTCGACTGGTCGACCGACGTCGACCCGGAGGGCCTGGTCAACCTGCACTCGCCGATGATGCAGCTCGTGCGGGCCGCCCGGGACGTGCCCGGCTCGCCGATCGCCTCCTGGGGCGAGCGGGAGTTCGGCCTGGTGGCCGTGGAGATGTTCAAGGCCCAGCTCAGCCAGTTCATGCACGGCGAGCAGGGGGCGATGATGACCGCCGCCAAAATCGTCGAGACCGTCCCGTGGATCGACGCGAAGTACTACGCCGCGACCCAGACGATGGACGAGGCGCGCCACACCGAGGTCTTCGCCAAGTACCTCCACACCAAGCTGGGCGATGCGTACCCGATGAGCCCGTTCCTCGACGAGCAGATCACCGCCCTCCTCGAGGACAGCCGGTGGGACATCGCCTACCTGGGCATGCAGATCGTCATCGAGAGCCTGGCGCTCGCCGCGTTCGGCACGATGCTGCGGGGCACCGAGGAGCCGCTGCTGCGCAAGCTGCTGCGCTACGTCATGAGCGACGAGGCCCGGCATGTGGCCTTCGGCGTGCTGAGCCTGTCGGAGTACTACGCCGATATGCCCGAGGCCGAGCTCAAGGACCGCCAGGAGTTCCTCGTCGAGAACACGCTGCGCAACCGCTCCCGGTCCACCACGCCCGAGGTGTGGGAGCGGATGGGCGTGTCGGTCGAGCGCATCTACCCGGCGATCATGGAGGCCGCCGGCAAGGTGAAGGTGCAGCCCTACGCCGGTTTCCAGCGGGGGTTCTTCGCCAAGCTCGTGCCGAACGTCCGCAAGCTGGGCCTGCTCGACGCCAACGACGGCTACCTGCGCCGCCACTGGGGCGAGGCGGGCCTGCTCGAGTTCGAGTTCGCCGACGACACCGGCAGCGACTACGGCAGCTACGACGCCGTGGCCGCCGACCGCGCCACCCAAGCCGCCTCGTGACGGCGACCGGCGCCCTGTGCCCGGGCGCGTCCTGACGGCCGGCGCGGTCGACACGAGGGGGATCGCCCGATGACCGGGACGGGGACAGAGACCGACACCGGCGGCACCGACGCCGCCCGGGCCGCCGCGGACGCCGCCGCCGAGCGCCGGGCGTTCGACGAGGCGGCCGCCGTCGGCATGACGCTGGCCCACTGGGCGCGTCGCCAGCCGGAGGTGCCCGCCATCGTCTCGCCGCTCGGCGACCGCACGTTCGGCGAGCTCGACGCCGGCGCCAACCGCCTCGTGCGGGCGCTGCGGGCCCGGGGCCTGCGGCCGGGCGACGCCGTGGCGGTCATGGTGGCCAACCGGCCCGAGCTGGTCGAGGTGTGGGCAGCCGCCCAGCGGGCGGGCTGGCGCCTGACGACGATCAACTGGCACCTCACCGGCGACGAGGCCGCGTACATCGTGGGCGACTGCGGGGCCCGGGCGCTGGTGGCCGACGTGCGGTTCGCCGCGGCCGCCGCCGAGGCGGCCCGGTCCGCCGGCGTGCCCGTCCGCTTGGCGGTGGGCGACGGCGGCATCGAGGGCTTCGCCCGGTTCGGCGACATCGTGGCCGGCGAGGACGGCTCCGCTATCGACGACCCCACGCTCGGCTCGTCGATGCTCTACACCTCCGGCACCACCGGGCGGCCCAAGGGCGTGCACCGGGCCGAGGCGCCGATGAGCAGCGGCACGCCGGCCCTCCTCGGCCTCGCGCCCGGGGCCTCCGTCAACCTGTGCACCGGGCCGCTATACCACGCGGCCCCGCTGGCGTTCTCCCTGGTCATACCGCTGACGGGCGGCGTGACGACGGTCCTGATGGACGCCTGGACGCCCGCCGAGACGCTCGCTCTCATCGAGCGGCACCGGGTGACCCACTCCCACATGGTGCCGACGATGTTCCACCGGCTCCTGCGCCTGCCGGACGCGGTGCGCCAGGCCGCCGACGTGTCGTCGCTACAGGTCGTGATGCACGGCGCCGCCCCCTGCCCCGTGCCGGTGAAGCGGGCGATCATCGAGTGGTGGGGGCCCGTGCTGCTCGAGTACTACGCGGCGACCGAGGGCGTCGGCACGTTCGTGACGAGCGACGAGTGGCTCACCCGGCCCGGCACCGTCGGCAAGCCGGCCACGCCCGACCACATCCGCATCGTCGACCCGGCAACCGGAGCCGACATGTCGGCCGGCGAGGTCGGCACGGTCTACCTGAAGGCGCCGGAGGTCGGCCGCTTCGCCTACTACGGCGACGCCGCGAAGACCGACAGCACCTACCTCGGCGACCACTACACGATGGGCGACGTCGGCTACCTCGACGAGGACGGCTACCTGTTCCTCACCGACCGCAGCGCCGACCTGATCATCTCGGGCGGGGTCAACGTGTACCCGGCCGAGGTCGAGGCCGAGCTGCTCGGGCACCCGTCGGTCGCCGACGCCGCCGTGATCGGCGTGCCCGACGACGAGTGGGGCGAGGTGGTGGTAGCCGTCGTCGAGGCGGGCCCCGGGGCCACGCCGGGCGACGAGCTCGCCGCCGCGCTGGTCGCCCACTGCCGCGAACGGCTCGCGCACTTCAAGTGCCCCCGGCGCGTCGACTTCGTCGACCACCTGCCGCGCACCGACAGCGGCAAGCTCTACAAGCGGCGGCTCCGCGACCGCTACAGGGCCGACGCCGACGTCTGACCGTGCGCTCGCCACTCGACATACGTACACTGTATGTGCGGGGTGGTGTCCCGCGGTAACATTCGCCTTGGGCGAGGCACAACGACGACAACGGGGGAATACGCCGTGTTCACTGTCGACGCACCGAGCGATCGCACCGCCGACGCGCCCGACCTCGGCGCCCAGCCGTCCGATAGCGAACCGGGCCGCCCCGAGGACGCATCCCCCCGGCCGGGAGTGCCCGCGGCCCTGTCGGTGGCCGGCCTGGCCTCGCTGGGCGCTGGCGCCATCCACGCCGCGGCGGCCGGGGCGCACGGCGAAACCCGCCAGACGGCGATCGCGTTCACCGTCCTGGCCATCGCCCAGCTCGCGTGGGGCGCAGTCGTCCTGGTCCGGTCGCACCGGCTGCTGACGCTCGCCGGGGTCGCGGTCAACGTCGCCGCCGTCGGCGGGTGGGTCCTCGCCAAGTCCAGCGGCATCGGCTTCGTCGACGGGCTGGAGGAGGCGGAGAGCGTGCAGTTCGCGGACACCGTCGCCGCCGCGCTCGCAGCCGTGGCGGTCGTGGCCGGGCTCCTCGCCCTGGCCGCCCGGCTCTCGTGGGCCGGGCGGCCCCGCCCGGGCCTGGCGGCCGTCGCCGCGGTCGCCGCCCTGGGCATCGCCGGCCCGGCCATGGTGCTCACCGGTGGCCACAGCCACGCGGGTGCGGGCGACGGCCACGGTGACGGGATGGCCGGGATGGACCACGGCCACGGCGACATGCAGGCCGCGTCCGTGGCGCCCAAGCCCTACGACGCCACGCTGCCCGTCGACCTCGGCGGCGTCGAGGGCGTCACGCCCGAGCAGCAGGCGAGCGCCGAGGCGCTGGCCACGCGCACGATCGAGCGGCTGCCGCAGTTCGCGGCCGACGGCCCCAACGAGGCCGACGAGGAGCGGCTCAACGCCCTCGGCTACTACTCGATCGGCGACGGCGGCACGGGAACCGAGCACTGGGTCAACTGGGCGTCGATCGACGACGAGTACATCCTCGATCCCGACCACCCCGAGACCCTCGTGTTCGACGTGAAGGGCCCGAACGAGAAGACGCTCGCGGCAGCCATGTTCATGCTCAAGAGGGGCGACCGGCTCGGCGACGAGCCCGACGTCGGCGGCAAGCTCATCCAGTGGCACGAGCACCAAGACCTCTGCTACGCCGGCACGCCCGGCCAGTGGGTCGTGGCCGACGTCGCCATGCCGCCCGACGAGTGCCGTCCCGGCACCTCGCGGCTCGGTGAGCCGGTGCCGATGATGCACGTGTGGATCCGGCCCCACGAGTGCGGCCCGTTCGCCGCCCTGGAGGGCATCGGCGGGGGCCAGGTCGCGCCCGGCGAGACCGCGGCGTGTGACCATGCCCACGGGACCAGCGAGGCGGCCATCTCCGACGACGCCGAGGCCGCCATCGCAACCGAAGAGGCCGAGGAGGCCGAAGGGTCCGACGCCGGGGGCTGACGCCTCCCACGCCGGCGCTCACGCCCGCGCCGCTCGACGTACGCCGTATGTGACGCTCCGCTGCGGGGTAGCCTTCGCACGGTGCGTGCTGTGGCGGGCCGCCGACGTGGTGCCGGGTGCACCCTGGGGGGTGCGCCCGGCGCCGTCTGGGGCCCGTCCCCGTCGGTGGTCCGGTGGGCATGCCGGTGAGGCGGCTGTTCGGTCATGCGGCTTGCGCCGGGGTGCCGCCCGGGTCCTAGCGTCTCCGGTGTAGACGGCGGCTCCGGCGGGTCGTGCGTGCGGGGTGGCGTTCCCGGCACACGCGGTGCGACCCCGTCGTGCCGCCGTCCCCGGTGACTAGACCCACCGCGCTGGGGTACCCACGGAGCGCCGCATGACCACGATGATCAGTTTTGACGCGCGCCACGATGCCGAGGACGTCGTCCCCGCACCCCCCGCGACCGAGGCGCCGACCCGCCGGCGGCTGGACGCGCTCGACCGCTTCCGGGGCGCCGCCCTGGTGGCGATGCTCGTGCACCACCTGTGCGAGTGGCTGGGCGGCGACGCCCGGTCGGTGCTGCCTGGCTGGCCGGACTTCACGCTGACCGACCTCGCCGCCCCCGCGTTCTTCGTCGCTGCCGGCGCCTCGTGCGCGCTGCTGGTCGAGAGCCGCCGGCGCCGGGGCCTGTCCGCCGTACGGATCGCCGGCGTGGTGCTGCGCCGCTACGGGCTGCTCGTGCCGATCGGCATGGCGCTCGCCTGGGTGCTGTGGCGTGAGCCGTTCCGTTTCGGCGTGCTCGAGGCCCTGGGTGTGACCGTCGTGGCGGCCGCCGCGGTCGCCGCCTGCCTGCCGGGCGGCCTCGTCACCGTGGGCGCCGCCGTGGCGCTCTGGTGCGGCGTGCTCGTCGAGCGCGACGTCACCGGCCAGACCGACTGGGCGGCCGTGCAGTTCCTGGGTGGCAGCTTCCCGGCGATCACCTACATGGGCTTCGTGCTGGTGGGCATCGCCGCCGTGCGGTCGGGCCGCTTCGTCGACCGCCGCTGGACCACGGGCGCCGCACTGCTCGGCGTTCTCGCCATGGTGGCCCTGCTGGCCGACGGCATCATCCCCGCCCGCTACCCGGGCGACATCGGGCTGGTCGTGCCCGGTCTGGCCGGCACCGCGCTCGTCTACGCCCTGTGCCAGCTGTCGTGGCCGGCGTCGCTGTCGCGTGTCGACCGGCTGCTGTGCCAGGCCGCCACCCACACCTTCGGCATCTTCGTGGCCCACTACGGCCTCTACTGGGTCCTGGAGCGCACGGGCGTGCGGGGGACCGTGGACGACGCCGTCGTGGTCCCCGTGGCCATCGCAATCGCCGTGGCCCTGTGCCTTGTCGCACGCCGCGTGCCGCAGCTGCCCTGGTCGCTGCGCACGGGCCGCCGGCGCTGAGTCCCAAGCCGCGGGCCAGGCCGGGGACGAGTGCCCGCGGCCGCAGGGCCGCGGATCCCACAGGGGCAACCGACCTTTTCAGCGCGGACGCGATGCGACACGCCAGGTCGCCGGTTCCCCGTCGTCGCCGGCGGTGCGCCGGTCCCCGGCCGACCGCGGGTGGGCCCGTCGCCACCGGCGGGCGACCGGTCGCCCCGCGGCCCAGGGCCGCCGCCGCGGGCCGCGGGGCCGCGACCCGCGTGCCGAAGCCGGGCGTACCTGCGAGAGTCGACTGATCGCCATCTCGGGGAGCAACCGTTGACCCAGGCCGCGAACCTACTCAAGCACAACACCGATGCCGTGCCGTCGACGGGCGACATGATGGCGTGGATCACCGAGGTGGTCGATCACGGCATCCGCCGACCGGGCACCCACGCCGGCGATCGGGTCGAGCAGTGGGCGCTGTCCCGTTTCCGCTATCTGGGTCTGCGTGACCCTCGCCGCGAGCCGTTCGAGGTCTCGACGTGGACCCCCGGCCCGGCGCGCCTCGTCGCCTGGCCGGCCGACCGCCCCGCCGAGACCATCGAGCTGGCCGGCTTCCCACTGCCGTACACGCAGGCGACGGCCGGCCACGAGGCCGACGTGGTGCTGCTGGGCGACGACGCGGCGGCGAGCGGCTCCGCTCGCGGGGCCATCGCCGTGGACGTGCTCGCGCTCGGGCGCCTGCCCCAGGACCTCGTGGCGACCGTGGCGACCGCGGGCATCGACGCGCGCGGCGAGCTGACAGGGGTCGAGCAGCTGCTGCCGCTGGGGCCCCGGCTCGGCAAGGAGGTCGACGCTGCCGTCGAGGCCGGTGCCTCGGGATACGTCGGCGTGCTGGCCGACATGCCTTGGACGACGCGCGACTACTACGTGCCCTACGACGCCGAGACCCGCGACCTGCCGGCCGTGTGGGTGGATCGCGACGACGGCCGGGCGCTGCTCGCTCTGCTGGCGGCCGGGCCCGTGCGGGGCCGCATCGAGGTCGAGGGCCGGATCGGCACCGCGACCACGGCGAACGTCGTCGGCACGCTACCCGGGGTGTCGGACGAGTGGGTCGTCGTTGGCTCGCACCACGACGCCCCCTGGGCCTCGGCGGTCGAGGACGGCACGGGCATCGCGCTCGTGCTGGGCCAGGCGCGGTTCTGGGCGCAGGTGCCCGAGACGCAGCGGCCGCACAACATGCTGTTCCTGCTCAACGGGGCCCACATGGCCGGCGGGGCGGGCGTCTGGTCGTTCCTCGATACGCACGCCGACCTGCTCGACCGAGTCGTCCTGTCGCTGCACCTCGAGCACGCGGCGGCGGCCGTGCGGGGCGAGCACGGGAAGCTGGTGCCCACCGGCGACCCCGAGATCGCCTGGTGGTTCACCTCTCAGGACCCCCTGCTCGAGGACGCGATCGTCTCGGCGCTGCAGGCCGAGGAGATGCGTCGGTCGTGGGTGTTCCCGCCGCAGGTGTTCGGCGAGTTCCCGCCGACCGACGGGGGCCCGTTCCACACCCGAGGCGTGCCGCTCGTCGACTTCCTCACCGCGCCGGTGTACCTGTTCGACCGGGCGGACACGCTCGACATGGTGCACGAGCCCAGCCTCGTGCCGCTGACCCGCACGGCGATCCGCATCATCGCCTCCCTCGCCGACCGCACGGCCGCCGAGGTGCGCGCCGGCGTGGCGGCGGCGGTCGCGGCGACGGCGCCCGCCGAGCCGACCGCACCAGCTGGGGCGTCCGCCGAGCCGGCGCCTCCCGCTCCCGCGTAGCGTCCGCCGGGCGGTGGGCGGCGGCGCTGGCTGGTGGGCCGTCGCCGGTGTGCCGTGGCGGGTCGCCCTGGAGATCAGGTGGTCGCGCCCAGCGGCGGCCCTTGGGGTGCCGGCCTGCCCGACGCGCGCCGGCGGTGCCGGCGCCTGCCTACGGGGACGTATCTGGTTGGTTCCCAACCGTTTCCGCCACCAGAGCGCGCCGGGTCGCGGTGCCGGCCTCCGCGGCCGCGGTGAGCACGTCGGTTCGGGGTGCGGCCTACCCGGTCCGGTGACGGATCTGGTTGGTTCCAAACCGGCTTCAGGGCCGCGAGCGGGTGACGATCTCGTCCACCAGGCCGTAGGTGACGGCCTCGGGCGCGCTCAACGTGCGGCCCCGGTCGACGTCGCGGGCGACGAGGCGGCGCTCCTGGCCGGTGGCGGTGACGAGGCGATCGACGACCAGGGCGTGCAGACGGCCGAGGTGGGCGACCTCCTCGCCCAGGCGGGACGCCGGGCCCCGAAGCTCGACACCGGGCATGCGCAGCGAAAAGCGGGCCCCTGCGCCGGCCCGGCGGCGCCCGGTGCCGGCGGCGACGATGATCGCCGCCGTCCCGGTGGCCTGGCCGAGGCAGGTGGTGTCGACCGGTCCCTGTACGAGCGCCATCGTGTCGAGCACCGTGGCCGCGGCGTCGAGAGGACCGCCGGGGCAGTTCACGAGCAGGGTGATCGGTTCGTCGCCGTCGGCGTCGAGCGTCATCAGCTGGGCCGCGACGTAGGTGGCGTTCGGGCCGTCGAGGGTCCGGTCGACGACGATCGTGCGGCGGGCCAGCAGATGGTCATAGACGTGGGTGCGCATGTCGTCCTGGGGCGACGGCAGCCACGGGAAGCCCGGCAGCGGCGTTCGCGCGGGATCCGGTTCCCGTCCGGGCCCCGTCGGCGGCTCGGTCCCGGGACCGGGCGGCACGAATTCGGGTGGGAGCTCGGGGACGTCCGGCCCGCCGCGCGGGCCCGGGTTCCGGACTCCGGCCGCCGGCGGACCGATTCTGGCGGAGGCGACGGAGGCCTCGGGCTCCTCCGGGCCCGGTCCCGGACCCGGGACGGGGGGCGGCGACGCCGGTGGGCCGGTCGGGTCGGGCGGCCCGTCCGGTGCCGGCGGCGGAGGCTCGGGGACGGGGGTGGCCGGGCTCATCGGCGGACTCCGTTCGTCGGTGCGATGGGTTCCTCGGTGTCGGTGTACCGGGCGCCCGGCGGATCCAGCCCGCGAGCGGCCGCGGTCGAACCGACGCCGGCGTCGGCGTCGGCGCCATCGGGCGTCGCGGCGGGGGCCGGTGCCGCGACGGGCGCGGCGAGGCGCCATTCGATGTGCCGGCCGAGGGCGGCGGCGTAGCGCTCGAGCGTCGAGAGCCGCAGGTCGCCCGCCTGGGCCTCGAGCCGGGCGACCGCCGACTGCGACGTGCGCATGCGCGCCGCGACCTCGGTCTGGCTCAGGCCGAGGTCACGGCGCCGGGCCACGAGCTCGCCGAGCAGGCGGCGCCGGCCGGCGCCGATCTCGCGGAAGCCGGGGAACACGCTCGAGACCGGCGCCGCCACCTCGTCGCTCTCGGCACCGGATACCCGATCACCACCGGAGGCCATACCGAATACGGTATCGCACCGTCGAGATGACCGGCTCGGGCCGTCCCGGAGATCGTGGGACTCAGCTCCGGCCGGTGCGCTCACCCCCCCGGTGCGCTCAGCCCCGGCCGGTGCGCTCCTGCAGTTCCTCGATGCGCTCGGAGGCCTGGGCCTTCGTCAGGTCACCGTCGACCTCCTCGCCCGCCTCGCGGCTCAGCGTCTCGAGGTACGACTGCTGCGGGCCGGTCATCGGCTCGTCGCCCGTCACCCAGTCCTCGGGGTCTTTCTGGGCGGGGCGCTGGTCACGGTTGTCGTCTGCCATGCCCGCTTGGCTATCCGAACGGACGTTCGTCAAACACGCTCGACGCTGAACCATCGGTGGCACCCTGCTGGTGGTGTGACAGCGCGGCCGGCACGTCGCCGGGCGGGCGGGGGCACCCGGCAGCGGCGGAACGCGGCGGGGCCCGGCCGGCGGACGCTGCCAGTCTGGGGCGCCGCAGGGCCCGGCGACCGGCGACCGTGGGGAGCGAACGTGGACATCGAAGAGCAGCGACGAGCGATGGTCGGGCCTACCTCGTGCCTGGTCGAGTTCCTGCTGCGGGGCGCCGGCTGCGGGGGGGGGGCCGGCTGCCGGAAGCCCGGCTGCGCAGGAACCGGCTGCCCGGGGACCGGCTGCGCAGGAACCGGCTGCCCGGGGGACCGGCTACGCAGGAACCGGCTGCGGGGGGACCGGCTCGACGGGCGACACGTCCAGCGCGAAGGCCGCACCGAAGGCCGTCCGGGCCTCGTCGGGCCCGGTGAAGGTCGCAACCAGGGGCACGTCCCGCTGACGGGAGGCGAGCAGGTCGCCGAACGTCGTCTCGACCACCAAGTCGGGGCCGGGGGCGTCGTCGTCCTCACCGCTGGGGCCCGCCGCCGCCGGCGTCGCGCGCGCCCCGGACCGCAGGGTCACGTCGTACGCCTCGCCGTCGACCACGACCCGTGCCCACCGGAGGCCCGGCTGCGGGCCGGTGTAGTACGCGTTGAGCAGCGAGTGGACGGCGCCGACGGGGCGCATCGGCATCTCGGGGCGGGGGTCGAGGTCGGGCACGCCGAAGCGGGCCAGCGCCCCGAGCACCGGCCGCACGTCACCGCCCCGAGACGTCAGCCGGTAGACCGACCGGGCCGCGGGCGGCGGCAACTCGATCTTCGCCACCAGGTCCCGCTCGACCAGCTCGGCCAGCCGGGCGCTCAGCAGGTTGGGGGCGATGCCGGTGAGCTTGGCGCGCAGATCGGTGAACCGCTGATCGCCGGTGACCAGCTCACGCAGGATGAGCAGCGTCCATCGGTCGCCGATGGCGTCGAGCGCCACGGCCACGGGACAGGTCTGCGCGTACGACCTCATGCCCCGTAGGTTACTTGACAACACCAGCCGATAGAAAGAATGTACTGAGCACTTGAACGGATGGAGTGCTCGATGGCCGACCAATCCGACGTGACCGCCGACGGCGGCACGCACGGCAGGGAACCCCGCCCCGGCCAACCCGCCGGCCGCCAACCCGCCGACCGCCAACCCGCCGACCGCCAACCCGCCGACCGCCAACCCGCCGGCCAACCAGCGGACCGCCAACCCGCCGAGCGACCCCCGG
>Ga0126307_10001567_pt1 | contig 15093 bp, 16 predicted proteins | sample Plot28_FD_89955 | JGI IMG/M metagenome (GOLD analysis project Ga0126307, IMG submission 89955) | Serpentine soil microbial communities from UC McLaughlin Reserve, CA, USA - Plot28 | ecosystem: Environmental > Terrestrial > Soil > Grasslands | place: USA: UC McLaughlin Reserve, Lake County... | reverse complement strand
CTCGACCTCGCGGGGACCCAGGGCCTGCAGAAGCGCGCCCTGGATGCGTATCTGTCGCTGCGCCGGCGCGAGGGCGGCTGCCTGATGATCTGCGGCTGGGAGGGTGAGCGGGAGTCGATCAGGCGCCGGCGGTCGCTCGGGCAGACGCGGTTGCGGCTCGGCGGCGCGGTGCCGCTCGGGTCCTCGGCGGGCAGAGCCTGGGACCGAAACCGATACGGCGGCCCCTACCTGAGAGATGAGCTGATGAACCTGGGCGTGATCGTCGAGACGATGGAGACCTCGCATACCTGGAGCCGGCTGGACGAGCTCTACAGGGCCGTGGCTGGAGCACTTCGCGGCGCCCTCGGGGAGCGCTGCATCGTCATGTGCCACGTCTCCCACGCGTACCCGGACGGGGCGTCCCTCTACTTCACATTCTTCGCGCGAGCCCGGCGAGGGGAGGAGCTCGAGCAGTGGCGGGAGGCGAAGACGGCCGCCTGCGAAGCGATCGTCGCCACCGAGGGGACGATCACGCATCACCACGCCGTCGGGCGCGATCACGCTCCGTACATGACGGCGGAGGTCGGCGAGTTGGGCATCGACGCACTCCGAGCGGTCAGGGAGCAGCTCGACCCGGCCGGGATCATGAATCCCGGCAAGCTCCTGCCCGCCTGACTAGCGCAGGGCGCCGCGCATGACAGGCGTGCCCACGACCTGCGGGAGGGTCGCGTTCTGCGCCGCCTGCTGGACAGCCGCGGCCGCCTCACGCCCCCGCGCGAGGGTGAGCTCGGTGCTCGTGAAGCTGGGGAGCAGGCCCTCTGCCGCAGTCGGGATCGGCGTCCTCCCGGTCAGCTTGCCGTCGCTGCCCACGGCCTTGAAGGCCACGGGCAGGCTCCGGCCGCCTGCGCCGGAGAACCAAAGCACGTAGCTCTGTCCGGGGCCACTGGGCTCGAGGCCCTCGATCGCCAGGTCCACCGCCGGCTGATCCGCGACGCGGACGACGGAGATCACCCCAGTTGCCTTCGAGCTCCCCACCGCCGTGAGCTTGATCGGCACCACGTCCTCCTGGTCCCGGCGGGTCGCGGTGGTCGTCGAATCCTCCCCGCCGCCACCACCACCGAGCGCCACGACGAGCACCACGACGGCCACCATTGCCGCCCCGCCGAGGGCCAGCCACAGCGCCCAGGGCCTGCCGGTTCCAGCAGGTGGGACAGCATCGGTGGCCTCCACAGCCCCGCCAGGCCCCTCCAGAGCCTCCAGGCGCCGCCTGACTACCTCGGCGTCGAACTCCCGGTCATCGGCGTGCTCGATCTCACCTGCGGCCTGATGGGCTCTGGTGCGGACCTCAACCGCATCGATGCCGAGCACGTTCGCGACCTGCTCGTAGGTGTCCCCAGAGAGGAGCAGGCGGAGCAGGGCGCGCTGATCCTCGGTCAACGCCATCGGCTGGCGTACCCGTTCAGCCCTGCGTGCCCGTCGACGTCCCAGCCTGGTTCTGCGCCTGCTGGAGCTGCTGCTGAAGCTGCTGTAGCAGCTGAGCGCCGCTGCCCTCGAGCACCGGAGTTCCGACGAACGCGATCACGCCAGTCGCCTTCTTGCCCTGCTGCGCCTGCAGGGACTGCTGGATCTGATTCTTCTGAGCCGCGGTGACCCGAGACAGGCGGATCGTCTGCAGCGCCTGCAGGTAGACCAGCTCCTGGGTCGCCAGGGGCGCCGCGCCGGTCAGGTTGCCGTTGTCGCCGACCGTCTCCTGGCCGATTGGCCGGGCCTGCTGGTCCGAGCCGTAGAGCCAGAGCACGTACTCGTCACCATCGGCGCTCGGCTCGAGATGTGCGGCGTTGGTCTGCAGCGCGAACCCGGAGATCGCAGGCTTCTTGGCGCTCTGCTGCTGGTTCTGGGGGGACACCGGCACCAGGGTGACCTGTCCGGTCGGCGCGCAGTCCTGATCGGCCAGATCCCCGACGGCCGCGAGCTTCGTCGTCGGGACCCCGGCCTGCTGCGCGGCGCTGACGTCCAGCGGCTTGCAGTCGCTGCCTCCATCGCCGCCACCACTCGTCGCGAGGGCGATGCCCACGATGATCAGGGCGAGAGCCGCCGCGCCGCCGACGATGAGCTGAGTGCGCCTTTTCCCCGACACCGAACCGAGACCGCTGAAGAAGCCGGCGGCACGGGAGGCGAAGCCGGGGCCCTTGGGAGGGCCCGGAGCGGCGGCCGCCGGCGCGGCTGCCCGCGGCTGAGAAGGCGGAGCGGACGGCGTCGCGGGCGGAGGAGGGGGCGGCGTTGCCCTGCGGCCACCCCGTGCCTCTGGGATTTCCGGGAGCTCCGCCCTGGGGGCGAGCAGTCTCAAGTTCTGCACGAGGCGCTGCGCGAGCGCGTTCGCATCGGGGTCGCTCTGCAGCTGCCTGACTGCGTCGGCGCGTCCGATCGGATCGGCCTGACCCAGGAGGTAGTCGCTGAGACCTACCTGCGCGTCCGGATCGGCGCCACCGATCTCCGTCAGCGCGGACCGGGCGCGCGAGCGCACCTCATCGGGCGCGATGCCGAGCAGGGAGCCGATGTCGTCATAGCCCTGCCCCCCTTCGAGCAGCAGCTGCAGCATCGCGCGTTGTTCGTCCGTGACCGGCACGAGCGTGGAAGCCTAGGGGAGCGCCGGGATGAGTGACGCAGCTCTTAGCCGACCTTTAACCCGGGTTCGACGCGTCGGCCCAGGCGGGGGTAGTGCACGAGGAGCCCCCGCTCGTCGAGCTCGAGATCGGCCGTGAAGTCGCCATCGCGGCTGATGTAGCGGACAACCGACCCATCCTCGGTCGTGCGCACGTGGTCGTAACGCTGCGGCGATGCTTCGACCCGCAGCGTCGGCATCGTCACGAAGGCCATGACCAAATCGCCGGAGCCGGCCGTCCGGAAGCCCTCGCGCAGGATCGGCATGGTGTTCGTGAGCGGCGAGTTCTCGATGTCGATGTCGAGCGCCTCCGAAAGATCCGGCAACTCGCCATCCCATGGTCCACCGGGGACGCCCCCCTGATCGGCGACCTCGGCGCGCCAGGCCCCAGCGCCGTCGTGGGTCAGGAGCAGATGACGGCTCCAGCCCTCAGCGGTGGCCGTCAGCTCGAGCTCGGAGGTGACGTAGCGCTCCGGCGCTTCGAGCCGGTAGTCGACACGGAACGGCACAGGCTCGGCTCCCAGCTGGATCCCCTCGGCGCGCAGTCCGTCCACGCCGAGCTCCACCTCGGCGGCCTCGGTCAGCCACTCCTCGAAGCCCGTCCAAACGATGAAAGCCATGTCGCGCAGACTATGGTCCCGCGCCATGGGCCAAGAGGAAGACCTCCCTTCCGGCTTCGCCGATGAAATCGGAGTCGAGTGGATCGACTTCGATCCAGAGAGGGCCCGCGCGCGAATCGCCGTCGAGCCGCGCCATCTCCAACCCGGCGGCATCGTTCATGGTGGGGTATATGCCGCGCTCGCCGAGAGCATCTGCTCCGCGGCGACCTTCGTCGCCGTCCGGGACGACGACATGGTCGCCCTTGGGATGGCGAACAGCACGACCTTCCTGCGGCCGATTTCGGAGGGTCATGTGAATGCCGTGGCGCGGGCGCGTCAACGGGGCCGAACCACCTGGGTCTGGGACTGCGAGCTGAGTGACGACGAGGGCCGGGTCTGCGCCCTGGTGCGAATGACCGCGGCCGTGCGACCGCGCCGCGACTGATTTCGCCCAAGCTGGCGGATGCGCCCGGTGGAGGTGGGATGCTGTGCGCGATGCGCAAGACCGAGATCCGCTCACTGAGCGAGATCGCCGCGGGGTCGCTGGCACAGCCGGGCGTCACCGCGCGTGAAGTCCACAGCGCGGTCGCGGGCCGCGTGTTCGAGAAGCTCGGTTCGCTCGCGGCTCCTGTCCGCATCGTGCACGACGGGGTCTCTCGCGCGTCCTACGGAGCCGTTGCCGGCGCGCTCCGGGCCCCGGTTCGCACGGGCGGGAGGCTGATCGCCGAGCGCGCACGGGAGGGTTCCGACGCCCTCGCCGACTCGCTCCCGGGCGGCCTTGCCCTGGGCGCGCTGAACGGAATCGCCGGGGACCGGCTCGCGCGTGACCACCCGGACCTCGCCCTCGGCCTGACCGTTCGGCGTCGTGGACGCGAGGTCCCGCTCGACCCGGACGCTCTTGCCGAGGCCTTTCCCGAGGCTACACCGCGAATCGCTGTCTTCATCCATGGGCTGTGCGGGACTGAGGACACCTGGCGGCTCGGATCCCGCGGCGCGAATCCATCACCCACCTACGGCGCCCGCCTACGCGACGACCTCGGGATCACGCCCGTTTACGTTCGTTACAACACCGGCCTTCGAGTCTCCGACAACGGCCGAGAGCTGGCGGCGGCGGTCGAGCGTCTGGCGACCAGCTGGCCGGTGGACGTCGCTGAGATCGCGCTGATCGGCCACTCGATGGGCGGTCTGGTCGCGCGAAGCGCCTGCCACTACGGCAAAGGGGACGACCACGAATGGACGGAGAGCCTGCGGCACGTCTTCTGCCTCGGAACCCCGCACCTGGGCGCGCCCCTCGAGAGGGCGGCGAACGTAGCGGGCTGGGCGCTCGCTCGTCTGCCGGAGTCGCGCCCCTTCGGCGATTTGTTCTTTAACCGCCGCAGCGTCGGCATCAAGGATCTGCGCTTCGGCAACTGCGTTGAGGAGGACTGGTGCGACTGCGATCCGGATGAGTTCCTGCGCGATCGCTGCCGCGAAGTCCCATTCCTGCCGAACGCGACCTACTACTTCGTCGGCGCGACCCTCACCAAGCGGCCCGACGGGCTGGGCCGGCTGTTCGGGGACCTGCTCGTCCAGTATCCGAGCGCCTCCGGGAGCGGTCGGCGCCGCCGGATCCCCTTCGAGGTCGAGAACGGCCACCACCTCGGCGGGGCCCATCACCTGCGCCTCCTGAACCACCCGGACGTGTACGCGCAGATCCGGAAATGGATCGAGCGTTAGCGCGGCAGCGCGCGCATCGAGCCGAAGCGGTTGGTGATCGGCAGGCGCCGGTCGCGGCCGAACGCCTTGGTGGACACCCTGATGCCAGGCGGAGCCTGGCGGCGCTTGTACTCGGCCCGGTCGACCAGCCGCACGACGTCCATGACCACCTCCTCCGAGAGGCCCTGCGCGACCAGGGCGTCGATGCCTTCGTCGTGTTCCACGTAGGCCTCCAGGATCCGGTCGAGGGTCTCGTACGGCGGCAGTGAATCCTCGTCGAGCTGATCCGGGCGCAGCTCAGCCGATGGCGGCCGCTCCAGCACGGACGCCGGCACGAGCTCGCGGCCCTCGCTCTCATTGCGCCAACTGACCAGGCGGTAGACCAGGAGCTTGAAGATGTCCTTGATCACGGCGAAGCCGCCCGCCATGTCGCCGTAGAGCGTGGCGTAGCCGACCGACATCTCGCTCTTGTTCCCGGTGGTGAGGACGAGCCAGCCGAACTTGTTGGAGAGGGCCATCACCAGGTTGCCCCGGATCCGCGCCTGCAGGTTCTCCTCGGCGATGCCCGGCTCGGAGCCCTCGAAGCTCTCGGCGAGGGCATGGTCGTAGGCGTCCATCGCCTCGGCGATCGAGATCTCGATCAGCTCGACACCCAGGTTGGCGGCGATCGTCCTGGCGTCGGACTGGGTGTCGTCGCTGGAATGGGGGGAAGGCATGACCAGGACGCTGACCCGATCGGCGCCGAGGGCGTCCACGGCGATCAGCGTGACCAGGGCCGAGTCGATCCCGCCGCTGAGCGCGATCACGACATGCTCGAAGCCGTTCTTCTCGACGTAGTCTCGAAGGCCGACCACCAGCGCGCCGTAGACCTCCTCCTCCTCACTGCGGAGCGGCTCCGCGATGCGGGCGGGCGCATGGCCGCCACCCGGCAGCTCGAGGTCGCAGAAGAGCAGCTCGGGCTCGAACTGAGCGGCTCGGGCGAGTGTTTCGCCGTCGGCGCCGACCACGACGCTGGCACCGTCGAAGACCAGCTCGTCCTGGCCACCGACCGTGTTGCAGAGGGCGAAGACGGCGGCGTTCGTGCGCGCGCGGTCGGCGACCATCCGTTCCCGGGCCAGGCCCTTGCCGCGGTGATACGGCGAGGCCGAGGAATTGACGACCAGCTGCGCTCCAGCGGCAACCTCGTCGGTCTCCGGGAAGCCCGGATGCCAGATGTCCTCGCACACTGTCAGACCGACCGGGACGCCGGCGACGTCGATCAGCGCGGGCTCGGTCCCGGGCTCGAAATAGCGGCGCTCGTCGAAGACGCCGTAGTTGGGAAGCTGGCACTTCCGGTAGATCGAGCGAACCTCGCCGTCGGCGAGGACCGCAAGCGAGTTGTAGGCCGGGGGAGGGGGCGGATCGATCAGCGGATCGAAGCGCTCCAGCTTCTCCGGAGAGTGCTCGATCCGCTCCGGGAAGCCGACCAGGGCGATCACTCCCTCCACGTCGGCGGCGATCGCATCGAGGCCCTGCCGGACGGCGTCCAGGAAGTCGCGGCGCAGCATGAGGTCCTCCGGCGGATAGCCGGAGAGACAGAGCTCGGGCAGCAGGATGAGCTGCGCGCCGCCGTCCCGGGCACGCTCGATGGACTCCGAGATCAGGCGCACGTTACCCTCGATGTCGCCCACCGTGGGGTTGATCTGAGCGAGCGCCAGGCGCAGATTTGTCATGTCGGCCATCTTCATAAATCGGGTTGCCCCTTCGGGGCACCCTCGGATTATGGCGACGGGGGAGTCCCATCCGTGAAGGCGGCTACCCTGCCGCGCGTGTTCAGGCAGGAAAAAACACCGCGGACGCGCAAGGGCGTCGAGCTGATGGAGGCCCACATCGAGGACCTCTGCGACCAGTACGACATCGAGCTGGCGGGCTCCTCGGCGCGTGGGCGAGCGATCCGCTGGCGCGGCGGCAAGCTCGAGATCTCGATCCCCCCGATTCGCGGCCAGGTCTCCTATTTCATCGCCCTTCACGAGATCGGCCACCTGGTCGGGAAAGGGCGCTCCGCTCCGCGCCTGGAGTCAGAGGCGAACGCCTGGCTCTTCGCGCTCGAGCACAGCGTGGTCGAACCGACGAGCGCCACCAAGCGCTCGATTTCCCGCCGCCTGGAGGGGTATCTCGCCTGGGCACGCAACCGCCAGCACCGGCGTGTGCCGCCGCGAATCCCGCCGCGCGAGCATCCCTTCTGGGCCCTGGTGCAGCTCGGCTAGGCGGGGGTCTTCTTGCGGCGCTGCCCCGGCCGCACCGCTTCCAGGTTGCTGATGATCACGGCCACGACGGTGACCAAGTAGAGCTGGCCCACGAGCGCCTCGGTGATCGCCAGCGATCGGCCCAGGTTGGTCGCCGCGACCAGGTCGCCATACCCGACCGTCGTCAGCGTTGTGAAGGAGAAGTAGAGGAAGTCGTCGCGGCCCGGGTGTCCGCCGCTGGCGAAGAACGGGGTCGAGGAGAGCTGGTGGACGGTGTCGTAGGCCACGCCGAACAACAGTCCGATCAGGAGATACAGGCAGAGGACGCCGAACATCGTTTGCAGGGTCACCACGCCGACCTCGGCGAACTGCTTCCGCAACCCGTTGACCAGCGCCACTGGGGTCAGGAGGAGGTAGAGCAGGGCGACGATCGTCGCCGAGCTGTCCCCGAACTCCCCGCTTCCAAAGAGCGCGGCGGCGGTCCCGGCGACGCCGACAATCGCCGCGACGACGCTGAGCGCGATCACGGCGCGGTGCGCCCGGGATGCGATCACCGCCGCGACGAGCACGGTGGCTTGGAGCAGCACTGCGACGAACCGCCCTCCGTCGCCCTCAGGTGACGCCAGGGTGAACGTGATCGTCGCCAGGATCAGCAGCAGGACGATGCCGAAGCGGTAGTGGATCCTGTGCATCGACGAGATGATCGCCCGCGCGCAGGACGCCAACATCACGGCGGCTCCTCCGCTTCGCGTCCGGTGCCCCCGTGGCTCAGCAGGACTTCGCGCGGGGATCCAGGCGCTTGTCGCGCGTCGCGCCCTCGGCGCGGTTGTTGCCCGGGCCGCATTTGATCCTGAAGTCGCGGGTGCCGTCCTTGGCGCGCAGGAAGTCGATTCCGCTCTTGCCCTTGAGGATGTCGTGCCCGCTGTTGCCCACCACGAAGTCGCCGTCAGGGCCACCCGAGACCCGGTCGTTGCCGCGCCCGCCGAAGAGACGGTCGGCCCCCGTCCAGCCGCGCAGCAGATCCGAACCCTCGTCGCCGACCAGGATGTCGTCCCCCTCGAGGCCGAGCAGGGTGTCATTGCCGCGGTTCCCGTCCAGGACGTCGTTGCCGACGCCGCCGATCAACGTCTCGGAGCTCGAGTCCCCGGCAATCAGGTCCGCCTGCTGCGTGCCGATGACGACCTCCACGTCGCCGTGGACGGTGTCGCGCCTGCCGTTGCTCCCCTGGTCCTCGATACCGCCGTCGTTGAAGTTGCCGCTGCCGACCGTGACGTTCACTGGAGTCGCGCGATTCGCCGGGTAACCCACGGCGTCGGTGCTGCTGCCGCCGAAGATGTCGTCGGGGCCGTCGCCCGGGTCGATCTGGTCCCTGCCGCTTCCGCCGCGGGCGTTGTCGGCCAGCGATGAGCCGACGATTCCGTCATTGCCGGACCCTCCCGTCAGAGTCCCGTGGCCGCTGACGGCGTCGTTACCGCTGCCTCCGTCGAGGTTGCCCAGCACCGTCGAAGGAATCGTGTTCAGGTCCATGGCGATCGCGTCCGCCATGTCGTCGGTGTCGACCGAGATCGTCTTGATCCCCGCACCTGGACAGGTGGCCGTGTGGGCGTCAACCGCGAGGCAGGTGCCGCTCGGCGTCAGGTTCGCGGCGGAGTCGACGACCGTGTAGAGGTCGGTCCCGGCGTCATAGCTCACGCTGATCTTGTTGACCTCGTTGCCGCTTTCAAGGACGCGCACGGTGTTGGCATTCAAGACCGTGGCGGTCGAGGCGAGCGCCGAGGGCGCCATGGCCAGGATGGCGAGCATGCCGATCGCGCCCGCCGCCAGCCTCGTCTTCATAAATCCCTTGGTCATCCGCTCCCTGACCTCAAACACCCGAATACCCGCGATGTCTCGCTCTACTCGCCGAGCCCCAGGAGCTTCTCGACCACCAGAACGTCCTTCCACTCGCCGTCGAGGGCGCCGTGACGCTCGTGCACGCCGACCTCACGCCAGCCGAGGATGCCGACCATCGCGATGCTCGGGCCGTTGGACGTAAAGATCTTGCCGACGAGCTTGTGCGCGCCGGCGTCCGCGGCCGCTTCGGCCAGGGCGTCCAACAGGCGGCGGCCGACCCCGGTCCGCCGGGCTGCGCGCTCCACGTAGAGGGTCGCCTCGCGCACGCCGTCGTAGTAGTGGTGGTCATCCGCGTAGGGGCTCGCTCTGGCCCAGCCGACGATCTCCCCGTCGCGCTCTCCCACGACCACGAGGTCATTGGCGATCCAGCGCGACGCGTCCTCCGCGGTGGCCTGGCTCGTCTCGAAGGTCGCAACCCGGTCCTCGACCCCCTGGTTGAAGATCTCCGCGACTCGCTCGGCGTCGCCACGCTCCGCGAGACGGATCGTCAACGAGCTTCTTTCGGAGGCATTCACGTCGGCTTCATAGCATTGCCGCATGCCCACGGAGAGGAATCTGCGGATCGCAGCCGCCGTGCTCGCCCTGACCGGGATCGGCGTGGCCACCTACATCGTCATCGCCGACAGCGGGGGAGGGGCCCCCAAGTGCCTAGCGGGCGGCTCCGGCTGCGAGACCGTCGCAGACAGCAGCTACTCGCATCTGGCGGGGATCAACGTCGCGGTGTTCGGGATCTTCGGTTACGTGCTCCTGCTCGCCTGCGCCCTCATGCCGGGCGACGCCGGCCGCTTCGGCGGCTTCCTCACCGCCCTGATCGGGTTCGGGTTCAGCGCCTACCTGACGTATCTCGAGCTCTTTGTCATCGACGCGATCTGCCAATGGTGCGTGGCGAGCGCGGTGCTGATGGCAATCTCTCTCGCGGTTGCCGCGGCGAGGGCCTTCGCCTACACGGGCCGGGACCTCATCCCTCCACAGATAGAGTCCTCGCATGGAAGGTAGGCAGGACGAGCGGGAGCGCCTGCGCGCCGAGCGCCAGGCCGCGGAGTCACAGGACGCCTCAGCCCAACAGGCGCGCAAGCGCCGCGTCCAGTACCTGAGCCTTGCCGCCTTCGCGGCCGTCGCGGTCATCGTCGCGCTGATCGTGATCAGCCAGTCGGGTGGTGACGACAACGACTCGCCGAGCGCTGCCGCCGGCGTCAAGGACGTCGCCCGGGTCAACTCGGAGCTCGATGGCCTCTCGCAGAGCGGACAGACCCTCGGCGACTCGAGCGCACCTGTCACGGTGACCGAGTTCGGCGATCCACAATGCCCGATCTGCAAGGACTTCGCGGAGCAGATCGCGCCGGACCTGATCTCCAGCGAGGTCAAGACCGGGAACGTCAAGTACGTCTACCAGCCGTATCTGATCATCGGCCCGGACTCGCAGCCCGCGATGAAGGCAGCGATCGCAGCGGGCGACCAGAACCGCTTCTGGAACTACCTCCAGCTCTTCTACGCGAACCAGGGTCAGGAGAACTCCGGCTACGTCACCGACGACTTCCTCACCAAGATCGCCAACGCGGCCGACGTCAATGACATCGACGCCTGGAACGAATCCCGGAACTCATCGCAGTGGGACTCCGTGATCGCCAAGGGCACGACCGATGCCGAGGGATTCGGGTTCAACGGCACCCCCTCCCTCGTCGCTCAGGGGCCCAACGGCACCAAGACGATCGATGGCTTCAGCCTCCAGGAGATCCAGGCGGCGATCCAGCAGGTCAGCTAGCGGGTCTGGGCCTAACCTTGCGTGGGTGGCCTCAAGCCAAGGAGATAGCCGTCGTCGGCTGGTGATCACCGCGGACGACTACGGGTACTGGCCCTCGTACAACCGGGGAATCCTCGAAGCGATCGAGATGGGCGCCATCGACTCGGTCAGCGCGATGGTGGAGCGCGAGTACTGCGAGGCTGAGCCGCTGCTCGCGACCGGCGTGGAGATCGGCCTGCACATCGAGTTCGTGGGCCGTTGGGGTCCCCGCAGCGGCGCCGCGGCCCGCACCTCGCTGCGCGTCCAGCTGGAGCGGTTCGGCGACATCTTCGGGCGCTGGCCGTCCTTCCTCAACGGCCACAAGCACTGCCACGCGCGGCCCGAGCTGGCGACACCGGTCTTCCAGACGGCGCAGCAGATTGCGGCGCCGGTCCGCTCGGTGAACCCCGACCATCGCCAGTGGCTGCGCGAGCGTGGGATCGACACCCCGGATCTGCTGATCGGGCGGACCGAGAGCAAGCAGCCAGCGGAGCCGGCCGAGCTTCGCGATCTCCCATCAGGGGTGACCGAGTGGGTCACGCATCCCGGGCACCCGGACAAGGAGTCCGGTTCGAGCTACGACATCGCGCGTCAGGAGGATCTGGCGCTGCTGCAGAAGGTCATGGTCCATGCCCGGTTCGACGAGCCTTTGTGGACTGACGCGAAGCGGACGCCGATGAAGGAGGCGTTCGTCCAGGAGCGCGGCGACGTGGAGGAACGCGCAGCCGACTAACCGGCGGGCGATTCCTCGCGCTCGCCGTGGCCGTTCTGCTCTGCCGTCTCGGATTCGACGTCGGCCCGCGGGACGAAGCGACGGAAGATCCCCGGGCGCCCGCCGGCGGCCTCGATCAGCTCGGCAATCGATTCCTCCAGGTCCTTGGCCAGGTCATCGAGGTCGGGCATGCCGTCGTAATCGCCGATCAGCCCGAAGTTGACCTGGCCGTCGTAGCTCATGATCCCGATGCAGACGCCCTGGTTCTTGGCCAGCGGGACCATCGGGAAGACGCGCTGCATTCGGCGACCCATCAGGTAGAGCGGGAACTGCGGGCCCGGGATGTTGGTGACCACCAGGTTGAAGAAGCGCTGCCGAGACTGAAGGCGCGCAGCCTGTCCCGCGATCGTCGGAGGCGCGAAGTCCGCCAGCTGCGTAAGCAGGGTCGCTCCCATCGCCTGGTTGGACTGCTTCAGGTCGCCCATCGACCGGCGAACCATCTCCATCCGCTTCACAGGGTCCTCGCACCAGACCGGGAGCGGGGCCATCATCGTCGTGACCTGGTTGCCGAGGGAGCCGCGCTGGTCCTTGGTGCGCACGCTGACGGGCACCATCGCCCGCAGCTCGAGGCCGACGGTCGGGTGCCCCCGCTTGCGCATGTACCGGCCGAGAGCACCGGCGACCGTCGTCAGGATCACGTCGTTGACCGTGCCGCCGAGCTCGTTCTTGACCTGCTTCATGTCCCCGAGAGACGCGCGCACCCAGGCGAAGCGCCGGTGCGGGCCGACGTCGAAGTTGATGGGACTCTTGGGAGCAGCGATTCCCGCCCAGGCGAAGGTGCCGGCGGCCACTACCGCCTCGGTCGCCTTGCGGAACGCCCGTCTCGGCCCGCGCACGACGCGGCGGATGCCGCGGATCGCCTCGCGCGGGTCGAAGGCGCGCTGCAGCAGTGCCTCCGAGAGGAGCTGCGCCCGGCTCGGCTCCGGCGCGGGTTGCCAGCGCTCGAGACGATCCGGCGGATCGGCCGGCTTCTTCTCGGCATCGAAGAGGACCGTGGTTATGTCAACTCCCGAGACGCCGTCCACCATGGCGTGGTGCGTCTTGCCCACGATGGCGAAGCGACCCCCCTTCAGCCCCTCGATCAGCCAGAGCTCCCAGAGCGGCTTCGAGCGATCGAGCTGCTGCGAGAAGATCCGCGCGGCGAGCACCCGGAGCTGTTGCTCGGAGCCGGGCTCGGGCAGGGAGGTATGGCGGACGTGGTAGGCGAGGTTCAGGTGCGGATCGTCGACCCAGACCGGGCGGCCCTGCCCGAAGGGCACGAAGCGCAGCTTCTGGCGAAAACGGGGCACGAGGTGCAGGCGCGACTCGATGTGGCTCCGGAACTCGACGTAGGGGGGAGCCGGACCCTCGAAGAGGGTCGTCGAGGCGACATGCATATGCGTCCCATCCCGCTCCAGATGGAGGAATGAGCTGTCCAGGCCGCTGAGACGGTCTGTCATGGCCATTGATCGTCGCATACCAACTGTGCCGATCGTCACACAAGTTCGCAAATAGCGAACCTACGCTGCCTCGTTCGATAGTCGCCAAACAACTCGCCTAATCACGTGACGGAAATCACGTGGGCGGGGGACCCAAGCAGTTGGGGCGAATGCGGTGGTGATCCGCCGCTAGCGGTACGGCCAATGAGCCGGGTCGCGAGCCCGTCAGCTAACCCCGTAGGCGGCAGAGAGAGGCAGGTTGATTCACTTGCATCGCTTCCGTTGGAAGCGGAGGCGGGCTGCGCTAGCGCTGCTGCCCGCCCTGGCAATGATGATCACAGCAGGCATCGCGGGCGCTTCGGACTCGGTTCCGCTTACCGGAACCGCCCCGGAAGCGATCGCGTCGGGCAGCCCCGCCACCGGGATCAGCCTGACCGGCCACCGGAACGTCATGGCGCATCGCACCGTCAAGTTCCGCGGCCGCGTTACTCCGGGTGGCAGCCGGAAAGTCATCGTCCGGGTCGGTGGGCGCAAGCTCCGCACGCACACTCAGACCGACGGCACCTACCACGTGCGCTGGCACGCGGGTCGCTCGGGCACCTACCGGGCCCACGCGAAGGTCGCGGACTCGCGCGTTCGCTCGCACGGGATGTCGGTCAACGTATTCCGGCAGGCGCAGGCCTCGTATTACGGCCCCGGCCTATACGGGAACGGTGTCGCCTGCGGCGGCACGCTGACCCCCGGGAAACTGGGCGTCGCCAACAAGACGCTCCCCTGTGGGTCCAAGGTCACGCTCCGCTATCACGGTAAGACGGTCACCGTCCCCGTGATCGACAGGGGCCCGTACGCGGGCAACCGCGAATACGACCTGACGGCGGCCACCAAGGCAAAGCTCGGCTTCCCCTCGACGGGGACCGTGCTCACCACGCGCTAAGTCACGCGCTAGACGGCGAGCTGGCCGGGCTGGTGTTGAGGCGCTTCGTCCTCCGCCAGCCCGGCCAAGCCGACCCCGACCAGCCGGACCGGCAGCTGGGGGTCGAATCGATTCAGCAGCTCGCGCGCGGTCGCAACGACCTGGTCCGGATCGCAGGTGTGAGACGGCAGGGTGCGCGAGCGCGTGTACGTCTTGAAGGGCTGCAGGCGGATCTTCAGCGTCACGGTCCGCCCTCGGCGCTTGTTCTGCGCGAGGCTCTCGCAGACCGATCGAGCCAGCCGCTCGACGGTGTCGTGCAGGAACCGGCGGTCGGTGACGTCCTCGGGGAAGGTGGTCTCCCGGCTCTCCGACTTACGGATCCGGTCCTCATTCAGCTTGGTGCTCCCGATCCCGTTCGCCCGAGCGCGCAGGCCCCCTCCGTGATTCGGACCAAAGGCCCGCCCGAGGCTCAGCTCGTCGGTCCCAGCCAGCTCCGCCACGGTCTCGACGCCGATCCCCCGCAGCCGCTCGAACGTCTTCGGGCCCACCCCCGGCAACAGCGAGGCCGGCTTCTCGCCGACCGTCGCGAGCCAGTTGTCGTGATCAAGGACGAAGAAGCCGTCCGGCTTGTCGAGGTCCGAGGCGATCTTCGCCATCAGCTTGTTGGGCGCGAGCCCGATCGAACAGACGAGGTGGGTGACTTCCTTGATCCGCCGCTTGATCTCGTGCGCGCGCGACTGGGGGACGGGGGAGCCGGAGAGATCGACGTAGGCCTCGTCCATGCCGACGACCTCGATCTCGTCGCTGAACTGGCGCAGCGTCTCCATCACCTTCAGCGAGCCCCGCTTGTAGAGCTGCATGTCGACCGGGAGGACGGTGAGCTCCGGGCAGCGCCGGCGGGCCGTGACCATGGGCAGCGCGGAGTGCACTCCGTACTTGCGCGCGGCGTACGAAGCGGTCGTGACGACTCCGCGCGGACCGTCGTAGGCGACCACCACAGGCTTGCCGCGAAGCTCGGGATGCCGCAGCATCTCGATCGACACATAGAAAGCGTCCATGTCCACGTGGGCGATCACCTGCGACCGAAGGAGATTACGCCCGCTTGGAGACGGAGGGCGCTATTTTGGGCAGCGGTGACGAACGCTGAGGCAAAGAAT
>Ga0126307_10001566_pt1 | contig 15105 bp, 17 predicted proteins | sample Plot28_FD_89955 | JGI IMG/M metagenome (GOLD analysis project Ga0126307, IMG submission 89955) | Serpentine soil microbial communities from UC McLaughlin Reserve, CA, USA - Plot28 | ecosystem: Environmental > Terrestrial > Soil > Grasslands | place: USA: UC McLaughlin Reserve, Lake County... | reverse complement strand
GTCTTCCCTCCCGGAGGTCCCTCCCTCTTATGGCTCTCCGCCTTACCACTGCCAAGACTGCTTTCGAATCCACGCGCCGCCCCGGTGAGGAGGCGCACGAGCTCGGCCGCGCCGCGCTCGGGTCGAACGACCTGAAGCGCTACTCCGAGCTGTTCGCGGAGTGCGCGCAGGAGCGCGACTACAACCGCGCGTACAAGGCCCGCCGCACGCTGATCGAGCTGGGCCTGGAGAAGCTGGGCGGCACCAACGCCACCGCTACCGGGATCGCGCCGCTGATGATGGCGGTCGCGACCGGCGCTCTCGACGCGCTCGAGGTCGAGCCGCGCGAGCCCGTCCTCCTGAACTACGCCGGCATCGCTCTCTACGAGCTGGGCTCGCTCAAGGCCGCCGAGGCGCTCTTCAAGGCCGCCCGCCGCCTGGACGACGAGCTGCCGCACGTCAAGAAGAACCTCGACGAGATCCAGCGCCGCCGCCGCCAGGGCTTCGACGCGGCCGCCGGCCTGCCCGCGAACATCGCCGTCCCGCTCAAGGGCCTGGCCGTCCGCGGCGAGCGCATCGCCGCCAAGGCCCAGCCAGCCGAGGGCCTGACGCTGTCGCTGGCCATGATCGTCAAGGACGAGGAGGAGATGCTTCCGCGCTGCCTCGCCGCCGTGAAGGACGCGGTCGACGAGATGATCGTGGTCGACACGGGTTCGACCGACCGCACGGTCGAGATCGCCGAGTCGTTCGGGGCCAAGGTCCTGCACCACGAGTGGACCGGCGACTTCTCCGCCGCGCGCAACGTCTCCTTCGACGCCGCGACCGGCGACTGGGTCATGTACCTGGACGCCGACGAGGTGCTGGTCGACGAGGACGTCGAGCGCCTGCGCGAGGTGACCAAGCGCACCTGGCGCGAGGCCTTCTACCTGGTCGAGACCAACTTCACCGGCGACCTGGCCGACGGCGACGCGCTGACCCACAACGCCCTGCGCGTCTTCCGCAACCGCGACGAGTACCGCTTCGACGGCACCCTCCACGAGCAGATCGCGAACAAGCTCCCGGCCTACAACCCGGAGCGCCTGGAGGCGACCTCGGTCCGCATCGAGCACTACGGCTACCTGGCCACGGTGCGCGACGCCAAGGAGAAGTCGCGCCGCAACATCGAGCTGCTCGAGCAGCAGGTCAAGGACGGCCAGACCGGACCGTTCCTGCACTTCAACCTGGGCTCGGAATACGCCGCCGCCATGGACAACGAGGGCGCGCTGAAGCACCTGGCCAAGTCCTGGGAGCTGCTCCAGCAGGAGGGCATCGGCGGCTACGGCTTCGTCCCGTCGCTGACCGGCCGCCTGGTCCGCGCCTACCGCGTCAACGGCCTCTACGCCGAGGCGCGCGCGCACGCCGACACCGGGCTCGAGCTGTTCCCCGGCTTCACCGACCTGGTCTTCGAGCAGGCCCACGCCTACGTGGCGGAGGGTCGCCTGCACGAGGCCGCCGAGCACTTCGAGCGCTGCCTGGAGATGGGCGACGCGCCGAGCAAGTACTCGTCAACCGTTGGCTGCGGCACGTTCCTGCCGATGACCGGCCTGGCCGACATCTACCGCATCCAGGGCCGCGCCGCCGAGGCCGTCGACCTGCTGCGCAAGTGCCTGACCGAGTACCCGCGCTTCCTGGGCGCCGTCCTGCCGCTGGCCCAGGCCATGCTGGCCTCGGGCGCCGACGCCCAGTCGGTCGTCGCCGGCGTCGAGGAGCTCGTCGCCGACGTCACCCCGAGCGTCCGCTTCATGCTCGGCGCCGCGCTCTACGAGGCCGGCCACCCGGTCGTCGCCGAGGCGCAGTTCCGCATTGTCGTCGCCGCCCAGCCGGACAACGGCGCGGTGCACGTCGCGATCGCCGAGGCGCTGCTCTCGCAGAGCCGCTGGAGCGAGGCCGTCGAGGCCGCTCGGCACGCGGCGGTCGGCGCGTTCGCCCCGCTGGCCGCGAGCTCGCAGATGTTCGGCGCGATCATGGGCGGCGACGAGGCCGCCTACACCGAGGGCATCGACCGCGCGCGTGCGGCCGCCGTCGCTCCCGCGCACGTGCAGGTGTTCGAGGGCTGGCACGCCGCCCGCACCGGCGGCGAGGCTCCGCGCACGCTGTCGGTCGACTCTGCGCCGCTGGTCGCCACGATCCTGGAGGCGCTGCTGCGCGTCGAGGAGTTCGAGGCGTTCGAGGAGCTCGTCCCGCTGATGGACGCCTGCCCGCTGCCCGTTCGCGAGCGCCACGAGGTGCTGGCGTTGATCTACCTGCGCCGCGGCTTCCTGGAGTCCGCCGCCGACGAGTGGGTCGCCGCGTGCCAGGAGCAGGGGCCCGACGCCCGCGCGCTGATCGGCCTCGCGCAGGTCGCTTACGCACGCGAGATGCCCGAGGACGCGGTCGTGTTCGCGGCCGAGGCGCAGGCGATCGACCCTGCCCACGAGGGCGCCGCGCGCCTCCTCGCGGCGCTGGCCCCGGCCGTCTAGTACCGCACAAGGACGCTCAAGTGTTGGCGATCCTGGCCGACAACCGCGAACAAGCACTCATACCGCGTGCTTACCGGGCAGCCCACGGATGGGCTAAGTCGGAATTCCAGGAGGAACGGTCGCATGAGTATCCAGGTACCGCCTGCGGGACCGCCGGACCCAGCCGCACTCGCGGCGGTCTCGTCGCGCCCGCAGCCGCAGGGCGTGGAGGCGACGAAGCCGAAGCTCGCGCCGGTGCCGGCTGCGACAGTCGACGCGCTTCCGAGCCGCCCACCGTCACAGGTTCTCGAGGAGATGGAGGCGGCGAGCCGCCGCTACGACGAGCTGCGCGCACAGCATCGCGAGCTCCACTTCACGCACGATCCGCACGCGAACCGCGTGGTTGTCGAGGTCCGCGACCTGGAGGGCAACGTGCTGCGCACGATCCCGCCCTCGAAGGCGCTCGACGTGATCGCCGGCGGATCGCTCGACTAGGAGAGCTGTAGGGATGGCCGGCATTCAGCTTGGAGGACTCGCCTCGGGGATGGACACCGAGGGCGTCATCGCGCAGCTCATGCAGCTGGAGCGGCAGCCGAGCACCCGCTGGACCCAGCAGAAGAAGGTGTCGGAGGCGCGCGAGGCCGCGCTCAAGGACATCCTCTCGCGGGTCAAGAACCTTCAGACCGAGGCCAAGAACCTGCGCTCGGTAACGACCTGGGCCGACACCCAGACCGTCGAGACGAGCAACAAGGACCTGATCTCGGCCACTCGCGTGGGCGGTGCCGCGCCCGGCATCACCACGATCAGCGTCTCGCGCGTCGCAAGCGGCGACCAGTGGAGCTACGCCTACACACCGCCGGCCGTGGACGGGTCGTTCACGATCACGCAGGGCACGAGCACACAGGTCGTCAACGTCACGGCCGGCATGACGCTCGACCAGGTCGTGGCGGCGGTCAACAGCGGCCAGGACTCGAAGGTCTACGCGGTCAACGTCAACAACCGGCTCGTGCTGTCGAGCCGCGACACCGGCGTCGCATCCGCCTTCACCACGACGGCGACCGGCGGGCTGTCAGGCGCGCAGCAGCTGCGCTCGGCCCAGGACGCCCGCTACTCGATCGACGGCGGGCCCAACAAGACTTCGGCCTCGAACGTCGTCAAGGACGGCATCGCGGGCATCGAGTTCACGATCAAGGGTCTGGTGGCCACGGGCGATCCCGTGACGCTGACGATCTCCGCGCCCGGCACCGACCAGACCGCGGTCAAGGACAAGATCAAGAAGTTCGTCGAGCAGTACAACTCGACGATCGACCTGATCCGCAGCAAGCTGACCGAGGAGAAGGTCAAGGACGCGAAGACCGACGCCGACCGCGCGAAGGGCGTCCTGCACAACGACTCGATGCTGAACGGCCTGCTCCAGCGCCTGCGCTCGACGATCGGGTCGACGTTCGCCACCGGCGACGCCAACCTCGATCAGCTGACCGAGATCGGCATCTCGACGGGAGCCTCCACGGGCGGCGCCGCGAGCGCCGATGCCCTGGCCGGCAAGCTCGTCATCGACGACGAGAAGCTGACGAAGGCGCTCTCGACCGCGCCGCTCACGGTCCGCAAGCTGCTCGGCGGTACGGCGGGCATCGAGGGCATCGGCACGAAGCTCGAGACGATGCTCGACGCGGTCGTCAAGGACGACGGCGACTTCGACGGCCGCATCAAGTCGGCCGACCGCGAGCAGAAGCGCTTCGACGACCAGATCGCCGCGCTCGACAAGCGGCTCGAGATGCGCGCGAAGGTCCTGCGGGCCCAGTTCGCGGCCATGGAGTCGGCGATCAACCGCTCCCAGGCGCAGCAGTCCTGGCTCGCCGGACAGCTCGCCTAGCGGCAACGTGCCCGCGCAGGGCTAAAAGTCTGCGCACTGCGGCCGATCTAGGGGAGTAGATCCCCCCTCGATTCGATCGACCGGAAGGCCCTCACCCGAATGAACGCTTACGCGGCGGCTCCCACCAGCGCCTACAAGGAGAGCGCTGTGCTGACCGCGCCGCCGGAGCAGCTCGTGCTGATGCTGTACGACGGCATCCATCGCTTCCTGTTCCAGGCGACCGTCGCGATGCGCGGGGGCGACTACGTCCTGACGAACACCAAGCTGCAGCGGGCCGAGGCGATCATCGACGAGCTGATCGCCACGCTCGACCACGATCAGGGGGAGGTCGCCGACCGCCTGAACGCGCTCTACCTGTACTCGCGCCGCGCGCTCAGTGAGTCGCGCATCGAGAAGAGCCCGGAGAAGATCGAGCACGTTCAGGGCCTGATCCGCGAGCTGCGCGATGCCTGGGCCGAGATCTGCCCCGGGGTCGAGGTTTGACCGAGCAGTACCAGCGGCTGCTGACGCTCGCCAAGCTCGAACACGAGCTGGCGCTGCAAGGCGACTTCGAGGGCATGGAGCGCCTGGACGCCGAGCGCCGCTCGATCGTCGCGACGCTGCCCGCGAAGCCGCCCGCCGCCGCCAAGCCGGCGCTGGTCGAGATGGCCCGCATCCAGGCCGACACGACGGCCGTCCTGAGCGAGGCCCGTGCGCGCGTGGCCTCCGAGATGGGCGAGGTTGATCGCACCAGCGCGACTGCCCAGTCGTACGGCCGGCAGGCCACGCCGCGTAGCGGCACCTTCAGCGCTGCGGCTTAGTGCCGGTGGCCAGTGCCAGTGGCCAGTGCCAGTGGCCAGTGACTTCTGGCACTGATCACTGGCACTGACTACTTAGCGCCCTCAAGAACCGCCCGCACCCGCCGATACACCTGACTGACCGCACGGATCGCGGTCGCAGGGCAAGGGTCCACGGAAGGACCAGCAACTTCGCAGCGCCTTTCCTTCCCATGACCCTCTTCGACGTCACTCAGCTCTCGCTCGAAACCGCCATCCGCGGTTCGGCGATGCGTCAGACCACGCTGGCGGCCAACGTCGCCAACGCGAACACGCCGGGCTACCGCCGGCAGGACGTGGACTTCCACGGTGCCCTTCAGGCGGCCATGGAGTCGGGCACGAACGTCGAGCACGTCGCCTTCAGCGCGGGCGTCGACTCCTCGGCCCCGATGCAGGCGGACGGCAACGCCGTCGACATCGACGTCGAGAACGCGAACCTGGCCAAGAACGGCCTGGAGTACGAGGCGCTCGTCTCGGTCGCGTCGGCGCGCATCGCGATCATCAAGGCCGCGATGGGGGTCCAGTAAGCCATGGGCCTCTTCGACTCGATCGACATCTCGGGCAGCGCGCTGTCGGCTGAGCGCCTGCGCATGGACGTCACCGCCGAGAACCTGGCGAACGCGAACACCACGCGCGGCGCCGACGGCGGCGCCTACCGGCGCAAGACCGTCGTCCTGCAGCAGCAGGCGCCGCAGGGCTCGTTCGGATCGACGCTGGCCGCCGAGATGCGCCGCGGCGACAAGCCGGGCGGTGTGCAGGTCGCCGCGATCGCCGAGGACACGACGCCGAACCGCCGCGTCTACGACCCGGGCCATCCGGACGCCGACCAGCAGGGCTACGTCGAGATGCCGAACGTCGACTCGGTGTCGGAGATGGTCGACCTGATCTCGGCCTCCCGCGCCTACGAGGCGAACGTCACCGCGATGCAGGCGGCCAAGACGCTGTTCACCAAGACTCTGGAGCTGCTGCGCTGATGCCGCTGCCGATCGATCCAAGCATGGCCGTCGGCGGTACCGAGTGGCAGGTTCCCGGCATCGGCGGGGACATCCCCGGCGGCACGGGCGCCGCGAACGCCACCGATGCGCCGGCCGAGTCGTTCGGCCAGATGCTCAGCAGCCAGGTCGAGTCCCTCCAGGGGCTGCAGACCGAGGCCGCGTCGCAGTCGCAGGCGCTGGCCACCGGCCAGGCGGCGGACCCGTCGCAGGTCGTCATGGCGGTCGAGCGTGCGCGGCTGGGCATGCAGCTGGCCAGCCAGATCCGCACCAAGCTCGTCGAGGCCCAGCAGGACATCTTCCACACCCAGGTGTAGCCGGACCGCAGCAGACGCAGGACCCTCCAACTCCTCAACCCTCCTCCTCCAACCCCCCTCCATAGAGACCCTCCAGTGAACGGAATCCAGAGCCTCATCCGCAACACCACGCCGCGCGGCCGGATCATCATGGCCGCGTCCGCGCTCGGCGTGGTCGTGCTGGCCTTCTTCCTCATGAAGGTCGCCGCGGCCCCGAGCTACGAGCAGGTCGTCTCGGGCGCCGATCCGGCAGAGACGCCGAAGATCACCGAGGCGCTCGACAAGGCCGGCGTGAAGTACGAGGTGCGCAACAACGGCACCGCGATCGCCGTCGAGAAGGCCAAGACCGGCGACGCCAAGGTGGCGCTGGCCGGTGCCGGCCTGCCCGGTCACGCGCAGCCCGGTTTCGAGCTGATGGAGAAGCAGAAGCTCGGCGCCAGCGACTTCCAGCAGAAGGTGACCTACCAGCGCGCACTCGAGGGCGAGATCGCCCGCACGATCGAGGGCGTCCAGGGCGTCAACGGCGCGCAGGTCAACCTGGTGCTGGCCGACGACCAGCTCTTCCAGGACGAGCAGCAGCCGGCGCGCGCCAGCGTCCTGCTGACCACCGACGGCAATGGCATCGAGCCGGGGTCGGTGCGCGGCGTCGCCTCGCTCGTCACCTCCAGCGTCAAGGGCCTGAAGTCCGAGAACGTCTCGATCACCGACCAGTCCGGCGCGCTCCTGTGGCCCAAGCAGGGTGGCGGCGACGGCTCGGTGATGTCCAAGCAGCAGGCCGAGCAGCGCTACGCGCAGGGCCAGGAGGCCAAGCTGAACGCGATGCTGATCCAGACGCTCGGGCCGGGCAAGGGCCAGGTCCAGGTCGCGGCCGACGTCAACGCGGACCAGACCACGCGCGACAAGCTGACCTACGACAAGCGCGGCACGCCGGTCAAGACCCGCACCGAGAAGGAGGAGCTCGAGGGCTCCGGCGGTGGCGGCGGCGGCGCGGCCGGCACGGCGGGCAACATCCCTCAGTACGCGAACGGCGGCGCCGGCGGCGGCGACTCGAACTACAACCACGAGGTCGAGGAGGCCGAGCAGGCGATCGGCAAGACCGTCGAGCGCACGAAGGTCGCGCCCGGCGAGGTCAACCGCCAGAACGTCGCGGTCGTCGTCGACAAGGCCGTTCCGCCCGCCGACGTGCAGGCGCTCCAGGAGACGCTGGCCACCGCGGCCGGCATCGACGAGGCCCGCGGCGACACGATCACCGTCTCGCAGGTCGCGTTCGCCAAGCCCAAGGAGCCTGTCAAGCCGGGCGCGGCCGACGGCGCGATGGGGACGCTCAAGTGGATCCCGCTCGGCCTGGCCATGCTGCTGTTCCTGTTCTTCATCACGCGCCACCTGCGCCGCCACGAGAGCGAGCAGCTCGAGCCCGTCTGGCTGCGCGAGATCGAGACGCCGACCACGCTGGCCGACCTCGAGGGCGACCAGGGCCCGGCGTTCATCGAGCCACCGGTCAACCCCGTGCGCCAGCAGGTCGAGGAGATCGTCGAGCAGCATCCGGACCGCGTCGCGCAGCAGGTGCGCGCCTGGCTGAACAGCGGAGCCTGATCCGTGGAGACACTCGAGAGCAACGAGATGGCGCTGGCTGCCGGCCCCGGGGCTGAGCTCCAGCCGCTGAACCAGCCGGCGGCCGCGCCCAGCGTCGGCGGCCCGGGCCAGCTCAAGGGCGTCAGCAAGGCCGCGGCGCTGCTGGTGTCGCTCGGCGCCGAGCAGGCCGCCGTCATCTTCAAGCACCTCCGCGAGGAGGAGATCGAGCGGCTGTCCCTGGAGATGGCCCAGCTCCAGTCGGTCCCGCCGCACGAGACCGAGGCGATCTACACCGAGGTCGTCGAGACCGCGCACGCCGCCGGCTTCTACTCCGAGGGCGGCGTCGACTTCGCGCGCGAGGTCCTGGAGGCCTCCGTGGGCTCCGAGCGCGCCGCCGAGATCATCGGGCGCCTGGCCGCGATCATCGAGATGCGGCCGTTCGAGTTCCTGCGCCGCACCCCGCCGGACCAGATCGCGTCGTTCCTCCAGACTGAGTCGCCGCAGACGATCGCCCTCGTCGTCGCGAACCTGCACACCACGCTGGCCGCCCAGGTGCTCTCGCAGCTTCCCGCCGAGCAGCAGGCCTACACGGCCGTCCGCATCGCCACGATGAACGAGACCTCGCCAGAGGTCATCAAGGACGTCGAGGCTGTCCTGCGGCAAAAGCTGTCCAGCGTCATCTCGCAGGAGTACGCGGCCTCCGGCGGCGTCAAGCCGCTGGCCGACATCCTGAACTCGGCGGACCGCTCCACCGAGCGCAACGTCCTGGACCGCCTGGCCGAGCTCGACGACGACCTGGCCGAAGAGGTCCGGTCGCTGCTGTTCGTCTTCGACGACATCGTCAAGATCGACGACCGCGGCATCCAGCAGGTGCTCAAGGAGGTCGACCAGAAGGACCTCGCGCTGGCCCTGCGCGGCGTCTCCGACGAGGTCAAGGAGAAGGTGCTCGGCAACATGTCGCAGCGCGGCGCCGAGATGCTGCTCGAGGAGCTCGAGATCCAGCCGCCGCAGCGCCGCTCGGTGGTCGAGGAGTCGCAGAGCCGCATCATCGAAATCATCCGCCGCCTCGAGGACGCGGGCGCGCTGACGATCTCCCGCGGCGGCGGCGGCGAGGCCGACGAGGAACAACTTGTCTAGCCCGGCCGCAGGCGCGTTCGTCGAGGACGACTTCGCCTTCCAGCAACTGCCGCCGTCACCGCCCTCCGCGCGTCGCGTCGATCCCGCGGTGGCCCGCAACGAGGCCGCGCAGATCGTGGCGACCGCGCAGGCGGAGGCCGAGCAGATCCATGAGCAGGCCCGCCTTCAGGGGCATGCCGAGGGTTACGAGGCCGGTCGCGCCGACGCCGCTACGCAGTACGCGCCTGCCGTCCAGGCCCTGGCCGCCGTGCTGGGCGAGGCGCAGGCAGAGCGCGAGCGCATCGCCGAGCAGATGGAGGCCGCCGCCGTCGCGCTGGCCCTTCAGATCGCTGACAAGGCGCTGACCGGCGCGATCACCGCGCAGCCCGACCGCGTCGTCGACGTCGTCCGCGGCGCGTTGCGCTGCCTGGTCGAGCGCGAGCGGGTCACGATCCTCGTGCATCCCCAGGACCTGCCGATCGTCCGCGAGGCGGTCGACGGCCTGATCCAGCAGCTCGGCGGCATCGAGCACCTGGAGGTCCAGGAGGAGCGCCGCGTGCAACGCGGCGGCGCGATCGTCCGCTCGGCCACCGGCGAGATCGACGCGCGGATCGAGACGAAGCTCGAGCGGGCTCGCGAGCTGCTCCAGGGCGAGCTCAGTCGACAGTCGACAGTCGACAGTCGACAGTCGTGATGCTCGAGCGTTTCAGCCGGACTCTGCACGACGGCGATCTCCACCGCCGCCACGGCCGCGTCTCCAACCTGATCGGCCTGATCCTCGAGGTCACCGGCCTCGAGGCCGAGGTCGGCGAGCTCTGCTACGTCGAGGCCGGCCGCACCAGGCCGCCGGTGCCCGCCGAGGTCGTCGGCTTCCGCGACTCGCGGACGCTGCTGATGCCGCTCGGCGAAATGGAGGGCATCGCGCCCGGCCGCGCCGCGTCGGCCACCGGCCGCCAGTTCGAGGTGTCCGTGGGCGACGACCTGCTGGGCCGCGTCGTCGACGGGCTCGGGAACCCGCTGGACAAGGGCGATGAGCTGACCGGGCCGCCGCGCTCGACGATGGCCTCGCCGCCCGACGCGCTCGACCGCCCGCACATCGAGGACCGCGTGTCGCTCGGCGTGCGCGCACTCGACTCGCTCGTACCCTGCGGCCGCGGCCAGCGCCTGGGCATCTTCGCGGGCTCCGGCGTCGGCAAGTCGTCGCTGATGGGCATGATCGCCCGCTCGACGTCGGCGGACATCAACGTCATCTGCCTGGTCGGCGAGCGCGGCCGCGAGGTGCGCGACTTCATCGACCGCGCGCTGGGCGACGCGATCGAGCGCTCGATCGTCGTCGTCGCGACCTCGGACCAGCCGGCGCTCGTGCGGATCAAGGCGGCGTTCACCGCGACCGCGATCGCCGAGCACTTCCGCGACCAGGGCGCCGACGTGATGCTGATGATGGACTCGGTCACCCGCTTCGCCATGGCGCAGCGCGAGGTCGGCCTGGCGATCGGCGAGCCGCCGGCGACGCGTGGCTACACGCCCAGCGTCTTCGCGCTTCTGCCCAAGCTGCTGGAGCGCTCCGGCACGTCACCCAAGGGCTCGATCACCGGCCTCTACACCGTGCTGGTCGACGGCGACGACATGAACGAGCCGATCGCGGACGCCGTACGCTCGATCCTCGACGGGCACGTAGTGCTGACGCGTCACCTCGCCCACGCCGGCCACTACCCGGCGATCGACGTGCTGCAGTCGGTGTCGCGGCTCGTGGGCGAGATCGTCTCGCCCGAGGTCCGCCAGGCCGGCATGCAGCTGCGCAAGCTGATGGCCGCCTACCGCGACAAGGAGGACCTGATCGCGATCGGCGCCTACCAGGCCGGGACCGATCCGGTGGTCGACGAGGCCGTCGCCAAGCGCGCGGCGATCGAGAGCTTCCTGCAGCAGACCGTCGACGACGTCTCCGACGCCGACACGGCCGACGCGCAGCTTCTCGGCTTGGCCGGCGTCGCCCCGGCCGGTGCGATCGACATGGACGGCCCGATCGTGGAGCCGCCGCCGCCCCCTGCCTCCGGCGAGAGCGCGATTCCCCCTCTTCACCTGTCCGTCTGATCTGCCGATGAATTCGCCATGAGCGCGACCGCTCAACAGCCTGTTACCCGCCGCCATCGCGTCCGCGAGGTCGACTTCCGGCGCCCGAACAAGTTCAACCGCGAACAGGTTCGGCGCCTGGAGCACGCGCACGACGGCTTCTGCCAGTCCGCGTCCAGCCGCCTGTCGGCGGAGCTGCGCAGCGAACTGCAGCTGAGCGTCGACGGCACCGACCAGCTCCCCTACAGCGTGGTGATGGGCGAGGAGGTCTCGCGGCACGCGTTCGTCTCCGTGCTGCGCATCGACACGCTCGGCACCGAGCTGGCGCTGATCATCGACATGCCGCTGGCCCAGCGCCTGGTGCAGCGGCTGCTGGGCGGCTCGCCGCACGCGCCGGGCGACCAGCCCGCCACCTCGCTGACCGCCGTCGAGACCGCCGTCGCCCGCCGGGCCGTGGCCAGCCTGGTCGAGTCGCTGTCGTCGACCTGGATGGACCTGGCGCAGGTGTCGCTGTCGATGGCCGGCACGAGCACCAACCCGACGCAGGTCCAGCTCGTCCCCTCCAGCGAGCCGACGCTGATCCTGAACATCTCCGCCGCGATCGACGGCGTCGCGTCCGTGATCACGCTGCTCTTGCCGCACCGCTCGGTCGAGCCGATCATGCACCACTTCGAGCAGGGCGCGATGTACGGTCCGCCGACCGACGCCGACGCCCGGAACCGTGAGCTGATGCGCAGCGCCGTCGGCGAGGTCGACGTCGAGGTGCGCGCCGAGGCCGGCGCAGTGAAGCTGCCGCTGGCCGACGTGCTGGCCATGAAGCCCGGCGACACGATCCGCCTGCGCCGTCCCGTCGAGCGCGGCGTGACGCTGTGCGTGGGTGACGTCGAGGCCTACGAGGCCGCGCCCGGGCGCAACGGCAACCTCCGCGCGGTACAGGTGCGCAGCAACCTCGGGGACGCACTGCGATGAGCGAGCACGCGACTCCCGGCGTCGACGAGATGCTGTCGGCCGACGCGCTGATGGACGTCAAGGTGCGCGTCTGGGCCGAGATCGGCCGCACGCGCATGCCGTTGGCCGACGCCGTCGCGCTCAGCGAAGGCGTCCTCGTCGACCTGGATCGCGAGCACCACGAGCCGATCGACCTGTTCGTCAACGGCCTGCACTACGGCCGCGGCCGGCTCGTGATGGTGGAAGGCGAATGGGCCCTCACGGTGGACGAGATCGTCGTCACCGAGGACTCCGTCGAACGCCTGTCCACCACCGGCTAAAGAGTCGGTCCCATCGGCCGACCACCCGGAGGGTGGAGAGCCGTCCCTTCAACTTCCGCCTCGAGCGCGTCCGGTCGGTCCGGGAGCGCGCCGAGGAGCAGGCCCGTGAGGACCTGGCCGCGTCGCTGGCCCTGCGCCTGCGCGGCGAGGGCATGCTGAAGGCGGCCGAGGCCGAGCTCGAGACCGCGCGCGAGGCACGCCGCTCGACCGGCACGCACGCCGCCGTGAGCGGCATCGACCTGATCGCGGCTCAGTCCTACATGGAGCACGCCGAGCGCCAGCGCCAGGCGCGCATGCTCGACCTGGACCGCTGCGACGCCGAGGTGGAGACGCGGCGCGCCGCGCTGGTCGAGGCCGCGCGCGAGCTCGAGGCCCTCGAGCGGCTCAAGGAGAAGCAGCGCCAGGAGCACGCCGTCGAGGCCGAGCGCATCGCCGGCGCCGCGCTCGACGAGATGTCGCTGAACATGCACCGCCGCCGGGTGGAGGCCGCGTGATGGACATCACGAGTGCCGCGGCGCGCGTCGCCGAGCTGGAGTCGCTGATCGCGGCGGCGTCCGGCAAGCCCACCGCGGCCACCGCCACGCCCGCGCCCCCGGCGCCGGCCAGCACGACCTTCGCCGACGCGCTCGACCAGGCGAACGGCACGGTCGCCACCGGCGCGGCCGACGCCACGGGCGGCACCGCGGCGCCGTCCGGCCCCGGCGCCCCGACGCCGTTCGCCAACGAGATCGACGCGGCCGCTCGCAAGTACGGCGTCGACCCGTCGCTCGTGCGCGCCGTGATCAAGCAGGAGTCGAACTTCAACCCGAAGGCGGGCAGCCCCGCCGGTGCACAGGGGCTCATGCAGCTCATGCCGGCGACCGCCCGCGCGCTCGGCTGCAGCAACCCGTGGGACCCCGCTCAGAACATCGATGCGGGCACTCGCTACCTCAAGCAGCAGCTCGATCGCTTCGGCGGCGACGTGAAGAAATCACTCGCCGCCTACAACGCTGGTCCAGGTGCAGTGCAGCGGTATGGAGGCGTTCCGCCTTATGCCGAAACACAGAACTACGTCCAGAAGGTCATGGCCTACGCCGAGGACTACCGGCGCCAGGCTGCTCCGTCCCCCGCCGCTGCGGCAGACGCATCGGCACGACTTCCGTACTCGACGACTTAAGCGACCACATGAAAACAACTCCCACGCCGGCGGCCGAGTGGCCGCCAGGCGGCGCGAGCTCAGCAAAGAGCACCGCGTCGCCGAGGCGAGCGTCGGCCGACTTCGGCGCCCTCCTCGACAACCACCAGGCCCGGACCGCCGTTGCGGAAGGCCCCAAGAAGGAAGCCAAGCTCGAGAAGAAGCTCGAGAAGGACGCTTCCGTCCCCGCCCACGGCGCCCCGGCGCAGCCTCATGCTGAGCCGAAGAAGGCCGACGCCGAGCCCGTGGCGGAGCAGCCGGTCGTGGTCGACCCCGAGCAGCCGACCGTCGAGGCGCCCGTCCTGGTCGTCGAGCCGCTGGTCGAGCCCGCCAAGCCCGTCTTGACGGAAGTGAAGCCGCAGGAGGCCGCTCCGGTGGCCGAGCAGCCCGTGGTCGAGGTTCCGGTCGAGCAGCAGCCTGTCATCACTGAGCCCGCTCCGGTCGTGAGCGAGGCCGTTCCGGTCGTGAGCGAGGCCGTTCCGGTCGCGCCTGTCGAGGCCCCCGCGCCCACGCAGCAGCCGGTGGACACGACAGCTCCGGAGACCGAGGCGCCGAAGCAGGTTCAGCCTCAGCCGCAGGCGCCGGCGCAGACGCAGGCGCCTGTCGCTCCTGTCGTGGCCGACGAAGCTCCGGCCGAGGCTTCCGTGGCTGACGCGCCTGAGGCGCCTGTCACCCGCGTGGACAAGCCGGCGCAGCCGCAGCAGGCTCAGGGCCCGAATCATCAGCCCGGCAGTGATCCGCAGCCCGAGCATGGGGCTGACCAGCGCCACGCCGACCAGCGTCCGGCCGAGCAGCCTCGCGCCCAGACTCCGCAGGCTCGGCCCGAGATGGCCGGGAAGCCGGAGCCCAAGGGCGCCGTGGCTCCCGCGGCTACTCCTGCTCCTGCACCGCAGGCCGCGCCCGTGACGGCTCCGGCCGCCACCCCGGCGCCGCAGGCCGTGGCCAACGCGGCGCCGCAGGCGCTCACCCGCTCGGTTCCGCTCTCGCGCGCCGCTGAGGCGGTCGAGAACGTCATCCGCCTGGGCTCGGCACGCGGTGTCAGCCACGCGCGGATGTCGCTGCGGCCGGCCGAGCTCGGCGGCGTCGAGATCCGCCTGCAGCAGACGGCCGGCGGCCTGATCGCCTCGGTAGTGGCCGACGGCGTCGAGGCCGCGCAGCTGCTCCAGCAGGCCGGACAGGACCTGCGCCGCCAGCTCGAGTCCCAGGGGATCGAGCTGCAGCGCCTGGACATCTCCCACTCCGGTGAGGAGCGCTCCGGCGCTCGCTCTGCCGAGACCGGTGACGGCGAGCGGCGCTCGTCTACCGGCAACGACAACTCGCACGCAACGGATGGCGACGACCTGACCCCGACCGATGAGACGACGGCGACGTCGACCCTCGAGCTGCCTGACGGCGTGCTCGTGGACGTCCTCGCCTAGCGCATCACGAAGGCAAGGAAGCTCATGGCTACCACAGACGGAGTCACCAGCACCG
>Ga0126307_10001565_pt1 | contig 15107 bp, 14 predicted proteins | sample Plot28_FD_89955 | JGI IMG/M metagenome (GOLD analysis project Ga0126307, IMG submission 89955) | Serpentine soil microbial communities from UC McLaughlin Reserve, CA, USA - Plot28 | ecosystem: Environmental > Terrestrial > Soil > Grasslands | place: USA: UC McLaughlin Reserve, Lake County... | reverse complement strand
TGCATCGCGATAACCTAAAGAATTGTAATAATTTATTACGCTTTGCAGGTCATCTTCAAACTTCTTTCTGTCAAACTTGGCACTACTGAATAATTTAAACCGGAAATAAGGATCTATTAAAGTTTTGGTTTTGGATACAGATAAAAAGCCATAGTCTTTTAAATACTCACTAAACGTAAGCGATTGGTTCTCTCCAAACGGACTTTCTGTTTTAGAAGATTTTAAAGTGAACTTACTTCTTTCTTTTGTGCCTTTTAATTGCTTTTTCAATTGCAGATCACCTACGGTTTCATTCCCATAGAAATCAATTTCATTTACTTTTACCTTGTTGTTTTTATCAACGTAAAAGGTTAAGGAGCTTGAATTTTTAAAAGTAGGATCAGGTTTTTCTTCAATACGCACCTGCACGTTCATGAAACCTTTTTCTGTATAATATTTTCGTATGGCATCTATAGCATTGCGGCGGGTGTTTTCTGTAATGATGGTTTGCTTAACAAGGCCTGCCTTACCTTGTAATTCCTCAGCTTCAGATTTCTTAACACCAACAAATTTAAAATTGCCCAGCTTTGCTCTTTCCTGCACGTTAATCTCCAGGCCTATCCTATCGTCACTAACATCCGTAATATAAATCTGCACATTGCTAAAAAAACGTTGACGCCAAAGGTTAGCAATAGCCTTCGAAAAAACGTCACCGCCAGGCAAGGTCACCTTATCTCCCCTTTGTATTCCTGAAATAGACAATACAATGGCTGTATCCAGAGTGGTAAGGCCAGTCACTTTCACGGAATTAATTGTATACTCTTTTGGCACTTTTGCATTTTGTAAAGCCAGAAGGTCAGGGTCTACAGAAGTTACCGTTGTATCCTGAGAATAGGATTCAATTGCCAGCAAAGCAAAAAAGCATAAAGAAAAAAATCTGGATAAATATCGTTGCATGGATAAAAAGTTCAGTCGTAATGCAATTAGTACTCGCAGTTTGGGTGGCAAATTAACGGTAAATTTCAATCGGTTTTGTTAAAACAAAAGGCAGATTAAACCCTCATCTGTAGGTCGCCCAAAAAGCTTTCGTCCACCATTTGGTTGTTTGGATATGAACCTTGAGGAGTCAAAACCACTATGCAATATGGAAATTTTTAACAAAGGCGATTAACTCTCTATCACTTGTTCACTTGTCTTACCAAACCTTCGCTCTCTGTTTTGGTAATTTATGAGGGCCTCATATAAATTATGTTTTCTGAAATCAGGCCAGCGAACGTTAGTAAAATAAAGTTCGGCGTATGCTAATTGATAAAGAAGGAAATTACTAATGCGATATTCTCCACTCGTACGGATCATCAATTCGGGATCGGGAAAACCGCTGGTACAAAGATATTGCTGCATGATATCCTGGTCTATTTCCTCAATATTAAGTTTCCCATTTTTGACTTCCCAGGCTATATTTTTCACCGCGTTTAAAAGTTCCCACCGCCCGCTGTAGCTTAAAGCCATAATAAGGTTAAGTCCTGTATTTTCTTTTGTAATTTCTAAAGCTTCATTTAACTCATTGCGGGCATATTCAGGAAGCATGTTCAGGTCACCAATCACATGCAACCTGATATTGTTCTTGTCCAAACTTTCTACTTCATTTCTTACAGTACTTACCAGTAATTCCATTAAGCCTACAACTTCATATTGCGGACGGTCCCAGTTTTCCGTAGAAAAAGCATAAAGTGTTAGAAACTCTACTTCCAATTCCGCACAACCTTCTACTATATTGCGAACACTTTCTACGCCGTGATAATGGCCAAATAGTCTGTCCTGGCCTTGTTCTTTTGCCCAACGGCCATTACCATCCATAATAATGGCTATGTGTCGCGGCAGGCGGCTTTTATCAATCTGTGCCAACAATTCAGACATTGGTCAAAAGTAGATAAATAAGAAATATTTATGGCTTAACGTTTGTTGGATTCGTTTTGTGACATCAAAAAATAAGAAAGCACAGAAGAATCTGTGCTAATATTTGAATGTATCAACGGGGTGCTTTAGTTGGCCGAAGGACACTTATAAGACTGCAGGTTAAAGCTGACATAGAACATAGCCGTAACAAACTGGTCCTTATTCTCGCTGTTTCCTCTTTGTCTTCCCTTGACGCCAATACGATCACCGGTTTCATAAGACCTGTCTGAAAGCAGGTAAGCAGGATTGGGTGATCCATCCGGGTTCGGAGGGAAAGAGGAAATGTCTGCATAAGTTGTACTAACATCGTCAAGGTAATCAGTCTTCGTGAAACGGTATACCACTTCAAACCCTATATTGATTCTATCGTTAATAGAATATTTTACGCCGACACCAAATGGAATGGCCAAAGCCATGGAGCTGTAAGGCTTGCGATCCTTGTAAGAGGTATCATTCTGTCCTTCTGTACCTGCCTGGCGAAGATTATATTTCTGCCCACCTAAATAAGCATAGGGATCATAGTTAAAGGCGCTAACTCCGAAGGTTATGTAAGGTGTGAACCTGAATTCCGGGTCGCCAGGCATAAAACGATAGAAATTAAAATCGCCTTGCACACCCAATTCCCAAATGTTGGTATTGAAGCTCAGGTTTCTGCGGTGCATAAATTCGTTATGTGTGTTGTAAACATCGGAATAGCCCAGTTGTGCAAAAGTTCCACTAACACGTAAGGCTATATAGTTCCCAAAATTTTTGCGAAAAAAAATGCCTGCAGCCAACTTCGGACGGTTTAATTTGGCTTTCGTATTAAGGTCTCCAAAATAATGTGCGGCTCCAATGCCAACACCAAATTCCCCTTCCTGTACAATAGAGTTTTGGGCAAAAACAAACAAGGGTAGGGAAAGAATAACTGCAGCCAGTAGTTTTCTCATGACTATATAATAAGGTTTACTTCGATTTTAACGCAAAATAGGATGCTTTGGTATCAATGGCAAGAATTAATTGCGCTTATCTAATCCCCACGAAAGCTTATTTCGCAAAGTCTGAAGAAAATTGTTTTCATTAAGTCTTACCAAATTAAGCATAAAGTTTTCCTTTCGAACGGCCAGCAAAACATTTTTATTTACAATCTCTCTTCTTGAATCAAGGGCGCAAATAATATCATCAGCACGGCTTTCTACCTCAAAAGAGATAATCGTATTGTCCGGAATCACAATGGGACGTACGTTCAAATTGTGGGGAGCAATAGGTGTTAATATCAAACTACAGGCATCAGGAAAAACTACTGGTCCCGCACAACTCAATGAATAACCGGTAGAACCTGTAGGTGTTGCCAGAATTAACCCGTCTGCCCAATACGTATTTAATAATTCCCCATTCAGGTAGGTATGGATCTTAACCATGGGAGATGTGTCTCGTTTATGAATAGCAAATTCATTTAAAGCATAGGGGACGTCGTTAAATAAAGGAATGTTGGAATCGAGGTGAATTAGTGTTCGACGGTCAATAACGTAGGAACGTCTTGCCAAAGCTTTGACCGCATCAACCAGCTCCTCGCGGCCAATGCTGGCTAAAAACCCAAGGCGGCCAAAATTGATCCCTACTACGGGAATATTTTTATCCCTGACAAGGGTTACAGTGTCAAGGAGTGTACCGTCACCACCGAGACTAATTACGAAGTCAATTTCGTCTGTCAGGTCGTTATGCGTTAAAAAAGTTTGGGAAACATCAGGTAAGGACAGGTGCGCCTTAACTTCATTAAAAAAAGGTTGAAAAATAACAGGAATAATGCCTTCCTTGCGAAGTTCATCGAAAAATAACTGAATATATTGCTGCTGTGTCGATTCCAGCACCCTGCTATAAATGGCTACCTTCAAAACTTTTTTTTTGCTGTAAGAGGCCGCAAGTTTTGAGTTTACCTTGGCAATTAATCAAATCGTGCACCCCGAATTTTGAAACTTGTGAACCTGCTTCTGAAGTTATTGTGTACCTGTAAATATATACTGTTTTACTCTAAAACAGTATAGGCACTTCTTAGTCTGAAATGAGAAAAGATGCATAAAAACTCGAAACAGAAATCTTAAATCTTAAGGTAATTCATGAGGTTATCATAATTGGTTCGGAGCTCATTTTCAAACAATTCTTCACCAAAATAATATTTTACATTGTACTCATAACGTTGGAAAGTGCCGATGATATCAGAAACCTCCAGTTTACTCACTCTGATAGTAATTTGACTTATGCCCGTTTCAGGATCTGTGAACGTATTAAGTTGAGTAATCTGCGCATCATTAGATTCTACAATGCGATTTATTTCCGTAAAAGAATAATTCTTGCTATCCATTTCTAACACGATCAAAGCACCAGGTTCATTGAGGCTCATAAAGTTTGAAGCGTTACGTAACAGATCGGTATAGGTAACAATGCCAAGCAATTGTTTTTCTTCCACCACAGGTACTACGCTTAATTTATTAACCACCGCTGTTTGAATTGCCTTTAGAAAATGATCATTGGCCTGAACAGAAGTAGTACCATTAGTTATAGCTAATTGATTTAAGGTGGTTTCATCATCGCTTTGCAATAATTGTTCTTCGCTGATAATTCCAAGATAACTATCATTTTCAACTACAGGCAAATGTGCTACATGATAATCATTCATTAGCTGCAACGCATGACATACTTTATCTTCTTTGTGCAGGTAAGGTATAGAGTTTGATATAAGTTCGCGGGTTAACATAGCTAACGGTTATAGTATAAAGACAACCAACCTTATGCAACTGTTGCAGGCTCGCTCAGCTTTTTCAAAAATTTGTCTAAAATAACATTGAACTCTCCAGGTTGCTCCATCATAGGTGCATGGCCGCATTGATCAATAATATGGAGTTCGCTGTTTGGTATAAGCTTATGAAATTCCTGTGCCACAAAAGGAGGCGTGATGGTGTCGTTGTTGCCCCACACTAATAACGTGGGTTGTTTAATATTATTGAGCTCTTCTCCCAGGTTATTGCGAATAGCACTTTTTGCTAAAGCGATAATCTTGATAACCTTCAACCGATTGCGGGTAATTTCAAACACTTCGTCTACTAATTGCTTGGTAGCCATTTTAGGATCGTAAAACGTAACCTCCGTTTTCTTTTTTATATATTCATAATCACCACGACGGGGATAAGTGTCTCCCATTCCGTTCTCAAACAAACCGGAGCTGCCTGTGAGGATCAATGATTTCACGCGTTCAGGATGTTTTAGAACATAAACCAACCCAACATGTCCACCCAAAGAATTACCTAAAAGGTGAACATTTTTATAATCTCTTGTATCCAGGAATTTGTGAACATGTTTGGCTAAGCCGCCCACAGTTGTATGCAGAATATCCAGGTCAAATAACGGCAGTATAGGCACTACCACTTTGTACTGGTGACGAAAATGTTCGATTAAGTCTTTAAAGTTGCTTAGGGCGCCAAACAGTCCATGCAGTAGCACAAGCGGCTCCCCCGCACCTTCTTCAATATACCTAAACTTACCTTGCTCTTTGATCGGATACTGCATCAGCTAAATAGTTCTAATTTTTGCTAAAATAATTGTTTTAACTCAAACGACTAAGCTTCTGCCATTAATACAAAAAGGAATAGTGTGTCGAAGAATTTTTCTTAGAAATGTTTTGAAAGAATTGTAAAAGTTGCTCAAACATATCTTTAAAAAATGGAATAATTGCACCCAGCATGTTCATCAATTTGGGGGCTATGGGTTGAATATAGCGAAACGTAGTTGAAGCATGTGTGGTTTCTGATTTTATCAAATGCAGTTGGTTTGCATAAAATAAAATGATACTAAAAATGAAAAAATAAATCAGAATGTAGAAAACAACCCCTCCCAACCTGTTCAGCCATCCAAGCATGGCCACTTTCACTACCCCTTCCACCATTTTTGCGCCTAGGCGAACTAACAATACAACAATAAAAAACACAATCAGGAAAGCAATCACTGGCAACCAGCGCCCCGAAATATTTACAGTATCACCAATATATGTTGCTGCTATTGCTGATAACTTTAAAGCAGCTGCCAACCCTATAAAAAAGGCAAGAAAAGAAAATACAGCTACAATCAGTCCTTTACGAAAACCTTTATAGACAGAAATAATTAAAAGCACTACAGCAACAATGTCTATAAGCATGCATAAAGACTTTTACTTTGCCAGCAACTCTTTTACAATGGCAGAAATTGTTTTACCATCAGCGTGGCCGGCCAACTTTTTTGTAGCGGCCCCCATAACCTTTCCCATATCAGCAGCAGAAACAGCCCCTGTGTCCGTAATAATCTGTTGCAGTTCTGCCTTTAATTCTTCACTGCTCAATTGCTTCGGTAAATACTTTTCAATAACTGTAATTTCATCCTGCTCCTTTTGTGCAAGGTCTGCACGGCTTTGCTGTTGATAAATATCTAATGAATCCCTTCGTTGTTTCATCATTTTTTGAAGCATAGCAATTTCTTTTTCTTCAGAGATCTCTCCACCAGCACCCGGTTCCGTTTTTGCCTTTATGATCTCTGCTTTAATAGCTCTTAACCCTCTCAACTTTGCTTCATCTTTTGATTTCATGGCGTCTTTCATTTCTGCCATAACTTTTTGTTCTAGGTTCATAATGAAATTTAAAGTTTATGTTTTTGGTTACCTGCACTTCAATTTCTATAAGCGTCCCTTGCGTCGCACTCTTGTACACCAGCAATGGCGCAGCTTTTTGACAGGATTAATATTTGATAGCGAGATCAATTGACTCTTTACATAAGTAGGCAAAGTAGTTTGTAGTTTAATGGCAGTTAATTAGAATTGACTACCACTCAATTTATTTCTCTAACTTATTTTCGCTCATTTGCTGTTCCTGAAACTTTGCATAGAACTGCCTCGCAAAATTCTTCATATCATTTACCAGTTCAGCATTTTTTGTAGCACGGTCAAAGGTATCAGCCATAGTCATGAAGGTTTGGTAATAAAAATCAGCCATTTCATCCACCATCATTTTTTTAGTCCACAGGTCAATGCGAAGCGCTGTTTTATCTCCACCATCCCATAAGGACAACATAAATGCTTTGGCCTGTTGGGGTCTTTCAATAGTACTTTCTGAAGCTTTCCACTCGATGCTGCTCGGAACACGTCCTTCATCCAGTTCAACATCGATCACTATACTTGATTTTGCCATCTTAAAATTTGAGGGACGAAGGTAATCAATGTGCAAATGTGGCAATGTTGGAATACTGATGGTTTTGGCTCAAATATTCCATGGTAGTGTTTATGTGTCTTATCTTTTTGTTGCTTCCATAATGGATTGCCACAGCAAATCCGCACTTTTTTTCCACGTATATTTTTGGGCAACTATTTTCCCCTTTTCAATCAGGCTTTGTCTTAAGTTTTCGTCTTTATAGATAAGCATTAACTTATCAGCTATATCAGTATGGACTTTAGGATTAAAATAAAGAGCTGCATCCTCTCCTATTTCCTGCATGGAAGTACCTGCAGATGTAAGTACGGGTACATGAGATTTCATTCCTTCTAAAAGCGGCACACCAAAACCTTCAAAAAACGAGGGATAAATCATGGCATATGATGCTCCAACCAGTTCAACCAATTCTTTTTCGTGCACGTAACCGGTCAATACTACATCATGTTTGTATCTATAGGATTTTAATAACTGCCTGAATTCATCCTTTTTCCAGCCCAGCTTCCCCGCCAGCACAAGTTTCCATTCGCTTTTTTGACGTTTTTTGAAAATAGAAAAAGCTTTTAATAGGTTAACAAGATTTTTACGCGGCTGTATAGCGCCCACGTAAAGAAAAAATTCCTTTCCTCCTGTATATTTTGCTTTAGAACTTAATTGCTCATCAAACGAGGCGGGATGGAAGACATCTTTCACACCATTATATACAACCTGTATTTTTTTGGCATCTGTTTTATACTGTTTAATGATGTCATTTTTTGAAAATTCTGAAACAGTTGCAATCGTTTTAGCTTTTTTAATAAACTTGGGAGTAAAATACTTGTAATAACGGTAGTGGCTTTTTTTATAGCTATCTGGTTGATGTAAAAAGCCTAGGTCATGTATAACCAGGCACTGACGAACCCCGGAAGTTAACGACGAAAACCCATCGGGAGAAACAAATACATCAGCTTTTATCTTTTTAAGTGCCAAAGGAACTTTTATATCATACCAGTATTTCCATAGCAACGGGTGACGTGTCGGCGGAGAAATTACCAGCGGATAAACATTGTCATTAAAAACAAAATCTTCACTATAAGGACGGTCAAAAAAGAAATAGAATTGGTGTTCAGGATGGTTTTGGGTTAAGATAGTTAGCACCTCCCGGGTAAAATATCCGATGCCCTCCAATTTATCTTTCAATAGCAGCCTTGTATTCACAGCAACGATCATGGCTGCCAAAGATAAATTTTAACTCAAGTACCCTTGTTTATTTAGAAGTAATATACTTTCCAAAGATCAAAAAATGTCTTAGTCTTTTTGGCACTATAATTTCCCCTATATACATGAAGAGCAGGATAAACTGACCGTTGCTAGCCTATATGCAAAACTGTTGTTCTTTGTTTTAATGAAATTGGGAAGAAAGCTGGGGAACGTGTTGTAAATATTCAACAACAATCCTGTGAATTTGGGGAATTAAGAGTTGTTATATGTTTAAAATTGAATTGGTATCATGTTTGTGATCATAGTAATGAACGTATTTGATTCACCCTTAACCATTTTCAAAAAGATATTATAAACGACCTCTTAGGTGGAAGAGGATGGTGGCTTGTAAAAGGGGCCTTGGTTCGGGGCCCCTTTCTTTTTTACCGCGGTGAGCGGTTTTTTATTTTTATGACCCATATTGCTGAGTGTCGTCAAAAAGCCCTATTGAATTTTTATCTTTTTCGTCCATGAATCCATTTTTTGTTCTACAATCTCCAGGGGCATAACCCCATCTTTTAAAAACTCATCATGAAAATCGGAAAGTTTAAACCTACTTCCCAGTTCGTTTGAATACTTATTCCTAAGCTCCCGTATTTTTAACGCTCCTATTTTATAAGACAATGCCTGACCCGGGATGGCCATATATCTTTCAATTTCTGCAATAGCCCCTTCTTCGCCGATAGCTTCATTATCCATCATATATTTAATGGCTTCTTCTCTCGTCATTCCTTTTGTGTGCATACCCACATCCACAACCAAACGGATGGCCCTATGAATTTCATCGCCTAATGCACCCATATATTGAAAGGGATCGGTGTATAACCCTAATTCTTTTCCCAAAAATTCACAATATAAGGCCCACCCTTCACCGAATGCTCCATACCAGGCAAAGCGTCGGAATTTTGGCAGATTTTCATTTTCCTGTTGCAGTGAAATTTGGTAATGATGACCGGGAATAGCTTCATGAAGAAATAATGATTCCATACCCGATGTGATATTAAATTTTGAAGCATCCAGAATAGGAACATAAAATATTCCGGGCCGGCTTCCGTCTGCTGTGCCCTGTTGATATTCAGCACTGGCGGATGCTGCACGAAAAGCTTCCGTCTGACGAATCTCAAAACCGGTTTTTGGTGTACGGCCAAACATCATTCTCAAATTAGGCTCAATACGTTGTTGAATAGAACGAAAAGCATTTAACACCTCATCGGTTGTTTTATAGGGCATAAATTTCTTACCCTTCTTCATGTAGTCAAAAAAAGCTTTCAAATTTCCTTTAAAACCAACACTGTCTTTAATGTGCTCCATTTCATTGCGAATCCTTTTTACTTCTGCTATTCCCGTATTATAAATTTCATCGGCGGATTTGTTAGTGGTTGTCCAAAAGCGTGTCAGATAATTATAAGTTTCGGGTCCTTCTGGAATAGCACTGATACCAGTGGTAGCCCGGGCTTTAGGCAAATATTCATTTTGCAGAAACGTTCCCAACTTTTGATATGAGGGAAGTATATATTTTTTCAGTACAGCTACCAGATTGCCTGACACCGAATCTTTTTGTGCCTGTGAAAAAGAAGAGGGAAATTTTCTTAATGGACTAAAGAATACATTGCGTGAAGTATCGGGATTGGCGAGGTCTTTCATTTGTGGGATTATTTTCACTACTAGTGCCCGTGGGAGTATGATATTAGCGTTAATACCCCTTCTAAAATAGATAATAGCAGAGTCGGCCCATGCACCAAAAACCCTTACCCGACTGATCCAGTTGTTATAATCTGTAACTGTTTTAAAAGGCTGGCTTCCTTCAGCAGAACCTAATTGTCCCATATCCAGAGGTAAGCCCCAAAACTGGTTGAAAGGAATATAATTTGAATGAAACTTTAAACCTTCGAGCTGCACCTCCATTTCTCTTTTAAAAATATCGTAGCTAATGCGGTCATTTTCATTTAAATCATTCCTGTTGTATTTAGTAACCTGGTTTAGGTAACTACTATAGAACTTTTTCAAGGTGTCCTTAAAAGAATCTGTGAACAAGATAGTAAGCCTGTCATTGTAGCGATAATCTCCGCTTTGTGTAGCTTCCAAAGGGTATAGTTTCATGCGGTCTTCCCAATAATTATCAAACAATTTCGATAACTCGTCATTGTCTTTGGCAGCAGAACCGGAAGAGGATGCAACTTTAGTATCGGCGTTGTTACACGATATGAAAAAGAAAACAGCAATTAACACGAATACATATTTCATCAATCAATATTTCTTTAAAAATATTTAAACGAAGAAGTGCCAGCAAGACTTTTTGTTAAGCGGTATAAAATAAAGCTAATTACTTATAGATCCATTTTAATGAAATTTGCCCTTTATGATGTTTGATCTGAAAGAATTAAAGCCGGTAGAAAAGCAGTATTACCTGCAACATGTAATAGCTCCGAGGCCTATCTGCTTCGCATCTACCATAGATAAAGAAGGGAATGTCAATCTAAGCCCGTTTAGTTTTTTCAATATGGTTTCTTCTGATCCACCTGTAGTTGTTTTTTCACCTTCAAAAAGAATAAGAGACAATACAACAAAACATTCCTTGCAAAATGTAATTGAAGTGCCCGAAGTAGTGATTAATATTGTTACATATGATATGGTGCAACAGGTTTCACTTGCCAGTTGTGAGTATCCAAAAGGTACGGATGAATTCATCAAGGCAGGCTTTACCAAAGAACCCGCTACACTGATAAAGCCTCCCATGGTGAAAGAAAGTAAGGCAAAGCTGGAATGTAAAGTGCTCGAGGTAAAATCATTGGGTGAACAAGGTGGCGCGGGCCAATTGGTGATATGTGAAGTATTACGTTTGCATTTAAATAATGACTTGCTTATGGATGATAAAAAGTTTGATCAAACTAAATTAGAACTTGTGGCAAGACTGGGGGGAGATTGGTATTGTAAAGTGTCGAAAGAGAATTTATTTGCCGTTCCAAAGCCTAATGTTAAGCTGGGAATTGGCATCGATGCCCTCCCGGAAAGTATTCGGCTGAGCAAAATATTAACAGGCAATCACCTGGGACAATTAGGAAATATGCATGAAATGCCCCTCGTAGAACCAGCCTTTGATGATGAACATTTAAAAAATATTGTCCAGTATTTTTCTATTAACCCGGCAGAAATGGAGAAAGAAGTACACCTATATGCAGCCAAACTTTTAGATGAAAAGAAAGTGGCTGAGGCCTGGCAAGTATTGTTAGCAACCGAGAATATTGCATGATCCCCGTAACCTGCCGCGTTAATTACAATAAAGGCTGATTAACCTTTTGCTGCCCAGCCAAATACTTTTTTAAGAATGTCTGTAGTACGGGCAACAGGATTCGCCCTGATGTTAGCTTCTTCCTGTGCAATTTGATCAAACAAAGCATTCACCGCTTTACCAACCACATAAGAAGGCAAATCGGGGTTTAATTTATTAAGAGTTGTTGGGAAATTATTGTACGTGTTAATCATGTCAGAATAATATTTAGTGGCACTAAACTTATCCAGTGAGCCTTTAATGATTGGAGTAAATGCAGTAACTAATTTATTTGTTGTTTTGTCACGAAAGTATTGGGTTGCAGCATCTGTTGGTCCCTTTACAATATTGATGGCATCAGTAATAGTCATTTGTTTAATAGCGTCTACAAATATGGGCCGCGCATACCCTACTGCGTCTTCTGCAGACCGGTTAATTTGTAAAATAGCCCTGTCAACCAATGAACCCATACCAACCTGCCTCAAGGCGTTCTCAATTTTCTGGGCGTCCGAAGGCAAAAACAATTTATACGCCTGGTTACCAAAAAAGCCATCCTCCTTGTTTAAAAAACTGATGCCCCGTCCAACGCCCTGGTCAAGCGCTTCGCGTATTCCCTCGGCAGCTTCGGTTTGCGTAACGCCAGTGCCGGTTGATGCAGGCAAGTTTGAAAGTGTTTCACAGGATAATAAACCCAGGGTCAGGATAAAGGCAATAAAGTAGCGTTTCATTACAATGATTTACTCCTGTGTTTTCAAATTTGCTGCCAGAAATAAAAATGAGTGATAACTAACCTTTTATACTTTAAGATTTTGCTTGCGGCTTTGAATTTTCTGTCGCAGGTATTTAAAAAACCGAGTACGTTCTCTTTCACTGACAGTACTTATAAGTGTTGACTTCTTTAACAGGTTTTGAATATAGCCATACATATTGTCACAAAAGGCCACATCCCTTGTAATCATTACATTGATTACATTGTGTATTAGAAAGGCGGTTTTCTTTCCATTTAAAATTGCCAGTAAGGAGTTCTCTAGAATTACAATCTCATTAAAATACATCTGGTAAATTCCAAGTGGCTTGTTAACGCCTTCGTCTACATTAAACTTGTATCCTTCTGTAGCCTGAACCTCCAGGTGATCAATCGTTTTTTCCAAAGCCTCATAAACAGCAAAAATTTCGTCTTCACTTGAAAACAAATTTGAGTCATGGTAATATTCTATCTGGCGAATAGTGCTATTAATGCTTTCAATATTCCACACTTCAATTGTATGAAGCTGATTATAATAACCTAACGCTTTTTTACCCAATTCAAAGTACTCATCGGGGTAATCACTTATACTAAACTTTTTGCTGGCAAACGAAGGATGATGCACAATGTTTTTCATCCAGAAATAGTGTTTAAAAGCAGCAATTTCTTTGAAGTGAAAGTGATGGAAAAGCGGCAAGTCTTTAGCCAGGTAGATTAATTGCTTTTCAGCAAAATCATTCATGTATTTTACTTGTTGAACAGCCGTTTGCAACCATTCCTCGAATCGAAACGATTCACTTTTAACAAAGTTTCCTGTAAACAAAAAACCATTGGTTTGCAAATTCAATAAGTTATCTAAAGAAATCTGGAAACGGTTACAAAGCTTGTAGGTTTCCTCAAGGCTCAGGGCTTTCTCACCTCTGAGCCTGCGGTAGGCGCTATCTGTACTCACATCTAAAACAGATGCAATTTCGTCTACCATGGAAATGTTTGAAGACAACTTGCTTTTAATGGCCTGAAAGATCTGTGCCTGAATAGGAATTGTACTCATCTAAACTTTTTTAAAACTGCCTGGTATTTTCTTAAGAAGGGTATTGAAGAAGATATTCCTTTGCTTTTCACTTACATTGCTCAGAATAGTTGCACGACGAATGAATGTCTGAAGCTTTTTATACACATTGTTACAAAATTTCTCGTCGTGTGTACTCATATAATTCAGTACATCATAATTGAGGTACACCGTCTTTTTTCCATTTAACATTACCAATATCACATTGTCTCCTAACACTAACCGGTTATGAAAGAACTGAAAATTGACTTTTTTGCTTTCCCGGTTTTCTCCAGGCAAAAATTTACTTCCTACTTCTGCCTGTGATCGCATATGTTCTACCACGTTTCGCAAAGCATCATACAGGACATCTACATCTTCTTGTGATTTAAAATAGCCAGCCTGCCTGTAATATTCAACCTGCTCCAAATATGCGTCAATTGATTCTACGCTCCATATTTCTATCGACGGAATAGAACTATACAGGCTGATAATTTCTTTGCCTAATTGTTCTATTTCATCTGTAAGCATGTCAGCCGAAAACTTTACGTGCATAAAATCAGGGTGCTGCACAATCGATTTCATCCAGAAAAAATACCTGAAGGCAAATACAGGACGAAACAGAAAATTGTGAAACAAGATAAAGTCCTTACTTAAATAGATAATTTCTTTATTGTCAAAAGAAGCTACAAACCTTAATTTATTGACTATTTCCTGCAAATAATTTTTGAAGCTGTAGTTGCTATTGTCGACGTTAATAGATTCAAATAAAATACTATTTGCATTGGTCTTCAACAGTTGATCAAATGAAATGTCATACGCTTCGCATAAGATCCGGGTTTCTTCCAATACAAGTGGTGTTTCGCCGCGAATCCGCCTGTAAGCACTGTCATTGCTTATGTAAAGCAGCTCAGCTATTCTATCGGCAAGGGATATTTCAAAAGGAAGTTTTTCTTTAATGCGTTGAAACAGGTATTCCTGTAAAGATGGGCCGTGCATCCTGGTAGTTTTGGTAAATCCACTCTAAAGTTTCGCTTATCAAGTTAATTCAAAATACACAAACACGCAATTGAACTTTTAGGCAATTTGCAAAAACTGCAATTTTCAATTTTGCTTCCGTAAAATTCAATTAGAAATAGCTTTTATGTCACAATAGTTTAGTAGCCTAAATTATTTATTTATGAAACAGAAAAATTTACTTATTACAGCAGGCTTATTAGTTAGCCTTTCTTCTTTGTACTCATGCGTAACAGTGGCCCCGGTTAATGGCAGTTTTGAAAAAGCCGGCACTTTAGGCAAAGGAAATATAGAGCTATTGGGAAATTATTCACATTACATTGTAAGCAGCGAAGGTGAAACAGAAGCAATCAATAATAACTATGGATTTAGAGCCGGCTATGGAGTGTCGGATAAGTTCGATTTTAAAATACGGTACGAAAAACTGAAGCCTGTAGATCAGGAGTCTGGATCCAAATTCGTGGCAAACTACATTAGTGTGATACCTAAAGTAAGCCTCGTAGCTAAAAGCTTCTCCATTCTTTTGCCAATCAGCCGGTATAATTTAAGTGATGAAGATGTTGACGGTATCAAGACTAAGCAACACAGTTACAGCATTGCTCCTCAAATCATCAAAACCTTTACGGCAAAATCAAACCAGGCTGACTT
>Ga0126307_10001564_pt1 | contig 15110 bp, 6 predicted proteins | sample Plot28_FD_89955 | JGI IMG/M metagenome (GOLD analysis project Ga0126307, IMG submission 89955) | Serpentine soil microbial communities from UC McLaughlin Reserve, CA, USA - Plot28 | ecosystem: Environmental > Terrestrial > Soil > Grasslands | place: USA: UC McLaughlin Reserve, Lake County... | reverse complement strand
AGTCCATCAATGGTGTCGTTGCCTCCAAGGCCGCAGATGATGTCCGCTGCTGAGGTGCCGCTAAGGGTCTCAGCTGCTGAGGTTCCAATCTTGGTGCAGCTCTTGAAGGTGGCCGTGTAGGTGGTAGGCGTTGCCCCAGTAACGATTGAGTGTTGCTGGCCTTTGCCGTCGGACCACGAAGAGAACACGTAAGTCTTCCCGGAGAGTGTCTGAGGTGAGGGGGTGTTTACGTTCAGCATGTAGCCTTCCCATGAAACAAACGTTCGCGGCGCTGTGAAGGTTGTGCCGTTGAGCTGCAGCGACAGCCCGCTAGGGTTGCTCTGGAACGTGACGTCCACTCGGTTCGGCTGTAGATTCTGGGTTATCGTCTGCGAGAGGCCCTTGGAGTCGGTCGCGGTAAGCCGGATCTCCAGATAGTTACCCGTGCCGGTTGAGAGCAGGTCCTCGGGTGGGGGCGCGTTGAACGTCAGGCTGGTGCCGGTAGCCGAGTCGAATGGGTGCCAGTGATTGCCATTGTGGTGCTGGCGGATTTGCCAACTGAGGGCGCTGGCGGCCAGCGCACCGTCTTGAGCGTCGCTGGCGCTGCCTTGCAACGTGATCTGCTCCCCGACCTTGAAGAGCTTGGTAGGGGCCGGCGATTGGATGGTCGGTTGGGGTGGAGTGTTGCCTGGGAAGACTTGGACCGTGGCCGGGACAGATACCGCCCCGCGGGCGTCCCGCACCTTCAGGGTGACCGTGTAAGAGCTCGTAGGAACAGTGGTGTAGGTGTAGCTGGTGGTCGGGGTGGAAGTCTCCTTCGGTGCCGTCCCATCCCCGAAATCCCACTGATAGGTAAGCGGTGTGTCGCCGTCGGGGTCTGTGCTGCCTGAGCCATCGAAGCTGACCGTCAAGGGAACCGGGCCGTAGTTCGGGCTCGTCGTCTTGACGGAGGCGGTCGGCGATTGGTTGCCTACAGCATAGGAGATACGGTGCACTTCCCCACCGTTGGCATAGGTGGTGTAGTAGAGTGCCTGGCTCGAACCGTAGGAGCCGAAGGTCATGGCGGTGGGACCACCTGCTCCCAGCCCGCTTGCGAACTCCGTCCGCGTGAAGCCACCCCCATCATTGGGCGTTAGCTTGAAGATCTTGTTGCAGACGTAGTCGCCGAAGAGGTAGGAGCCGTCGTAAGAGGCGGGCCAGAAACCGTTCGGCACGAAGGCCCCTCCGGTTACGGACGCGCACCCCGTATCACTGTGGCTGTACTCGTGTACTGGCGCCGTGTAGGGCGAGGCGGTGCAGACTACAGAGCCTGCACGGTCAGGGTTGTCGTGGGTTCCCTCGCAGAGATTCCAGGCGTAGTCAGCTCCGGCCCTGCCTTCGTCGACCTCCTCCCAAGCGTTCTGGCCAACGTCGTTTATGAAGAAGCGTGTACCAGTGGCATTAGGGTCGAAGGCGAAGCGGAACGGGTTCCTCAAGCCCCAAGCGAAGGTCTCTTGGCAGTGCTTGCCGGGGTCGGTGCGGCCGGTAAGGTTGCAGCGTGCACTGCTGGTGCCGGTATAAGGGTTCGTCGAGGGGATTTCGCCATCGCGGGTTATTCGCAGTACCTTTCCCAGGAGGTCGTGTTGGTCGCGGGAAGCATCGTTAGTCCCCGCGCACCCCGAGTCTCCCTTGTAGTCGCAGCCGCCGTCCCCGACACTCACGTAGAGGTATCCGTCCTTGCCGAAGCTCAGATCTCCTGCGTTGTGGTTGCCGTTGGGCGAAGGGATATTATCGATAAGAACCTTCTCGGTCGTCGGATCGACGATGTCCCCGGACATAACAAAGCGCGACACCCGGTTTACGGGGTTATTGGCGTTGGTCGGTTGACCGGTCGGGCAAACGCCGAACTTGTTGTAAGTGTAGTAGAGGTAGACGTATTTGTTGGTCGAGAAGTTTGGATCTACGGCTACACCCAGCATCCCGCGCTCTGAATTGGCGCAGATTTTGCTAGAGTCGATGTCCAGTGCCGGGGTTGCCAGCAGCTGCCCGTTCTTGTAGATCCGCAATTGCCCCGGCTGAGTGGCAACGAGCATGCGCCCGTCTGGCGTGAACGCAAGTGCGGTCGGTTTACTGGTGGAGGCTAGCAGCTGATCCTCAAAACCAGACGGCAGGGTGGCAGCCGCGGTGGGTCTTCCCGCCATAGCTAGGGCAACAAGACCCGTTACCAAGGCCACCATTGCCAGCACTACAGAGATTCGCAGAACGCTGGAAAGGTTCAGATCTCCTACCTCTCTTCACTACTATGCACGTGAGTGCTCCCTGACCAAACTACTGCAGAGATCTATCACCTGGGCATTGTACAATGCTAACATTGTAGCAAGCACAGGGTACTAGGCTCGACCCTTATATACTATCTTTCGCGAACGATATCTCAGAAATCATCTACGAGGCAGCTAGGGACGGACGAGGCTATGCAGGATGCTGTATGTGAACTTCGGAGAATTATCCTTCCAGAGACTGTCTGGAAAATAGCCTGAGGGTTCTTTATCGCCCGTGTCTGGTGCTTCAAGATGGCAAGATGGGAAATATTCGCCCTGTTTTGGCTACTCGCTACACTCCGAATCGAGGCCTATCGGGACTTTCCAGACAGTCTCTCCACGTACTCCGGTGAATAAGGACATGAGAAGGGGGCCGGAGTTTATGGGCTCCGGCCCCCACTATAGCTGCCGACCACTCCTGCTCTCTAGGGGCTAACCGTGAAGGACCACGCCTTCTGCTGCGAGCCAGCTGTGGTTGTGTTCTGGTCTAGGGGGTTGCCAGCCACATCCCTAGCACCAGTGGTGATCACTGCCTTGTACTTGGTGCCCCTCGCCAAATGCGTCGTAGTAGACGTCCCGAAGGGGTTGAGCGTCGCCACAAGCCCATCTGTGCTTAGACTCACACTCACATTGGTGATCTGGGTGGTGCTCCCATCTGCGTTGACCTTGAAGAGCTTGAAGGTTGTGGTGTTTATGGAGGAGGGCATCATCTTCTCGGAGAAGGTAGCGCTGAGGGTGACTGAGGGTGCTACTCCTGTTGCGGTATGTTTGGGAGAGGTGCTTGTCACCCTGGGCGAGGTGGTGTCGGTAGGCGTAGTACTGGGGAACCCTTCGGCGCTGCGGCAACCCTCGCCGGAACATGCCCTAAGGGCGTTGAGGCGAGTTTGGAGTGTGGAGTAGAGTGCCTCGTTGCCTGCTTGGGGCTTGCTATCTAGCTGGTAGGGGTCGGCTTTGAGGTCGTAGAGCTCGCGCTCTCCTGTGTCGATGTACTCCGTAAACATGTGATCTTGGGTGTGGACGCTCTTGTGTGTAGGCGTTGGGGTATCTGTACCGATGGTCTCTAGCGTTCCTTCCTCCAGGAAAGCCGAGCGCCAAGAAGGTGGAGGAGAGCCGGTCAGCAGCGAAGCAAAGGAACTCCCGTCGACGAACCGGGGGGTAGGGACGTCGGCGAGATCGGCGATGGTAGGCGCAAAGTCGTTGTTTATGATCAGCTGCTGCCGAGTCGTCCCCACTGAGACCCCAGGACCACGTACTATCAACGGTACCCCTATGTCTTCCTCGTACGACGTCCTCTTTCCTCGTGTCAGCCTATGCTGACCCAGGTGAAAGCCGTTGTCAGAGGTGAAGAAGATGTAGGTGTTATCGAGCTCGCCAGTCTCCTGAAGCGCGGCTATGGTCTGCTCGAGCAGATCTTCGACGGAGAGCATCGAGCGTAGCCGCTCCCGGTAGAGGGTTTGCAGGTTATCTATCTCGGCTTGCGAGAGCCTAGGGTAGGCTCGCAACCACCGCGCCTTGTCTGAGACGTCTGCCTCGTCGAAGTTGGGCGGACGAGGCAGAGGGGTAGTGGAGAACTGGTCTTTGTAGCGGTCTGCCACCTCCGGCGGGCGGTGCGGGGCCTTGGTCCGAATCAAAACAAAGAAGGGCTCCGTGTTCTCCGAGTTTCTTGTGATGAAGTCGCTGGCCTCCTTGGCGAACACGTCGGTTGAGTGGCCCGCCAGCTGGACGCTCCGGCCGTCGCCGCTGACCTGGGTTGACGATGAACTGCCCTGAAGGGCGAACCACTCGTCCCATCCCGGAGGCTTGTAGAGGTCGTCGTAGCCATTCATATACTTGCCTATGTACTTGGTCTGGTAGCCGGCGTCATCGAGCCAGGTGGCTACTGTGGATTTATCCAGGCCCAGCTCCCGAAACTTTCCCTCTCCGCCTAAGGGCGGGACGTTGCCGAGTATGCTGTGGTTGTGGGGATACTGGCCCCGTAAGATGGTGGCCCTTGAAGGGCAGCACAACGAGTAGGTCACGTAGGCGTTCTTGAAGGTGGTGCCCTTCGTGCCCATGATGTCGCGTATGCCGCCCAGCTGTTCCATTGAGCGCTCGTCAAGGTCGTCAGTCATCACGAACACTATGTTCGGGCGGCCGGCGGTCTGAGCATCAGCCTGCTGGTTGTCGGTAAGCAACCCATCACTGCTGAACGCGAGTGCTACTATCAACATAGCCGCTCCCAACGCAGCAAACATGAGTATGGGGCGTTTCACGCTTATCCTTTCCACAGAGCGGGACGGTGAACTAAGCTGCCAAGTACTCCATCCCTGCTACGCTACGCTCCTACTGATCACTTCTTTGCACTCTAGGGGCTCGTGGTGAAGGTCCACGTCTTCTGGCTAAAGCCATCTATGGTGGGGTGCTGGTCTAGAGGGTTGCCAACCACATCCTTAGCCCCCGTGGTGATCACTGCCTTGTACTTGCTGCCATTGGCCAAATGCGTCGTGGTAGAGGTCCCGAAGGAGTTGAGCGTAGCGACAAGCCCATCTGTGCTTAGGCTAACGGTGATGTTGGTGATCTGTGTGGTGCTCCCATCTGGGTTGATCTTGAAGAGCTTGAAGGTCGACTTGGTGATCCAGAGGGGGTCCATCTTCTCTGAGAAGGTGGCTGTGAGGTTTGAAGAGGGGGCGACTCCTGTTGCGGTATGTTTGGGGGAGGTGTTTGTCACCCTTGGCGAGGTGGTGTCGGTCGACGGTGGGGGGGGCAGCGTAGTGAAAGACCAAACTTTGTCAGCGACCAGTGGGTTGCCAGCCGAGTCCTTGACTCCCACGCTCCCACCCTTGCCCTTGGCGCTGTAGATCTTACTCGCCTGCAGCTCCGCGTTCGGGTTCAACGTGGCCTTGTTGGTCGTGGGGTCGTAACTTACTGCGGCTGCCACCGGCGTAGCGCCGCTACCGCCAAGTGTAAGAGTGAAGGTAGCGTCGGTTATCGTGGAGGCGGCCATGGCCTCTGAGAAGCTCGCCTCCACGTTGGCGTCTAGCGCAATGCCCGTCGCGGCGCCGTCCGTGGGGACGACGCTGCTTACAGTAGGTGCCGTGGTGTCGTGGCAATCGACGATATCGTCGGGCAACTCGCAGCCCTTTATGATCTCGCCGTTCAGGATGTTGTCCACGATCTCCACGTTCCAAAGGTCGGTCCGGCTGCTCCTCCCGGAGTCGATGGCCTTTATTGCTCCCGGCTTGGCCGCATTGGCACGGTACTCGACGCCCGCTATGGTCTTCGCGCGGAAGACATTGGCGCGTATCAAGGCGTTTTGGGTGTCGGCGGCGCTGATGGCGCCCCTGTTCTCACCGTAGGAGTTGCCATGTACCTCGTTCCCCTCGATGAGCGCGGTTGGCTCAGAGGCATGGACCCCTGTTGCAAGATCTCTCGGGCTGGACTCGTAGCGGATCCCCGAGCGTCCGTTGTCCACGGTGAGGTTGTCGTGGACCCAGAAGCCGTTCTGACGAGCCGGATCGTCCTTACAGCCCACGTCGCACCAGATGCCGTTGCCCTGCTCGTCGTGGACGTAGTTGTAGGCGGCCTCGTACTCGGTTATGCCCTTGACACCCGCGCCATTCAAACCCAGGAAGGCGGGGTTCTGGGTGTTGTCGTAGAACTCGCTGTTGAGGATGCGCCCCTTGGCGTTGAGGATGCCGGCGGCGTCGTTGCCGTGGATGACGGCGTACTGGACGAGGAAGCCGCCGTCGGCGCTGCCCGCGGTTATGCCCGCGCCCGTGCCGTTCTGCGGCATCCCGTCTGTGGTGGTCTTGCCTACGCCGCCCGCTATGTCCACCCACTGGATCTCGATGTCTTTGCCGACCGCCGCGATGATCGAATCGGGCGAACCGCTGGGACGGATCATGACCTCAGGGACGCCATAAGTGGCGGGTCCACGGGTTACGGTCTCGCCCGTCTGGCCTATTAGCCTGTCGCCGTCCTTGAGGAGCAACGTCTCCGAGATGTTGTAGGTGGCGGCGTTTATGCAGAACGTCGTGGCCCTGTCGCGCGGGTCGACGTTGACGATCGCGTCGAGGTCATCGCCGGGATTCACCTGGACGTCCGAGCACGATTCCTGCGCCGCCGCCGGCAAAGTGTGGACCAGCAGCACTACCACCATGGTAGCCATCAAGCCGGCCACGGAAAGCACCGCCAACGGTACCTTCCAACTATCCTTCATCGTTGGTTCCCCTCCGTGTTCCCATCTTCTTTCCCTACGGGAACCCTACGATCGACTTCTCTGTAGCGTCGGTTACCTTGGTGTCCGTGCCGGAACCCCCGCTTAGGGTGTCGTTGCCGCTAACCCCATCTTGGCTGTTTAGCGCATCGTTGCCATCCTGCCCATACAGGCTGTCTGCACCCGAGTTGCCTTTCACCGTGTCCGCTCCGCCTCCCCCAAGAAGTATGTCGTTGCCTCCCAATCCCTCGATGGTGTCGTTGCCTCCAAGGCCGCAGATGATGTCTGCTGCTGAGGTGCCGCTAAGGGTCTCAGCTGCTGAGGTTCCAATCTTGGTGCAGCTCTTGAAGGTTGCCGTGTAGGTGCTTGGCGTTGCCCCCGTGACGATTGAGTGTTGCTGGCCTTTGCCGTCAGACCAGGATGAGAACACGTAAGGCTTTCCGGAGAGTGTCTGAGGTGATGGGGCGTTTACCTTCAGCGTGTAGCCTTCCCAAGAGAGTAGCGTCTTGGGAGCGCTGAACGTCTGGCCGTTGATGAGCAGCGACAGACCGCTAGGGTTGGTCGCAAACGAGATATCTACCCGGTTTGGCTGAACCTCTTGGGTTACAGTCTTTGAGAGACCGTTTGAGTCTGTTGCTGTGAGCCTCACCTCCAGGTAGTTGCCTGCACCCGTCGAGTCCAGACCCTCAGGCGGTGGTGCGGTGATCGTCAGGTTGTTGCCGGTTTGCGAAAAGTAGGGGTGGGTGTGGCTACCATTGTGGTGTTGGAGAACCTCCCACTCCAAGGACCCTGCCGGCAGCTGGCCATCCTCAGGGTCTGTGGCGCTGCCGCTTAGGGTGATCAGTTGTCCCACCCTGAAGAGCAGGTTCGCGGAGGGTGACTCTATCACCGGGGTGGGTGCCTGGTTGCCAGCGTCGATGCGCACGGTTGCAGGGTCTGAGAGGGCGCCGTGGTTATCCTTGACGCGCAAAGAGGCGGTGTAGGTCCCCTTCTTTCGATAGGTGTGGGTTGTCGTCGGTGTGGTGGTAGTCTGGGTCGCAGAGCCGTCCCCGAAGTCCCAGGTGTAGCTTGTCAGCGTGTCTCCTGTGTCAGGGTCGATGCTCCCTGAGGCGTCGAAGTCCACCACGAGGGGCGAGCGACCGGAGGTAGGGTTCGCCGAGACGTCGGCGGTAGGAGGCCGGTTGACGCTGCCGGTGGGTGCGACACGGTGCACTTCCCCACCGTTGGTGTAGGTCGTGTAGTAGAGGGCCTGACCCGTACCGTAGGGCCCAAAAGCCATGTCGACCACTCCACCCAGTTCGCTTGCGAACTCGCTTTGCGTAAAGCCGCCCCCGCTCTTGGGCTTGAGTTCGAAGATCTTTTTGCACCCATAGTCACCGAAGAGGTAGGAGTTGTCGTAGCCGGCGGGCCAGACGCCGGCAGGGACGAAGGTCCCGCCGGTGATCGCAGTACATCCAGCGTCGTGGCTGTACTCGTGAATAGGCGGCGTGTAAGGTGCAGCGGAGCAGTTCACAGATCCTGGGCTACTCGGGTTGTCGTGGTTGCCCTCGCAGAGGTTCCAGGCATAGTCGGCGCCAGCCTTGCCTAGGTCGACTTCTTCCCAGCTAGGCCCACCGACGTCGTTGATGAAGAAGCGCGTGCCCGAGGCGTTGGGGTCGAAGGCGAATCGGAAGGGGTTGCGTAGACCCGAGGCGAACGTCTCCTGACACTTCTTGCCGACATCGGTACGGCCAGTGAGGTTGCAGCGGGCGCTGTCGGTTCCCGTATAGGGGTTGGTCACAGGTATCTCGCCATCGCGCGTTATGCGCAGGATCTTGCCTAGCAGGACGTGCGAGTCGCGCGCGGCGTCGTTTGTCGGGGGGTGGCAGTCCTCCAAGTCGCCCGCGTAGTCGCATTTACCGTCTCCGACGCTCACGTAGAGGTGGCCGTCCTTACCGAAGCTCAGGTCACCGGTATTATGGTAGCCCATCGGGGAAGGGATATTGTCGATCAGCACATCCTCGCTCGAAGGGTCGATCGTGTCGCCGGACATGACGAAGCGCGACACCCGGTTGACCGGGTTGTCCGGGTTCGTTGGGTTCCAGTCTGTCGTCGGGCACACGCCGGACTTCTTGAAAGTGTAGGTCAGGTAGACATAGTTGTGGCCAGCGGTCCCGAAGTCCGGGTCCACCGCTACACCTAGCATCCCACTCTCGCGGTCAGCGCAGATTCTGCCAGAGATGTCCAGCGCTGGGGTCTGTAGCGACTGCCCACCCTTGTATACCCACAACTTGCCGCCCTGGCTGGCGACGAGCATGCCTCCGTCGGGCATGAAGGCCAGCCCTATCGCCTGATCGACTGAGGCCACTAACCGATCCTCGAAGCCAGGTCTCACGGTTGCTGCGACGGGCTCCGTCCGCAGGAATAACAGTGGTAGAAACCCCACCAGAAGGCCTGCGATCACCGCGAGCAGGGTACGCCGATCTGCATGCAAAGTAGCCACGGCTTTCAGCAATTCCGATCCCACCACTGGTCTCGTTCCTGGATGTACGGTAGCCTGTCGCACCACTGGGTTCTGCGACCCTCCGCTACTGCTACCGAGCACCACTTCTGCACTCTAGTTGCTCACCGTAAAGAGCCACACCTTCTGTTGTAAGCCGGCGGTGGTGCTGTTCTGGTCTAGAGGGTTGCCTGCCACATCCTTGGCTCCCGTGGTGACTACAGCCTTGTAGGTAGTCCCTCTCTGTAGGGAGTTGGTAGGGTCGAGCGTAGCCGTGTCCGTGCTCGCCGAGTAGCTGACTGCGGCAGCGATCTTGGTGGTGGAGCCTTGCTTGAAGAGCTTGAAGCTCTGGCCGTTTATGGAGGAGGCCATCATGTCCTCTGAGAAGGTAGCCTTGACGTTGGCCGTGGGAGCGACTTCTGTGGCGTTTGCTTTAGGGAGGGTGCTTATGACCCTCGTGTCCCACTCGTGGGCCCGGCAAACGGCGCCGGAGCAGGTCATAAGGGCGTTAAGGCGAGTTTGCAGCTCAGAGTAGAGTTGCTCGTTGCCCGCTCGGCGTTTGCTCTCTAGCTGGTACGGGTCGGTGCTCAGGTCGTAGAGCTCGCGCTCGCCAGTGTCGTACTCCGTAAACATGTACTGTTGAGTGTGGACGCTCTTGTGCGTGGGAGTGGGAACCAATGTTCCTCCTTCTAGCCAACCTTCCTCCAAGAAGGCTGTTCGCCAGGAGGAGGGTGGCGAGCCAGTGAGTAGCGGGGCAAATGATCTCCCGTCGACGAACTCGGGGGTAGTGACACCTGCTAGTTCGGCTATGGTGGGCGCAAAATCATTGTTTAGGACCAGCTGCTGGCGCACCGCCCCGGCGGGTACTCCGGGGCCCCGCACCATCAAAGGTACTCCTATGTCCTCCTCGTAGGGCGTCTTCTTATCAGTTCCGAGCCGGTGGTTGCCCATATGGTATCCATTATCTGAAGTAAAGAAGATGTAGGTGTTGTCGAGCTCGCCAGTCTCCTGCAGAGTAGCGATGGTCTGCTTGAGCAGATCCTCCACAGAGAGCATTGAACGCAAGCGCTTTCTGTACTCGTCCTGAATATTGGATGTCTCTCCTTGCGTAAGTTGGGGTAAGGATCGCACCCACTGAGGCTTGTCCATGACGTCCAGCTCGTTGAAGTTGTCCGGACGAGGCAGCGGGGTGGTGGCGAACTGGTCTTGGTAGCGATCCGCCACCTCTGGCGGGTTGTGCGGGGCCTTTGTTCCGACCATCACGAAGAACGGCTCTGGGTTGGCCGAGCTTCTTGTGATGAAGTCGCTGGTCTTGTCGGCGAATACGTCGGTAGAGTGGCCGCCCAGAGTTGTCTCCTGGCCATCGTCGTTGATCTTCCCTGTCGTCGGATCGCTGAGATTCCAATGATTGCCCATCATCACGTACCATTCGTCCCACCCCGGCGGGACATAGAGGTTGTTGTAACTGTTCATGTACTTCCCGATAGCTTTGGTCTGGTAGCCCGCACCATTGAGCCAAGTGGCCACTGTGGACTGATCACGACCGAGGCTTCGGAACTTCGCTTCGCCTCCCTCAGGTAGCCCATTGCCGATGATATCGTGGTTATGAGGATACTGGCCACGCAGGATGGTGGCCCTAGAAGGGCAGCACAAGGAGTAGGTCACGTAGGCGTTCTCGAAGGTAGTGCCGTTCGAACCCAGAACCTGCTGTATGCCGCCGAGCTGCTCCATGGAACGCTCGTCGAGGTCGTCGGTCATCACGAACACGATGTTCGGGCGGCCGACGGTCTGGGCCTCGGCCTGATGGTTCCCCCTAAGAAGCCCATCGCCGGATAGCATCAGTACTACGGTCACCACAGCCGCCCCTAACGCGGCAGTCAGGAGTATGAGGCGTTTCACCCTTTATCCTTTTCCCAGCGGGAAGGTGAAGTAAGATGCGAAGTCCACGATCCTCCCTGCCACGCAACGCTCGCATCTTACACTACACGATGATGGAGCTGCATCCCCCAATTGGGTTGGTTTTGGACTTATTCTAGCGTATTACCCAGAGATCCACTTCCCCGAAGTTGGATGAACAAGGGGGCCGAAGAAGGACCGGAGCTGCTCAACGCCCCGCCCCTCGCTCCGTGCGGGCTCTCCTATAGCGGTTCGCATTGAGGAGGCAGACGCCTACCCTGAAGTTCTGCGCAAGCAGTGATGGGTACATGGCTTGTATTGGTCAATATCAGCGCAAATCGCTATAAGGGCCTAGTGGAACCCTACTATCGACTTCTCGGTTGCGTCTGTTACCTTGGTGTCCGTGCCTGAACCCCATCTAGGGAATCGTTGCCCCTAACCCCGTCTCGGGAGTTGAGCGCGTCGTTGCCATCCTGCCTGTACAGACCGTCGGCACCCGCGTTGTCCTTCACTGTGTCCGCTCCCCCGCCGCCACGAAGTTCGTCGTTGCCTCCCAGTCCTTCGATGGTGTCGCTGCCCCCAGGCTGCAGATCACGTCTGCTGCTGAGGTGCCGCTAAGGGTCTCCCCTGCTGAGGTTCCACTCTTGGTGCAGGCTTTGAAGGTGGCCGTGTAGGTGCTCGGCGCTGTCCCCGCAACAATATCGTGTTGCTTGCCCTGACCATCGGACCAGGAAGAGTCCCTGCGCGTTTCAAAACACCTCCTTGTTATGGGCTAGCCTCCGCTATGCGGCATTCCGCGGCATCGCAAGTCTTCATCTTTGATATGATTGCCTTGTAGTTATTGATTTCCGTCTGCTCCGCCGAACTAATACTCGGATACAGAACATTGCGGATTTGGTATGGGTCGGTGGCCGTTCGGTACAGTTCCTTCTCCCCGCCGGCGTACTGATGGTATTGCACGTTGCGTCCGTAGAGAGCGTACCACACCGGAATGCCCGCATTCGATACGGCGCCCTGGGGGAACTCGGCGTATACATACTTGCGCCAAGCCGGGTCCGCGCCCTCCGCTAGCGGTAGGAAGCTGCGGCCATCTATCGGCCGGGTAGTAGTAGCATTCGACATATCCGCAATCGTAGGCGCGATATCTACGGCGGCGATGGGGGCGCTATTGACCGTTCCGGGCGCGATGCCAGGACCGCGTACCCATAGAGGCATCTTGCTATCTATGGTATGTGGCAGGCCCTTGCCGCCGCTAACGCGGTCCCCCGCCCTATGCTCGCCTACGTGGTTGCTGTTGTCGGCCCAGAATATGATGTAGGTGCTGTCAAGTTGGCCGCTAATCCGTAGCGTATCGAGTAGCTCGCCGATGCGGTTATCTACGTACTTCATCGCCCGTAGCCTGTCGCGGTAATGTTCGAGCATAACCGATTCCTGGGTGCTGGTAATAGATCGGTAGGAGCGCATGAACGTGGGCTTGTCTGTCATATCTGGTTCGTTCCACGCCGGGGTCTTGGGGTATGGCGTACTTGTAAATCGGCTGTCCAGGCGCGCCGGATGCTCCGCCGGGTTATGCGGCGCGTAGAACGAGAGTACTGTTAGGAACGGGCCGGGGTCGGCGGCATGGTTTCGTATCCAGCCTATGCCCTCGTCCGCCACGAATTCATCATGGAGCTTGTTAATGGGTTGAATCGATCCATTGATGACGGCCTGATGCTTCTTGGGGTCACCAGCTGTAGCATACCAGAAATCCCAGCCGGGTGGGTTAGCCGTAGATAGGCCCGAGGGATCATCCTGCAGATAGTCGTTCAAGTGCTTACCGAAGAATGCGGTTTGGTAGCCGACCTGGTCGGCCCACACGCCATAGGTATGTGGCTCATTGCCGGCCGATTTGAACACGGGGTATCCGCCATTCGGCGCGTGGTTGTCATATACGCCCGTGTTATGAGGGTATAGCCCGGTTTGCTGGGTGGCGCGGCTAGGGCAGCAGAGGGACGTATTGAAGTAGGCATTGGGGAAAACGGCGCCCGCATCACGGATACCGGCCCTGGCATTATGCATAACGCCCACTGTATTCGCATTGTTGTCATCCGTCATGATGTGGATAATGTTTGGGGGTTCGCCCACCTGCGCGCCCGCGCGCTGATCTCCGCCAGCTAGGTATGCTACCGAAAGCATCCCCGCTACGACAGCTGTAATCAAGAAACCTACACTTCGCATCCCCTCAACCTTTCTTCTGTGAGGCAGGGAAAGAAAGGTGTGCTCCCCACCCCGTTACGTAACAGCAGGAATAATAGACTGCCGCTGCAAATGGCGCACCGTCTAACGGCGCATCTTCGAGGATACCACCGCGACTTCCGGGAGCACCCTATAGGCGAACTTCGGAGAACACCCCTGCCACGCGCTCGGGAGAATGAGGGCAAGAGTAGGGCCCAAGCTGCTAGACCCCGGCCCTCTCGTGACCAACCTTCATTCTCGCGAATTACGGTCCATCCTCGGCTGTGCGGCACGTCGCGCCGGCGCAACCCTTGAGCGCTTTAAGGCGTATCGCCAGGTCCGCTGGCGCCGAGTTGGCGTCGTAGGAGTTGTTTAGTTCGTAAGGATCGGTCTTCAGGTCGTAAAACTCCTTGAAGCCGCCCTCGTACTCGATGTACTTTTTGCCGTCGCTCGTACGCATGCCATAGAGTGAAGGGTCCGTAAACTGGTCATCACGGCGGCGCTCAAGTAGGAAGGCGGTGCGCCAGGTTGTGGCGTTTCCTTCCAGAACCGGCCGCAAAGAGCGGCCGTCAACGTACTCCGGTGTCGTAACGCCCGCGAAGTCCGTAAACGTCGGGAAGAAGTCGGTGTTTAGGGTTAGCTTGTTGGTGGTGGTGCCGGCTTGGACGCCGGGACCGCGGACCAACAACGGCATGCGGATACTCTCTTCGTAGGGCTGATACTTGTCCGATTTGATGCGGTGCTCGCCATGGTGCCAACCGTTATCCGAAGTGAACACGACGTAGGTGTTATCGAGCGCTCCTACGTTTCGGAGCTTGTTGATCACCGCCTGTACCAGCTCGTCTACCGCTTGCAACGACTCCACCCGCCTCTCGTGTCGGGCGTCTATCTCCGCGATCTGGGTTTGGCTGGCCACTTCCCGTGACTGCAGCCAAGGGGGTTTATCGCTCATGTCCTCCTCGTTGAAGGAGGGCAAGCGCGGAGCCTTCACGCCGTCGAAGGTGTTGGCGTGGCGCGGGGCTGGGATGGCCGGTTCGTGCGGGGCTTTGGGCGCAACGTAGGCGAAGAAGGGCTTGCCCGCAACATCGCTGGCGGTGATGAAGGATTGAGTTTCCCTGCTGAGAACGTCGGTGATATAGTCACTTGCACGCGTGCCGAAGTACTTTTTAGTGCCGTTGTCATTCACGTAATATTTGAAGTATCCGTGTGAAGGAAGCACTGCGAACCAGTCGTTCCAGCCTAGGGGCACCGTGGTTCCATCGTAACCGTTGAAGTACTTACCGAAGAGCCCGGTCCTGTAACCGGCATCGCGGAAGCGCGTGGCTATGTTGTCATCCTCGTTGCCGTGGTTCTTGTAGCCCTGCCACCCCCCATCGGGACCGTTTCTGTTATGCCAAACCCCCGTGTTATGGGTGTACTGGCCGCGCATGATGGTAGCCCTAGAAGGGCAGCACACAGAATTGGAGACGAACGCGTTCTGGAACTGCATGCCTTGGGCCCCCAAGAGAGAGCGCGTCTTGGACATATATTTCAGGTCGTCTTTACGCATGTCGTCGGTGAGGATGAAGACGAAGTTGGGTTTGACGGGGGTCATCTGGGCTGCTGGAGGAGGGCTGCCAGTAATGGCCGAAATGAATAGTACGGCCAACGCCGCCGACGCCAACAGTAGAACGGTTCTTCTCATCCTCTACTCCTTATCTTGACGTAAGGCAGGAGAAGAAGAGCTGACGCTGCCGAGCACTCCTGCACTTCTCTACTAGCTTACCGTGAACAACCACGCCTTCTGCTGCAAGCCGGTGGTGGAGCTGTTCTGGTCTAGAGGGTTACCCGCCACATCCTTTGCCCCCGTGGTAACTACCGCCTTGTAGATAACCCCTCTCTGTAGGGGGTTGGTAGGATCGAGGGTCGCCTGCGCCGACCGGCCGGCAGTTCTCCTCAAGTAATTAACTGCGGCGGCTATCTTGGTGGTGGAGCCTTGCTTGAAGAGCTTGAAGGTTTGGCCGTTTATGGTGTTGCTATCCATGTCCTCTGAGAAGTTGGCTGTGACGTT
>Ga0126307_10001563_pt1 | contig 15111 bp, 17 predicted proteins | sample Plot28_FD_89955 | JGI IMG/M metagenome (GOLD analysis project Ga0126307, IMG submission 89955) | Serpentine soil microbial communities from UC McLaughlin Reserve, CA, USA - Plot28 | ecosystem: Environmental > Terrestrial > Soil > Grasslands | place: USA: UC McLaughlin Reserve, Lake County... | reverse complement strand
GTCGACGACGTCGGCGCCGGTCGTGCCGACCGGGATGTCCCTGGCGGCCACGAAGACGGTGACGGCCTCCTCGCCGCTCTGGACGTCCTTCTTGTAGCTCGTCACGTAGAACGTCGTGAGCAGAGCGGCGACGATCGCGAGCGCGATCGCAATACCGATGTTCCTTACGCGATATGTCATGGCGGCTCTTTCTCCTCTTGAAATTGTTGTCTATTCCACCAAGCTGATCGAGCGGGCGCCGAAGTCGGGATCGGTTGGCGACTCGCTCTGAATGCCTTCCCAGATAACGGTCGTGAAGTTGCCGTAAATCCGGGCGTCCACGACGCCGTGAATCTCGTAGCGGAGCACGGTGAAACCGACCCAGCCGATCACCTGGTATTCGAACCCGGCGCCTTGCGCTCTCGTCAGGTCGTAGACGGGAAACAGCAGCGTGTCATTGAAGCGCGACTCGAGCGCACCTTTGATGTGCGACGAGTTCGGCTTGATTCCGGGATCGGAGTAGTACCAGCCGAGAGGCATCGAGGCGTCGAGGCCGTCGTCGATCCAGAAACCGATGTCCGCCGGGCCCGTGCCGCCGTGCGAGCCGTCGATGTTGATCAGACGGAACGCACCCGGACCCACCTTGTCGAAGTCGAGCTCGGTCGGCTGCTGGCAGTCGGGATGCGCGGGCCCCTTGGCGAGCATGCACTGGATGAGCGGATGACGCTTGTCGACCGCGACCGGAGCTGCGTGCCTGACCGCGTTCATGACGCCGGTCCGCGCCTTTGCGTTCGCGCCGACGGTCACCGAGTTCAGGCCGAAGAGCTTCGAGAAGAATCCCGGCATCGGCTTCGTGGTGTGCACCGCGATCGTGTCGCCGGGAAGCAGCTTCGTCTCGAAGGAGATGCCCGACCCGTTGAGGCCGCCTCCGTTCTTGCCGGCGTACTCCAGTGCCAGCGATGCGGCGTCTCCGTGGTTATCCGGGAGCTCGTGCGCTCCCGCGAGGGCCGATGCGTCGGCGGTGGCCTGCATCTGCCGGTCGGCGCGGTACCACGCGCCGACGTCCATCACTGCTGCGGCGATGCCCAGCAGGACGGCGAGGAAGAGGACGGTGAGGACCATCGCCTGGCCGCGCTCGTCACGCCGGGTGCTCATTCCACACGCTCCGTTGTCGAGCTCGAGAGCCGGCCGCTCTTGACTCCGACTCCGAGCAGGTTGATCGAGTAGGGGTAGGTCGCGGTGACAGTCACATCCGCGCCCTGCTCCCATCCGGGAGAGACGCTCACGGTCACGTTCAGGCTTGACACCTCGAGGTCGGTCGAGGCGTCGACGACCGCCTGGCGAACCACGGCCTCCCGGTTGCCGGTCACGTTCCGTACGACCGCGCCCTTGCGCGCGCCGGCCCGAACGGCGTCCGTCAGCGTCAGGTAGTTGTTGAACGTAATCCCGAACTGGATCACGCCGAACAACAGGAGAGCGAGGATCGGGAGGACGAGAGCGAACTCCGTCATCGCCTGCCCACGCTCTTCTCTAATTTTCAACCTTCTGGTCATTGCGGCTTTTGCGGTTCTCTTTCCCGTTGCGGTTGGTGAGGGAGAGGCGGGCCTTTTTCGTTGCCGAGAAGGACCCGCCTCTCAAGCCATGCCGAGCGAGTTGCCTACGTGATGTACGTGGCGACCCGGGTCACGGCCCCGACGATGTTGCCCGAGAGGAGACCGAGCGCGCCAAACACGGCGATCGTAATCACGGCCAGAACGACACCGTACTCAGCCATGGTCTGCCCCTCCTCGTCAACGCGGTACGAGGCGAGCTTTTCGTAGATCTTCAGCACCTGATTCACCTCCCTTCGGTTCTTCGAGCGGCGCGCCTTGCGGCCCGCCGAATTCGCGCACTCTTCGAGGAATCGGGGGGAGTGCTCTTGAGTTCGTGAGCTGTGAAAGCTCGGGGCGAGGGTGACCACGCTGGGTGGAACCTCCGGGTTACGTAGTCGGCGTGCCGCGCCGCCTTGCTTTGGCTCAGTCGCGAACACTCATCGCCTCGATCGAGATCCGGGGTGATCCCTCTCGTTAGGGATTCGTGAAGGCGAACCCCCGATGGAGGGAGACCCGGCCGAAGGACGATTCCGATAGCTGGGGCACGTTCCGCCCGCGCGGGCGGATGCACCGAGTCAAGTGAGTCCAGGCCGATTGGCGGCATTCGGCGCGAGACCCGAACGAAGAGGAGAACCGACCGAATGCCACACAAACTTCGACTGAAGCGGCGGCTGGCCGCGAGCCTGACCTTCGCCGTGCTGTTCTTCGCGGGCGCGGCCTTCACCGCCGGCGCCGGCGATCTCGTCGCCGACGCGAGCGAAGCGACGACCGAGGCCGCGGCTCCCGCCGCCACGCCGGAGGCGCCCGCCGCCGCCCCCGAGGCACCCGCCGCTGAAGGCACGGACCCGGAGTGCACGGCCCGCATGAAGGACTTCGACCGCGAGGAGTGCCAGGACGACGCCGCGCCGGCCGAGCCCGCTCCCGCCGAGCCGCCTGCGCCCGCGCAGCCGGGTCCCGCGGCGGCTCCGGCCGACGACTCGGCTGCAGCGCCCGAGCAGCCGGCGACTGCGCCGGCCGAGCTGACGCCCGCGGACGCCTCCGAGCCCGACATGCGCAGGCTCGGCTCCCGCCCCTCCGCGCCGAAGAACCACGGGCTCGCACCCGCCTCCGCGGGCAAGCAGCGCACGAGGACGAAGGCCAAGGCGCCCGCCGGCAAGCCGGTGCTCGCTGCGAAGCCGCACCGCGCGCTCCACGCGACCGGCCACGAGTCCGCGAGCGGCGCTCCGGAGTTCGGGACGATGTGGCTCGATCGGGACCTGCCGGACCCGACGCCGCCGGCCCGCCGCCTTACGCGCGCGTTCGCGCGTGACCTGAAGGCGGCCTCGCGCCGGCACCACGTTCGCTGGGCCGACGTCCTCGCAGTGCTCCGCGCCCGCGGGGACCGCGGTCAGGCCCCGGCCGGCCGTGCAGGCCTCGACTCGCTCGCATCGCGGCTCGCCGAGCTGGGCGCCCGCGAGGACAGCTGGGGCGCCTTCCTCGCACTCGAGGGACGCACCTCGTTCGCCGACCGCGCGCTGGCGCTCTCGCGCTACCACCGCGCCGTGGGCCTCTCCGCGCTCGTGCGCGGGCTCGAGTGGGCGAAGCCCGGTCTCGCCAAGCGCGTCCTGAAGGACGAGCGAATCCAGATGTACTGGGGCGGCCGTGAGGACGTCAAGGCCGACCGCATCGACGTCCGGATCCTCGTCCTCCTCGAGTACCTCGCCGAGGCGCACGGCCAGGTGACGGTGTCGTGCCTGGAGTCGGGCCACGGCTTCTACGCGCGGCCTGGAGTGGTCTCGGCACACATGTACGGCCTCGCGGTCGACATCGCCGCGCTCGGCAACGTCTCGATGACGGGGCACCAGCAGCCCGGCAGCGTCACGGAGACCGCCGTGCGGAACGTCCTCCTCCTGCCGTCCGAGCTTCGCCCGCTGCAGGTGATCTCGCTGCTCGGGCTGGGAGGGCCGTCCTTCCCGCTGGCGAACCACTACGACCACATCCACGTCGGCTACTAGGAAGGCCACGAAATCGCAACTGAGCTCACCGTGACTCGGACCGACGGCGTGGTCGTCTGCGAGGAATGCCTCGTGGCGGCCACGCCGTTGACTCGCATGCGCGGGCTCCTCGGCAGGAGCTCGCTGCCGAGCGGGCAGGGGATCCTGCTCCGTCCGGCGGCGTCGGTCCACACGTTCTTCATGCGCTTCTCGATCGACGTCGTCTTCCTCGACGACGAGCTCCGTGTCGTCCACATCGCCGCCGACCTGCGCCCGTGGCGCGCCGCGGGCAAGCGCGGCGCCCGCGCGGTGCTCGAGCTGCCGGCGGGCGAGTGCGAGCGTCGCGGTCTCAGGGTCGGCGACCAGCTCCGCTTCGCGTAGTAACCGGATCTCTCCGTCCGGTTAACCCGAAATCGACTTCGGGCGGGTTGACGTTCCCGGCGCTTTGTTCTACCTTGGCCGAAGCTTAGTACGCACTAACTTTGGCGAAGGAGAGGGGAAGCCTTTCATGGGGGAGATCGCAGTTCCTGCCGCCCAGGCCGTCGCGGCCGAGACCACAGGTCCCGTCGTGGGCGCCAACCAGATCGCCCGGCGCTACGGGGAGGGCGAGACCGCCGTCGACGCCCTCCGGGGTATCTCTCTTGAGATCCAGCCTCGTCAGCTGACCGCGATCATGGGCCCTTCCGGCTCGGGCAAGTCGACGCTGATGCACATCCTCGCCGCGCTCGACCGTCCGACGAGCGGCTACGTCACGATCGCTGGGACGCGGCTCGGCGAGCTCTCGGACAACCAGGTCACGCGCATCCGCCGCAAGCACATCGGCTTCGTCTTTCAGTTCTTCAACCTCCTGCCGATGCTGACGGCGGAGGAGAACGTGCTCCTGCCGCTGACGATTGCGGGCCGAAAGCCCGATCGCGACGAGTTCACAGAGCTCATGAAGCGGGTCGGTCTGGACGATCGGCTTACGCACCGGCCGTCCGAGCTCTCGGGCGGCCAACAGCAGCGCGTCGCGATCGCGCGCGCCCTCGTGTCCAAGCCGACCGTCGTCTTCGCGGACGAGCCCACCGGCAACCTCGACTCCAAGACCGGGGGTGAGATTCTCGATCTGCTCCAGGAGTCGGTTCGCGCCTACGGCCAGACGATGGTCATGGTCACGCACGAGGCCCGCGCTGCCGCGATTGCCGACCGGATCCTTTTCCTCGCCGACGGCCTGATCGTCAAGGAGCTGGGCCGCTCGAACGAGCACGACATCCTCCAGACGCTCGAGGAGATGCGCGTTTGACCCGGGTCGCCCTCCGAGGCCTGCTCGGCCGGAAACTCCGCGCGGCGCTCACCGCCTTCGCGATCGTCCTCGGCGTCGCGATGGTCAGCGGCACGTTCGTTCTCACCGACACGATCGACGCCGCCTTCAATCAAATCTTCGACGACTCCTATGCCGACACCGACGCGGTGGTCACGGGCCCGGACACGGGAATCAGCTTCGAGGGTGACTCCACCGAGACGCCGCCGGTCCCGGCGAGCGTCCTCGAGCAGGTGCGCAACGTCGACGGCGTCGACGCCGCCGCCGGGACGGTCATCGACGAGTCGTCGGCGAAGATCCTCGACCGCAAGGGCAACGCCATCAGCGGCGAGGGTGCGCCGACGTTCGGGTTCGGGCTCGACACGAGCCCCCAGGCTGCGCGGTTCAACCCGCTCAACCTGCTCGAGGGCCGCTGGGCGCGGGGGGCTGACGAGGTCGTGATCGACGTCAACACCGCCGACGACCAGCACTACGCCGTAGGCGACACGGTCAAGATCGCGTCGCTAGGACCGGTCGAGTCGTTCAAGGTGGTCGGCCTGGCGCGTTACGGCGACGTCGACTCGCTCGGGTCGGCGACCTTTGCCGTGTTCGAGATCCCGACGGCCCAGCGCCTCTTCGACCGCAAGGGCTCGTTCGACGCCATCCAGGCCGCGGCGGACACCGGCGTCAGTCCGGACACGCTCGTTCAGCGGATCGACAAGGCCGTGACCGAGGACGTGACCGTTCGAACCGGCGACGAGCAGGCCACCGAGGACAGCGGCGAGGTCAACTCGTTCGTGAAGATCATCAGGTACTTCCTGCTCTCCTTCGCTGCGATCGCGCTCTTTGTCGGCGCGTTCGTGATCTTCAACACGATGTCGATCACGGTTGCGCAGCGGACGCGCGAGCTGGCCACGCTGCGCACGCTCGGGGCGTCGCGCCGCCAGGTGCGGATCTCGGTGCTGCTCGAAGCGCTCGTGATCGGCGTCCTCGCCTCGCTCACGGGCCTCGGGCTCGGAGTCCTGCTTGCGAAGGGTCTGAACGCGCTCTTCGAGGCGCTCGGCGGCGGTCTGCCGACGGCGAGCCTCGTGTTCGGCTGGCGGACCGTCCTCATCAGCCTGGCAGTGGGCATCCTGGTGACCCTCCTCGCCGGGCTCTTCCCCGCGCTCAGGGCGACGCGAGTTCCGCCGATCTCGGCCGTGCGCGAGGGCGCCACGCTCCCGCCCGGACGCCTCGCTCCGTACGTCCCGTACATCGCCCTCGTCGTCATCGCAGTCGCCGTCGCGCTGCTCGGGTACTCGATGTTCGTCGACGACGTCGACACCGTCACGCGCCTGCTTGCGATCGCGGCCGGCGTGCTGACGCTGTTCGTCGGCGTGGCGATGATCTCGCCGAAGGCGGTGCCGCCGCTGGCGTCCGTCCTCTCGCCGATCGCGAAATGGCTGATGGTCGTCCTCTCCCTCGTCCTCTATCCGTTCTCACTGGCGGCATGGCTCGTGTCGTACGGGCTCTACGCACGAGGCGCGGCGACCGGCCGGCGCATCGCCGCCGGGATCGCGGGAGCGATCTTCTGGGTCGCTCTCGGCGTGCTTGCCCTGATGGCGATCCCGCCGGTCGTCGTGCTGGTCGTCGCGGGCGTCGTGCTGGCGGTCGCGACCTTCGTGATCGTTCGTGGTCTGCGCCGCGGAACGGAGGCGAAGGAATTCCCCAGCGTGCGTCCGGACCGGGCGACCAGCGGGCTCTCCCGCGAGAACTCGCGCCGGAACCCCGGCCGCACCGCTGCGACCGCGGCCGCCCTGATGATCGGAATCGCGCTCGTCAGCTTCGTCGCCGTCCTGGCCGAGGGGATGAAGCAGTCGAACCGCGGCGCGATCGAGGACCAGGTGAAGGCGGAGTGGATCGTCACCTCGCAGGACGGCTTCACGCCGTTCGTCGCCGCCGCGGGCGACTCGCTCGACAAGGTCGACCTCCCGCTCGTGACCGACGTCCGCTCCGACCTCGCGACCGTCGCAGGCTCGGATCGCTACCTGACCGGGATCGAGCCGGACACGATCACGCAGGCGTACACGTTCGACTGGGTCAAGGGGTCGGACGCGGTGCTGGCAAAGCTGGGCGACAACGGCGCGATCGTCGACAAGGGGTTCGCGGAGGACAAGAACCTGTCTGTCGGGGACACGTTCTCGGCGAAGGTACCCAGCGGGAAGGAAGTTCCCATGCGTGTCGCCGGCATCTACAAGCCGCCGCCGTTCTACCCGATTCTCGGAACCGTCTCGATACCCAAGGCGACCTTCGACTCGCTTTACGAACGGCCGCGAAACCAGTTCACGTTCGTGAACGGCGGCACTCGCGGCGAGCTCGAGTCCGCGCTCGCCGCCTTCCCGGACGCCAAGCTGCAGACGCGCGGGGAGTGGATCACGGACCAGGATCAGGATTTCAACGACTTCCTGACGTCGCTCTACGTGCTGCTGGCCCTCTCCGTAATCGTGAGCATCTTCGGGATGGTCAACACCCTCGTCCTGAGCGTCTTCGAGCGGACGCGCGAGCTCGGCATGCTGCGCGCGGTCGGGATGACCCGGCTCCAAGTGCGCCGGATGGTCCGGCACGAAAGCGTCATCACGGCGCTGATCGGCGCCGCGCTCGGTCTCCCGCTCGGCATGTTTCTGGCGGCACTCGTGACGAAGGCGCTGTCGCAATTCGAGGTCGAGTACGCCGTCCCGCTGACGCCCTTGATCATCTTCGCGATCGTCTCGGTGATCGTAGGCGTGATCGCAGCGATCTTCCCGGCTCGCCGGGCTTCGCGGCTCAACGTCCTGCAGGCGTTGCAGTACGAGTAGTTTCCAGCCCGTGCGCTGGGCGATCTCCGGCGGCGCGGGCTTCCTTGGCCTGCACCTCGCCCGCCGTCTCCTCCGGGACGGCGCCGAGGTGCGTACGCTCGATGTCGCCGCGCTCGACGACGCGGCGCTCGAGCGCTCCGTCGAGGAGCTGCGCGGCGACATTCGCGATCCTGCGGACGCAGCCCGGCTGGTGGAGGGCGCCGACGTGCTCGTCCATGCCGCTGCCGCGCTGCCGATCCTCGGGTCGCGCGAGGCGATCCGCTCCGTCAACGTCGGCGGGACGGCGACGGTCCTCGCCGCGGCGCTGGAAGCGGGGGTTCGCCGCGCGATCCTGATGTCGTCGACCGCGGTCTACGGCGTCCCCGAGAAGCACCCGATCGAGGAGGACGACCCGCTCGTCGGCGTCGGCCACTACGGCGACTCGAAGATCGAAGCCGAGGACGTCACGCGCGAGTTCGGCCGCCGCGGGCTCGAGACCGTGATCCTGCGGCCGAAGACGTTTCTCGGGCCGGAGCGGCTCGGCGTCTTCGAGATCCTGTTCGACTGGATTCGCGAGGGCCGACGCATCTACGCGCTTGGCGACGGGATGAATCGCTACCAGCTGCTCGGCGTCGAGGACCTCGTCGACGCGGTCGTCCGCTCGGCTGAAACCGATGCGGCCGGCGAGACCCTGAACGTCGGGGCGCGCGAGTTCGGCACCGTCCGCGAGGACCTCGAGGCGCTGATCGGGCACGCGGGCTCCGCCAGCCGTGTCACCGCCGTGCCTGCCAAACCGGCCGAGCTCGCGTTGCGCGCGCTCGAGCTCGCGCGGCTGTCACCGCTTGCGGAGTGGCACTACAAGACGGCGTACCGCGACTCGTTCGTCGACGTATCGAAGGCCGAGCGTCTGCTCGGTTGGCGGCCGCGGCTCTCGAACGCGCAGGCGCTGATCGAGACCTATGACTGGTACCTGGCCAACCGCGGGCGAACCGCCAACGGCAGCGGCGTGACGCACCGCGTCGCGTGGGACCAGCGCGCGCTCGGCCTGCTCAAGCGCGTCAGTTGAGCGATCACTGGGATGAGCTCTTCGACGAGGTCTACCTGAAGACGTATGCGGACCGCGAGCCCGGGGACCCGCGCGAGGAGGCCCTCGGCGCCGCGCACCTCGCCGCCGTCGAGCCGCCGGCGGAGGTGCTCGACGCCCCGTGCGGCTACGGCCGCCACTCACTCGTGCTCGCCGAAGCGGGGTACCGCGTCACCGGCGCGGATCGCTCGCAGGTGCTTTTGGACGAGGCACGCCGACGCTCCGGCGGCGGCGACTGGGCGCAGTGAAGCCGACCACCGCGAGCTGCCGTTCGAGGACGCCTCCTTCGACGCGGTGCTCACGCTGTTCTCCTCGCTCGGGTACCGCGGCGAGGAGGGAGACCGCGCGACGCTTCGAGAGCTCAGGCGCGTGTTGCGGCCCGGGCGCGCGCTCGTCGTTGAGACTCAACACCGCGACCGGATCATGTCCATCTTCCGCGAGGAGGGCTGGCAGGACCTCGGCGACGGCGCCCTCCGTCTGGAGGCTCGGCGCATGGACTACGCGGCCGGAGAGATCGAGACCGACTTCATGTTGATCGAGGCAGACGGGAGCCGGCACTCGCTCACGTACCGGCTCCGCGTCTACACGGCCACCGAGCTCGTCCGCCTGCTGGAAGCCGCCGGTTTCACGCACGTGGAGTGCTTTGGCGGCTTCGACCGTGAGCCGCTTTCACGCGACACGCGGCTCGTCGTGGTCGCCCGCTAGCTCTCGACCTCGTTCGGATCCTCCTCGGCCGCGAGCTGGAGCGAGCCGTCGAGCGCCTGCTGGAAGTGGCGCATCTGGATCGGCGTGACCCACTCGACGATCTGCTGGAGCTCTCTGTTCCGTGCCTTCTCGTTGAGCTTGCCGACGATCTGCCAGTGGCCGACCTCCGCCGCCTCGGCCATCGTCAGGAACTCGAAGCCGTCGAGCCCGTCCGCGTCCTCGCCGAGGTAGGTGGACATCATCTCCGCCGCCTCCTGCTTGGTCTCACGCGCCTTGTCGAGGACGGCCGTCTTCTTGCCGTCGAGGTTCTCGACGAGCTGCGTCGTCCGCTCTTCGGTCGCGACAGCCTCCTGCTTCACCTGCTCCAGCTGCGACCGGAGCGTCTCGTCGTCGACCAGGTTCGAGACCTTGTCGATCGCGCCCTGGGCGGCCTGCGCGAGGCCCAGAACCTCGGCGATCTTGGCGTCGAGCACGGTAAGTTCAGCCATTGCGAATCCTCCTCGGGTGGTTTTCGATTTCGGTACCCGCGAGTTCCCCGCCGAAACGGCGATAGTTGATCCGTGTCCGAGCCGCCGTTCCTCCATGACAACCCGCTCTTCCGCTTCTTCCGCATCGGCAACGCGGTGCGCCAGCTCGTCGACCGCGCGGTCGACGGAAGCGGCGTGTCGCAGTACGAGTACGGCGTTCTCAGTGGCATCCTCAACCAGGGCCGAATTTCGCCGACCGAGCTCGCCGCAAAGCTCGGCGTGCCGCCGACGACGATCTCCGTCTACCTCGCGCGCTTTCTCGAGCAGGGGCTGATCCAGCGGCTGCCCAACCCCGAGGACGGCCGCTCGTACCTGGTCGAGCCGACCGAGAAGGGGCGAGACGTCGCCCGCTACGTCGGGCCGCGCCTCCGCGTCCAGGCCGAGGCCGTGCTCGCCGCGAGCGAGATCTCGTACGATCGCCTGATGGATGCGCTCGGCGCGCTGGAGGCGGCTGCAAAAGCCGCTCTGGACGCAGATACTACGACCGTGTAGTTTCTAGTGCGGACTCGTAGTTTCTCTCGAGACGGAGGTCATTCATGCGCGCCGCGCTCTTCTTCTCCTCGCTCGTCGCCCTCGCGCTCCCCCTCGCGGGGGCCGGCGCCGGCGGGGCGGTCGACGTCGTCGCGAAGATCTCGGTCGGGAAGAAGCCGTGCGCCGCGGCGGCCGGCTTCGGCGCCGTCTGGGTGACGAACTACGGGCAGGGAACGGTTCGCGTGGTCGATCCCACGAGTAACCGAGCCGTCGGCAAGCCGATCAAGGTCGGGAGCGCGCCCTGCGGGATCGTCACCGGCGGCGGCGCCGTCTGGGTGGAGGAGTACGGCACCAACCGCGTCGTGAAGATCAACCCGCGCAAGCGCAAGGTCGCCGCGTCGATCCGCGTCGGCGGCTCACCCTTCGACGTCCTCTACGCCGCGGGATCCGTCTGGTCGTCGGACAACGCGGACGGCGAGGTTTCCCGCATCAACCCGCGCACGAACCGCGTGATCAAGCGGATCGTCACCGGCGAGGCGCCCTCGGGGTTCGCCTTCGCGGCCGGTTCCGTCTGGGTCGGAAACACCGGCGGCGAGGGTGTCTTCCGGATCGACCCGGCCACGAACCGGTTCACGACGATCGACACCGACATCATCGCGCCCGCCTGGCTGGCGGCCACCGAGAGCGACGTGTGGGCCGGCCATCCGTCCGGCGTCGTGACCCGGATCAGCACCGCCACGAACTCCGTCGTCGCGCGGATCCAGGTCGGCGGGCAGCCCGTCGACGGCGTTATCGGGCCCGACGGCCTCCTCTGGATGCCGAATCTGACACTCAGCGTCATCCACCGGATCGATCCCGCGACGAACGCGGTCGTCGACACCGTTCCGACGGGGCGCGGGCCGTTCGTCGTCACCGTCGGCTACGGCGACGTCTGGGCGCCGTCGTACGGCGGAACGTCAGTCTGGCGCCTGCGCGCGCGCTAGCGACGCGGCGAAGCGCTCGGCCGTCACCGCGGTCGGCTCGCCGCCAGGCGAGTGGTCCTCGGACTCGCCCTTCGCGAACAGGCAGTACGTCTCGACGCCAAGCGCCCGGACGCGCGCGGCCACTGCGTCGAGCTCGTCGTCACTGTACGGGTGGTCGGAGAAGCGGAGGTAGCGAAAGCGGGTGTCGCCCTCGAGTTGGTTGACGCGGACGGCGTTCGGCGGCAGCCCCGCCTCGACGCCGTCCCACGACGGGTGTCGAAGGTCGAGCGCGACGAGGAAAGCGGGGTCGAGCGAATCGAGCAGCAGCGCGAGGAAGCCGTCGTCGCGAGGCCGGTCGTCGCGGGCGCGGACGAGGATCGGGCCCAGGCGAGGCCCGAGCACCGACAGCCGCTCGGCCAGGGTCGCCACCTGGTCGAGCCGGCCGAAGAACGAAATCGACCTCGGCGCCTTGACGGAGAAGCGGAACTCCGGCGGGGTCGCCTCGGCCCAGCGCTCGAACTGCTCCTCGGCCGGCAGGCGGTAGAAGGTGTTGTTCAGCTCGACCGCGCTCAGTCGCCCCGCGTAGTGCGCGAGGAACTCGGGCGGCTTCGCGTCCGCGGGGTAAAACGAGCCGCGCCACTCCGGATAGGAGAAGCCGGAGGCGCCGACATATGCCCTCGTTACACTCGCCGGAGTGGCAGTCACGGAGCAGGTGATACCGCAAGACACGATCCAGGTCCTCGACCACGGCTTCGTACGCCTCGACGGCGCAATGGCCGACGACCTCTCGGTGGTCAACGGCGCCCGCGTCAGCTTCGCCCGGCGGAAGACGGAGATGAACGACGCCGACGCGGGCCTGATCCGGTTTCTGATGCGGGATAGACACGGGACGCCCTTCGAACACAACGCGTTCCGCTTCCACGTCCGCTGCCCGATCTTCGTCGCGCGCGAGTGGTTCCGGCACCGGGTCGGCTCGTTCAACGAGTTCTCGATGCGCTACGCCCGCGCGACCGACGACTTCTACCTCCCCGACCCCGCAGACGTCCGCTCGCAGGTCGGCAAGCCGGGTGCGTACTCCTTCGAGCCCGTCTCCGACGAGCTCGCCGAGACGACCCGCGAGGCGCTCCAGGCCGTTTACGAGAACGCGTTCGCGACCTACGAGCGGCTCGTCGAGCAGGGGATCGCCCGCGAGCTCGCCCGGGCAGCGCTGCCGGTCGGCGCGTACACCGAGTTCTTCTGGACGGTCAACGCACGCTCGCTGATGAACTTCGTCTCGCTTCGCGCGGCCGAGACCGCCCAGCGCGAGATCCGGCGCTACGCCGACGCGGTCGAGCGCTTCTTCGAGGAGCGGATGCCGATCACGTACCAGGCGTTCGTCGCCAACAGGCGCGTCGCCCCGTAGAGCTACACCTTCGTCGTCTTCAGCAGGAACCGCTTCTCGCCCGCGCGCGTGACGACCCAGCCGTCGTACTGGCGTAGCCGATATGGCGCGTTCAGGTACGCGACGGAGTCGCCGTCGGTGCGGAACGGTCCGCAGAGCGCGGCGAGCTTGCCGTTCTTCGTCAGCCACAGCTCGTAGGACCCGTTCGGCGGGAGGCCGCGGATCGTCATCTTCAGCGGCCAGTTGCCGGCCTCGTCTCGCTCCGCGACCGCGATCGACGCCACGGTCTGCGGCGCTGCCGCGGTCCCGGCCATCGGCACGTTGAAGTCGATCGATGGGAAAGATTCGCTGCTCGAGTCGCTCGACGAGGCCGCCAGCCAGCCGACGCCGAACGCGGCGACCGCGAGCGCGGCGGCGAGCGCCGCGAGCGGCCGCCAGTGGCGCTTCGGCAGCAGCGCGACCGTGCCCGCCGGTTCCGGCGCCTCCGCGAGTTCGCTCGGGAGTTCCGGTGGCGGTCCGGCGCGAACCAGAAGCTCGTGCACGCGGCCGAGCCGCGCGAGCTCGTCGGCCGGGACGTCGTCCCCGACGAGATCGCGCAGGTCGGGCGGCGGCTTGCCCGTCACCTCAGATCCTCCTCGAGCATGTCCGCGAGCCGGGCGAGCGCCGAGCGCGTCCGCGTCTTCACGGTTCCCAGCGGGATGTTCAGGAAGGTGGCGACCTCGCTCTGCGACAGCCCGCTCCAGTACGCGAGCTCGAGCACCCTCCGCTCGTGCTCGGGCAGGTCTGCGAGCGCGAGGTGCACCCGCCAGGTCAGCCACGACGCCTCAGCCTGCTCCGGCGGGCTGGGGTCCAGCGCCTCCTCCTCGGGCGGTTCCGTGGGCAGCTCCGTTCGCCCGCGGCTGCGGTCGACGATCGCGTTTCTTGCCACCGCGTAGAGCCACGGCGCCCCGGGCCCACGCTCCGGGCTGTAGGTCGAGGCCGAGCGCCAGACCGAGGTGAACGTCTCCTGCAAAGCGTCCTCTGCGCGGCCACGGTCGCCGAGCCTGCGCAGGGCAAGGCCGAAGACCGGGCGCGCGAAACGCCGGTAGAGCGCCTCGAACGCGTTGCGATCCCCACTGCCGACCCGCTCGATCAGGTCTCCGTCGCTGACCGTCTCCGACACGCGTGGCATGGTGGCCGCTTCCGCGCCCGGGCGCAAGACAGGAAGCCGGGCCGCGTATTCCACTCCCTCGTCTTTACGCACGCCGGTTCAGGGCGGATTGCATGCGGAAACCGTATGCGCGCCGTAAGTCTTCTGTAAATCGGAGCATTTTCGGGTGGCCGAACCGCTCGCGAATGGGAATTCTCATCGCGTCGAGGATCGACAAGGGGGTACCTGAAAGATGCGACGACTCATCGCACTCGTACCAGCGGTTCTAGCGCTCGCCACTGCCGGCCCCGCGCTGGCCGCCACGAAGACCGTACAGATCAAGGCCGCCGGCTTTGGGCCGACGAGGGTCGAGATCGCGAACGGCGACTCGATTAGGTGGATCAACGTCGACACGGTGAATCACCAGGTCGTCTCGGATAACGGGCTCTTCGCCTCGTCGATTCTGAGGCCGGGCCAGACGTACACGCGCACGTTCAACCAGGGTGGGACCTTCCGCTACCACGACGGACTGAAGCCGGCCGAGAGGGGCACCGTCATCGTCAAGGGCCCGCCGCCGTCGGTGAGCATCGGCGCGACGGCGCCGATCGTGACCTTCGGCAGCGGCATCACGCTGTCGGGTGTCGTCTCGACGCTGCAGCCGAACGAGACCGTCCAGGTCTACGCGCAGCCGTTCGGGCAGGCGTCGTATGCGCTCGTCGCCACGGTGCTGACCGGCACAGGTGGCGCGTGGAGCTACGCGACGAAGCCCGAGGTTCTGACGTACTACAAGGCTCGGTGGGGGAACCGTGAATCGGTCGTCGCCACGATCGGCGTCGCGCCGAGCATCAGCCTGCGGAAGATCGGGTCGTGGTGGGTGGTCAAGACGGTCGGCGCACGCAAGTTCGCCCGCCGCTCCGTCCAGATCCAGCGGCTCAACTCGTTCGGACAGTGGGTGACGCTCAAGCGCATCGCGCTGAACTCGTCCGGCGCCCAGCGCTTCAAGGTGAAGCTGCCGAAGGGTCTCAACCGCCTGCGCATCGCGATGTCGGTCAACCAGGCCGGCGCCGGCTATCTCGGCGCGTTCAGCAAGACCATCAGCTACCGCAATAGCGGCTAGGCGCGCGACGTTCGAAAGGGCCGGGGCAGGCGGTTATGCTGCCCCGGCCTTTTTCCTGGTCCACGAAGGGAGTCGATTTGGCGACGCTTGTCTACAAGC
>Ga0126307_10001562_pt1 | contig 15118 bp, 19 predicted proteins | sample Plot28_FD_89955 | JGI IMG/M metagenome (GOLD analysis project Ga0126307, IMG submission 89955) | Serpentine soil microbial communities from UC McLaughlin Reserve, CA, USA - Plot28 | ecosystem: Environmental > Terrestrial > Soil > Grasslands | place: USA: UC McLaughlin Reserve, Lake County... | reverse complement strand
GGCACAATATCAACTCTGATTCCACCTGCAATGGTATTCGATATGCGCGAGTCGCGATCATTTAGTGGTTCCTCAGAGACAACAAAATATTCGTAGAGGTCTGGATTTACCATAAATTGATCGGAATTTATATTATTATTCAAAAATTGACCCAGGCTTAGATTGTTGTAAGTATTGAATATTGGATCTAGTAACCAACCCTCGAGAACTTTCCCATCCGGGGGTGATATATTTAGTTGCGAAGTGATATTTACCAAGCCTCCAGGAATATTTGGACCCCCGTAATCTTCGAATCTTATACTTAGTGTTCCAATTTTTTCTCCACCAAACCCTACCGTACTATTGCCCTTGGTTATGTCCAAGTTCTGTTGTGCTAGAGCATTGTCGACTGGAAATACCATAACAAATACTGGAGACAAAAAAACTATCACAATTAAAATATATTTTCGCATTTTTCCATATTGAATGCGCAGCAATATAAATATCTACTATTCTAACTCTCCACTTTTCTATGTCGATATTCATTAGTTATATCCCCAGTGACATTTGAGCTAGCTCCGTTCCCCATTGGTGTGTCCACAATTGTAGTGGGCCAGTCACAGTACTCGGTTGGAAAGAAATACTGCAGAAGATATGAATGCTATTTTATCACTCCTAAAGCGTTCAGTGAATGCTGTGGGATGCAGTTAAGAAATAGCCCAAGTGAAAGAGAATACAAGGAAAAAATGGAGCTCTTCACTCAGATATTATATAGGATGTGACGAACTATGGCCATTTGCCAACACCAAATTGCTGCCACATTTCTGCGATCTTACCGCTGGAAATACGAAACAAATCGAAACCCGTAATAGTTACCGGCTTATCACCAGGAGGTATGCCGACAACTTCTTTTCTGGGTATCCCAGTCATCGTCCATCTAATTATTACCCTATCTCCTTTTGCTACTACATCATCATGAGTAATTTGCCGGTCAGGCATACCGTCAATGATCGATGATGCTAATTTCTTTGTACCGTCTGAACCGTGCCGTAGATCGGAAGGAAGACTAGGATTTTGCCAAACAAAATCTGGCGAGAGAATCTCATCTGCTACTGATAAGTCTCCTTTTTGAAAAATATCCATATGCCAGCGATGGACTAGCTGCTCGTTTCTTTGTTCTTCTTGGGAGGACATAGACTTTATCTCATGGGAGTACTATATTAGAGTAATAAATGGTCACTGCCACATAAATTCTTCTGAGATAAATTAGAAGCATCTAGCACATTCAAAGCCAGCTCTTTCAACTTCGTTGTTATCATAGTCGGCGATTGCCCCTGCTGATTCATCTTCAACTTTTTTTTGTTACCGTCTCCATTGTCATTGTCTCCTCCTGCAAGCAGCTGGTACTATTGATACTACTGAGGATAAACTTTCAGATAAAGCCGCAGGAAGAAACAACACGGCATAAGAATACCAGAGTTGGATCTAACGTTTGCTTCCAAGTCATTTCAAGGCACTGGTTTAGGATTGTTTATTTGCAAAAGTATTATACAAGCCCATGGCGGGAGAATATGGGCTGAAGAAAGTAGTATGAGCGAAGATAAGATTGGCGCTGCTATTTCATTTAGTCTGCCTGTGTGCTTTGACCATCAAGGATTCAAACTTGATCTGTGAAACAGGAACTAACTCTCCTGCTTTAAGACCAGAGTTTAAAGATGCTGTACATACAAGAGGAAAAACCAGCAACATCTCAAGCAGCAAAGATCTCAGGCGAAGAATAACTCTTCCAATCTATTTTTATATCATTTTTCCTGTTCATAAGGAGAAGTTCTAAACTGCTAGCATTCTCCTCCGGATACTCATCGCCTTTATGCTCAAAAACCGGCTTATAGAAATCTATAAAATGTTTTCAGATTATGCGCGAATGGTTAGACAAATGCAGCCAACCAAGGCGGTTAGACTTTAACTCCAATCACAGTCAACTCCTTTGCCTAAAAGTCGGAAATACTAAAGAATATTACCAGCAATTCAAAAATAATCCACTACTGCTAGCACTTCATGCACTTTACTAAGAGGAGATTATTGGTAGTAGACGACGATCAAGACATAACCTTGACTTTACGTGCCACTTTACAAAAGACTGGGTTTGAAGTAGTCTCCTTTAATGATCCTCTTTTGGCACTGAAGCGCTTTAGACCTCGTTACTATGATTTGGTGATCCTAGATATTAGAATGCCAGATATGAATGGATTTGAACTATATCGACAGATAAGAAGAAAAGACAACGGAGTTAAGATTTGTTTTTTGACAGCCATCAATGAGTTCATGGAGTACGAACAATACAGAAAGGAAGCTTATCCTAAGCTAGGCGAAAGACACTTCATTGCAAAACCAGTATCAAACGATGAGATAATACGAAGAGTAAATGAAATGCTGACAGATGACAACAATTAATCAGGTTCCTCTGATTCTTTACTACCATTGTCTTCCTTGTTAGACATAGTAGCAGTTAGTTTCTCCTTGTTTGTCTGAACAAACTTGGTAGCATCCGTTATTACAACACCATTAGTAGTTAGATCCATTTTGTATTTGTTGCAATCATTGATAAGGGCTAAAGCTTGCAATACTGTTTTGTTATCTGTCATGGTAACTGTCTGACTGTTATTATCATCATTGCTCACATTCCTGGATTTGTTCACAATCTCCCAGCATATCTTTAAGACCTGGTTTATTCCAGTCATGCAGTTTTGATACTCTTCTGGCAGTTTATTTTGTATATGCAGCTTAAGATTCTCTTGGGCTTGCTGTCTAAGGAATGACATATCCCTGCTAACGACTGATTTGTCTATTTGTAGGTTTTTCGCTATTTCTATCTGGCTATAACCTTGACTAGATAACTCTAGCACTTTGACTCTACGCCAGTCTATTTGTTGTTGTTGCATCCTTGAGTTCAAAAGTTGCACCATTCCAAGTTTGATTTTTGATGTGATTGCAACATTACGCTTGACACGTCTAGCAACTTGCTATCTTTTAGGTAAGAAGTTTGTTTTATGTTTTCCCTAATGACATAATCCTCGTATACCCTGTACTATTCCCGATGCAACCACCAGTACATAGCTCCTCTGCTGAGAGATTGTTGTTATCCATTAGACATCTCTACTTGTTTTCCTTTGTTTCGATGACTTGCCTTTCACTTGCCGTTTTAGACTCTATGTACGGGTCACACAAATGACCGCATTTGAGATGGTGTCGACCAATTCTCCAAATGTTGCATCAGGATTTACTTGTGTTCGTATGAGCTTAGTCACACATGCCTCACTCTCTGTTGTAGCTGATTCACTTTGGGCTAAACATATGACCGCAGCTGAGAGTGAATCTAACGTTTCTGTTGCCGTTGCATTAGGATTTACCTGTACTGGTACCAGCCCATCTACACATGCCTCATTCTCTGTTGTAGCTGATTCACTTTGGGCTAAACATATCATCGCATTTGAGATGGCATTGAACCAATCTGTTCCTATTGCATCAGGATTTTCTTGCATTCAGTTTTTTTCAGATTGGATAAAGATGATGACTGGAGTAAAACTGCACTCCCGGAGGGCAGTCACATGTTCCTGCCAGCTGAGAACCACCCAAGTCTTGATTACTCTCCGAGCCCCAATATCACCGCGAAAAGGATAAGTATTTTGATCTTGTACTATTAGATAATCGCAGGTAAGGTGACACAAGTTCCCCCGAATTGTTGAGCCACCCCCTGCGAGTTTACTTGGCCTTGAATGTTTTCGTTTTATTCCGTCAATATTAAAAGTTACTATTTCAAAAAGCACACTTTGGGTCTATCTTTCTTCAGTTATAGTATAATTTGTGATTTCAGTCCATGTTTTTCAATTTCTTTGAAGTATTGGGCATAGAGTCTTTTGATTCAGGTATCGTCAACGTGATAGAAGAGCTTTCTTTTCACCTATGATATTCCCACGTGAGTCAGTTACGGACCCGGTCCTTGACTTTATGGATTACACAGTGAATGTGTCATCTGCATATTCACGCTGCTGTTGCTGTTGATATGGTGCTAATCTAGTATTTTCAAACTGCCTATCATTTTCAAACTTCTCCCCACCTAATAACAGACTCCATAAGGTTTGATGTGAGTCAATATAATGTTCCATTGCATCAATCTTATCATGGTCATCTTTCGCTTCCTGTGAAAGTTTCCAGTAAGTTTGAATAGCGTTTTGTAAAGCCTTTGTGACTATTCTGAACTGAAGCGGCAGCTCTTTGGTCGTATAATCTCCGATATTTTTCAAAGCTTCCTTACGCATAAACTTCATGTCAAAACTAATCAAGGTAGGTGATACTTGCAGTCTTTGAGCTATTTCTCTTTGGTCTAGGCCCTGTGACTTAAGCTCTAATATCTTGGCTCTGCGCCATTCTATCTCTTCTGCCTTGGATTTAAATCCTGAGTTCAAGATTTAGTTTTTTACCTTGTGATATATAGTTGGTTTAGTTTTTTAGACTTTTCCATAAATCCGTCTTAGGGAAGCGTTCTTGTTCCTAACCGATGGCAGCCTATGATATGCTTGAAGCAGCAATCTCCTTTTGTCTTGATATCTTCTTGTTTGTGTTGCTGCTGGTCCCATATCCAGAATGGTTTGTCTTTTAGTCTTTGTAATATTTCGTTTTGTACTGGTCCTGTTTGGGATTGAACCAGTCTTTGAAGATCTTTGAAAGTCACTTTATGTCAGTAATATGCTAAGATAGCTTTTAGTTTTTACTCGTGGACCTGATCGTTTTATTACAGTTAGGTTCCTTCGATTCTTTACCAAAATCTTCTTCCTCGGTAGACATAGCTAGTTTCTCCTTGTTTGTCTGAACAAACTTGATAGCATCTGTTATTACGACACCATCTCTCCATTACTAGGATAGTTTAGACTTTTTATAGTGCTGTATGTTTATTTTGTTTTCTATTCCTGGAGTACTTTATGAACAAATGAGATTGCAATTGATCCTTCTCCAACTGCAGATGCAACACGTTTGATACTACCACCTCGCACGTCACCTACTGCGAAAACACCGGGCAAACCGGTTTCAAGCAAATATGGTTGACGCATCAGTGGCCAATCCGCAGCTCTAAGATTCTCTGGTGATAGATCTGGGCCTGTCTTTAAAAAGCCCTTATCGTCAAGTGCCATACAGCCATCTAACCAACGGGTGTTCGGATCAGCACCTGTCATGACGAATACATGGCTTATTTCGTGCTTCTCAGTCTGCTCTGTTTTACCGTTACGCCAATAAACGCAATCAAGATGATTATCTCCTTCTACGGCCACAATCTCAGTTTGTGGTCGTAATGTGATTGTAGGAGTATTCTCTATCCTACGAATCAGGTATCGCGACATACTCGCGGCCAAGCCGGTAGATCTGACTAACATATGTACACGCTTTGCAGACTGCGCTAAAAATACGGCAGCCTGGCCAGCTGAATTTCCTCCACCAACTACAATTACTTCGTCGCCTCCACACGACTGCGCTTCTACAAAGGTTGCACCGTAATATACTCCTGCGCCTTCAAAGCGCGACAGGTTTTCCACTGGTAGCTTTCGATATTGAGCACCAGTGGCAATCACAATAGTGCGAGTAGAAATTCTAGATCCATTTTCAAGTTCGATTATGTACGGTTTGCGGTCGCAGAAAAGTCTTGTTGCCTTTGCAACGAGCATATGTGCACCGAACTTTTGAGCTTGAAGGTACGCTCTAGATGCTAACTCCTGTCCGGATACACCGGTGGGAAATCCCAAGTAATTTTCTATTTTCGAGCTGGAGCCAGCCTGGCCTCCAGGAGAACTTGTCTCCAACACCATAACGTCTAGTCCTTCTGAAGCACCATATACTGCGGCAGCTAGTCCTGAGGGACCAGCTCCGATGACTACTAGATCTCGCACCTGGGTTTGGTCGATAGACTCGTTGAAGCCAAGGCAGTCTGCGATTTCTTGATTACCGGGATTGCGTAGTACCAATTGGCCTCTGCAGATCAATACTGGTATTTCACTGGCTAAAACTTGGAAACTATCCAATAGATTCTGAACGTCAGGGTCATCTTCTAAGTTTATATTGGAGTATGGGTGTCCGTTGCGCATCAGGAACTCTTTGATCCGAAGAGTGTCGGCAGAATGGGTTGATCCGATGAGCACAACATCTCCCACACTAGCTGATATTAACTCTACTCTGCGTAGAATGAAGGCCCTCATTAGTATTTCGCCGAGCTCAGCATCAGTCTGTACCAAACCGAGCATTTGTTGGTGATTCAGTTCGATTACCTCACCCTCCTTTGTAACACGTGCCCTAACTAAAGACCGGCGGCCAGAGAGCATGTTGACCTCTCCCGTGAATTCACCATGACCATGGACAGTCACAAGGGTCTCATAGGAACCAAACGGGCGTACAATCTCGACTTCGCCTGTGATTACAACAAAGAATGGTACTGATATATCTCCTTGCTCTATTAGCACTTCGCCAGGCTTTACTGAACGTGTACGTCCATGCGCTGTAATACGACCGATCTGAGTCGATGTTAATTTCGGAAATATTTTCTCAACATGAGATTTGGTTAGGGGGAGTCCTCTGCGTGCATCACTCATACTTACCACCTCTAGTATAGTTGCTACTCATAAACATCGCTCAGATCCTTCAGTGCCGATTTTGACATTTGTATAGAAAACGTATCTCAATTTTACTATATATACATCGTAGTTATCTCAATCTAACTAGATTTTGGTTTGTATAGTTGGTCCGTTTGTGGTTAGCCAATTCATTTTTCAACTTGCATTATGTCCCCTGCATCGATTACTTTGTTAACATATTTACCACCTTTTGAATCCTCAACAATTACATACCTTCCCCGACTCTTATGCACTATTTTTGCTCTTGTAATAGCACCATCAATAGAGATAATAGCCCAGTCGCCGTCTAGAAAATCCATACTTGTTGTTCTTTCTGACACCGATATTATTACATATATGTTATCCACATGTTATTAGTAATAATGCCAGAAACTGCTGCTTCATCTTCAACCAGAGATAAACCAAGCAAACGGTATCGGTGCAATGAATGCGGCAAACCATTTGATAGTGCTGAAACATTAGATTCTCATCAGAGATTTGAACACAGTGAGCCGGGACATTCTAAACCAGTTGCAGGAGTAGGTTAATCCTCAGACATCAATGTTAACGTAGATTGAATTCCTTGTATTCTTGTCATATGTTTCCCTATAGATATTGCCAATGAGGAAAAAGTGAACCTCTTTTATAGTAAGACGCATTGGACTTATCATCTACATATGCTGATTGAAAGCAGTAACGGTAATGTTGACGACGACTTGACTGATTATAATCCGCTACTGCTAAAGATTATTGAAAACGATGTAGATGCAGCAAAAACCCATCTGAACAATCATGTTACTACAGAAGAAGAAATTCTGACTCTAGACAAAGACTGCGAATACTGTCAGATTTATTTCAAAGAGTAACGGATTTTCACTGATCGATTGTATTTCTTATTTCTTAATACCAAAGCTACGGGATTTGTTTTCTGCCATATCTCTTCCCATAGATCAAGTTGATTTAATCCACACTGGTGAGAGAACGGAGAGTTATCGAATTTACATGTCAGAAGAAGAATAGCAGATCATAGACCCTAACTAATGAGACAAAGGGCCCAAGAAGTTTGAAGCTGCAAAGCTGACGTCGAAGAAGATTGACTCGCTATTGGAGAATTCGTGTTCTCTTCTAATGGAAATTCAAAGTTATTTACTTATTCGATCCAGCAGCTCCTTGTTCGTATTCACTTCCAGTTTTTGCTGCGCCAGCAGTTCCTTTAGCCATACCCTTTTTCCTTGCTGTTTCTGCTGCTTCTTCTGAATTGGATCCTGTTTGTCCTGGTTCTGTAATCTTTTCTGTCATTTCTCTTTTTACTGCTGTAGGTTCGTGCTCCTTTATTTTCGCTGGAGTCATCGGTTCTTTATCTCTGTATGAAGTTAAAGGGTCATCTTTTATGCCAGTTTCGGATCCAGCAGCTCCTTGTTCATAGGCTGCACTACCTCTAGAACTGGAAGAAGTACCTTTTGAACTGGTACTGCTCGTCACTTTGTCTTTAGTTGTTTCTTTAGCATCTTTTACTTTATCTTTAGCATCTTTTACTTTATCTTTAGCACCAGTTACTGTCTCCTTGACTTTCTCCATAATTTTTCCCATAATCACACTCTACACATCAAGATATTAATATGATATACCGCCACATGGATATATTTCACGTTCTCATAAAATATAATAGTGCTGAGCACAGACATTGTTGCTCCATCATTAGTATAAAGACAGAAAGAATGCTTTTCCAAATAACCTTAAAAGTTTAGATTCCCTTTGAGAATCATGATCTATCATATGCTGGCGCCGATGGTATATCGGGGTGGTTATATTTTAAACGAAGCTGCAAATCCTCTTTATTATAACAAATCTGTCCGCAGATAGTACATCTGCTTTTTTGATAGGTCTTCTTGAGATTATATGAGGAACTCTTTTTCCTTCCTAGCTCCCTTAAATAATCTCTTATCCCCATCAAATATACCTCCACCTCTTTTATGCTGGTATTCATTACTTATATCGCTGGCAGCATTTCAGCTAGCTCAGTTCCCATGGTTTGACGTCTTCCTTCCATTGCAACTACAAATGGACGTAAAGAAAATACTGCAGAAGATGTCTTTCCTTTATCACGTCTCTTCATTTTAGTTTATTGTATTATTCACCTGGTCACTTAGAAACTCTCAAGAATATGTTTCTGAATTTTCTTCTGGGTTTACTTATGCGCCATTTGCTTGTCTGGACGACCTTACAAAAACAGAAGAATTGCAAAGGAAACCCATATAGTTATTATAATCTCTAAACTAAGAAGGACAAGATGTTTAGAAGGTCATTTGTTATCTTGATTTTGTTAACAATGTTTATTATTCTCTTGTTAGACGTTAGGACTGTAAACCTGCAGGATAAGTTTTTTGAACCTGCTAATGCTCAGGGCTTTAATAATACAAGTGGAATCCAGAATGAAACAGCAGAATCTACAACGCCATTAATAGTAAAAGTTTTAGCAGATAATTTAGAAAATAGGCTCAATAAATCAGCCGTAATTCTTGAGATAACAGGTGAATTACCACAAGTAAAAAATGTATCTTATGCTAATTCAATTAGTTCTGAACTACATGGAATACCAAAAGACATTGATATTGCGAAAAGAAAAGTAGCACAAGACATTTTAACCGCTGATAGAGACCTTCAGCTAATATTTTTCCTCATGCCAAATGGTGATATGTATATGGAAGAACCATATTCCCGTCAACAGAACTTGACTGGAAACAATTTTGCTTTTAGAGATTACTATAAAGGAGCTGTTAGTACAGCTGATACCTATCTTGGCAACGTAGTTATATCTGCCTCTTCAGGTCTTCCTCAATCTAATATTGCAGTCCCATTATATTCCTCTGCCAGCAATAATAACGGTAATAGAAATAGTAGTAATATGACTTTGTTAGGTATATGGTCAGGTGGATTGAATCTGACAACCTTCAGTGAGACATTACAATCATTAAATCTAACAAATGGAGAACGAATTGTATATATAGATCAAAATGGCCAAAAAGTCGCCGATTCAAATAAACAATCATTTAGAACAGATCAAAATGAGTCATTTTCAAATCTACAGGCCTTCAGCAAGGTACTGCAGGAACAAAAACCAGGTTCGACTATAGAGACGATAAATGGTACTAGAATGCTAGTCTTTTATGAACCTGTACAATTTCATTCTACTACTTGGGCTGTTCTGTTAATGAAGCCATTATAATCTTGTAATGACAATAATGTATTTCGGCAGAGATCTAGGTAAATTGGTCGACTGACCAGTCATCTGGAGAAAACCACAGAAACCTTCATTCATCCACAATTCTGTCGTCCGGGTTTCCCCTTCCGGCAATATCACTAAATACTATATTTTGCATTGTGTATTGGGGTCTTAGATGGATTGAAACATGCCGCAGGTAGGCCCTAGACTCAACTATGGTTTGTAGGCACGACGAGCCTGCCAGAAATGTCTTCTTAAAATGATCCCTTGCTTTGATAAAATATCCATGTCTACAAGTGTATTTCTTGTTGGTCGGTATAGAGACTCTTTTTCCAATTCCAGTGCTTTGAATTCAATTCCTGCTAGGAGCCGCTCATATCTTTCTATTATACTAGACAATATACTATAGTATAGTGCATCTGCCGGTGACCCTACTATTCGCTTATTTTTTTCTACAAGCATCTTTCGTCCCGTTGTCACGAGATCTAATTTAGAAGAATGGATCGAAATTAACCATCCTTTACCAAGGAAAAAGTATATGGCTTCAACATCCAGATTCTTTATGCCTTTATATTTAAGATCAAGAAAAACAGTAAAAGTATGATCTCCTAATACTCTGATTTGAAATTTCTTTGATTTATTTACAGTGTCTCAACTGTTTTGTTATCGAGATCAAAAGATTGTTGGATATTAGAGAGGTCCGACGTAGATGGATCAACCATATCAATCCATAAGTTGAAGCCTTTTTTTGATGTCTTCTTTTGAGCCTTGGCCTTCTTTAACTTCCCGCTCATTATAACAAATATTATTTTGCATTATTTGGGTGAGATCGAAGGAACAATATGGACTATAAATATTACAAATTCCTACTTGTAACGGCTACTTGACTACTATAACTGTACAATGAGCATAGGTCACAACTCCCAAAGCAGTACTACCAAGGAGCTGCTTTGCAAATCCGCTCATGCCTCTAGTTCCAACGACAATTACATCGACATTATGGTTCTTCAGCATATTTTACTATAGTTCCTTGTGCAGACATAGTGCCTTCCACTATTTCAGTTTGTATCTTTACATTGTTCCTCTTTGCGAGTTTTTCAATCTCATCAAACCATTTTTTTCTTTCCTTTGCATATTTTTTCTGCCATGTATATGGAGACTCTGCTGGAGACCAACCATATAAAGAGGGAAGCCTCATAGCCGTTATGACTACGAGCTGCGCTCCATCCTTTCTGGCTAGTCCTATCGCATGTCTTGCGGCGTTCATCGATTCATTGGAACCATCAACTGCTACAAGAATCTTCGAATATTTTGCTTCAATCAATTAGTAAACACAACACCCTTATAGTGTAGTGTATAAGCATAAATTGTTTTTTCTGACGTTTTAATTTGAGTCTCGGTAAAATTATTTCTTCGGTAGGATAAAGCGAGATTTAGAGTATCAGAGTCTAAAATAGTGTAATATTTGAGTTCGATCTGCTATAATAGGAGGATGCTATTACTACTACTGTGGTAACAGGAGTTCAAACAAAGGAATACGAAATGGTTAAGATACTAGAAGTATGCAAACATGGGGCAACAAAGACTCAGTTAACACATATCGTATCAATATCATATCGACGACTTAGAAGAATTATGGCAGAACTAGTAGACAGAAGGTTCTTACGGTTTTTAGCTTCTCGAGAGGTTTATATTACAACTCATAGAGGATATCTTTTTCTTGACAAATTAAAAGAGGAAAATTTTGTATTCGCAAGATAACTACAAGGCTGCAGCTATCACAAGAGCTAGAAAATAACGGGTACCACATCAAACCAATCGTGTCTGCCGTTTTACGATGCAAAATCCTTTCTGCTTCATTCTCTAAGTTTGATTGTATTATCAACATGTCCGTGTCTTGAGGTTTAATAGAGGATTGGAATCATTTCTGTATTTTGATACAACTAGGCCCCTCCCCTTCACAAATCTTACGGAACTATGCAGTACCAATACCTGATCAGAATCTATCAAGACTTCCTTCAACTGTTCTTTCATCCTTCGTTGCTATTTGTGTATTTGGTAGAAGACATTCTAAGCAAAGGAATCTTCTATTCTTCAGATATTGATTTGTAATTATCAGAATTGATGACCAGTTCTCATCATGATAGAACGGATGGCAGAGGGAGATTGACCATTGTGATGCTAATATAAATCGATGAATGAAAGTTCCTCATCAAAATACATTATATTTATTACAATTCGGACACTGGAACACAGCATCTACAGATATTTCCTTTCGAGAAACATTATACGCAAGGAGGTAAGTGCAACTGCCACAAACGTACTTAAGCCTTCCGCCAGCTTTTCCTCGTATAAGAGGTCTAGGTACGCTGCTCTTTTTATCATTTCTTTTTCTGTGGATGGGTCTTGTTCCTTCTTGAGGTTTGGCATTTTTGATTCTGCCTTTAATTACAACCATATGTTATTATCACTTTTATTCTATGTATACTCTTGCACATGTAAAATTGCCGGATTTGAATTATTATAGTTATTAGAAGAAAACACTATCTGAATTAATTTCAATACATTTCCGGTCTATATACGCTACATACAATCGCTAATCCATGATAAACTATAAACTATACTATTTCATATCAATACCTGTTAATTCTTTCCGAATTTTCGTGTCGATATTGAATACATATATTCATATAACTAAAACCAAATGCTTTATTTTCAATTGGTGGATTTGGTTCGGAGCCTATATGAGCACTGGTCTTATTCTTGTCTTTCTTCTGCGCCTGGTTTCTGTGTTTTAGTTAACTTTCCTAGAGGTTAGAGCATCATTAAGAGGCATAAAGGCGTTGGTAGAGTAAAAAATATGTTAGATTATTTGTCTTCTTCAATCTCTACCGAGAATCAAACACTGCTGAGATGCCTCTGCATGAACCATGGAAAAGAACATGTCCTAATTGTGGCTCCAAATTGAAAAGGGTAGGATAAGAGCCTAAAACTATCATCAATAAGATAGCTAGAGTCATAAATGAAATCAGTAAATAACACAAACAAGAAAAGATTATTATTCATAATAAGGTGGGCTCTCTATTTCTCTCTTAATCTTCTTGTCCAGTTTGAAAGATTCTGGAGCAACTGTGTCAAAAACTTTTTTGTATTATCATCAAGCAAATTTCCCTCTGAGTCAAACTTTTTACTTGCAAACGTTAAAGGGACAAGAAGGAAGTCAAAAAACCTCTGGACAATACTGACCCTCAAGAACATGTATGAATTCCTATATAGGAACATTTGAATATTTTTCGATAGCAATATTCTTCACTTGTTTACCTCTTTACATACATTTGCAAGATCTGGTCTCTCTTTTGTTTAAGAAGTATCAAAGCTTCTTGTTGTTGTTTTTTCTAGTTTATGTCTATCAGGTTCAAACCTATCATATATTTGATTTATTGAGTTCATTTGTATAGCAGCATTATTTTTCGTACTATAAGCTGGCTTTCTTTGCAGCTAGGACACCAAGCTGTATTTGGAAGGGAAGAAGAAGAGGATGGATCGATTATCTTAAAACGGTCTGACCTGCGAGTTATCTTTCTGGACACCAGGTAAATGAAAGATGTTTTTGATATTAAAGAATATGGTTTACCTTAACCATTCATTGTAGGTCGGTTTGCTGACATCATATTCTAAAAAATGATACTGCATAGTCAGTTCTTTCAGGTTTGCTTTCAAATAATGACGATGCTCTATCGACAAACTCACTAAATGCTCTATTGGATGGATGATAAAACACTTCCATGTCGTATTCTGACTTCCATAAAGTTAGTACCATCATTTCATTTTCATTATTTGTGCTATTCGTTACGATAAATCCCTTTAGACCCTTCACTTTTCCTTGGAGGCCTTCAAGGAATTGCAAAAGAGTTTTGTTAAATTCCTCGCTCTTACCAGCCTTAAGTCTAATCTCGTTTAGCTTGATATATTTTATATCCTGTATGTTATTCTTCACCTAAGATCTTTGCCGCTTGAGACGTTGTTGGTTTTCCCTCTTGTATATACAGGTCTTTAAATTCCGGCCTTAAAGCAGGAGAGTTAGTTCCTGTTTCACAGATCAAGTTTGAATCCTTGATAGTCAAAGCACACACCTTGTATTCATCGCCGCTATTGACAGTCATATTAGGAAATGTTGCAACATATTCTATAAGACCACCAGTGCCGTCAGCCTTTACAGAATTAATGTATGTCTCGGAATCATCAAATAGCTTGACTCTTGATTCACCGTTTACACTTACTATTGTGACAATGTCGCCAGTATTATGGTCTAGTCCTTGTACTGTCATGATCACTTTGAATATGTCGTTCTTCTTGTCTGGTTTTGTGGAAGTAGTATCTTGTGCAAGAGCATCTGGGATGGAGTTGAGTGCCGTTGTAGCAGTAAATCCAAGCAGCAGTACTGACAGAAATGCTAAGGTAAGCTGTTGTTTTCTTTTTGTTTCTAGTGACAAACGTTTATCGATATGGATATGAAGTTTAAGTATATGTCAGGTAAGAAAGCCTCATTCATAAGAAAATAAGATTGCATATTTAAGAAATAGGATTAAGTTTGGTTGTAATGTAGACTTTTCTAGTGGATTTATTCACGTTAGTTAGTTAAAACATGTTCCGGTGAAATGTAACACCAATCTACGGGTTTGTTGTGGGAACATGTATCTCCAACCTCTCCGTAGATGGTATGCAAAGATCTTCTTCACAATAGAAGCTTAGCAGAACTATTAACCATTTTGGTTTCTATTTAACAGAAAAGTCTTAGTTTGGTTAGCAGGTTTTAGTTTTTTTAAGCCTTTGGTGCTACTTATGTTGTTAAGTAACCCATGTGTTAGGTACTATACGGTAACACTAATAGTTCACTATTTTTAATAATATCTGTGTAACTCATTATTCACTATGAAGATATTGGCTACGATGACTCATAGCTTAAAACAGTTAGATAATTGTAATAAGTGAGCAAATGGTGATTCATACAGAGTAGTTGGCATGAGTATGGCTAGGTAACCAACGAAGAAATAATAACGGTCGGTTCCAATATACCACATTCTTTTTGACCTTACTTCATTAATATTAATACAGCTTGAAAAAAATAGAGTTGATCTTCTTAGCTGTTTGTTTTCTTCTTTTCTCTCTTTATATTGATGATATCATTACAGACTATCTTGAGCAAGCTGTGCATGTGTCTGTGCGCCTGCAGTATCGCCAGCTTGCAAAGCCTTAATTG
>Ga0126307_10001561_pt1 | contig 15121 bp, 13 predicted proteins | sample Plot28_FD_89955 | JGI IMG/M metagenome (GOLD analysis project Ga0126307, IMG submission 89955) | Serpentine soil microbial communities from UC McLaughlin Reserve, CA, USA - Plot28 | ecosystem: Environmental > Terrestrial > Soil > Grasslands | place: USA: UC McLaughlin Reserve, Lake County... | reverse complement strand
AGGAGCACGCGACGAGAGATGTGGATCGGCCGGCCTCGCTGCATGACGCGAGTTGCCTCCGTCGGCGCGTCCACGGGCGCCAGCTCGCGAGCGAGCTCCGACGGGGAACGCTGGCGCTCCGCGGGCCGAAAGGAGAGCGCGCGCAGAACCGCCCGCTCGACGTGGGGTTCGACGTCTCGCATCGGCGGGGGCGGCTGCCGCTGCTTCTGGGTGAGGTCGGCCAGCGACTCGAACGTGTACGCCGTCCGTCCCGTCAGCAGCTCGTAGGCGACGGCTCCGAGGGAGTAGATGTCCGCCGCCGAGGTGACGCGCTCGCCCGCCGCCTGCTCGGGCGCGAGATACGCCGCGGTCCCGAGGACCGTTCCGGCCTGCGTGAGCTGCGTCGACTCTAGCGTCCGCGCGATCCCGAAGTCGGCGATCTTGACGACCCCGTCGCGCCGCACGAGCAGGTTCTGCGGCTTGATGTCGCGGTGCACGAGGCCTGCGGCGTGGGCTTGCTCGAGCCCGGCGCACGCCTGGACGAGGAGCTCGACCGCACGCCGTTCGGGTAGCGCGCCCTCGCGAGCTACCAGCTCCGCGAGCGTCTCGCCCTCGACGTACTCCATCACGATGTACGGCAGCCCGCCTTCCTCGCCGACGTCGAAGACAGAGACGAGGTTCGGATGCGAAAGCGCCGCCGCCATCCGCGCCTCGCGGAGGAAACGCTGCTGGAAGACGTCGTCGTCGGCGAGCGACGCGAACAGGCGCTTGACGGCCACGCGGCGCCCGAGCTCCGTGTCCCGCGCGAGCTCGACCGTGGCCATGCCGCCCTTTCCGAGCGTCTTCTCGACGGCGTAGCGGCTCAGTCCTCTCCCTCGTCCTCGTCGCCGTGCTTGTGTTTCTTCTTCTGCTTCTTGTCCTTCTTCTTTTTCTTCGCGTCGTCCGACGGCTGTGCGGGGCACGGCGGAATCTGAGCCTTGATCTCGTTCACGAGGCCCGAAAGGTCTTCGAGGTACAGGGCGGGGATTGCGGCGATCGACGCGTTCACGTCCGCGCGAAGGCGCGCCGCCTCCTCCGCCGCTCCACAGGAATCGCCCCTTTCCAGCAGGGTCGCGACCTTGTCGCTGGTCGTCGCGAGGCGATCCGCCACCGCACGTTGGATCCGCGGCGTCGTGTCGGTGCGGCGCTCGACCTTCTGCTCCTCGCCGCCGCAGCCGACGAGCGCGAGCGCGCTACACGCCGTGAGCAAGACGCTCCGCCAGCGCATCGGGCAACCCCCTTTCGCGGATCTCCTCCTGCGTTCGCGCGACAGGGTAGGGGACACGGTGAAAGCGGGCGCGCTTCGTCTCGAGGTCGAGCTCGAGGTACGCGGCATCCGGGTTGGAATCGCGCGGCTGGCCGACCGAACCGGGGTTGAGCAGCCAGCGGCCCAGCTCCAGGTGCGCCTCGAACCCGTCGGTCGCGACGCCGCCGGCGAGCCGCTCCTCGGCGAGGACGAGGGCCGTCGCGACGTGCGTGTGCCCGACGAGGACGATCGGCGCGTCGGTCATCGCGAGCGACTCGAAGGCGACGATCTCGGTGAGGACGTACTCCCAGACGGGATCTCGAGGGCTGCCGTGGAAGAGCTGCACGCCCTCGGCCTCCGCCGTCGGTTCGAGGCCTGCGAGGAAGCGGCGCGAATCGTCGGTCAGCTGCTCGGCCGTCCAGCGAGACGCGGCCGCAGCTTCGGGATTGAACTCCGCCAGCGCGACCTCGGCGGAGCCGAGGGCGACGAGGTCGTGGTTTCCGATCAAGACGAGGTCCGCACGCTCGCGGACGAGCGCGCAGCACTCGTTTGGACGCGGCCCATAGCCGACGGTGTCACCGAGGCACCAGATCTGGGCCGGCGAGTTGCGGTCGATCGCGCCCAGCACAGCCTCGAGCGCGTAAAGGTTGGCGTGGACATCCGAGATGACAGCGACGCGCACGCCGAGATTCTGGGCCATCGTCGCCGGTGTCGGCCTGTGGCTGACGGCTGCGGTGCTCCTCTGGCGGACGTCGGTTCCGGAGCTCCGGCTGCCAGACGTGGACGCCCCCGCCGTGCTGGCCGGCCCGGAGCTCGAGCGCAGCGAGCGCTACGGCCGCGGGCTCCGGCTCTTGTGGCTGGGCGCGACGCTGGCCCAACTCGTCGTGCTCGGCGTCGCGACCTGGCTTGCCCCGCGGACACGGGTGCGCGGAATCCTCGGCGGCATGGCTCTCGGCGCGGCCACGCTCGTCGCTGTCTGGCTCGTGCGGCTGCCCTTCGTGCTCGGCGCGCAGTGGTGGCGGCGGCGCTACGGCGTCTCGCGCGCCGACTACGCCACGATCCTCAGCGACCCATGGCTCGAGCGCCTCGGCTCGCTCGCCGTCGCGTGTGCCGCGATCGCGCTCGTGATGGTGCTCGCCCGCAGGCTCGGTGACCGCTGGTGGCTCGCGGGCGGTCCCGCCTTCGCCGTCGTCGGCGCCGCCTTCCTGCTCGCGCAGCCCTTTCTGCTCGTCCCTCGGCTCGATCCGTTGCGAGACCGCGCGCTGACGGCGGAGATCCGGCGCCTGGCGCGGGAGCAGGGCGTCGGCGACGTGGACGTCGAGGTGCGCGACGCGAGCCGCCGCACCCGCGCCATCAACGCCGAGCTCTACGGCGTCGGGCCGACGAAGCGAGTGATCCTCTGGGACACTGCGCTTGACGGCCGGCTCAGTCGGCCCGAGATCCTGTCGCTCGCAGCACACGAGTTCGGCCACGTCGAGGCGCGCCACGTCTGGAAATCGATCGGATGGATCGCGCTCTTCGCGGTGCCGGGCGCATACGTCGTCGCGCGGATCACGCGCCGGCGCGGCGGGCTCGGGCAGCCCGCCGCGGTACCGCTGGCGCTCCTGGTCGTCAGCGTGCTCGAGCTCGCAACGCTGCCCATCACGAACGCGATCTCTCGGCGCTACGAGGCGGAGGCCGACTGGCTCTCGATGCGCGCGACCCGCGATCCGGCGGCGTTCCAGGGTCTGGTCCGCGAGCTCTCCGCCGCGGCGCTGGCGGAGCCCGACCCTCCGCGCTGGGCGCAGGTGGTGCTCGGCACGCACCCGACGCCGGTGAAACGCATCGCTATGAGTCGGACCGTGGAGGAGCTTCGGGGAGGTTCTTGATCCCCTCGCGCGTCGCCCATTTCGACCAGGAGTCGTTCATCGCGTCGAGCAGCTCCTTCATGAAGCGCGAGGAGACGTTCACGCGGCTGACGACGACGCCGGGGATGTCTCCCTCCTCGACCTCATGGTCGATCCGCGCGAACGTCAGCGTGAACTCGTAGTCCGAGAAGCTGATGTTCGCGAAGTTCGCGTAGACGCCCGCGAGGTTGTCGGGGTCGAGATGGATGTTGAGCTGGCGCTCGGGGCCGTCGCCGTTCACGTGGCGATACTACCCCCGTGGAAGACACCTTCAGCGTGCGCCGCTTTCTCATGGCCTTGGCGGCGTTCGCGGTCGTGCTCAGCGTCGGCACCGTCGTCTTCCACGACGCGCTCGATGAAGGGTGGATCGACGCGCTGTACCGCTCTGTCGTCACGGTGACGCTCACCGGCCTCGCGTCGCCGCCGGGCGGGCGCTGGGCGGAGGTCTTCACGATGCTGCTGCTCTTCTCCGGCGTGGCAATCTTCCTCTACGTCGCCGGCACGATCGTCGAGGTGATCTCGCGCGGCGTCGCCACGGGGGCCCTAGCGGAGCGGAGGAGGAGTCGCGCGATCGAGAAGCTCCAGGATCACTACATCATCTGCGGCTACGGGCGGGTCGGCCGCCAGGTCGGGCGCGAGTTTCGCGAGGCGGGCGTGGCGTTCGTCGTGGTCGACTTCAACCTCGACGTCCTCGAGGCGGCGCGCGAGGCGAAGGTGCTCTACGTGGAGGGCAACGGGACCAACGACGAGGACCTCGCCGCTGCGGGCCTCGCTCGGGCGAAGGGGCTCGTCGCCTCTTCCGACTCCGACGCTGACAACCTCTACATCACGCTGTCGGCGCGCTCGGCTCGTCCTGACCTGCTGATCGTCGCGCGGGCATCGGACGCGGACGCCGCGAAGAAGCTCCGGCTTGCGGGCGCGAACCGCGTCGTCCAGCCGTACTCGACGGCCGGGGCCGAGATGGCGAAGCTCGTGCTCAAGCCCCAGGTGGCCGCGTTCCTCGACGCCGTCTCGGCGACAGGCGGGCCGGATCTCCGCTTCGAGGAGATCGTCGTCGACGACACCTCCAGGCAGACGGGCCGTACGATCAAGGACCTCGACGTGCGCGGCCGGACCGGCGCGCTGATCATCGCGCTTCGGAAGCGCGACGGAACGTTCGACACGACGCCGAATCCCGACGCCGTGATCGACGACGGCGATGTGATGATCTGCGTCGGGACAGCCGCGGAGCTCCTGCTCCTCGAGGAGATGTTCGCCCCGAATCAGGCCCTTGCCCGCTAGGGCGCTCGAGCACCTCGCTGACGGAGTCGTCCGCATCGCCGGCGGGCCCGCCGAGCTCGCCCGACCAAGCAAGCCGGAGCATGGCGACTACGCGACGAACGTCGCGCTCCGTCTGAGCGCCGTGAAGGGGGTCTCGCCACGGGAGTTCGCGGGAGAGATTGCGGACCGCGCAACGGAGATCCGTCATGTCGAGCGCGCCGAGGTGGCCGGGCCCGGGTTCGTGAACCTCTTCCTCGCACCGTCCTGGTACGGCGAAGCCCTCCGCGAGATGCTCGACGCCGGGGCTTCGTACGGCGGCGGCTCCGCCAAAGCGAAGGAGCGGGTGCAGGTCGAGCTCGTCTCGGCGAACCCGACCGGGCCGCTGACGGTTGGCTCCGCGCGGAATGCAGCCTACGGCGACGCCGTTGCGCGGCTGCTGGCGTTCGCCGGCGACGAGGTCGAGCGGGAGTACTACTTCAACGACGTCGGCCGGCAGATCGACCTCTTCCGGGAGTCCGTCGAGGCGCGGCGGCGAGGAGACGAGCCGCCGCCGGAGGGCTACACCGGCGCCTACATCACTCAGATTGCGGCCGAGCCCGGTGACCCGGTCGAGCGGATGCTGAAGGTGATCGGTGAGGAGCTCCAGGAGTTCCGCGTGCCGGTCGAGACGTGGGTGCTCCAGCGCGAGGTCGAGCTCGAGATCCCGAATGTGCTCCCGAAGCTCGACACGTACGAGGCCGAAGGGACGACGTGGGCCCGCACAACCGCCCACGGGGACGACAAGGACCGGCCGCTCCGGCGCTCCTCGGACGGGAGCTATCTCTACTACGCGGTCGACGCCGCGTACGTGCGGAACAAGTTCGAGCGCGGCTTCGACCGCCTGATCTACGTTCTCGGCGCCGACCACCACGGCTATGTCGCGCGGCTGAAGGCGGCCGCGGCGATGCTCGGCTACGACCCCGAGCACCTGGAGGTGCTCATCTACCAGCTCGTCCACATCGTCGAGGGCGGCGAGGCGCGGCAGTCGTCGAAGCGGCGCGGAGACGTCGTCTTTCTGCGCGAGCTCGTCGAGAAGATCGGGATCGACGCCGCGCGCTGGTACCTCGTCTCGCGCGGTCATGATCAGCCGATCGACATCGACGTCGACCTCGCCAAGGAGCGAAGCGAGAAGAACCCCGTCTACTACGTCCAGTACGCGCACGCGCGGATCGCCGGGATCCTGCGGAACGCCGGCGGCGCCGAGGCCGTTGCGGAGGCGCCTACCGAGCTCGCGGCGGAGGAGCGCGAGCTCGTGAAGCGCCTGGCGGAGTTCCCCGAGGTCGTGCGGGAGGCGACGGAGCGGCGAGCGCCGCATGCGATCCCCACGTACTCGATCCGCGTCGCCGACGACTTCCACCGCTTCTACCACCACCACCGGGTGCTCGAGAGCGAGCAGCAGGCGTTCCGCCTGGCGCTCGTGCTGGCGGCGAAGAACGTGCTCGCCCGGAGCCTCGACCTGATCGGAGTCGCGGCGCCGGAGCGGATGTAGGACAATCCGAGCCGTGGGGGAGACGGTCGAGCGTGCGGCGCTGCCGGTTCAGAGCCCGCCTGACAAGGCGCCCGACCGCAACCTCGCGCTCGAGCTCGTCCGCGTGACCGAAGCCGCGGCGATGGCGGCCGGGCGCTGGATCGGGCGGGGCGACAAGAACGCCGCCGACCAGGCGGCGGTTGACGCCATGCGCATCATGCTCGACACCGCGGCGATGGCCGGAGCCGTCGTCATCGGCGAGGGCGAGAAGGACGAGGCGCCGATGCTCTTCAACGGTGAAGAGGTCGGCAGCGGCCAGGGGCCCGAGGTCGACGTCGCCGTCGACCCGCTCGAGGGCACGCGTCTGACGGCCCTCGGGCAACCGAACGCCATCGCGACGATTGCCCTCGCCGAGCGCGGGACGATGTTCTTCCCCGGCGCAGCCGTTTACATGGACAAGATCGCTTGCGGTCCCGAGGCCGCGGGTGCGATCGACATCGAGGCGCCGGCGGCGGACAACGTCGCGGCCGTGGCCAAGGCCCGCGGCGTTTCGGCGAGCGAGATCTCCGTCGTCGTGCTCGATCGTCCGCGGCACGAGGACCTGCTCCGACAGCTGCGCGAGGTGGGCGCGAAGGTGCTGCTGATCCCGGACGGCGATGTTGCGCCGGCGATCGCCGCCGCGCAGCCCGGCACCGGCGTCGACCTGCTGATGGGCATCGGCGGAACGCCCGAGGGCGTCCTCTCCGCCGCCGCGCTCAAATGCGTGGGCGGCGCGATCTACGGGAGGCTGTGGCCGCGGGACGACGACGAGCGGCAGAGTCTGATCGACGACGGCTATGACCTCGACCGCGTCCTGACGACGGACGATCTCGTCGGCGGCCGCGACGTGTTCTTCGCGGCGACCGGCGTTACCACTGGCGCCCTCCTGCGCGGCGTGCGTTACACGCGGGAAGGCGCGATCACAGACTCGATCGTCATGCGATCGCGGTCGGGCACGGTGCGCCGGATCGAAGCGCACCACTCGTTCGAGAAGCTCGAGCAGATCTCGAACCTCGCGCTGCGCTAGGCCGGGACCTCCTCCTTCTCCCACTCCGGCGCGTACGAACCCGTGCGCGCCGCGCTGTTGAACTTCGCCCGGCGGTAGAAGGCCTGCTGCGCTGCCTCGACGTTCGCGGGGTCGCCGCACCAGGCCTTCAGAGCCGGCGCCTGGAGGGCGCGCCCGTACGAGAACGACAGCTCCCACGGGTGCGGCCCGAGGGCGTTCATCGCGTTCAGGTGAGCTGTTGCGTCCTCGTCGGTCTGGCCGCCGGAGAGGAAGACGATCCCCGGCACCGCCGAGGGCACCGTGTTCTTCAGGCACTTGATCGTCTGCTCCGCGACGGTCTGGACGTCGGCGCGCTCAGCTGCTTCGTAGCCGGACAACACCATGTTCGGCTTCAGCAGCATCCCCTCGCGCTCGACCCGCTGGTCGAAGAGCTCGGTGAAGACGGCGCGCTGCGTGCGCTCGGTCGCGACGTAGGAGGTGTGGATGTCGTGGTCGCCGTCCTGCAGCACCTCGGGCTCTACGATCGGAACGAGCCCGGCCTCCTGACTCAGCGCCGCGAAGCGCGCGAGGGCGTGCGCGTTCGTCCAGATCGCGTACTCGCTCGGATGACCGTTGCCGATCGAGAGCACCGCCCGCCACTTCGTGAAGCGCGCGCCCAGCTCCCGGTACTCCTCGAGCCGCTCGCGGAGGCCGTCGAGGCCCTCCGTGACCGTTTCGTCCGGCGAGCCCGCCAGCGGCTTCGCGCCGGCGTCGACCTTGATGCCGGGGATGATCCCCTTCTCCTCGAGCAGCTTCGGAAACGGCGCGCCGTCCACGGAGGTCTGCCTGATGGTCTCGTCGTAAAGGATCACGCCACTGATGAACTCCTCCGCGCCGTCGGTGAGGAAGAGGAGGTCGCGGTAAGCGCGTCGGTTCTCCTCCTTCGACTCGACGCCGATCGAGTCGAAACGCTTCTTGATCGTCCCGGAGCTCTCGTCGGCCGCGAGGATCCCCTTGCCCTCGGCGACGAGCGCTCTTGCCGTCTCGTGCAGCTCAGCCATCTTCACCCTCCCTTGACGTCTGGGCGGGATTCTAGGAAGGGCAGTCCGTCCGTGCGAAGCCGCGCGCGGCGCTGTCGGAGAGCACCCAGCGCCAGCTGCCGTCGACGAGCACGACGTGGTACGTCGCGGTGAACTCGCTCTCGTCGGTCGTGACGCGCACCTTCACGGCCTTCGACGGCGTGCGCGGGCGGAGGCCGTAGACCGTGAGGGGCACGTCACTCACGTCGAGGATCAGCACCGACTCGAGCGTGCCGGCCACGTCGATCCCGCGACGGCACTCTTCGTACTCCTCGCGCGTGACGAAACGCTGGTGGCGCGGGTGGAGCTCGTCCCAGACGGACTTGTAGTCGCCGACGTACTCCCGCTCGATCACCCGTTTGACGGCGGTGCCGACCTCTCGGTCGGCTTCGTTCTCGTTCAGCGCGCAGCCGCAGACAAGGGCGGCGAGAGCGACGAAAAGGAGGATCCGGGCGGCGGCCATTTGGGCGTCGGACGCTATCGTTACGGCTGACGCGGACGTAGCTCAGTTGGTAGAGCGTCGGCTTCCCAAGCCGAAGGTCGCGGGTTCGACCCCCGTCGTCCGCTAGGGAGAAAAGCCCCGCTCAGGTGGGGCTTTTCCTTCCCCCACGTCCTTTGCAGACCGTCCATCTCGCTCAGATTGCAAGCGGTTCCGCAAGCGGCCCCTTCGCCGGCCCGGCTGAGAAGTCGCGCCTCGGTGCTTCTGCGCTGTGTCCCAGGGCTGGGCGAGTCACGCGTCCTGAAGGTCTGCGCGAGACGGCCGCTCCGCTCGGCTAGGCCGTTCCCGGCTCGGTTCGGGTCGCTCACGTCGGAACAGGTCTGACGCCCGCGCTAAGAGTCTCAGCGTCGGCGTACTCGACAACCGCTGAAACGCCGTCGCCCCCTGCCTGCCAGAGTTGAAGATAGACCTCGAGCTGTTGGCAGACGACTCTTCGCCGTTCTCCGCGTCGGTCGATGCCAACGTGTCGCTGCCCGCTAGCTCGTCGCGGCGCGCGCACCCGCGGCGCACGCGAGTTCGAGCGCTCGGCCGAGACTCGCGCCGCCGGCGAGCGCAACGAGCAGCAGCGCGCCGAATGCGTCACCCGCTCCGAACGGTGAGCGGCGCACGACGGGCTCGGCGGCCCGCCGTTCGACACGGTCGCCAGAGGCGGCAATCGCACCCTCGCGGCCGAGCTTCACGCAAGCGACGGAGAATCGGGTGGCGAGCCCACGTGCGGCTTCCTCCGGCGCCGCGCCGGTCATTGCACGTGCTTCGTCGGCCGTCGCCAGCAATACCGTTCCTCGGCCCGGTGCGGCCGGAAGATCGGCGTCAGAAGCCTTGTCTGCCAGCGATGGAGACCCGACGTCGACGCCTGCCCAGGCGCCTGTGAAGCGCTGGAGAGCGGCTTGAGCCGCGGCGGCCGAGCCGCTCTGAAACAGCGCGAAGCCAGAGACGAAGAGTGCGTCACCCTCGACCGCCTCCGGGACGTCCTCGGGTTTCAGTCGCGAATTCGCTCCACGACTCGCGATGACGCGTACGCCGGGGTTTCCGCCGAGGGCGACCGCGACGCCTGTCGCAAGGTCGTCGTCCCGAGCGAGGTGCGGCTCGACCCCGAACTCCGCGATCTCGGCCGCGACGAGATCGCCGGCGCGATCACGTCCGATTCGTCCGACCACCGTCGCCGTGGCGCCGGCGGCCGCGGCGGCCGCAGCAGCGTTCACAGCAGAGCCACCTGCGCGAATCACGACGTCACCGTGGACGCGTGTTGACGAAGGGGGCGGCTCGGGGCAGAGGACATCCACCATCACGTCCCCGACGGCTACCAACCGAACGACGGCGTCGATCGGGAACGCTGCACGGCGCCAGCGAGAGGGCGACACACGAACAGCATCGCGCCTTTGCCGGAGCGCCGTACAGCGCTGAGGTCGGCTTTGTGGCGCTCGAGCGACGGCCGGAAGCCGCGGATCTACACTTCCTCGATGTCGCAAACGGTCGCCTGCCCGCGTTGCGGCCGTGAGAATGATGCGGCCGACCGGTTCTGCGGATCGTGCGGTGCCAGTCTCGCTCTCGAGTGTGCCACCTGCGGTGCAACGAACTCTGCGACGTCGAGCTACTGCGGAACCTGTGGTTCGGCGCTCGCCGTTGCTCGAAGAGCTCCAGGAGCGGCCGAGCGGCGCGTCATCAGCGTCGTCTTTGCCGATCTCGTTGGGTTCACGTCGCGCGCGGAGCGCCTCGACCCCGAAGACGTCCAGTCGATTCTCACTGCGTATTACGCGCGCCTACGCCAGGAGCTCGAGCGGTTCGGAGGAACAGTCGAGAAGTTCATCGGCGATGCCGTGGTCGGCGTGTTCGGCGCGCCGGTTGCGCATGGGGACGATCCCGAGCGCGCCGTCCGGGCCGCGCTCGCAATTCGCGACGCGATCGAGGAGTTGAACTCGAAGGATCCGGATCTCGACCTCGAGGTGCGGATCGCCGTCAACACCGGAGAAGCAATCGTCTCTTGGGGCGGAAACGCGCCCGAGGGCGAGGGAATCGCCACTGGCGACGTCGTCAATACGGCAGCGCGTCTCCAAACTGCAGCACCGACGAATGGAATTCTCGTCGGGGAAGCGACGTTCCGCGCAACCCAGGGACGCATCGACTACCGCGAGATCGATCCGGTGGTTGCGAAGGGGAAGGCGCACCCGGTGCGCGCCTGGCTCGCGCTCGAAGCGGTCACGCTCGCCGCGGAGCGTGGTGCGGATCGTGCGCCGATCGTCGGCCGGGACCGCGAGCTTGTACTCCTTCAGGGGATCTGGGATCGTGTCGCCGCCGAGCGACGGCCTCATCTGGTGACCGTTCTGGGCCCGGCCGGCATCGGCAAGACGCGCCTCGCCACCGAGTTCTGTCAGTTCGTCTCTGGCGCCGAGGCCCGCGTCGTGCGTGGTCGCTGCCTGCCGTACGGCGGAGGGTCGCCGTACGCGGCATTCGGCGCACAGGTGAAGCAGGTCGCCGGAATCTTCGACACCGATCCGATTCCCGACGCACTTGGCAAGCTCGAGCAGACGATAACGGCGCTCGTTCCCGAAGACGGTGCGGAAGAGGTGTCGTCCCAGATGGCAACGCTCGTCGGGCTTGAGCCCGGCCGGGCGGTCGTCGACCGCCCCGTGGCGTTCTTCGCTGCTCGCAGACTCGTCGAGGCACTCGGCCGGGACAAGCCGACGCTGCTCGTGTTCGAGGACATCCAGTGGGCCGAGGCGGGGCTGCTCGATCTGCTGGAGTCACTCGCGACCCGCCTGCGCGACGTCCCGGTCTTGCTTCTCACGCTTGCGCGGCCTGAGCTCGTGGCCGTTCGGCCAGGCTGGGGCGGCGGCTTCCCAGCGTATACGTCGCTCCCTCTCGAGCCGCTGGCGCCGGACCAGTCTCTGGAGCTTGCGAAGCTCCTGCTCGGAACAGACGCCCGTGCGGCCGCTCGCCTCACCGAAACGGCCGAAGGGAACCCGCTCTTCCTCGAGGAGCTTGCCGCGTCGGTCCTAGAAGGCGCCGCCGAGGCAGACGAGCTGCCGATGAATGTGCGCGGCATCATCGCGGCGCGACTCGACACACTGCCTGTCGACGAACGGGCGCTCGCCCTCGATGCCGCGGTTGTGGGGAAGGTCTTCTGGCGCGGCGCGCTTGCTCCAGCCCGGGGCGACGACCTCGACGACTTGCTCGACCGCCTCGAGGCGAGAGACCTTATCCGACGGGAAACTATCTCGCGTCTCGAAGGTGACCAGCAGTTCGTTTTCAAGCACATGCTCATCCGCGAGGTGGCGTACGCGACGCTTCCTCGCTCGGTCCGGCGTACACGCCACGCGGAGGTCGCCGCGTTTCTGGAGGCGGAGGCCGGCGAGCGCTCGGGCGAGTGGGCGACCGTGCTTGCGCACCACTGGCACGAGGCGGGAGATCGCGAGCAGGAGCTCCGATACGTCCTGGCTGCGGCCGAGCGGGGCTGGGCCTCCGACGCGTTGTCCCTCTATCAGCAGGCGCTCGAGCTGCTGCCGCCCGAGGAGACGGAGCGACGACTCGACGTCCGCCTCGCGAACGCGGTTGCGCTCGTGCAGGCGGGTCTTCATCCGGATGCGATCCGCGAGCTCGAGGCACTCCTCCCTTCCCTCGAGGGCAGACGACGCTTCGACGCACTGAGTGCACGCGGTCGTGCCGCGTTCTGGACCGCCGACGCCGATGGCTGCCGCGAGTACTGGCAGCAGGCGCGCGACCTCGCGGAGTCGCTCGACGACGAAGAGCTGGAAGCCGCCGCGCTCGCGCTTCTGGGCGTTGCCGGAGCGATGGACGGCAGGATCGATGAGGCGCTGGAGCTCAACGAGCGCGCACTCGCGATGTGGCGCCCTGGAGCGCGACCACGAGAACTCGCCGAAGCGCATCTTTGGTCGAGCGTCGAGAACTACTGGGCCGGCCGCTACGAGACGGTCATCGGCCCGGCGCGGCGAGCTGCCGCGCTCGCCGAGGAAACGGCACACGTCGAAGGGATGATCAGCGGTCCGGCGCACCTTGGGCTCGGACTTGCCGGGATTGGTCGGCACGAAGAAGCGCTGGAGGCGCTCGAGCGAGCGGCGACGGTAGGCGCGAACCTCGAGATCCAACCGCGGTTCACGAGCCGCGCGACGGCGATGTGGGCGGGCGTTCTCCGAGAGCTCTACGAGCTCGAGGCATCGCGCGGGCTAAACGAGCGCGCGATCGCACTGGGGGAGGAAGCGGCCTTTCCGGGATCACAGGTCAGCGGCAAGATCGATCTGCTTGTCATCGATCTCCTGACGGGCGACGTCGGCCGTGCTGAGGCGAATTGGCCCTCACTGTGGGAGGCTGCGGTCGAGACTAGGGGATGGCACCAGTGGCTCTGGATGACCCGTCTGCGTCACGCGAAGGCTGAGCTCGAGTTGGCCGCAGGGCGCCCCGAGGAGGCTGCGGCCGAGGCGCTCGAGGCCATCGCATTCGCCAGGCGCTTTCGCCGTTTGAAGTACGTGGCGGCTTCGCGCACGACCCTCGGCGCGACGCTCCTGACGCTCGACCGCCCGCACGAGGCAGGCGAGCAGCTGCGACAAGCCCTCGCGGAGGCAGAGAACCTTTCTCACCCACCCTCCATCTGGGCTGCGGCCGCCGTTCTCGCCCACGCGCTGGGCCGAGCAAGCGACGATGACGGCGCCGAAGCGGCCGCAGGCGTGGCGCGCAGCACAATCGAGACGTTCGCTCGCGGCCTATCGGTTCCGCGTCGGCAGCGCTTCCTTGCAGCGCCTCATCTCGAGGCGTTCCTTCGTATCCCGGCGCTCACTCCGCCGTCAGTGTTTCCGCAGGTAGCGGAGGCCGACTCTTTCGCTCAGGACTGACCGCGCCGAACTCGTACTGGTCGCCGGTTGACCGGCTCCGAGCGGCGCAGGAGTCGAATCTACCCAGCCGGGGCTCCACGACCTCACCGGTTGGAGGTCTGCGGGAGACGGTGGCTCGGCTCAGCGCCGGTCTCGGCTCGCTTCGCTCGGCTGAGATCAGCTCCGGTCGGCTCCGATGGGCACAAGTTCGGGCAGAAGTTCGTGCTTGAAGAGTGCCCGTGTCTAGTGGTCTGGCACCTTCACGAGGCCAAGCCCTTTCACTGCTCCTGACAGCTGCATATCGGCGCGGGTCTTGAAAGGAGTGTCTCCAAGGCCCGGTGAGCGCCTCTACGCGCCCGCGCTTGGTTTTGGCGGGCGACGTAGTAGTGGAGCAACGTCTTCCCGTCTTCGGCAGCGACCCAAGCTTCGCTGCGTACGCGCCGCCAGCCGCGTCCTTGGTAGAGCCGAATCGCGTCACCGTTCGTCTCGACGACATCGAGTGCCGGGTGGAGTCCGCGCGCGGCTGCTTCGGCGCGGGCCGCGTCGAGCAGCGCGCGGCCCACTCCGGCGCCGCGACTACCAAGCGAGACGAAGAGGGAGTGATGGAGGCGAGTTGTTCCGGAATCACAGTGTTAGCTTTGCCTCCGTGGCCGACTTCGGCATCGACAGCGCGGTCGTCGGTCGAAATGGCCGCTACGGCGCCACTTTTGCCGACGGATGGGAGATCTGGGGGCCGCAAGGCGGGTACATCGCGGCTATCGCGCTGCGGGCGGCTGGGGCGGCATCCGCATTTCCGCGGCCGGCGAGCGTTGCCTGCCACTACCTTCGGGCAGGACAGGTCGGGCCGGTCGACATCCGGGTTGAGTCGCTGCGTCAATCAAGGCGAGCTGAATCGCTGAGGGTGACGTTGCTCCAGAACGAGCTCGCGATCCTCGACGCGCTCGTCTGGACGGTCGCCGCCCTCGTCGGCGTCGACCACGACTACGGCGCGAGTCCCGTCGTGCCGAGACCGGAGGAGCTGGAGCCTTGGGAGGCATATCTGCCCGGCGGCGAGCCGCCGTTTCCGTTCTGGCGCAACTTCGACGTTCATCCGGTCGCGCCACTGCCGTCGGAGTGGGGCCAAGCGACGGAAGCGAGATGGCTCACGTGGTCACGGCTGCGAGTGCGCCCACCGCTCGAGGATCGATACGTGGACGCCGCCAGGATGCTGCTCGCCGCTGATTCGGCGATGTATCCGGCGGCGACGTTCGCACACGATGAACCCTTCCCGTACATCGCCCCCAGCATGGACCTGGTGATGTCTTTCCACCTCGCCAGCGCCGGTTCGGAGTGGTTGCTCGTGGACGCAGTCTCGCCGGTGTCCGAGGGCGGGCTCGTCGCCGGCAGAGCGTCGATCTGGTCCTCTGACGGTCGGCTGCTCGCTTCAGCAACACAGCAGATGCTGCAGCGTTCATAGCCGCCGATCCGCCCGACGCTCCGCACGGCCGTATCCGCTTGGCGTCCCGCCGACAGCTGTCCGCCCGGAGGCACTGGCTGAAGTGAGCTGCACCGAGTGCCCGGCGGCGGGCGCCTTCCCGGCGAGCACTGGTCGCTCAGGTTTGCGGACCTGGGCGGGGTGGCTGTGTACTGTCGTGAGTGCGACGCGCGGGAGTTCGGCGACCCGAGCAGCCGATCGGGCTTGAAGAGCATTACCTGCAGCGGGGCTGTCCTCAACCGATGGACGAGTCCCTGGAGGAAGCTCGGCGGTATGTTCGCCGCAAGCGGATCTTCTACATCGTT
>Ga0126307_10001560_pt1 | contig 15122 bp, 11 predicted proteins | sample Plot28_FD_89955 | JGI IMG/M metagenome (GOLD analysis project Ga0126307, IMG submission 89955) | Serpentine soil microbial communities from UC McLaughlin Reserve, CA, USA - Plot28 | ecosystem: Environmental > Terrestrial > Soil > Grasslands | place: USA: UC McLaughlin Reserve, Lake County... | reverse complement strand
GGGCCTTGAGCGGGGCGGCGCTGCCGGCCAGCGCGTCGCGCAGCTGCGCCGGTCGGACGCTGGCGGCGTCGACACCGAGCGCCGCCTCGTTCGGGTCGAGCGACACGCCGCCGAGGCGGCGGGGATCCCGCATGCGGAGCTCGCCGCCCTCGGCGAAGCCGAGCACGAACCGGTCCCACGCCGGGACGTCGCGGATGCTGGCGTGCTGGAGCTCGTCCACCCCGGGCACGCCGTCCACCAGCAGCCGGCCGGTCATGCCGAAGCGCATCCCGAGGGTGGGGCCGTCGGTGTCGAGCAGCAGCAGCTTGCCGATGCGCCGGGCATCCACCAGCCGGCGGCCGTCGAGCGCAGCGGCCACCACCTCGGCGGTGAGGCCGCCCTTGAGGTACCAGGCGTCGGGGGCGTGGACCCGGGCCACCCGACGGCCGACGACCCGCTCGGCCAGCCGGCGGTAGGCCTCGATCTCGGGGAGCTCGGGCAGCGGCGCTACCCGCGGGCGACGCCGTCGAGGGCGCCGAGCACATCGGCGATGAGGTCGTCGGGGTGCTCGAGGCCCACCGAGACCCGGACCAAGCCGTCGCCGATGCCGGCCGCCTGCCGCAGGTCCGGTGGGACGGCGGCGGCGAACGAGGAGGCGGCGTGGGCCACCAGCGTCTCGGGGCCCCCGAGCGACGTGGCGAGGTGGGCCAGGCGCAGGCCCTCGACGAAGCGGCTGCCCCCCTCCCACCCACCGGCCACGTCGACGCTGAGGACCTGGCCCCCCATGGCCATCTGGCGCTTGGCCAGCTCCCGTTGGGGGTGGCTCTCGAGGCCCGGGTAGTGCACGTGCTCGACGGCGGGGTGGTCCTCGAGCACCTCGGCCAGCCGCTGCGCCGTCTCGCAGTGCTGGCGCACCCGGACGCCGAGGGTGCGGATCCCCCGCACGCCGTTGAGGGCGTCGAACGGCGAGGCCACCGCGCCGTGGAGGGTGGCGTAGCCCCAGATCCACTGCAGGAGGTCCTCGGCCCCGGCCACCACGCCGAGGGTGGCGTCGTTGTGGCCGGCCAGCGACTTGGTGGCCGAGTGGATGACGAGGTCGAGCCCGAGCTCGAGCGGCTTCTGGATGAGCGGGCCGCCGAAGGTGGAGTCGACGACCTTGATGGGACCGACGATCGAGCCCACCGCCTCGAGGTCCACCAGCTCGAGCAGGGGGTTGGCCGGGGTCTCCACGAACAGCAGGCCCGTGCGCCCCGGCTCGACGGCGGCGGCGATGGCCTCGGCGTCGGTCCCGTCGACGAAGGTCACGTCGATGCCGAAGCGGGGGCACACGGCGGCGAAGAGCGTGCCGGTGGCCGAGTAGAGCTGGCGGGCGGCGACGACGTGGCTCCCCGTCGAGCAGATGGCGAGCACGGTGGCCGAGATGGCGCCCATGCCGGAAGCGAAGGCCTGTGCGCCCTCCGCGCCCTCCAGCGCGGCGACCGCATCCTCGAAGGCGCGGACGGTCGGGTTGCCATGGCGGCTGTAGAAGTGCGCCGACCGGGGGGTCGTGGCCAGCCGGAGGGACGCCTCGACGTCCTCGGCCGTGAAGGTGCTGGTGCCCCACAGCGGCGTGGCCAACGAGCGGCCGTTGGCGCTACGGCCGGCGGTGAGCGCCGTGGTTTCGGGCCGCTGGGGCGGCTGCTCCCCCGACGAGGTCACGCCTTCTCCACCTCGGTCAGCAGCTCGCTCACCGCGTCGCCCACCTGGTCGACGTCGATGAGGAAGGCGTCGTGCCCGTGGGGGCTCTCGATCTCGACGTAGGAGGCGGGCGCCCCGGCGGCGAGCAGGTCGTCGCACAGCGAGCGCTGCTGGTACGACGGGTAGAGGATGTCGGAGGTGATGCCGAGGACGAGGGTGGGCGCGGTGACGCGGGCCAGCGCCTCCTCCAGGCTGCCCCGGCCCCGGGCGAGGTCGTGGAGGTCCATGGCCTTGGTCAGCAGCAGGTAGCTGTTGGCGTCGAAGCGCCGGGCCAGCTTGACGCCGTGGTACTCGAGGTAGCGCTCGACCTGGAAGCGCTGCCACAGCGAGAAGCCGTCGAGGGGCTCCACCACCGACCGCCCGAAGCGCTCGGTGAACACGTCGTCGCTGCGGAAGGTGATCTGGCTGATCATGCGGGCCAGGGCCAGCCCCTCGTCGGGCCCGTCGCCCGCAGGCGCGTCGTAGTAGTGGCCGCCTCGCCATCGGGGGTCGAGGCGGATGGCGCGGCGGCCGCTCGACCACCACGCGATCTGTTGCGCGCTGGCCGCCGACGCGGTGGCGATGGGGACGAGGGAGCGCACCCGCTCGGGGAACATCACCCCCCACTCGAGGGCTTGCATCCCACCCATCGACCCGCCCAGCACGCTGAGCCAGGTCTGGACCCCGAGGTCGGTGGCCAGCGCCGCCTGGGTGCGGACCATGTCGCGGATCGACACCACCGGGAAGTCGGCGCCGTAGGGACGGCCGTCCGGCGCACCGGGGTTGGGGCTGGCCGGACCGGTGGTCCCCTGGCAGCCGCCGAGGACGTTGGCGCACACCACGAAGTACCGGTCCGTGTCGATGGCCAGACCGGGGCCGATCAGGCCCTCCCACCACCCGGCCGTCGGCTGGCCCTCGGCCCGGGGGCCGGCGGCGTGGGCGTCACCGGTCAGGGCATGGCACACCAGCACGGCGTTGCCGCCGTCCGGGGCCAGCTCCCCCCACGTCTCGTAGGCCACCGCGATGTCGCGCAGGGACCCCCCGCCCTCCAGCACGAAGGGCCGGTCGGTGGCCAGGGTGGTGAACCGACGCCACGCCGGCGGGTCACCCGGGCGCCAGGCCCCGGTGACGGGGAGCACGGCACGCATCCTCCGAAAGGGTAGTGGCGGTGCCCCTGCTCGCCCGGGGCGTTTGGCGGTCATGCGCCGGCGGCGGCGACAGGCACCGGTTCGACCGGTTCGACCGCTTCGGCGTCGAGGGCGCCGAGGAACGCCGGCCGCAACCGGCCCAGGACGGCGACGACGACCACGAGCGTGAGGGCGAATCCGGCGGTGGTGGCGGGCAGCCCCACGGCGTCGGCCACGGCGCCCTGGAGCAGCGCCCCGACCGGGTACACGACGCCGAGGGCGACCATGTAGAGGCTCAGCACCCGCCCACGGAAGGCCTCGGGCGCCCGCAGCTGCACGACGGTCGAGAGCCCCGACAGCAGGCCGATGTAGAGGGCACCGACGACGGTCAGGGCCACCACGGCCGAGACGATGCCGGGCATGGCGCCGTAGACCGCTAGTGCCAGCGGGCACAGCACGAGGTCGGCCACGAGCACGCGCCGCAGGCCGAGCCGGTCGGCCAGCGGCACGATGGCCAGGGCGCCGAGCACCGCACCCACCCCCTGCGCCGTGGTGAGGGCGCCCGTCGCCGCCCCCAGCGCGCCGTCGCCGTCCACGAGGCGATCGGCCACGGCGGGGACGAGGGCGATGAACGGCGACGCCAGCAGACCGACGATCCCGATCATCACGATGGCGGCGCGGCACCCCGGTTCGGCTCGCGCCGCCCGGGCCCCGGCACGGATGCGCGCGGCGATGCCTCCCTCCTCCCGGTTCGCCGGCGGGGGCACCTGCACGAACAGCACGGCCACGACGACGGCGAGGAAGGACACGGCGTTCACGGCGAAGGCGAGCCCGTACGACCCGACGGCGATCACGATCCCCGCCAGGGCCGGCCCCAGGACGCGGCCGAGGTTGTACTGCGCCGAGGACAGCGAGGTGGCCGACAGGAGGTCCTCACGGGGCACGACGTCGGGGAGGATCGACTGCTGGAAGGGGAAGCGGAGGGCGGCGGAGCAGCCGATCACGAAGACCACGGCGACGACGACGCCGGGGCGAGCCCGGTCGGTCCAGGCCAGCACGGCGAGCACCGCGGAGAGCGTCCCCTCGAGGAGGTTGGTGGCGACGATGAACCGCCGGCGGTCGACCCGGTCGGCCAGGGCGCCGCCGACGGGTGACAGCACGCCGATGGGCAGGAAGGCGGCCACCGCCACGAGCGCGGCCCAGATGGCCTGGTCGGTGGCGGCCACGACGAGCGCCCCCACCGCCACGGTCTCCATCCACGTGCCCACGTTCGAGACCAGGCCGCCGACGAACAGGAGCGAGTAGTCCCGGTGGCGCAGGGCCCGCAGCGAGCTCGGCGGCACGGCGGGCCACGGTACCGGCGGCCCGTCACGGCTCCGGGAGCCGGGACGCCCACCAGTCGACGAGGCCCTCGGCCGGGACCCCGTAGGCCGCGCACGACGCCGTCGCCGCCGCCACGAGGGCCCGCCGGCGCCCGGCCGGGTCGGCGGTGGACGACGCCGCCCGCACCGCCATGGCGGCGGCGTCCCAGTCGGGGCCCTCGGCCGGCAGAGCCAGGGCCCGCACCTCGGGGGCGCCGAGCTTGATGTGGTCGGCGGCCATGGCGGTGCCGGCACCCCGCCGCAGCGCGCCGGCGGTGGTGACGGGCGACAGCAGGGCGGCGGCGGCGTGCCAGAGCCGGTCCGGCGCGCCCGTCACGCTCACGAGGGGCACGGACGGCAGCCAGGCCCCCGCCACGTCGACGGCGGCCTCGACCACCCTCGTCTGGGAGGCCACCACGACCTTCGGCACGAGCCGGCGCCGCGCCCATTGGCCGTGGCCGTCGGCGGTCAGGCCGGCGAGGTCCACCCGCGGCGCCTCCCACCGCCGGCGCCCGTGGCGGGCAGGGCGGGTCCCCCATGAGCAGCGGGCGGGGTCGATGAGGCCGGCGGTGACGAGTGGCGGCCGGCCGGGGTCCTCGCCCGAGGCCGGGCCCTCGACCACGTGAGGAGCCACGGCGTAGTAGTGGTACCGGAAGTCGGCCGCCACGCCGAAGCGCTCGCCGAGGGGCGCGGAGGACGCGCCCACCGCCACGTCGGGCGCGGCGGCCAGGCGGGGCGCCCACGACGCGGTGGTGCCGACCGCTCCCCCGCCGCCGGTCCGCAGGACGACGGCGCACACCTCGACCAGGGCCCCGTCGAACCGGGCCGCCGGCCGCCACACGTCCACGACCTCGGCCGTCTCGAGAGCACGGCGGCGGGCGGCGCCGGCGTCCCGTGCCGCCAGGAACGACGCCGGCAGCAGCATCGCCACGACCCCGCCGGGGGCCACCTCCTCGAGGGCCCGCAACAAGAAGGCGGCGGCCACGTCGGCGTAGGGCCCCAGGCGGGGGTCGCCGTCGGGGCCGCCTCGGAGGGGGCTGCGGAAGGGCGGGTTGCCGACCACGACGTCCGGCGGGCCCGGCCACGGCCGGGGCCCGAGGGCGTCGGCCGCCACCACGCCCGGCACCTCGCCACCGCCCCCTTCGAGGCACAGCGCGGCGGCGGCGGTGGCGGCGGCCACGGGATCGCGGTCGACACCCGTCAGCCCGGTCACGCTCCCCCGGGTGGCGGCGGCCGCCAGGAGCAGCGCGCCGCCGCCGGCGGACGGGTCGCACACCACCGGGTCGGATGTGGGAGCGGCCGCGAGGGCGCGCTCCACGAGCTCGGCGGCCGCCGCCGGCGGCGTGGCGTAGGCGCCGAGCCGGCGGCGCTCGGCCCGGGCCAGCAGGGCGTCGGCCGCGTGCGGCAGGGCCCACGCCGTCCGCTCGCGCGGCGGGACGTCGACGGGCAGGGGCGTTCCCCAGCGGGTCAGCAGCTCCAGAGGCGGGAGCGACATGCCGCGGTCCCGGGCCACCGCCTCGGCGACGCCCCCGAGGGCGCGGGCCCGGGCGGCGACGGGATCGGGTGAGGCGGCGACGCCGCTGGCCAGCGCGGCCAGCCAGCTCACTGCGGCCTCGGAGGACTCGGAGGACTAGGAGGCGACCGCTTCGGCGTCGTCCCACGCCGCCAGGTCGGCGAGGCGGGCGTCGTTCGAGAACACCTCCACGAGCGGGAGCTCGAGGCCCAGCCGCTTCTGGAGCGTGCGGACCTCGTTCTCCTGGTCCCAGAGCACGAGGGTGGCGACGACGCCGGCCCGCCCGGCCCGGGCCGTCCGCCCGGAGCGGTGCAGGTACGACTTGTGGTCCGTGGGCGGGTCGTAGTGCAGGACCACGTCGATGTCGTCGACGTGGATGCCGCGGGCGGCCACGTCGGTGGCCACGAGGACGGGCAGCTTCCCGTCGGAGAAGGCGTTGAGGGCCCGCTCGCGGGCGGTCTGCCGCAGGTCGCCGTGGATGGCGTCGACCTTGACGCCCTCCCGCTTCAGGTCGCCCGTCAGGCGGTCGGCGCCCCGCTTGGTGCGCACGAAGACGAGGCAGCGCTCGGCCCCGCCGGCGATGGCGGCGGTCACCTTCACCTTGTCCATCTGGTGGACGTAGAGGAAGCGGTGGACCATGTCGTCGACGGTGACGGTCGGCGAGTCGACCTCGTGGCGGACGGGATCGGTCAGCTGGCGCACGAGCGAGGAGATCTCGCCGTCGAGCGTGGCCGAGAAGAGCATCGTCTGGTGGGGGCCGCCGAGGTGGCGCATGACCCACTGCACCTGCGGGAGGAAGCCCATGTCGGCCATGCGGTCGGCCTCGTCGATGACGAGCACGGCCACGTCGGTGAGCTTCACGTCGCCCCGCTGGAGGAGGTCGATCAGGCGACCGGGGGTGGCGACCACCACCTCGGCGCCCTTCTGGAGGGCCGAGACCTGCTTGTCGAGGTCGGCGCCGCCGTAGACCGCCACCACGCGGCGGTCGCGGCAGGCGGCCAGCGGCACGAGCGCGGCGTGCACCTGCACGGCCAGCTCGCGGGTGGGCACGAGGACGAGACCGGTGGGCCGGCCCCGCTGCGCGTCGGGCACGCGGTCGACGAGCGGGATGCCGAAGGCGAGGGTCTTGCCGGAGCCGGTCTTGGCCTTGCCGCACACGTCGCGGCCGGCCAGACCGTCGGGAATCGTCAGCGCCTGGACGGGGAACGGGGACTCGATGCCCTCGCGGGCCAGGGCGGACACCAGATCGGCGGGTACGCCGAGGGACTCGAAGCTGTGGGTCATGTGGGGGGTTCCTGGGGGTCAGCGGATGCGGCAGCGAGGCCGCTCCTCTCCCGACAGGTACCTCTCAGCGACCTCCCGGACCACCGACGGTGGCCCGTTCGACGATCAGCCTACCGCCCCCGGTGGCCGCCGGGGTGGGCGGCCACCGGGGCGGACGGTGTGAGCTACCTCCGGGCGAGGCCGCTGCCGCTGCGGCTCGAGACCATGCGGTACACGAGCAGGGCGAGGATGGCCCCCACGATGGAGCCGATGACGCCCGAGGCCTGCAGAGCGCCGTCGTCGAAGTCCTCGTTGAAGAGGAGGAAGCCCAGGAAGCCGCCGACGAACGATCCGACGATCCCGAGGACGATCGTCCCGACGACCCCCATCGGGTCGGGACCCGGGACGACCGCCCGGGCGATGAAGCCGGCGATGGCACCGATCACGATGAGGTACAGCACGAAGCCGAGCATCTGTTGTTGCCCCCTTGGGTTGTGGCGTCCCCCAACCTTCCCCGCGGGGGTCGCCGACAACCACGCACGACCGTGTCGTTCAGGTGGAGGTCACGTGACGGAAAAGGGCGCGAGGACCTCGCCCACGCGGTCGATGACCTCCCGCGGCAGGTGGAGATCGCCGGCGGCCGCGTTGTCGTCGACGTGCTCGACCTTGGTGGCGCCCACGATCACGCTCGACACCGTGTCCTGGCGCAGCAGCCACGCCAGCGCCAGCTGCGACATCGTGCACCCCGCCTCGTCGGCCACCGGTCGCAGCGACGCCACGGCGTCGAGCGTCTCCTGGCGCAGGTAGGCCTCCATGAAGCCACGGCCCTCACCGGCGGCCCGGCTGCCCTCCGGGAGGTCCGACGTCGACGTGTACTTGCCCGTGAGCACCCCCATGGCGAGGGGCGACCACACGACGTTGCCGATCCCGAGGTCGCGACAGGTCGGCAGGACCCGCCGCTCGACGCGCCGGTAGAGCGCGCTGTACTGCGGCTGGTTGCTGGCCGGCGGGGCCCACCCCTGCGCCCGGCACAGCGAGGTGGCGTGGGCGATCTGGTCGGCCGTCCACTCGGACGTCCCCCAGTAGAGGACCTTGCCGGCGCGGATGAGGTCGTCCATGACGCGACACGTCTCCTCGAGCGGCGTCGACTCGTCGTAGCGGTGGCACTGGTACAGGTCGACGTAGTCGACCGAGAGCCGGCGCAGCGACGCGTGGAGCTGCTCCCACACGTGCTTGCGGGACAGCCCCCGATCGTTGGGCCCGTCGCCCATCGGGAAGAAGACCTTGGTGGCGAGGACGTAGTCGTCGCGGCTGACGCCGGCCAGCGCCGACCCCACGACCTCCTCTGACTCGCCCCGCACGTAGGCGTTGGCCGTGTCGAAGAAGGTGATGCCCAGATCGAGCGCCCGGTGGACGCACGCCCGGGCGGTGTCCGCCTCGACCGTGCCCCCGTAGGTCAGCCAGGAGCCCAGTCCCACGGCCGACACCTTCACGCCCCATCGCCCCAGGTTGCGGTACTCCACCTGGGCACCTTACGGGCCTCGCGGTGTGCTGAACTTCGCCGGTGGCGGACGTGGTGGCGCGGCGATCGATGCTGCTCGGGCGCGCCTCGAAGCGGATCGTCGTCGCCGTCGTCCTGCTCGGGCCGCTCCTGGCCGCGGGCCTGGCCGCCCTCAGCTGGGACGGCGAGGGCCTCCTCGCGCCGGCCATGTGGTTCCTGGTCGCCGTCGTCGGCGCCGCGCTGTCCGGGGGCCTCGCCGCCGGCCTGCTGGCCATCGCCGGTTCGACGTTCCTGCTGGCCTTCTTCCTGACCCCCACGTGGAGCTTGCGGGTGGCGGACAGCGAGGAGCTGGGCGGGATCCTCGCCTTCGTCATCGCCAGCCTCCTCATCTGCCTGGTCCTCGACCACCTCCAGACCTCGCGCCAGGCCGCCCTCGAAGCCATCGCCGACCGTGACCGCTCGCTGGCCCTGCTCGACAGCATCCTCGCCAACGCGCCGGTGGGCTTCGCCTTCTTCGACGCCGACCTCCGCTTCGCGCGGGTCAACGAGGCGATGGCCACCATCAACGAGGAGCCCGAGGAGGCCCACCTGGGCCGGCGGGTGGAGGACGTGCTCGGCGACCGCGCCTCGGACGTGGAGGCCTACCTGCGCGAGGTGCGGGACACCGGCCGGCCCATCCTCGACGTCGAGATCGCCGGGCACCGGCGCTCCGGTGCACCGCTGCACGTCCTGGCCGGCTACTACCCCGTGCGGGACGCCGGCGGGGCCCTCACCGGGGTGGGCGTGGTGGTGCAGGACGTGACCGATCGCGTCCGGGCCGAGAGCGAGCGGACGCTGCTGTTCGACCGGGTGGCCCGCATCCAGGCCGTCACCGCGGGGCTGTCGGGAGCCGCCACCCTGGCCGAGGTGGTCGACGTGGTGCTGGCGCAGGGACGCCACGCCTTTGGGGCCGACGAGGCCTCGCTGGCCCTGGTCGACGCCGACGGCGACGTGGTCGTGCACGTCGAGAGCAACCTGCCCGAAGGAGGCCGCACCGAGCGCGTCGCCCTCGACAGCGACAGCCCCCATGCCACCGTCATCCGCACGGGCGAGCCGCTGCTCCTGCGCTCCCGCGAGCTGGTGGGCGCCCGCTTCCCCGACGTGCCCGACAGCACCCGCGCGCTGGCGGTGCTGCCGCTGACGGCGGAGCGCCGGGTGCTCGGGGCCGTCGACATCGGCTTCGAGCGCGAGCGGGGGTTCGACGCCGGCGAGCGGGCCTTCCTCGCCGCCGTGGCGGGCCTCCTGGCCGCCGCCCTCGAACGGGCCCGCCTCTTCGAGGCCGAGCGCTCGGCCCGCGACGAGGCCGAGCGGGCCCGCGAGCGGGTCGCCTTCCTGGCCGAGGTGAGTGCCGCCCTGGCCTCGTCGCTCGACTGGGAGTCCACGCTCGGGGGCATCGCCGCCCATGCCGTCCCCTCCCTCGCCGACTGGTGCGCCGTGGTGGCGGTGGAGGGCTCGCAGCTGCGCGCCCTGGCCGTGACCCACGTCGACTCGGAGCGCGAAGCGGCGCTCCGCGACCTCGTGCAGCACCACCCCCTCGACGCCGGGCGGGCGGACGGCCTTCGCCGGGCCCTGCGCACCGGCCAGCCGGTCCTCGTGCCCGACGTGACGGACGAGATGATCCGCGAGCTGGGCCAGAGCGAGGAGCACCGGTCGCTGCTCGAGGCCGTCGGCGTGCGCTCGCTGCTCGTGGTGCCCCTGCTCGTCCAGGGCCGGGCCGTGGGCGCCATCAGCCTGGGGTGCACCTTCGAGCGGCGGCTCGGGGACGCCGACCGGGCGCTGGCCTCGGAGGTGGCCACCCGCGCCGGGCAGGCCATCGTCAACGCCCGCCTGTTCGAGGAGCGGACCCACATCGCCGCCACCCTGCAGGCCGCCCTGCTCCCGAGCCTGGACGTGGTCATCCCCGGGCTCGAGGTGGCCGACCGCTTCGTGGCCGGCGGCGAGGGCGTGGACGTGGGCGGTGACTTCTTCGACGCCTTCCCCCTCGGCGCGCCAGAGGACCGGCCCGACCGCTGGGTCGTCGTGATCGGCGACGTGCGGGGCAAGGGGGTCGAGGCGGCGGCCTTGACGGCCACCGCCCGCAACACCATCCGCTCCATCGCCGTCCTCGAGGACTCGCCCGCCCGGATGCTGCGCCACCTGAACGAGGTGCTCCTCCGGCTCAGCCCCAGCGAGGGGGAGCCGCGCTTCTGCACCGCCACCGTGGCCGTGGTGACGCCGGGCGACCGCCGGGCTGCCGTGCGCCTGGCCGTGGGCGGGCACCCGCTTCCCTTCGCCCTGCGGGCCGACGCCTCCACCGAACAGGTGGGGAAGCCCGGCACCCTGCTCGGCGTGCTCCCCGCCGTCGACGCCGAGGACGTGGACGTCGACCTCGGGCCCGGGGACTCGCTCGTGCTCTTCACCGACGGGGTGACCGAGCGCCATGCCGGCCGGCGCTTCTTCGACGAGGAGGCGCTGGCCTCGGTCCTGTCGCGGTGCGCGGGCTTCACCGCCGCCACGGTGGCCGAGCGGGTGGAGACGGCGGCGCGGGCCTACGTGGAGGACGAGCGCCGCGACGACCTCGCCCTCTTCGTCGTGCGGGTGCCCGCCCGCACGGCCACGTCGACCTCGGCCTCGACCGAGCTGCCACCGAGCGCCGCCAGCGCCGCCCGGGCCCGCCGCTTCGTGGCCGCCGCCCTGGCCGCCCTCCCCGACCGGCGGGCGGTCGAGATCGCCGAGCTGCTGACGAGCGAGGTGGTCACCAACGCGGTGCTGCACGGGGGCTCGGCGGTGCGGGTCGAGATCGAGACGGTCGACGGGCGCACCCGCATCTCCGTGTCGGACAACGACCCGGCCCAGCCGGAGCTGCGGTCCCCGTCCCTCGACGACGAGTCGGGGCGCGGGATGCGCCTCGTGGACTCGCTGGCCCGGCGCTGGGGGGTGCAGCCCGCCGGCGCCGGCAAGTGCGTCTGGTTCGAGATCGGCTAGGGAGCTAGCCGAGCTCGAGGACCTCGCCCTCGCGGGCGGCGGCCACGGGGATGGGGCTCTCGGCGAAGCGGGCCACCAGCGCGTCCATCTCGTCGTCCGTGCGGTTGGGGTCGTGGTGGAAGAGCAGGACCCGCCGGGCACCGGCTTCCTCGGCCAACGTGAGCGCGTACTCGGCGGCCGAGTGGCCGAAGGCGGCCTTGGCCGGCAGCTCCTCGGCCGTGTGCTGCGCGTCGTGGACGAGCACGTCCACGCCCGCCGCCAGCCGGAGGGCGGCGTCGTGGTGGGGCCCCAGCCCGCCCGGGCCGGCGCCCAGCGACACCGGGTTGTGGTCGGACAGGTAGGCGATCGACGAGCGGCCGTCGCTCACCCGGTAGCCGAAGGAGCGGCCGCCCTTGTGGGGGATGTCGAGGGCCAGGACCGAGAAGCCCTCGATCTCGTGGTCGCCCTCCTCCAAGCCCTCGAAGCGCCAGCTGCCCCGCAGCTCCGTCGGGACGATCGGGAAGTGGGGCGGCCCCATGAAGCGCGAGAGCACCTCGACGGGGTCGCCCTGCGCCGGCAAGTACACGGTGGTGCAGGCGTCGGGCCGGTCGGCGGCGGCGAAGAAGGGCAGGCCCTGGGTGTGGTCCCAGTGCAGGTGGCCGAGCAGGATGCTGCCGGTGAAGGGCTGGCCGTCGAGCAGCCCGGAGACGCGGCGGATCCCGGTCCCGGCGTCGAGCAGGAGCGACGGCGGCCGGCCCTCGTGGGCGATCGCCAGGGACGAGGTGTGCCCGCCGTAGCGAACGAAGGCCGCCCCCGGCGCCGGCGTCGACCCGCGGACGCCGCAGATGTGGATCCTCAGCGGGCCTCCTCGTGGCGGTGGCCCTTGCTGACCTCGGCCAGGGCGGCGGGGTCGAGCTCGTCGCCTCGGGCCACGGCCACCTTCACGGGGGTCACGGCCCGCAGTGTGGCCGTGCGCACCCCGCCCTCCAGGAGGGCGCGCTCGCCGAGGAGGGCGCCGGGACCGAACTCGGCCAGCGGCTCGCCGTCGACCTCGGCCGTCAGGACGCCGTCGAGGATGAGGAGCAGCTCCTCCCCCTTGTCGCCCTGCTCGACGAGCGTCTTGCCCTCCTTCACCGTCTTGACCCGGGGCTTCCTGCCTTCCCGCATGAGGTTGAGCGACAGCTGCCGCTCGAGGGCGGTCTCGACCTGGGTCATGAGCGCCGGCGAGTCCTCCTCGCCCCACGGGGTGGCGTTGCCGAAGGCGTAGCGGTACCAGGCGTCGAAGTCGATGCGGCCCGACTTGGCCGCCAGCTTCCCGTCCGGCCCGTAGACCCAGTGCCGGGGGAAGGGGCTGGCGCCCAGGACCTCGAAGCTGCTGGACCCGTCGGCCCGGATGGTGAGGGCCAGCGTGCTCCACGCCAGCGGCGCCGCCAGCTGGACGAAGGGCTTGCGCCGGACGGTGCGGGGGGCGGGGGCGCCCGTGCGCCCACCGGCGGTCTGGAAGAACCGCACCTCGGTCTCGCCCACCTCGGGGTCGGGACGGAGGTCGGGCAGGGGGATGGGCTCGAACTCGACCTCGGCCCGCCGGGGCCCGACGAGGGTGCTGGAGAGCTGGCCGCCGCCCTCCTGGCCGTGGCCGACGATCCTGCCGTCCTCCACGTCGACCCAGGCCCGGAGCTCGTTGGCGAAGCGGAACCGCCCGGCGGCCCGCAGGGCGGCGAGGTCGGCGGGGTGGACCTCGTCGGGCGGCGGGTCGTCGTAGTGCGCCATACCCACCGAGAAGGGCATCTTCATGACGCCCTTGATCGCCTCCGACGGGATCCACGAGAGGGCGATGGCGAAGGAGTGCACGCGCATGCCCGAACGGTACGACGCGGCGGGCGCGACCGGGAGGGGGTGACCTGGCCTCCCCCCAGGGGGGCTGGCACCCCTCGCCTCCGCATGCCTGTGCCCTTCTCCGACCCCTCGGGCGAACGTAGCCTTCGCGGCGATGGGTGCCGGCATCACCGTGTTCCTGGCCGACGACAACCTCATCGTCCGTGCCGGCGTGCGGGCCCTCCTCAACCGCGACCCCGACTTCGAGATCGTGGGCGAGGCGGCCGACTACGACGAGCTGCTGGCCGGGGCCGAGGAGATCGCCCCCCAGGTGCTCGTGTCGGACATCCGCATGCCGCCCACCTTCCAGCGGGAGGGGATCGAGGCCGCGCACGCCCTGCGCAAGCGCCACCCCGGCACGGGCGTCGTGATCCTCTCCCAGTACGACGACCCCGAGTACGCCATCCAGCTCCTCAGCGAGGGCCAGGCCGGCTACGCCTACCTCCTGAAGGACCGCCTGGCCGAGGGCGACCAGCTGGCCGACGCCATCCGGGCCGTCGCCTCCGGCGGGAGCGCGCTCGACCCGGCCATCGTCGACGCCATGGTCCGGCCCGTGCGGGACGAGGGGGGCCTGTCGCCCGAGGACGACGACCTCCTCCAGCAGATGGCCCAGGGCCGCCCCATCAAGGCCATCGCCGTGGCCCGGGAGACCACCCCGGCCGCCGTCGACGCCGACGTCGAGCGCCTGTTCCTCCAGCTGGCCCAGGGGGTGAGCGCCGGCACGGAGGGCGCCCTCCGCCGCCTGCGGATGCTCCACCAGGCCATCGTCGACCGCGAGGAGCAGGGCGAGACGCTGTCCCGCCTGCTGCCGGGCGGCCTGGCGGAGAAGGTCCGCCGCGAGGGCCGGCGCATCGGCGAGACGGAGGAGGTCGAGGTGACCGTCCTCATGTCGGACATCCGGGGCTACTCGGGCATCGCCGAGCATGCCGAGCCCGCCGCCCTGGCCCGCCAGCTGAACGAGCACCGGGCCGAGATGAACCACGCCATCCTCGGCGAGACCGGCACCGTCATGCAGTTCGTGGGCGACGCCGTGATGGCCGTCTTCGGCGCCCCCGTGCCGTCCCAGGACCACCCCGACCGGGCCGTGGCCGCCGCCCGGGCCATGCACGACCGCCAGGAGGTCGTGAACGCCCGCTGGGCGGAGGCCGGGCTGTCCCCCTTCGGCCTCGGCATCGGCCTCTCCACCGGGCGGGCGGCGGCGGCGCTGCTCGGCTCGGAGGAGCGGCTCGAGTACACGCTCGTCGGTGACACGGTGAACCTCAGCGCCCGCCTCCAGCAGCTCGCCGAGGCGGGCGAGACGGTCCTGAGCTCCGCCACCGTCGCCGCGCTCAGCACACCGGTGGAGTCGGTGGAGCTCGAGCCACAGCTCGTCAAGGGCCGGGACACCCCGGTGCTGGCGTCGAAGATCCTCTCGAGGCAAGGGGTACGACCATGACCGACACGCTCGCCGGCTCGCAGGCGACGACGGAAGCCGACGGCGAGGTCCTCGTCGTGCGTGGCCTCCGGAAGACCTACGAGGCCGAGGGAGCGCCCGTGCGGGCGCTGCGGGGGACCGAGCTCACCCTGCGGCGGGGCGAGTTCGCCGCCGTGATGGGCCCGTCGGGCTGCGGCAAGTCGACGCTCCTCAACATGGTGGCCGGACTCGACCGCCCCGACGAGGGCGAGATCGTCCTCGACGGCGAGGTGATCACCGGGCGCAGCGAGGACGACCTGGCCCGCATGCGCCGACGACACATCGGGATCGTCTTCCAGTTCTTCAACCTGCTCGAGGGCATGAGCGTGCTGGAGAACGTGGCCCTGCCGGC
>Ga0126307_10001559_pt1 | contig 15123 bp, 12 predicted proteins | sample Plot28_FD_89955 | JGI IMG/M metagenome (GOLD analysis project Ga0126307, IMG submission 89955) | Serpentine soil microbial communities from UC McLaughlin Reserve, CA, USA - Plot28 | ecosystem: Environmental > Terrestrial > Soil > Grasslands | place: USA: UC McLaughlin Reserve, Lake County... | reverse complement strand
GGGCAAGCGCCTCGAGGACGACGGGGCGATTCGCGGCAGCTTCGTCACCGAGCTCGCTCACGCCGGCGACGAGCTGGCCCGGGAGGCGGTCTGCTCGGTGGGCCGCCGCCTCGGTGCCGGGCTGGTCAGCGTGCTCAACGTGCTCGACCCCGAGGTGGCGGTGATCGGCGGGGGCGCCGTCGCCGCCGGCGACATGCTGCTCGATCCCGCACGCGAGGTGCTCGACACCCAGGGCCTGGGCCCGCCCCGCATGCGCGTGGTGCCCGCCCACTTCGGCAGCGAGTCGGGGATGCTCGGAGCCGCTTTGTTGGCGCTGGACGCCGCCGCGTGAGCGGGCGGCTGGTCGTCTGCCCGACGCCCATCGGGAACCTCGAGGACGTCACCCTGCGTGTGCTCTCCGCGCTACGCGACGCCGACGTGGTGGCCTGCGAGGACACTCGCCGCACCCGCGTGCTGCTGGACCGCTACGGGGTCTCCGCACGGCTGGTCGCCTACCACGAGCACAACGAGTCGGCCCAGGCCGCGGCGCTGGTCGAACAGATGCACCGCGGCGAGACCGTCGCTCTGGTCTCCGACGCCGGCATGCCGCTGGTCTCCGACCCCGGTTTCGTCCTCGTGCGCTCCTGCGTGGCCGCCGGGGTGGAGGTGGAGGTGCTGCCCGGACCCTCGGCGGCGCTCGCTGCCCTGGTGGCCTCGGCGCTCCCTGCCGACCACTGGCGCTTCGAGGGCTTCCTGCCGCGCAAGAAGGGCGAGCTGCGCTCCCTGCTGGCCGAGCCGGGAGGGACGCTCGTCGCGTTCGAGTCGCCCCGCCGGGTGGCGGCCTCGTTGGAGGTGCTCGCCTCGATCGATCCCTCGCGACCCGTCGCGGTGTGCCGCGAGCTCACCAAGGCGCACGAGGAGGTCGTGCGTGGCGAGGCTGCGGAGCTCGCTCGGCGCTACGCCGACGAGGATCCTCGGGGGGAGGTGGTGCTCGTGATCGGCCCGGCTGCCCCGCCGGCCTCGGATCCCTCCGCGCCCGCGGGGCTCGATGCGCTGCGGCGGCTGGTGGAGGCGGGCGCCCGCCCCCGGCCCGCCGCGGCGGTGGTCGCCGAGCTGACCGGCGGGCGGGCGAATGAGCTCTACCGGGCGCTGATGAGGTCGGAGGACTGACGCTCGTGCGCGGCTGGCTCGGCGGGACATCGCCCATCCCTCCAGAGAATCGCTCAGCCGCCTGACGGTTTCCGACCCCCTGCCCGCGCCTCGCCCCTCACCTGTGTAACGCCCGAGTGACGAACTCCCCGCGGAGCGTTACGCACCGCTACGACTCACCCGCCCCCGCGCCCCGCGGCCGCCGAGCCCGCCTACGGTCGCGGACATGGCTCGCATCTCCCTCCTTCTCGCCTTCAGCGCCCTCTTCCTGTCGGTCGCCGCGACACCCGCACGCGCGGCGGGAAGCTGGGCGTGGCCGGTCCGCGGGGACGTCATCACCTCCTATCGCAACGGCGCCGACCCCTACGCGGGCGGACAGCACCGCGGCATCGACATCGCCTCTCCGGTAGGTCGGGCGGTGGCGGCCCCCACTGCAGGGCGGTTCACCTTCGCGGGCACGGCCGGCTCCTCCGGTCTGACGGTCTCGCTTCGGACGGCCGGCGGCCGCTGGGACACGTCATACCTGCACCTGGCCTCGCTGTCGGTTCGCAAAGGCGACCGCGTCAGCGCCGGTGGCCGGCTCGGCGCCGTGGGCACCACCGGTCGCCGTTCGGCCGAGCGACCGCACCTTCATTTCGGCGTCCGAGAGGCGGGCAGCCGCCACGGCTACCGCGACCCGCTCGACTTCCTGGCACCGCTGGGCGGGCCGGGTCAGGCCCGGCCCGGCCCCGCCGGCGCACCGCTGCCGGTTCCGCGCGGGGCAAAGCCCGCTCCGGCACCGGCTGCAGCGCCGACGAGCGGCCCCTCGCCCGCCGGCAGCCGCGTGCCCCAGCCGGCGGGAGCGCCGGGTCGAGCACCTGCCCCCGCGCCTTGGCACGCGGGCTCGGCGGTGGCGCGGGCCCTTGCTCCCGCCGCACTCGGCCCCGCGCCAGAGCCGCGACGCGCAGCGCACGGCGCGGCACCCGCGAAGTCAGCAGCGCCGGCCACCGCCCACGGCGCGGCAGCAGGGCATACCCCGGCGTTCACCCCTCGCGACAGGGGTGCTCCGGCGCCTGCCACCAGCGGCGGTGTTCGAGCACGGGCGCCGGCCGCCGGCGGGTTCGACCTGGGCTGGGCGCTCGCCTGCTTCGGCGTGGCGGCGGCCGCTCTGGCGCTCGGCAAGCCGATCCGGGGCCAAAAGCCGGGAGCCCGACTCGGGACAGCGGCCCTTAGGGTCTTCGGGGGATGGCCTACTACGTCACGACCCCGATCTACTACGTGAATGCGGAGCCCCACCTGGGCCACGCGTACACGACGATCGCGGCCGACGTGCTCGCTCGCCACATGCGCCAGCGCGGCGAGGACGTCTTCTTCCTCACGGGAACCGACGAGCACGGCGAGCCGGTCACCCAGGTCGCCGAGCGTGAGGGGATCACGCCCCGCGAGCTGGGCGACCGCAACTACGTCCGCTTCAAGGACCTGGCGGCAACCCTCGGCGTCACCAACGACTTCTTCATCCGCACCACCGACCCCGAGCACCACGAGGTCGTCCAGCGGGTGGTGCAGCGCATCCACGACAACGGTCACGTCTACGCCGGTACCTACGAGGGCTGGTACTGCCCTCGCTGCGCCGACTTCAAGACCGACTCGGAGCTCGTGGAAGGCAACAAGTGCGCGATCCACCTGATCGAGCTCGAGCGCGAGCGGGAGGACAACTGGTTCTTCCGGCTGTCGTCGTTTCAGCAGCCGCTCGAGCGGCTGTACGCCGAGCGCCCCGACTTCGTCACCCCGCAGATCCGCTTCAACGAGGCCCTCTCGTTCGTCGAGCAGGGCCTGCAGGACATCTCGCTCTCGCGCGCACGCCTGAAGTGGGGCGTCCCGGTGCCGTGGGACGAGTCGCAGGTCATCTACGTCTGGATCGACGCGCTCATCAACTACTACTCCGCCCTCTCCTACGCACGGGAGGGCGAGGACCTCACCGATCGCTTCTGGCCGGCAGACGTCCACCTCATCGGCAAGGACATCCTCAAGTTCCACGCCGTGATCTGGCCGGCAATGCTGATGGCCGCGGACATCGAGGTCCCCCGTCGGGTGGGCATCCACGGCTTCCTCCTGCTCGGCGAGCACAAGATGTCCAAGTCGCTGGGCAACGTGATCGACCCGTTCCAGGTGGTCGAGCTCTACGGCGCCGACGCGCTGCGCTACTACGCCATGCGAGAGGTCCGCTTCGGCCAGGACGGCGAGGTCTCGCCCGAGGGCTTCGAGAACCGCTACACGAGCGACCTCGCCAACGAGTACGGCAACCTGGCGAGCCGAACGCTGGCCATGGTCAGTCGCTACCGCGACGGCGTGGTTCCCGACGTCGAGCCGCCGGCCGCCCTGGCCGAGCTGTTCGACGGCCTGGGCGAGCGCGTGTGCGCCTGCCTGGACGCCACCGAGCCGACCGGCGCCCTGGACGAGATATGGCAGCGCGTCCGGGGCCTCAACGGGTATGTGCAGGAGCAGCAGCCGTGGCAGCTGGCCAAGGACCCGGCCGAGGCCGAGCGCCTCGACGCCGTGCTGCTGGGGGTCGCCGAGGGCCTGCGGGTGGTCTCGCTGCTGCTGTGGCCGTTCGTGCCCACCGCGGCCGAGCGGCTGCTCGACGCGCTCGGGGCCGAGGACCGCTCGGTCGAGGCCGCGAAGTTCGGCAGCGTGGTGGGCGGCGCGACGCTGGGGGAGCTCGGCCAGCTCTTCCCCAGGGTCGAGCCCGCCGCAGCGGCGTAGTGGTCGACACCCACTGTCACCTCGACTCATGCGAGCCCGACTCCGGCCGGCTGGTCGAGCGGGCGCGGGCCGCGGGCGTGACCAAGCTCGCCACAGTGGGCCCGGATCGCGACTCGGTCGCGGCCGTGGGGCGGCTGTCCGCCGAGCACGATGAGGTGTTCAAGATCGTCGGGCTCCACCCCAACAGCGCCGCGGGGTTCGACGGTTGGCTCCCCGAGGAGGAGGCGCGCCGGCCGAAGGTGGTCGCCATCGGCGAGACCGGCCTCGACTACTACCGCGACCACGCCCCACGCGAGGACCAGATGCGGGCGTTCGCCGCCCATGCTGAGTTGGCGCGCGAGCTCGACCTGCCGCTGGTCATCCACACCCGCGCCGCCGAGGAGGACACTTTTGCCCTACTCGCCGAGCGCGCCCGCGGCCTCACGGTGATCCTCCACTGCTTCTCGGCGCCGGGCCGCCTCGACGAGGCGGTCGAGCGCGGCTACCTGTGCTCGTTCGCCGGCAACGTCACCTACCCCAAGGCGAGCGATCTGCAGGACGCGGCCGAGCGGGTGCCCGACGAGCTGCTGCTCGTGGAGACCGACTCGCCCTACCTCGCCCCCCAGCCGGTGCGCGGGAAGCCCAACGAGCCGGCCAACGTCACGCTGACGGCCCGCTTCGTCGCCGAGCGGCGGGGAGTGGCCTACGAGGAGCTGGAGGCGCTGGTGGAGGCGAACGCCGCCCGCGTCTTCGGGTGGTGACCGCCGAGCCGGGAGAGAGCAAGCTGCCGCGCTCGGCCGGCCGGCGCGCGGCCCGCGCTCCTCGCCAGGCGAGCCTCCGGCGCCTGCGGCAGTTCGACGTCCGTCCCAACCGCGAGCTGGGGCAGAACTTCCTCGTCGACGACAACCTACTCAGGGTCATCGGCGATGCCGCCGAGGTGAGCCCCGAAGACGTCGCGCTCGAGGTCGGCGGGGGCCTCGGCGTGCTCTCCGAATACCTGGCCCCCCGGGTGCGCCATCTGCACGTGGTGGAGGTCGACCGGCGGCTGAGGGAGCCGCTGGAGGAAGCGCTGGAGCCCTATGCCAACACAACGCTTCACCAGGCCGATGCCGTCGCCATGGCACTGGGCGAGCTGGTGCCGCGGCCCGGGAAGGTGATCGCGAACCTGCCCTACGGCGTGGCCGCCACCGTCTTGCTCAAGGCACTGGAGGAGCTGCCCGATGCGTCGCTTCTGGTCGCGATGGTCCAACGCGAAGTGGCAGAGCGGCTGGCTGCGGGTCCCGGGAAGGGCAAGCTCTACGGCGCGACTTCCGTTCTGGCCCAGCTCTCGTGCGACGTAGAGGTGCTGCGGCGCGTGCCGGCGACAGTGTTCCACCCCAAGCCGGCCGTCGAGTCGGCGCTGGTGCGGCTGCGCCGCGTGGGGCCGGCACCGACGGCCGGAGAGGCCGCGCTGGTGCACGAGGCCTTCGCTCACCGGCGCAAGGCGTTGGCGGGCTCGCTGGCGCTGGCGCCGGACGCGGCGGAGGACGTCCGCGAGCGCACCCGCCGCGCGCTGGAGCAGCTCGGCCACCCGGCCGACGCCCGGGCGGAGCGCCTGGCGCCCGCCGACTTCCCGCGCCTGGCCGAGCTGCTGGGCCGCTGACGTGCTCCGCGAGAGCGCGCCCGCCAAGGTCAACCTCGTGCTGCACGTCGGGCGCCGACGCACCGACGGCCTCCACGAGCTCTGCTCCCTGTTCGCCCCGCTCGATCTGGCCGACGAGCTGGCCTTCGAGGCCGCGGCCCGCGACGAGGTTGTGGCGCCCGGCGTGGAGGGGCCGAACCTGGTCCAGCACGCGCTCGCGGCTTTCCGTACGCGCGCGGCGCTAGCACCGCTGCGCGTGACGATCGAAAAGCGGATCCCCGTGGCCGGCGGTCTGGGCGGCGGCAGCGCCGACGCCGCAGCGACACTGCGCGCGGCGAACCGCCTGGCGGGGGAGCCGCTCGCCCTGGGCGAGCTGCAGGCCCTCGGCGCCCCGATCGGCGCCGACGTGCCCAGCCAGCTCGAGCCCGCCCCCGCGCTGGTGACCGGAGCGGGGGAGGCCGTTGAGCCCGTCGCGCTGCCGGCGCTGTGGCTCCTGCTGGTCCCCACTACCGAGGGGCTCTCGACCGCGGCGGTGTACGCCGAGCACGACCGCTTGGAGGCCGGGCGCGAGCAGCTCGACCCGCAGGCGCTCCGGGGCCTTGCGCACGCGGACGCCCCGAGGCTCGCGCCGGCGATGGAGAACGACCTCGAGGCGGCGGCGCTCTCGCTGCGGCCGGAGCTGCGGGCGACACTCGATCGCCTGGAGGCCCTGGGCGCGCTGCGTGCGCGGCTGAGCGGCTCGGGCCCCACCGCCGTAGGGCTCTTCGAGGCCCGGGAGGCCGCGGAGGCCGCCGCCGCGGCCATCCCCGGGGCCCTCGTCGTCTCCACCCGGCCGTCCCCTGCGTCACAATGACCCGCCGATGGATCTGAGCCTGTCCACCACGGAGCTGGCGCTGGCCCTGGCCGCGGGCATCACGGGCGCCGGCTACATCGCCTTCATCCTCCTGCCCGCGTGGCATGCCTACAGCCGCTTGTGGGAGCGGGTGGCGGCCGCCTTCCTGACCCTCTTCATCCTGGCCACGCTGCTGGGCGTGGGGGCGGGGATCGGCTTCGCGATCGTCTGGAGCTACGACCGATACGCGTAGCGCTCGCGCGCCGCGGCCGCCGGCCTTGTCCCTCGGCCTAGAGTTGGCGCAATGTCCGCTGCGCGGCAGCCCACGGGCCGTGCTGCCTCCGGCGCCGGCCAGGGTTCGTTCCTCGAGCTCTTCGAGCAGGTCTCCGACGCGGTCGAGTCGGGGGCCGGCCTGCCCTCGGTCACGCGTGCCGCGAGCCGGGCCCTGAACGCAAGCGCGATCGTCCTCGACGCCTCGAGCAGAGTGCTGGCCTCGGCCTGCGCGTCCCCGGAGGACGAGCGCGCGGTGATGGCGGGAGAGGGGTCCAGCGAGCGGGTCGACCTGCGGGTGGCCGACACCCCGGTGGGCCAGCTGCGCTTCCGGCCCCGCGGCGAGGCGCCCGAGCCGGCGCTGCTGCGCATGGTCGCCACGCTCATCGGCCTGGAGCTCGACCGCGCGACCGCGCCCGAGCGGGCCAGCGAGGCCGCGGTGCGCGACTTCCTCGAGGACCTGGTGAGCCGCAAGGTCACCGACCGCGAGAACATCGTCGCCCGCGCCGAGGAGCTGGGCTGCGGCCTGACCGAGGGTGTCGTGGTGATCATCGCCCGGGCGCGTCCCCACGCGCCCGAGGAGGGCGACTGGCGCGCCCGGGTGCTCACGCTCGCCGAGCGCGGCGCGCGGGTGATCGAGCGCGCGACGCTGGCCGGCCTCGTCCCTATCGGCGCGCTGCGGCCCAGCGGCGACGACCGCGACCTGCTGCTGCTGGTTCCCGTCCCCGACGAGGAAACCGCCGCGCGCGCGGGCGCCTCGGTTCTCGACGAGCTGCGCGCCGGCCTGGAGGGCTTCGCGATCACCGTGGCGCTCAGCCGCCGCACGGCCGACCCCGCGGACCTGCACCGCGCCACCTCGGAGGCCATCCTGGCGGCCAACGTGGCCGAGGCCCGCGGCATCGAGTCGTTGAGGTTCGAGGAGACCGGCGCCTACCGCCTGCTGCTGCCGGCCATGAACGAGGACCCCAGGGAGCTGCAGCGCTTCCATGACGAGACCGTCGCGCCGCTGGCCGCCTACGACGAGCAGTACGAGACCGAGCTGGTCAAGACGCTTGAGACCTTTTTGGACGCCGACGGGAACGTCGCCGGCACCGCCGAGCGCCTCTACACCCACCGCCACACGGTCCGCTACCGCCTCGACCGGGTACGCGAGCTGAGCGGCCTGGACGTGGGCTCCACCGACGGCCGCGAGCGCCTGTCGCTGGGCCTGAAGGCCATGCGGGTGCTGGGGATCGCGCCGCCGGGAGGCCCGGCGCACGAGCCGGGGGCCGAGGGCGGCCTGGTCCCCCGTGCCGGGAAGGACCGGTGATCACCCGGGTATGGAGCGGAGCGGTCCGGCCCGAGGACGCCGACGCCTACGCCGGCTACATCGCCCTCTCGCTGTGGGACTTCGGTCGATGCCATCCGGGCCTTCGCCGGGGAGGACATCGAGGCCGCCGTGCTCTATCCGGACGACGAGCGGTACCCGATCGAGGGCCGGTCGACGGTGACCCACTACGAGGTCGTCGACCAGGCCTAGGCTGGGGAGCCAGGATTCGAACCTGATCCTGGAGGACCAAAACCTCCTGTGCTGCCAGTTACACCACTCCCCAGGGAGCGCGCCCGAGCATAGGCGCTGGGCGCCCCGCCGCTACGCTGCCTGACCCCCATGGCGGAGCCCTTCACTGCCCTCATCATGGCCGCCGGCCATGGCACTCGGATGAAGTCCGTGCTGCCCAAGGTGCTGCACCCCGTGTGCGGCAAGCCCATGATCGGCTGGGTCATCGACGCCGCCCGCGCGGCCGGCGCTACCGAGGTCGTGTGCGTAACCCGGCCGGGCGAGGGCGTCGAGGAGGGCCTGCCTGCCGGGGTGACCGTGGCCGAGCAGACCGAAGGCGAAGGCACCGGCGCAGCGGTGCTCGCCACGCGCGAGGCGGTACCCGGCGAGCGACCGCTGGCCGTCCTCTCCGGCGACCACCCGCTGGTGGCCCCCGAGGTGATCGCGAGTCTGGTCGACGCGCACGCCGGGGCAGGGGCGGCGGTGACCATGCTCACCACCGAGAGCCTCGACCCGGCCGGCTATGGGCGCGTAATGCGCACCGACGACGGCGCCTTTGACCGCATCGTCGAGACCAAGCGCACCGAGGGCCTGCCCCCCGAGGTGCTCGCCACACGGGAGGTGAATCTCGGCACCTACGTCTTCGAGCCGGCCCAGCTGTTCACGGCTCTCGACCGGGTGGGGGAGGAGGACGGCGAGATCTACCTGACCCGGGCGATCACCGCCTTCGCCGCCGAGCGCAGCGTCGCCAGCGCGAGCACGGACGACCCCGACGTCGCTCAAGGGGTCAACACGCGCGCGGACCTGATGGAGGTCGAGGCCATCGCGCGCCGCCGGCTGATCACCGGCCACGCACTGAACGGGGTCACCTTTGCCGCGCCCGACACCGTCGAGCTACACGCGGGTGTGGAGATCGGCGAGGACACTCGTATCGGAGTGGGCGCGAGCCTGCTGGGCGCCACGCGGATCGGGCGCGGTTGCGACATCGGGCCACACGTCACCGCAGTGGACACGGTCATCGGCGACCGGGCCGGCGCGGCCCATTCCGCCCTGATCGAGAGCGAGATCGGCGAGGAGGCCAGCATCGGCCCCTTCAGCTACCTGCGGCCCGGCGCAAGGATCGGCGCGCGGGCGAAGGTGGGGGCCTTCGTGGAGGTCAAGGGCTCGACCATCGGCGCCGACGCCAAGGTGCCCCACCTCTCCTACATCGGTGACGCCGACGTGGGCGAGGGCGCCAACGTCGCCGCCGGGAACATCACCGCGAACTACGACGGTCGCAACAAGCACCGCACGAACATCGGAAAGAAAGTGAAGACCGGGGTCCACACGTCCTTCGTGGCTCCGGTGAGCGTCGGGGACCGGGCGTACACTGGTGCTGGTTCGGTGATCGTCGAGGATGTCCCCGAGGGGGCGCTCGGGATCTCCCGGCCGCAGCAGCGAAACGTCGAGGGTTACGCAGAGCGAGTCGAAGAGGAGAAGCCGTCTCCGTAAGCGTCGAGACCCAGGTGGCAACGGCCTTGGCCAAGAGCCTCCCGGCGGGCTACGACAAGCGCCTGATGGTCAGCGCGGGCCGAGCCAGCCAGGAGCTCGGAGGCAAGATCTCCGAGCGCCTGGGGGTCGAGCTCGCCGACGCCGGGCTGAAGACCTTCGCCGACGGCGAGGTCTACTGCCGCTACCAGGACTCGATCCGAGGGGCGGACCTGTTCCTGATCCAGTCGCTGTGCGGCTCCGAGCGCGAGGGCCTCACTCCCAACGACTCGCTCATGGAGCTGCTGCTCATGGTCCACGCGGCCAAGCACGCCTCCGCGCACCGGATCATCGCCGTGACTCCCTGGTACGGCTACTCGCGCCAGGACAAGAAGTCGGCCCCGCGCGAGCCGATCTCGGCGCGCTTGGTGGCCGAGCTGCTGGAGACCGCGGGCATCGACCGGCTGGTGACCATGGACCTTCACGCCGGCCAGGTGCAGGGGTTCTTCTCCAGGCCTGTCGACCACATGACGGCGATGCCGATCCTCACCCAGTACATCGCCGACGTGTACGGGCACGAGGACGAGCTGGTGATGATCGCGCCCGACGCCGGCCGCGTGAAGCTGGTGCGCTCGTTCGCGAGGCGGGTGGGTGCCCCCTACGCGCTGATGGAGAAGGAGCGCCCCGCGCAGGGCGTCGCGGAGATCGGCACCGTCATCGGCGACGTGAAGGGCAAGGTCGCCGTGATCGTCGACGACATCATCGGCACGGGCGGCACGCTCGCGGCCGCCGCCCAGACGGTGATCGACGAGGGCGCGCGCTCGGTGCACGCGGTGGCCACGCACGGCCTCTTCGCCGGCAACGCCTTCGAGACGCTCGCCGACTCGCCCCTGGGCGACATCGTGGTGACCGACACCGTGCCGCTGGTCGACCCGGCGCCCGACCTCATCACCCGGCTCACCTGCGCCGACGTGCTTACCGACTCGATTCGCCGCATCTTCAGCGACCACTCGGTGTCGGAGGCCTTCGACGGCGAGAACCAGCTTTTCTGAGGGGATAGCCTCGCTAGACTCGCCGGTCGCCCTATGGCCGACCGACCCTCACTCGCCGTCCAGGAGCGCCCGGAGCGCGGATCGCGCTCCAACCGCCGTCTGCGGCGCGAAGGCCTCGTGCCCGGTGTCATCTACGGCGGCGGCGAGAACCAGAACTTCGCCTTCAAGGTCGACGCTCTGGCGCTGCGCAAGCTGCTGGCCGAAGGCGCGGCCCTGCTCGACCTCGAGATCGACGGCGGCCGCACCCGGCCGGTGATCGTCAAGGACCAGCAGAACCACCCGGTCCGCGAGGAGGTCCTCCACATCGACTTCCTGGAAGTTCGCCTCGACGAGAAGATTCAGACCACGGTGCTGGTCGAGCTCGAGGGAGCCGAGGAGTCGCCGGGCGTGAAGGAGGGCGGCGTGCTCGAGCACGTGACGCGCGAGCTGAACGTCGAGGCGCTGCCCACCGACATCCCCGACAACCTCGTGGTCGACGTGTCGGCCATGGAGATCGCCGCGACGCTACCCCTCTCCGACGTTCCCGCGCCCAGCGGCGTGACCTTCCTCGATGACCCCGAGGAGACCGTGATCGCCACGCTTGTGCCGCCGACGGAGGTCGAGGAGCCCGAGGAGATCGAGGAGGAGACCGAGCTGGTGGGCGAGGAGGCCGCCGCCGAGGGCGACACCGGCGAGGAGGCCGAGCAGAAGGAGGAGGCCGCCGAGGCCTCGGAGTCCGGGGAGGGCTCGGACTCCTGAGTCCGCGGCCAAGCGCAGCCCGATCACCGTTCGGGCGAGCACCGCACGCTTGACCCTTTTCGGTCGGCGCGGCGGCGGCCGTGTCGACTGGTTGGTGGTGGGCCTGGGCAACCCGGGCGACCACTACGCGCGCACGCGACACAACATCGGCTTCGAGGTGGCCGAGCTCGCCGCCGAGCGCTGGGGGCTGGGCAAGCTGAAGAAGCAGTACGGCGGCCTCTACGCCGATGGGCGCACCGGCCCCGGCGGCCCCCGCGTCGGGATCCTGCTGCCGCAGACCTACATGAACGACGCCGGTCGCTCGGTGGGGCCGGCCCGGGGGTCGCTCGGCGTCGACCTCGACCGCATCGCCGTGGTGCACGACGAGATCGACCTGCCCTTCGGGGAGGTGCGTACGCGCCTGGGCGGCGGGCTGGCCGGCCACAACGGCCTGAAGTCGCTGAAGGCGGGACTCGGCGGCGCCGACTTTCACCGCGTCCGCGTGGGGGTCGGCCGTCCCGACTCCAGCGACCCCGAGATCGTGTCGGCGCACGTCCTCGGCCGTTTCAGCGAGCCGCGCGAGGAGGTGGCCGCCCTCAGCGAGCGGGCGGCCGACGAACTGGAGCGCCTGATCGGCGCTCTATAGGTAGAGCGCCAGGCCTATGAGCCCCGACTCCGCCCACATACACTCAGTCCGCTAGCCGCGCGGGGCGTCCCGGGCGGCCTTTCTGCCTGCCCGTGTCCCTTCGCTCACTGCTAAATCACGCTCGTCAGGACGGTGACGTTCGGGCTCTCGGCGAGGCGGCCCAGGCCGCTCCCCAGCGGGCGTTCGTGTCCTCCGGCCTGCGGCCTTTCTTGCTCGCCTCGCTGCTCGACGCCGAGCCCGACCGGCCCGCCCTGGTGGTGGCCGGCGACGACCGCTCGGCACGCGACCTGGCCGCCGACCTGCGCGCCTTTCTGGCGCCGAGGGAGGTGCGCCTCTACCCGGCCCGCGGCGTCCAGTACGAGTCCCATCTGGCCCCGCCGCCGCACCTGGTCGGCCTGCGCATAGCCGCGCTGGATTCGCTGTTGGAGGGGGAGGGCGCCGTGGTGGTGGCGTCGGCGGTGGCCCTGTCGGAGAAGGTCCCCGACCCCTCGCTGCGCCCGCACGGCTTTGCCATCGAGAAGGAGGAGCTGCTCGACCTCGAGGAGACCGCGCAGCAGCTCGTGGCCTGCGGCTACGACCGCGTCGATCAAGTCGAGGACCGCGGCCAGTTCGCGATGCGCGGCGACATCATCGACGTCTACCCCTCGACCGAGGAGCGCGCGGTGCGCTGCGAGCTGTTCGACGTGGAGGTGGAGCGGCTCACCTACTTCTCCACCTTCACCCAGCGCTCGCTGGAGGAGACCGACCGGGTGGAGATCGCCCCGGCGGCTGAGCTGGCGCCCGAGCACCGCGAGCTGGCCGAGATCGCCGCGATCAGCGACGAGGACGACCGCCCCGACGTGGCCGACCTGCTGCCGGTCGACCGCTTCGGCGAGCTGCTCGAGCTGCTTCCCGAGCACGGGCTGGTGGCCGTGGCCGCCGAGGAGGAGATTCAGCCCGCCCTGGCCGAGCACTGGGAGGACGTCACGGCGAGCTTCCACGACTCCGATGCCCACCACCTCTACGTCGGCCCCGGAGACCTGACCACCCGGCTGGACGAACGTGCCGCCCTGCGACTGAGCAGCATCTCGGGCGACCAGCCACACTCCTTCCGGGCCCAGAGCGCGGACACCGCCGCCCGCTCGCTCAAGGAGGCCGAGCCCGAGCTGGAGAAGCTCGTGCGCTCGGGCTACCGCGCCGTGGTGGCCTGGGGCCGGCGCGGTGAGGCCGAGCGCGCCGCCTACAACCTCGCCCGGGTGCGGGCCGAGCTGGTGGACGGCGTGCCGATCGCCCACGAGCCGGGAGTGAGCTTTGCGGCGGCGAGCCTCCGGGAGGGCTTCCTGGCGCCCAGCCTCAAGCTGGCGATCCTGCCCGAACACCGCCTGCTGCGCGGCCGCCGCGCGGCCCGGCCCGAGGGCCCGCGGCCGGCCGGCGGCGGTGCCTTGGCGGCGTTCACCGACCTGCGCGCCGGCAGCGCCGTGGTGCACGAGGCCCACGGCGTCGCCCGTTTCACGGGCTTCGAGACCCGCACCGTGGGGGGCATCACCCGCGACTACCTGCAGCTCGAGTTCGCGGGGGGCGACAAGGTCTTCGTCCCCTCCGACCAGCTGCACAAGATCAGCCGGTACGTCGGCGCCGAGGCGGGCGACCCGCCCCTGAGCAAGCTCGGCGGCAGGGCCTGGGAGCGCATGAAGTCCCGGGCGCGCAAGGCCGCTCAGGCGCTCGCCGGGGAGCTGATCAACCTCTACGCCGAGCGCAAGCGGCGCAGTGGCCACCCCTTCCCGCGCGACGACGAGTGGCAGATCGCCTTCGAGGACGCCTTCCCGTTCCGGGAGACCCCCGACCAGATGGAGGCGATCGAGGCGGTCAAGGCCGACATGGAGGAGGCCCGCCCGATGGACCGCCTCATCTGTGGCGACGTGGGCTACGGCAAGACCGAGGTGGCGCTGCGCGCCGCCTTCAAGGCCGCAGCCGACGGCCGCCAGGTGATGTTCCTGGTGCCGACGACAGTGTTGGCCCAGCAGCACTACGGCACCTTCGCCGAGCGCTTGCGCGACTACCCCTTCAATATCGACGTGGTCTCGCGCTTCCGCTCGCCCGCCGAGCAGCGCGAGGTGCTCAAGGGCTTTTCGGAGGGCAAGGTCGACGTGCTCATCGGGACCCACCGGCTGCTCTCGCGCGACGTGCGGCCGCACGACCTCGGCGTGCTGATCGTGGACGAGGAGCAGCGCTTCGGGGTCAAGCAGAAGGAGCTCTTGCGCCAGTTGAGGCTGCGCGTCGACGTGCTGTCGCTATCTGCCACGCCCATCCCGCGCACGCTTCAGATGTCGCTGGCCGGCCTGCGCGACATCTCCGTGATCGAGACGCCGCCGGAGGGGCGCCGGCCGGTGAAGACCTACGTCGGCGAGTACGACGAGGAGCTGGTCAAGCAGGCGATCGGGCGCGAGCGGGCCCGCGGGGGCCAGACCTTCCTCATGCACAACCGCGTGGAGTCGATCGATGACTTCGCCGAGGGCATTCGCGCGCTGTGCCCGGAGGCCCGCGTCGCGGTGGCCCACGGCCAGATGGACGAGTCGCGGCTCGAGCCCACCATGCTCAGCTTCCTGCGCGGCGAGTTCGACGTGCTCGTGTGCACGACGATCATCGAGAGCGGCCTCGACGTGGCGAGCGCCAACACGCTGATCGTGGAGCGCGCCGACGAGCTGGGGCTGGCGCAGCTCTACCAGATCAGGGGTCGCGTGGGCCGCTCGCGCGAGCGGGCCTACGCCTACCTCTTCTACCCCTCGTCCGCCGCCCTGACCGAGGACGCCGCCGCTCGCCTGTCGACGCTCTCCGACTACACCGAGCTCGGCTCGGGCTTCAAGATCGCCATGCGCGACCTGGAGATCCGCGGAGCGGGCAACCTGCTGGGCGACGAGCAGTCGGGGCACGTGGCCGCCGTGGGCTTCGAGCTGTACGTGTCGATGCTCGACGAGGCCGTGGCCGCCCTGGCCGGCGACTCCGCCGACGAGGCGCCCGAGCCGGTGCGCATGGACGTGCCGGTGGATGCCTACGTGCCCAGCGACTACGTGCCTTACGAGGCGGCGAAGATCGAGGTGCACCGGCGCATCTCCGGCGCGCGCGAGGTGGCGCAGCTGATCGTCCTGCGGGAGG
>Ga0126307_10001558_pt1 | contig 15124 bp, 12 predicted proteins | sample Plot28_FD_89955 | JGI IMG/M metagenome (GOLD analysis project Ga0126307, IMG submission 89955) | Serpentine soil microbial communities from UC McLaughlin Reserve, CA, USA - Plot28 | ecosystem: Environmental > Terrestrial > Soil > Grasslands | place: USA: UC McLaughlin Reserve, Lake County... | reverse complement strand
CCGGCGCGGTCGGCCCGCTGGGCGTGGATGACCGTGACGTCCGGCCGCAGGGCGGCCACCGCGGTGAGCTCCTCGCCGGTGAACGGGCAGGCGATGGCGGCGACGTTCGCCGTGTGGCCGGCCAGGTCGGTCCCGGCGTAGCCGCGGAGCACCGCGAACGGCAGCCCCGAAGCCCCGGCGACGTACCGGTTGGCCATCCCCGCGTGGCTGTGCTCCTCCAGCTCCAGCGGGTGTGGCCACCCGTTCTCGACGGCGTCTCGGAACCGGTGGAGCGAGCCCACGCCGGGGTTACCGCCCCAGGAGAACACGAGCTTGCGGGCACAGCCCATGCCGATGAGCTGGTCGTAGACGATGTCGGGCGTCATGCGCACGACCGTCAGGCCGCGGCGGCCCTGGCGGATGATCTCGTGGCCGGCGGCGTGCGGGATGAGGTGCGTGAAGCCCTCCAGCGCCACGACGTCACCGTCGTGGACGTGGGTCGCCACCGCGTCGTGGAGTGAGGTGATCGTCGCCACGGCTCACCCCCGCGGGTACCAGGGCGGGATGTCGGCGTCGACGTTGACCCACACCGATTTGGGGTCGGTGTAGCCCCGCATGGCCTCGAAGCCCATCTCGCGCCCGTAGCCCGACTGGCCCACCCCACCGAACGGCGACCCCGGGCCGACCCGCTTGTAGCAGTTGACCCACACCATCCCGGCGCGGAAGGCCCGGGCCAGCTTGTGGGCGCGGGACACGTCCTGGGTCCACAGCCCGGCGCCCAACCCGTAGTCGGTGCTGTTGGCGACCGCCACCGCCTCCTCGTCGCTGCCGAAGGTCGAGACGGTGACGAACGGGCCGAACACCTCCTCCCGGCACACCCGGGCGCCCGGGTCGGCCCGCACGACGGTTGGCAGCACGTAGCAGCCCTGATCGAGCGCGGGATCGTCGGGGGCCCGCCCGCCGGTCAGGACCTCGCCGCCCTCGTCCTCGGCGACCTTGACGTACGCCAGCACCCGGTCGCGGTGCTCGGGCGACGTCAGGGGGCCCATCTCGGTGCCGAGGGCCAGCGGGTCGCCCACGCGCAGCGAGCGGGCCAGGGCCAGGAAGCCGTCGAGGAACTCGTCCGCGATCGCCTCGTGGAGCACCAGGCGCGAGCCGGCGATGCACGCCTGGCCCTGGTTGTGGAAGATGGCGAACGCCGACCCGCTGACCGCCGCCTCGAGGTCGGCGTCGGCGAACACGACGTTGGCGCCCTTGCCCCCCAGCTCCAGCTGGACCCGCTTGAGGTTGCCGGCCGACGCCTCGACGATCGACCGCCCGGTGCGCGTCGAGCCGGTGAAGCTCACCTTCGCGATGCCCGGGTGGGCGGCGATGCGGGCGCCGGCGTCGTGACCGTAGCCGGGCACCATGTTCACCACGCCCGGGGGGAAGCCGACCTCCACCATCAGCTCGCACAGCCGCAGGCTGGACAGCGGCACCAGCTCCGACGGCTTCATCACCGCGGTGTTGCCGGCCGCCAGCGCGGGGCCGAGCTTCCAGCTCGTGAACATGAGGGGGAAGTTCCACGGGACGATCTGGCCGACGACGCCGACGGGCTCGGGTGTGACGTAGTTGAGGAAGCCGGCGTCGACCGGGATCACCGATCCCTCGAACTTGTCGGCCAGCCCGCCGAAGTAGCGGTAGGTGGCGGCAGTGCGGGGGACGTCGAGGAGCGTCGTGTCCTTCAACGGATGGCCGGTGTCGGTCGACTCCAGCCGGGCCAGCTCCTCCGCGTGGGCCTCGATGGCGTCGGCCAGCCGGCCGAGGAGCCGGCCGCGCTCGGCGGCCGGGGTCGCGGCCCAGGCGGGGAACGCGGCCTGGGCGGCCTCGACGGCACGGTCGACGTCGGCGGCCCGGGCCTCCGCCACCTCCGCGAGCAGCGACCCGTCGTGCGGGTTGCGGACGTCGACGGTGCCGCCGGCGAGCGCGTCGACGAACTCACCCCCGATGAACAGCCGTGTTTGCACCTCAGAACTCGACGGCCGTCTTCGGTGCCTTGCCCTCGGCGATGAGGTCGGGAAGGGCGGCGGAGCCGTTCTCCCACACGAGCAGCATCGCCCGCTTGGGCGAGTAGCCCTGGTGGCGGATGTCGGCCGGCATGGCGGCCACGTCGCCGGCCTTCATCACCACCTTGGCCCGGGGCGCCCCGGTCTCGCGGTCCTCGACCTCCCAGTGGATCTCGTCGGAGAGCTGGACGAACCATTCGACCCGGTCGTTGCCGTGGATGATCGGGAGGATGAACTCTTCGGTGGTCGGGCAGTAGAGGCTGTCCTTGCACACGGAGACCACGGACGGGTTCCACGTCACGTCGCTGCGGGACAGGTAGGCGAACAGGTTGAACGCCGCCACCTCGCCCTCGTAGCCCGGCTCGGCCTCGACCGTGGGCTCGTCCTGGGGGACGTCGGCGAACATCCGGTTGACCGGGTGCCCGGTGTCGTCGCTGCGCAGCGGCTCGTCGCCGGGGACGCCCACCATCCGCTGGGCGGTCACCCGAGTGCGGGTGACGGCGGCGAGGTTGTCACCGCGCTTCTCACCGAAGGGCGACCCGGTCTCCTGCGGGGCGGCGAACGGGTCGAAGCCGTCGTTCGTCCAGTCCGCGAGCATGGCCTTGAACGTGGCCATGATCTGCTCGTGGTCGAAGTTCTCCTGGTGGTCGAGCTCGGCCTTGCGGTAGGCGTCGTTGTAGCGGCCGGCGAACAGGTCGACGTTCCCGTAGTGGTTCATCGTCCCGATGACCGAGTCGAAGTTGACGATCCCGTAGAAGAAGTTCCACGCCACGTCGCGCATGAGCGCCTTGAGGAAGGCCTCGATGGACAGGAGGTGGCGGCCGGTGGGCCATTCGACGTGGGCGAAGTGCTCGTCTCGGCTGAAGGTGAACCCGCCGAGCCGGAAGGTGGCGTACCCGTGCTCGTTGCGCTCGCCGGCCTCGACGGGGCTCTCGGTGGCAGTCATGGTCGGTCCTCCTTGCTCACGCCGACTGGCAGATGTCGGCCCAGCGGTAGACGGTGTCGGGACCGGCGATGGTCTGGAGCAGGATCACGCTCGGCCGCTCGGCGCTGAACCGGTGACAGCGGCCGGCGGGCAGGAGCGCCATGTGGCCCCGGCCGGCAGTGATGCGGCCCATGGGGCTGCCGGCGGGCTGGCCCTCGACGGCGACCGACCCCTGGGCGTCGGGATCGACCTGCGGCTCGGCAGGGTCGAGCAACTCGACGACGACCTCGCCGTCGACCACCAGCGCGAACTCGTCGTGCGGCGCCGCCCGCCACCCCGAGGTCCCCTCCGCCCGGATGACCTCGAGCACGTACTCCATGTTCTTGGCCACCGCGACCTTCTCCCAGGGCCGGGCGGCGCTGGCCACGTCGAACATGTTGGAGAACACGTAGTTCTTCGGATCGTCGTCGATGACCTCGACCCCGCCCTTGTCGTAGCGGTCGAGCGATGCGAACGCGGTCGTGTACGTCGCCATGCGGCCCCCTTACCGGTGACGTTCGCATTGCGCACAGTCGTACGCATTGTGAACAATTGGACGGTCGCGTAACGTGAGGGGCGTGTCAAGGGGCGTGCCGGCCGATTTCGTCCAATCGCTGGAGCGCGGGCTTGCCGTCATCCAGAGCTTCGACGCCGAGCACCCACAGCTCACCCTCAGCGAGGTCGCCGCCCGCACGGGCCTCACCCGGGCGACCGCCCGCCGGCTGCTGCTGACGCTGGCCGACCTCGGCTACGTGTCCAGCAACGGGCGCAACTTCTCACTCACCCCTCGCGTCCTCGACATCGGCTACGCCTACCTGTCGTCGCTCAACGTCCAACAGATCGCCCAGCCCTCCCTGGAGGCGCTGTCGGAGCGGGTGCACGAGTCGGTGTCGGTGACCGTGCTCGACGGTGCCGACATCGTCTACGTCGCCCGCGTCCCCACGAAACGGATCATGACGATCTCGCTGGGCCTCGGGAGCCGGCTCCCCGCCTACTGCACGTCGATGGGGCGGGTGTTGCTGGCCGAGCTGGAGGCCGACGAACTCCGCCGCGCACTGCCGGCCGAACTGGAGCGGCACACCCAGCACACGATCTGCTCGGCGGAAGAGCTGGGGGTGGTCCTGAAGCAGGTCCGTGCGCAGGGCTGGGCGCTCGTCGACCAGGAGCTGGAAATCGGCCTGCGGTCGGTCGCCGCCCCACTGCGCGACGCCTCGGGGCGGGCGGTCGCCGCCATGAACATCTCCACACAGGTGGCCCGCACGCCCGTCGAGCAGATCCACGACGACCTCATTCCCGACCTGGTCGCCACGGCCGGCCGGATCAGCGACGCGCTCGCCAAGCGATGAGCGCGGCCGCGGCCGGCGACGCGTTGTGGGCCCGGGTCCAGCAGCTCGCGTCGGGCCTGCGGGCGGGCGGCGCCGAGGTCGCCCTCTCCGAGCTGCTCGACGCGGCCGAAGCGCTGCGCCACGTCCGGCTGGCCGACCGCCGGGAGCTCCGTACCGCCCTCCAGGCGACGCTCGTCAAGAACGCGCACGAGCTGGCCCGCTTCGACGCGCTCTTCGACCGCTGGTTCCCGGCGCATCCGGCGGGCGACGACGAGGCTCCGGCCGGACCGCCGGCCGGCGCGCCGGACAGCGTGACGCCTCCCGACGGGGCCGCCCCAGCGCTGGGCGAGCGGGTCCGGGCCGCGGTCAATGCCGGCACCGAGGCCGAGCTGCGCGTCCTCGCCGAGGTCGCTGTGGCGCGCCACGCCGGCTTCGACGAGGGCACCCGGACCGAGCGGTACCACGTCTACCGGGTGCTACGGGCCGTCGAGCTGGCCCGCCTGCTCCACGACGCCCTCCGCCGGGCGCGGGAGCGCGGCGAGGAGCCGTCCCGCGCCGAGGTCGCGGCCCGCATCGAGGCGCTCCGCCGCCTGATCATCGAGCAGGTGCGTGCTCGGCTCGTGTTCGACGGCGACCCGGCCGCCGTGGCAACGGCCACCAGCCCGTTCGACGTGGAGCTGGGCCGGGCGACGGCAAGTGAACTGGCCGAGGTCCGCGCCGCCGTGCGCCCACTGGCCCGCCGCCTGGCCGCCCGGCTCGGGCGCCGCCGGCAGAGCATCCGCTCGGGCGCGGTGGACATGAAGCGCACGGCCCGCCGGTCCGTGGGTACGGGCGGCGTGCCCATCGACGTCGCCTACCGCCGCCCCCACGCGCACCGGCCCGAGGTCTTCACGCTGTGCGACGTGTCCGGCTCGGTTGCCGACTTCGCCGGCTTCACCCTGACGCTCCTGTCGGCGCTGGCGGGCGAGCTGGCCTCCACGCGGTCGTTCGCCTTCGTGGACGCCGTCGACGAGATCACCGACCTGGTGGCGGCGTGCGACGGCGTGGTCGAGCCGTGGCAGATCCTGCAGCGGGGGCGGGTGATCGGCGCCGACGGCCACTCCGACTACGGGGCCGTGCTCGGCGACTTCCGCGACCGCTGCGGCCGGGCGCTCGGCCCCCGCTCGACCGTGATCATCACGGGCGACGCCCGCAACAACTACCGCCCCACCGGCGCCGCCGTGCTCGCTGAGATCGCCCGCCACAGCAGGGCCGTCTACTGGCTCAACCCCGAACCCCGGGCCCAATGGGATGCCACCGACTCGGTCCAGGCCGCCTACGCCGCCCACTGCCGGGGCGTATTCGAGGTCCGCACCCTGCGCCAGCTCGGCGAGGCGGTCGAGCGGATCCTGTGACGGCCTGCACACGTCGCTCGAGCGCTGACGCCGGCGACCTGCCGACGACGTTCCCCCGCGTTGCCGTCCCGGCACGCTCGGCGTCGCGCGGGCCCGGTCGCGGGGGGCGGGAACGACGAGAGCCGGCCCATGGGGCCGGCTCGTCGATGAGACCGTGAGGTCGGGTCGGGGCGCGCATCACCCCTGGCGCCGCCACCCGGAGGGCGGCGGCGATGTCGGGTCAGCCGGGGACCGGAACGTCGTCGCGCTCGGTTGCGGCCGGGGTGGCCAGCAACGTGCGCACGTCGAGCAGCAGGTCGGCAACCTCGTTCGACGACACCAGCTCACGGTGGAGCAGGTCGCCCAGGCCCTTGTCGATGACGGCAAGGGCCTCACTGATCATCTCGTCGAGCTCACGGGTCTCGGTCACGCCAACACCCTATCGGTCGTTCGACCCCCCGGGGACGACCACTCGACGTCGGGACTGTGACGTTTCGCGCACGTCCGCCCCGTCACCCGCGTGGCCCGTCGAGGAAGGTGAAGAGGAAGAGTTGGGTGGCGTAGGCGACGAGGCGCGGGGTTCCGGTGCCGTCGGGGCCGCAGTCCCACAGAGCCATGTCGCCGGACGCGTAGCCGTCGCCGGCGTTGCGGGCGCGGTTGTGGGCGAGGACCCACGGGGACCGGCATTCGTCCAGCAGATGGACGGTGAGGTCGACGCTCGGGGCGAACCACGCCCGGTCGGACCGGCCGACCCGCTCGCCCACGGCGCCGGGCATCGTATCGGCCATTACGACCAGGGCCAGGGGGTCGAGGGTGCCGTCGTCCTGGAATGGCGGCTCGTCGAAGCGGTACCACATGGCCCGCTCGGCCCGCTCGGGGACGTAGTCCTCCCAGAAGTTGTGGCCGAGGGCGTGGCGCCCCTCCAGCCGGGTGTCCCAGAACGGCATCGGCGGGGGCGGCGGCCCCAGGGCTGCGAGTGCCGCCTCGGCCTCCGGTGGCAGCGGGCCGCGGTAGGACGGGCACGCCTCGGGCCGAGGCACGGCGGCGGGCGGCCGGAGGTCGGTGAAGGCGAAGCCCTCACGCGTCCGGCCGAAGATGCCGGTCGTGAGATGGCCGCGGGCCGCGCCCGGGTTGCGCACCTCGGCCCGCATGTGGGACATCGACCGGCCCCGCCGCAGGACCTCGACGTCGACCTCGACCGGCCCCGCCGCCACCTGGGCGGCGAACGTCGTGTGCAGGGCCCGGAGGCGCTGGTCGGGGTCGTCGAGCTCGGCGGCCATGGCCCGCAGCGCCAGCGCGGTGACGATGCCGCCCTGGGGCAGCGGCCGCAGGCACCACGCCTCGGCGACCTCGCCGTCGTAGCGCCCGTCCCCGACCGCACGCACCGCCGTCTCGTCCACGAAGGCCCCGCCCACGACGGCAGGCTCGCCGCCGCCCCCGGCGCCGGTCAAACACATTCGGGCGCCGGGGGCGGGCCGCTCAGAAGAGCCGGTACGAGCCCAGGAGCGTGAGCGTCTCGGTCGTCGACCGGCCGGCGAGCCACTCCCGGAGGCCCTTGACGAACTGCTGGTACTCGGGGAGGGAGAGCAGCGGGTTCTTCCCGCCCTCCGGCGTGGAGAGGAGGATGACGTAGGTCACGCCGTCGTCCAGGCGCATCGCGGCGTACTGCAGTCCCTCCGGCTTCGCCGCCTCGAGGGCGGTGAAGACGTCGGCGGCGGCCGCCTCGACGTCGGCGACGTGCTCGGGAGCGACCTCGGCCCGGATCAGGACCGTGGTCATCGGCTGTGTCTGCGTGTCGTGCATGCCCCCCTGACACTCCCCGTGATGCCGGTGTGACGAGGTCGCGCGGCGTGTCCCGGCGAGTCGACGGAGAGGACCGGAGGTTTTCGAGGTCCGGGCGTGCCGGATGCGATCACCGCCCACCCGGCGGCGCCCTAGCCTCTCGCCCGGTGACGTACGAGGCGATCGCTCGGCTGGGCCGCGGGGGCATGGGCGTCGTCGACCTGGCGCGCGGTCCCGACGGCACGAAGGTCGCCCTCAAGCGCCTCACGCTGACCGGGTCGGCCAACGAGATCATCCGGGCGCGGGCGCGGCTGCTGCGCGAGGCGGAGGTCCTCCGCCGGCTGCACCACCCCAACGTCGTGCGGCTGGTGGACATCATCGACGAGGGCGACGAGATCGTGCTCGTGATGCCGTACCTGTCCGGCGGCAGCCTGGCCGAGCGGGTCACCCAGCACGGGCCCGCCCCGGCCGACGAGGTCGAGCGGCAGGCCCGCCACCTGTTCGGGGCGCTGGCCCAGGCGCACGCCCTGGGCATCGTCCACCGGGACATCAAGCCGGCCAACATCCTGTTCGACGAGCGGGGCGAGCCCTGCCTGGCCGACTTCGGCGTGGCCCAGACCTGGGACCAGACCCACGGCCTCACGATGACCGGCATGGTCGTGGGCACGCCGGGGTTCATGGCCCCCGAGCAGGCTCGGGGCGAGCAGGTCCTGCCGGCGAGCGACGTGTTCTCGCTGGGCGCCACGCTCTTGTTCGCCGCCACGGGCGAGGGCCCGTTCGGCGCCGGCGACCCCGGCCTGCTCATGGTCCGGGCGGCGAGCAACAAGGTCGAGAAGGTCCCGCGGACGCTGCCGATGTCGCTGCGGCGCCTGCTGTCCGACGCCCTGGCCACCAAGCCCGAGCGGCGCCCGACGGCGGCCGAGGTCGTGGGCTCGCCCCAGGGCATCATGGCGGGCCTCCCGTCGGTGCCCCGGCCCCAGTCCGGGCTGTCGTGGGCGATCGTCGCCGCCATCGTGGCCGCCGTGCTCGCCGTGGTGGGGGCACTGATCTTCGTGGACGGGTCCGACGACTCGGCCGACGGCGCCCTGCCGGGCGCCGGCGTGACGACCACGGGGCCGGCCGAGGGGGCCCTCCCCACGGACGGCGCCGCGCCGATCGAGGACGTTGGCCCGCAGCCGACCACGGCCGCCGGCAACTGCCAGCCGCTGCCCTACTGGCCGTGCGGGCGCGAGGTGCCGGAGGCGAACACCGACGGCCGCGTGTGCGTCGACGACCACGCCGACTACGACCAAGACCCGGCCAACGGCTGCGAGGTGCCGCCGGACGAGGTCGACGGCAACGTGCTGGTCCTGCCGGACGACTCGGTCGAGGCCACGATCGTCCCCGTCGACGACATCGACACCTACCCGGTGGCGGCCGGGCCCGACGGGGCCGACGCCTGCGGCTCCGAGCTGGTGCTCACCCTCGAGGCCCCGTCGAGCATGGACATGCGCCTCGACGTGCGGTTGGGTGACATGGACATCGACTCGGCCACGGCCAACGCCGGCGAGGCCACCGCGGTGACCGTCACCGACCCGTGCGCCCCGGTGAACAGCGGCGAGGTCCCGGCCACCGCGACCTACGAGGCGCAGGTCCGCCCGCTGGGCGAGAGGCGGGAGCCCGCCCCCTACGTGCTGCGGGTCACGCTCAACTAACGGGCTCGGCGGGGCCGCAGGCGACGAGCGGGGCCGGCCTCGGGCCAGCGGGACCGGGAGCTAGCGCTCGGCGCCGCGGCGGAGCGCGTTGAGCTCGGCCTCGACGGTGGCGACCCGGCGCTCGATGGCGGCCAGGCGGTCTGCCAGGCCCATGATCGCCTCGACGTCGAGGTCGTCGGCCGGCGAGGGCGGGGGGTCGCCGTCCCAGGCGCGGGCGACAGGGCTCCTGGGTGGGGCGGCCGGGCCGCTGCCCAGGGCCGGCGGGCCAGTGGCGGCGGCCAAGCGGCGCTCCAGCTCGGCGACCCGGGCCGTCAGCTCGCCGTAGGTGGGGGTGGGCCCGCCCACGTGGACGAGCCCACCGCGGCCGGGACCGCCGCCCGGCAGGGTGACGTCGCCGAACGGCAACGCGTCCTGCGGGATCGCGGCGTCGCCCTCCGGCTCGTCGGCCAGCACCTGCGCCCAGCGGGACCGGGACCCAGCCGACGGGCTGTCGAGCCGCGCCGCGAACGGCTGGGGGATGCGTGCCGCAAGCGTGTCGAGGACGGCCTCGACGTCGGCCGCCCCGGCGAACGGGAACAGCCTGACCGCCCGGGCGTGGATGGCGCCGAGCGCCTGCGGGCCGCCGAGCAGCAGCACGGCCAGCACGGCCAGGTGGGCGGGCCCGAGGCGCCACCGCTGGTCGGCCCGGTGGCTGTAGCGGACGGCCCGGAACCCCTCGTCGGGCGCCGGCGGGACGAACCGGGCCAGGCCCTTGGACTTGAGGGCGAGCAGCGTGTCCTCGACCGTGCGGTCGCCGTAGGCCACGATCGGCTGGCGTTCCTCGGACTGGTTGCAGGACAACCGGAGGTCGTCGAGGGTCACCGGGTAGGCCTCGGGCGCGATCGCCGCCTTCTCGATGAGGCACCCGAGGACCCGCCCCTCGGCGGCGGCCAGCTCCATAACGGCGCGAGCCTACGGCGCTCGGACCGGGCGCGCCGTGACCAACGTGTGTCGCCTCCGGCCCCGTTCGGCGGCGGCGGGGGCCGAGGGCTAGCTTCCGGCCACATGGGACTGGGCCGTGCCGGAGTCACGTTCGCCTCGCTGATGGCGCTGGGGCCCGACCTGGCCGTGAGCACGGCCCGGCTGGCCCAGGACCTCGGTTACCGCAGCTTCTGGACCGCCGAGACGACCGGCCCGGAGGCGTTCGCGCTCCTCGCCGCTGCCGGCGCCGCCGCCCCGGGCCTCGACCTCGGCACCGGCGTCCTCGCCCTCCAGCTGCGCACCCCGATGGTGGTGGCCATGGCCGGTGCCACGCTGCAGTCCCTCCACCCCGACCGCGACATCCTCCTCGGGGTCGGGATCTCGTCGCCGGTCGTGACCGAGCGGTGGCACGGCGTCCCCTACGGCGACCGGCCCCTCGACCGGGTGCGCGAGTACGTCACCGTGCTGCGGGCCTGCCTGTCGGGTGAGAAGGTCGACTTCGCCGGCGACTTCTACGGGGTCCGGGGGTTCCGACTCGGCGTGAAGCTGGGCGAGCGCCGGCCGAAGATCGTGGTCGGGGCGCTCAACCCGGCGATGCTGCGGCTGGCCGGCGAGTTGGCAGACGGTGTCCTCCTCAACTACCTCCCGGCGAGCCACGTGCCCTGGTCGGCCGAGCAGGTCCGCAAGGGCGGCGACGCCACCATCTACGCCTACGTCCACGCCGGGGTGTGCGCCCGGGAAGAGGGCGTCGAGCTGGCCCGGCGCGACCTGTTCTCGTATGCGGTGGTCGACAGCTACGCCCGGAACTTCGAGCGGGCCGGGTTCGGGGACGAGGTCGCCGAGGTGCGGGCGCGCTTCGGCGAGGGCGACCGGGCCGGCGCGGTGGCCGCCGTGAGCGACCGCATGGTCGACGCCATCGACGTCATGGGCGACGAGGACACGGTCGCCGCCACCATGGCCGCCTACGCGGACGCCGGGGTCGAGGTGCCGGTCCTCATGCCGCTGCCCTGGGGGGCGGACCGGCGGGCGTCGGCCGAGCGCACGGTCCGCGCCGCCCTCGGCAAGGCCTGACCGGGCGAGCGCCGCCCGCCGCGCCCGGACGCCCGCCGCATGGATCGCCAGACCGTCGACGCCTACGAGCGGGGGGCCGTGGCCTATGGCGAGGCGCGCCGGGCCTACCACCCCGAACGGGCCGAGTCGTTCGCCCGGGGCCTGCCGGCGGGCGGGGTGCGGCTCGACCTCGGCAGCGGGCCCGGCCACTACATCCCGCACCTGGGCACGCCCGTGGTGGCCGCCGACGCCGCGGTGAACATGCTGTTCGAGGCCCGGCGGCGGCATCCCGGCACGCCGGCCGCGGCCTGCGATGTCGAGGCGCTGCCGTTCCGCCGCCACGGCCTGTCCGGGGTCTGGGCCAGCAAGGTCCTCCAGCACGTGCCGCCCGGTCGGCTGCCGGCGACGCTGGGTGAGCTGCATCGGGCCCTCGCGGTCGGCGGGACGCTCGACCTCACGCTGTTCGATCACGACGAGGCCGCCGCCTCGCCGGACCGCGCCCGCGTGACCGACGCCGACGACGACTTCCCCGGCCGCCTGTTCGCCTTCTGGTCCCCTGAGGCGCTCCGCCACCTGCTGGTCGGCGCCGGCTTCGTCGTCGACGACCTCGACGAGCGGCCGACCGGCACCGGGGGGTTCCGCCAACTGGCCGCCCGGGCGACCCGGGCAAGGACGCTGGCCGACACGGTGGCGCCGGGCGTGCGGGTCCTCGTGTGCGGGCTCAACCCCAGCCTGTACGCCGCCGACGCCGGCATCGGGTTCGCCCGTCCCGGGAACCGGTTCTGGGCGGCGGCCCGGGCGGCCGGCCTGGCCACGGCCGATCGCGACCCGGCCGCCGCCCTGCGCGACCACGGGATGGGCATGACCGACATCGTGAAGCGGGCCACGGTGGCCGCCGCCGAACTGACCCCCGACGAGTACCGGGCCGGACTGGCCCGGATCCGGTGGCTCCTGGGCTGGTTGCGACCGCGCGTCGTCTGCTTCGTGGGCCTGGCCGGCTGGCGGGCAGTCGTCGACCGCAAGGCGGTCCCGGGCATCCAGCCTCAGGGGTTGGCGGGCGTGCCGACCTACGTGATGCCGTCGACCAGCGGGCTCAACGCCTCGTCGCGGCCGGCCGACCTGGTGGAGCACCTGCGGGCGGTCGCCGCCCTCGCGTACGGAGCCGGGGGCGACCCGGCCGGGGTCGCCGGCCACGGTCGATAAATCGACGCGATCGCCTCGTCGGTCGAAAGGGCGTCGGCGGCGGGGGCTTCGACCCTCCCTCGGCGGACATCCGACCTGCGGTGGGGCGCTACCGTGCGCCCCGACATGACGCTTCTGCCGGAGGAGCGGGTGAGCCCTCGGGGTGAGGACGGGACGGCCGTCGAGGACGGGCTCGTGAGCGACACCGCCGTGGCGCGCCCGCGCACGACGCCGGTGACAACCGCCGACAAGCCCCGCCTGCAGCGCGCCGTCGCCACGTTCGGGCTGGCCGGCGTGGTGATCCTCGGGCTCATGGCGGCGTCGGTCGGCTTCGCCTACGAGCAGTCCCGCGCCGCCGGTCGGGACGAGGACGCCGTCGTCGAGGCCGCCGCCGCCCTCGAGGACCAGCTGGTCAACAGCATCGACGCCCTCGGCGCCGTCGGCGGCCTGGCCGTGGACGGCGAGGTCAGCCCGGCGGAGTTCGAGACGTTCGCCAGCGCGCTCATCGACGACGGGGAGTACCGGGTCATCGCCCACGAGGTCGTGGTCGACGCGGGGGACCGGGCAGCGTGGGAGGCCGAGAACGTCCCCATCCGGGAGCCGGCCGACGACGGCGGCGAGCTGGTCCCCGCCGGCGAGCGCGACCAGTACCTCCCGGTCATCGACGTCTACCCGGACGATGAGACCACCGAGGACGTCCTCGGGTTCGACCTGGCCGGCGAGTCGTCGCGGGCGGCGGCCACCGAGCGGGCCGCCGAGGAGCGTCGGGCGGTGCTGGGCGGCCCGGTCCGCCTCGCGGTCGACGGCAGCCCGGGCGTCCTCGTGGTTCAGCCGCTGTACAGCCTGGAGGACGTGCAGGAGCCGCTCCTGGTCGGGTTCGTGAGCGGCTCGCTGGTGGCGTCGGAGCTGGTGGACGGCCTGGACGACGTGCTGCCCAGCGACACCGCGGTCGCCGTGGAGGCGGACGGGACCACGCTGGCCGGCGAGCCGGGCCGCGGCGCCGAGGCGACCGTGCGCATCGCCGGCGAGGAGTGGGTCGTCTCGGCCGACGACCCCCGGGCCCTGTCCGCGGAGCTTCCTGCCGTCCTGGCCGCCGGCACCCTGGCGCTCACCGCCCTCCTCCTCTTCTCGGCCCGGCGCGACCGCCGCTACCAGGAGGCCAACGACGCCCTCACCCGGCGCCTGGCCGACGAGGCGGCCCGCGACGCCGCCGTGGCCGCCGTCGCCAACGAGCTCTCGCTCGCCGCCGACACCGACGCCGTGGCCAGGGTGGTCACCACCGACGCCGCCGCGGTCGTGGGCGCCGACTACGCCGACGTCGGCCTGCTCGAGGACGCCGATCACCTGACCATGAGCGTCCGGGGAGCCCCGGTCGACGACGCCCTGGCGGGCCGCTACCGGCGTCTGCCGCTCGACGCCCACATCCCGACGTCAGACGCCGTCCGGGAGCGGCGGCTCGTGGTGGTCGAGGACATGGCGGCCTACCAGTCCGACCACCCCGAGCTGCTGGCCGACGTCGAGGAGACCGGCACCACGGCCGTCGCCGCCGCCCCGCTGCTGGGCGCCGAGGGCGAGCCGGTGGGCGTGCTGGTGTTCCTCTGGGGCCGGCCGGTGACCGTCGACGACCGCACCCGCACGACGATCGAGAACCTGGCGCGGCTGTGCGGCCAGACGCTCGGCCGCACGCGCCTCGCCGGGCGGACCGCCCAGGTCGCCCAGTTGGCCGGGGCCATGGCCGTGGCCACCTCCCCGGCCGACGTGGCCGACCGCCTCTCGCAACACGCCCGCACGGCGCTGGGGGCGGCCCACGCCAACGTGCGCCTGGTCGACCGCAGCACCGGGACCCTCCGGGCGGTCGTCGACACCGAGGTCCCCGACGGAGTGGCCGACCGCTACCACGAGCTGCCCCTCGACGCCAGCGTCCCCCTCGTCGACGCCGTGCGGCTCGACGAGCCGATCTGGCTCCACGACCTCGCCGAGCAGCAGGCCCTCTACCCCGCCTCGGCGGACGACGCCCGGGCCGCCGGCTTCGCCGCCACGGCCTCGATCCCACTCCACGACAGCTCGGGGGACGCCACCGGGGCGGTGGCGTTCGCCTGGCCCAACCCGATGCGCTTCGACGCCGGGCTGCGGGCCACGCTGTCCACGGTCGCCGACGTCACCGGCCAGACGCTGGAGCGGACCCGCCTCGCCGCCGCCCACCAGCGCCGGGCCGAGGCCCTGGGCCGTTTCGCCTCGGTCCTGGCGGCCACGACCACCCGCGCCGGGGTGGCCTCCGCCATCGCCGAGCACGTCCCCGCCCTGCTGGACGCCCGCCAAGTCCGCATCGCGGTGGCCGACCCGACCGGTGCCACCCTGGTCCCGCTGGTCGTCCCGGAAACGCCCACCGACGACGCCGCGGCCACGGGCCCGACCGCCACCGGAGCCGGGGCCGCCGCCACCGACGGGTCAGGTGCCGGCGGCGGGACCGCCACCGGGGCCACGGCCACCGGCGCCACGAGCGACGGAGCCATCGCCACCGGCTTGGCGAGCGACCGGCCCACCTCCACCGGCGGGACGAGCGACGGCACCGCCCCCACCGGCGAGACGAGCGACGGCGACACCCCCATCGGCGAGACGAGCGACGGCGCCACCCCGGCCGACGAAACGGGCGACGGCGCCACCCCCACCGACGAAACGACCGACGGCGCCACCCCCACCGGCGGGACCAGCGCCCGGGCGAGCGCCGCCGCCGGGTCACGTGTCGACGGGGCGACCACCACCCGCCGGG
>Ga0126307_10001557_pt1 | contig 15124 bp, 10 predicted proteins | sample Plot28_FD_89955 | JGI IMG/M metagenome (GOLD analysis project Ga0126307, IMG submission 89955) | Serpentine soil microbial communities from UC McLaughlin Reserve, CA, USA - Plot28 | ecosystem: Environmental > Terrestrial > Soil > Grasslands | place: USA: UC McLaughlin Reserve, Lake County... | reverse complement strand
CGCCTCAGCCCCGGTCTCTACGCTGCGCATCCTCCCCCGGCGTTCCATAACCTACCAGCATGCAGCAAAAAGGCCCCCGTTACAAGACGAGAGCCTTAACCTTCTGGTTCAGAATGGCCCTATACCTATCGTTGAGATGTAGGGACGGTTCGCGAACCACCCTTGCACGAATCCCGGTAGGGGCGGGTTTGAAATCCGCCCCTACAATTTGGGGACCACGATCACCTTGACGCTCGCTTCTACTTCGCCGTGGACCTGTATGGGCACCTGGTGCGTACCCAGGGCCTTTATAGGCTCTTCGAGGCGGACGCGGCGCCTGTCCAGGCGGATATCGCGAGCCCTCTCGACCGCGTCGGCGATGTTGGCCGCCGTGACCGAGCCGAACAGGCGCTCGTCCTCGCCGGTTCGGGCTTCGATCGTGATCACGCTCTTGTTGAGGACGCCTGCGATCTCCTCCGCCCTCTCGGCCAGACGCCTATCCCTCTCCTCGGACTCCTCCATCGCGCGGCGGGCTTCCTCCAGCTTGGCCGGGGTCGCCACCTCGGCGAGGCCGCGTGGGGCGAGGAAGTTGCGAACGTAGCCGCGGCTAACGTCGACGATGTCGCCGCGCCGTCCGATCTTCTCGACATCCTGGTTCAGTATGACCTGCATGGACCTTACCTCCCTACCACGTAGGGCAGCAGCGCCATCTCACGGGCGCGTTTGATCGCCGCTGCGGCCTCCCGCTGGTGTTGCGGGCACAGCCCCGTGACCCTGCGGGCCCTGACCTTGCCACGGTCGGAGATGAACCGCCGCAGCATGTTGTAGTCCTTGTAGTCGACGTAAGCGACGTTCTCCTTGCAGAACACGCAGGGCTTGCTCTTCGTCGGTCGCCCCCCGCGGGGCGCACCGTTCCTTCTTCTACCCATTCATTACCTCCGTAGTAGTCAAGCCGTAGCCTCGGTGGGCTCGGGCAGCGGCTCGCGCGCGTAGCTCGGCGGGAGCTTCACGACCATGTGCCTGAGCACGTCGTCGGAGACGCGCAGGATGCGCTTCAACTCAGCAAGGGTGCGCTCCCCGGCGGTGAACTCCATGACCACGTAAAAACCGTCCGTGCGGTGGTCTATCTCGTAGGCCAGCTTGCGACGTCCCCAGTGGTTCGGCTCCCCGGCCTCGCCTCCCGTGCGCTCGATGATCGTACGAAAACGCCCGATGGTGTTCTCGACCTGCTCCTCGTCGAGCTCGGGGATCACTATGAGCATGGCTTCGTAAGTGTCGATGTTTGCCTCCTCCGGTCTAGTGTCGGCTTCTTCGCGCAGAAGAAGCAGGGGCTTATTGGATTGCCACGATAGTGTAACAGTGGGATCGAACTGTTACAAACGGCGGTTTGCGGAAGGGACTCTTCCACAAACCACGCCGTCAGCTTTCAGCTCTTTGTCTTTGCTGATAGCGCGTCGTGCAGTGGGCTTGAGAGTCTTGTGCACGGCGCTAACGCGACGAGCGTCTTAGGATTCGCGGTCCGTGTCTCTTGCGAGGCTATACTCTGCGCGTGGAGAACGGAGCCGGCATCGCCGTCGAGACCGTGGGCCTGGAGAAGGTCTATGGCGAGGGTCCGACCGCGGTACGCGCCCTCGAGGGCGTCTCCCTGTCGTTTCCCGACGGGGAGTTCGCGGCCATTATGGGCCCTTCGGGGTCAGGGAAGAGCACGCTCTTGCACATCTTAGGAGCCCTGGACAAGCCTACGTCAGGGCGCGTGGTCGTCGGGGGGACCGAGCTCTCGGGGCTCTCTGACAAGAAGCTAACGCTCCTCAGGCGGGAGCGGATGGGCTTCGTTTTCCAGTTCTTCAACCTCATCCCCACGCTCACCGCCGAGGAGAACGTGCTGTTGCCCGTACTCATCGCCGGCAAGAAGCCTGGCAAGTACGGCAAGAGGCTCGACGAGCTCCTCGATCTCGTGAAGCTCACGGGGCGACGGACGCACAGGCCGGACGAGCTCTCCGGTGGCGAGCAACAGAGGGTCGCCATAGCGCGGGCCCTGATCACAACCCCCGACATCATCCTGGCCGACGAGCCGACGGGGAACCTCGACTCGAAGACCGGCGCCGAGGTACTCGGGCTCCTGAAAGAATCGGCGGCCCGCTTCGAGCAGACGATACTCATGGTCACCCACGACCCACGGGCCGCCGCCACGGCCGGCCGCGCGGTCTTCCTCTCCGACGGGCGCGTGGTCGACGAGGCCACAGACCCCGACCAGGCCGAGATCCTGGAACGCATCAGCACACTCGAGGCGGATGGATAACGTAGTTTCCGGCCTCCGGATGGCCAGCGAAGCGTGAAGCTCAGGCGGTTCTCCGGGCTGAGCCTCCGGAATCTGCGCGCCAGGGTGCAACGTACCCTGCTCACGGCCGTCGGCATCGTGCTCGGGGTGGGCATCGTCTTCGGCGTGCTCACCCTCTCGGACACCATGTCAGGCACCTTCAAGGATCTCTTTACCCGGGCCTACGGATCGGCCGACCTCACCGTGACGGCGGCAGGCGGCAGCGGCGGGTTCGACCAGAAGGTGGTCGAAGCGGTACGCGGATATGAGGGGGTAGGATCCGCCGCGCCGAATTATTCGCTCTCTTCGTCACTTATCCTCGACAAGGTGCGGAAAAACCGCCTGCCCGAGGTCAGGACCATGCGCCTCTTCGGCGTCGAGCCGCGGTCTGCAAAGCTCGCGACGGGCTTCGAGCTAACCGACGGACACTTCCCGCACAGCGGCAAAGAGCTCACGCTAGACGGCAGTTCTGCCAAGAGCGCGGGGCTAAGGATAGGCGACGGGGTCACAGTAGGTACGCCGGATGGACCGAAGAAGCTGAAGCTCGTAGGGCTCTTGCGTATACCTGGAGGTTCTTTCGGCGGGCTCGCCTTCGGCATCGTGCCCTTGCACTTCGCCCAGAAGGCCTTCGACAAACAGGGGCAGATCTCCAGTATCGCCGTCGAGGCCGCGGAGGGCGTCTCCGTCTCGGACCTCAGCGACACTCTGAACAGAAAGCTCGGAGAGGGTCTGCAGGCCGAGCGTTCCGAGACGCGCACCCAGGAGGTAAGCGGCCAGCTCCAGGGGTTCAAGATCGCGCTCCTTTTCTTCGCCGGAACCTCGCTCTTCGTCGGGGCCTTCCTGGTCTTCAACGCCCTCTCGATGACCATCCTGGAGCGGACGCGCGAGCTCGGGATGCTCCGCGCCCTCGGCTCGACGCGGGCGATGATCGGACGCTCCGTCATAGTGGAGGCGATGCTCCTCGGCATACTCGGCTCGCTCCTCGGCGTGATCTTCGGGTACGGGATGGCAAAAGGACTCGTCTACCTCTTCGGCAGGGCCTTCCTGTTCGAGATCACAACCCTGATCCTCTCTCCTTTTGCCCTCGTCTCCGCCATCGTCGTCGGCATAGCCGTTACGGTCGTCGCGGCCCTCTACCCGGCCATGAAGGCGGGGAGGGTGAGCCCCGTCGAGGCGATGCGCGCCCGGTCCGCAGGGGCCACGAACGAGTCGGCGCCCTCGCGCGGCGGCGCGCGCCTGGCCCCGGTCTTGGGCCTCGTGCTCACCGGCGCCGGGGTGCCCTGGATCTACTACCTCGCCAAGAACCTCTCTGCCAACCTCGGGGGCCTCGTCTACGCCTCGGGGATCATGGCAATCATCGCGGCCTTCCTTGGTATCTCCCTGGTGATCCCCGTCCTCGTAAGGCCGCTCGCGGGGTTGTTCTCGCCCGTACTCAGGCTCCTGTTCGGGGTCGAGGGGAGGATGGCCGCGGCGAACGCGACGCGCAACAGGGGGAGGACGGCGCTAACGGCCTCGGCCCTCATGGTCGGCATCTCGCTCGTCGTGGCGTTCTCGGCCCTCGGCGGGAGCCTCCTCGGCTCGATCAGGGACTACCTCGACGGCTCCCTCGGAAGTGACTACGTGGTGCAGCCCTCGCAGCAGAACTCGGACGCCGGCTTCTCTGCGAAGTTGCCCGAGCAGATCGGTCACCTGCAGGGGGTAGAGAAGACGACGAGCATTGTCTCGACCTTCCGCCAGGACGGAAAGAAGGTAGACGCCGTCTTCGGGGTGGACCAGAACTACCCCGAAATCTTCCGGGTAAACTACGCCGCCGGAGGACCGGAGGCTTTCTCCGAGTTGAAGAACGGTGATGCCCTCGTCGGCAAGCAACTCGCCCAGGAACGCGGGCTCGACCTGGGATCCAAGATAGGGCTGCCCGGCCCGAAGGGAGAGAAGAAGTACAGGGTCGAAGGTATCCTCCAAAACGACATTGTGGGCGGCGGGATGGGTATCTACCTCTCCAAAGAGGTCCTCGCCAGAGACTTCAACGAGACCCAGAGCGAGTTCCTCGCCATAAAGGCAAGGCCGGGCTCAGACCGCGAAGCCTTAAGACGCAGGGTCGAAGACGTTCTCGAGGACTACCCGCAGTTCATGCTCTACTCGAACGCCGAGTGGAAGGCGCAGATAGAGAGCGACTTCAACCGCCAGTACGTCTTCTTCTACGCCATCATGGGCGTCTCCGTGGCCGTCTCGGCCTTCGGGGTCGTCAACACGCTCTCCATGAGCGTCTTCGAGCGTACCCGAGAGATCGGGATACTCAGGGCCGTAGGGACGACGCGGCTCCAGATAGGACGGCTCATCATAGACGAGGGGGTCGTAATAAGCCTGATCGGCTGCCTTATCGGCGTCGCCCTAGGTTCGCTGCTGGGCTACCTCTTCGTCCAGGGCTCGGAGGCCGGGGGCTTCGAGATAGACTTCTACTACCCCAAGCTGCCCGCCCTCGCCGCCTTGCTCTCAGGCCTCTTCATAGGCGTCTTCGCAGGCCTCCTCCCCGCCTGCTCCGCCGCCCGAAAAAGCATCGTCGAGGCCGTTCAGTACGAGTGAGGTCTATGCAAGACCGTATCTCGCCCGGGTAGAGTAACGCGCCTCCGGGAGCTCTCAGGGTCTAGAATGAACCAGCCGTATCTCCCGGGGAAGGCTGGTTGGTGAAGAAACGACGGTCAGAGGAGAGCAACCAGGAAAACGGGGCGTCGCCCGGGCCCATAACCCCGCAGTGGTGGTCTTTCTCGTCGCTGGTCCCGGCGCTCGCCGGCGCGCTCTGGCTGTGGATGGCGGTGCGGGGCGGTACGGCAGCTATCCTTCTGGGGGCATTGCCGGGAGCGTTACTGCTCGGCACGGGGCTCTCAGGAGTTTTGTGGGATGCGGGATCCAGGACCCTGCAGTATATGGCTCTGGCGTCCGGTCTCGGGGTGGTTCTCTCTGTACCCGTAGCCGTGCTCCTAGGTCCTGCCACCGGCGTCGTACTGGGAGCGATCTCGGCGGCTAGCTTTCTCGCGACAGGCTACCTTGCCCTCGCCGAGCACCGCCGTCTTTCCGACGTTCCGGCCCCAAATATTAGCCCCGGCTTCGCACTGAGCGCGGCGACCGATGAGGTCATGATGTGCGCCATCATCCTCACGACCTGGCCCGTGGCGGTTGGCCCCGTCGCCGTCCGCGTCAGGCGCGAGGCCTCGGAAGCCTACCCGCTGTTCGAGGAGAGGGGCTGGTTGGCGAAGCCGGCCACCTACCACAGGGAACCGCCGCCGCTGAAAAAGCCCACGATCCAACCCATCAGCCATCGTGGATGGGAGATCGAATGTCTAACCTTCGATAGCCTCTACGAGCCGCGCACGGAGGAGCCGGGCCGCGAGCGCTGGCTAGCCCGCAGGCACGCCCCTACCGCGTACGCCTGGACCCTGCGCCACCAGGGCGAGCAGCGACCGTGGCTGATCTGCGTCCACGGCTTAAGGGTGGGCGGCCTGAGAAATAATCTCTCCCTCTTTCGACCCGACTACCTGCACCAGGAACTGGGCCTGAACATTTTGATGCCAGTTCTCCCCACGCACGGTCCGCGACGTAGAGGCCCCATCGGCGGCGAGAGGACGCTTTCAGGCGACGTGATGGACTCGCTGCATACGGGCGAGCAAGCAATCTGGGACCTCAGGCGGCTCGTCTCGTGGCTGCGCAAGAGCGAGGGCGCGCCGGCCGTAGGCGCGATCGGCCACTCCCTGGGCGGCTACGTGGTAGCGCTGCTAGCCTCTCTGGAGAGGGATCTGGACTGCGCCGTCGCAGGCAACCCTGCGGTCGATCCCGCGCACCTGTTCTGGACCAACGCACCGGCCATAGTGACGCACTCTCTGAGCGCCGAGGGCATGCGCGAGGATACGCTCGAAGCACTCCTGCGTCCGATCTCTCCGCTCGCCCTCGAGCCCATGGTCCCACACGAGCGCAGGGCCATCTTCGCCGGCGTGGGCGACCGCGTGGTGCCACCGACCGAGGCAGACAGCCTGTGGCGCCACTGGGAAAGACCGCGTGTGGGCTGGTACCAGGGGGCCCACGGGCGGTTCCTCCACGCCCCCGAGGCACGCAGGGTCCTCGAAGATGCTCTGCGCGCCGCGGGCATGCTCTAAAGCGGAGTCCGGAAGGGTCAAACCCTTCCGGACTCCGCGCTGGTCAGCACTTCAGCGTGTCAGCAAGTCAGATCTTTGTTTGCTTAAGTGCTCGTCGTGGGTAAGGCTTTGGAGCTCTATGCACGACGTTGTAAGCGCCTTTACTCGGGCGTGCGGTAAACGCCGTTAGCATCTGCGACGTATACTCTCGATGGACTCTCAGAAAAAGGAAGGTGGGCGCTCTGGCGGCGTCATCGGCCAGGCCGAAGAAGCGGGTGGCGGTTGTCGGGGCCGGGATGGGCGGCCTAGCGGCAGCGATCCGGTTGGCCGCCATGGGCTTCGAGGTCGAAGTCTTCGAGAAGAACGACCAAGTCGGCGGACGCGTTGGACGACTCGCGGCAGAAGGTTTCACCTTCGATACTGGCCCGTCACTCCTACTCATGACGGATACCTACCGTGAGCTCTTCCGTTTTGCTGGGCGCAACCTGGACGACTACGCGAGGCTCATGCCGCTCGACTCCAACTACCGCGTAACCTTCGGCGACGGCGACTCTCTTACCATCCGCCGCACGCTCCCCGAGCTGATAAACGAGCTCGAACGCATAGAGCCTGGCGTCACCCCTAGCTTCTACCGCTTCCTCGAAGATGCCTGTAACAAGTACCGCCTCGGGCGCTCGGAGTTCGTGGAACGCGACTTTGAGGGGGCCACGGACTTCTTCGGGCTCCGTAATCTCAGGCTCCTCTTGAAGACGAAGGCGTTGGGGAACTACTACCGCCAGGTCTCCAAGTACTTCGCCTCGGAGAAACTCAGGCAGGCGTTTTCGCTGCAGACGATGTACCTGGGTCTCTCCCCCTTCGAGGCGCCGGCGGTCTACTCGCTTCTCCCTTACACGGAGCTCGCAGAGGACGGCCTCTGGTTCCCCGAAGGCGGGATGTATTCGCTCGTCGAAGCGATGGAGAGGCTTGCTACCGAGCTTGGCGTAAGGTTCCGCTTGAACAGCCAAGTCGAGCGTGTCGTCGTTACCAAGCGGCGGGCGCGCGGCGTCATGGTAGAGGGTAGCGAGATAGAGGCCGACGCCGTGCTCGCCAACGCGGACCTGCCTTATGCCTACCGCGAGCTCCTCAGCGGATCTGCGGACAACGACTTCAAGCTGAGGAGGCGCGAGAAGCTACGGTATACGGCCTCGGCGTTCATGCTCTATCTTGGAGTCGACGGGGACCTGGGGAACATGGTGCATCACAACTTCTACCTCTCCGGGCGCTACAGGGAGAACTTCGAGGCCATCTTCAGAGATCGTGCGTTGCCCGAAGACCCCTCGTTCTATGCCGTGGTTCCCTCGAAGACCGAGCCACGCATGGCCCCCGACGGGATGGAGAGCCTGTTCGTGCTCGTCCCCGTGCCGCACCTTGGAGCAGACGTTGACTGGGACCGCGACGGGGATGTATTCAGAGAGAAGGTCTACGATCTGCTGGAGCGCCGTTGCGGACTCGACCGAGGGCGCGTCGTCTACGAGAAGGTAAGGACGCCGCTCGACTGGCGGGACGAGTACAACCTGGAGGAGGGGGCCGCGTTCGGTATCGGGCACGGTATCTTCCAGGTAGGATACTTCCGGCCTCCGATGGTCTCGAAAGCCGTGCAAGGGATGTACTTCGTGGGCGCGAGCACCAGGCCGGGTACAGGGGTGCCGCTCGTTACCATAGGCGCCAGGCTGGTGGCCGGCCGCATAGGGCGTGAGGTCGGCGGCTCTTGAGGCTGGATCCTGCTGGCGGCAAGAAGCTCGACGGCGGGCTCTCGCTCGCTGAAAGTTACGACCTGTGCCGCAGGGTACAGAAGGCGCACAGCAGGACCTACTACTTCTCGACCAGGCTGTTCCCCGCTGAGGTAAGACCGCGCGTACACGCCCTATACGCCTTCATGCGCTACGCCGACGAGATCGTGGACCACCCCCACGAGTTGCCGCCAGGTGCCCAGCTCTCCATCCTGGAGGAGTTCGAGTCCGAGACGTTGGCGGCCGTCTCGGGAGAGGAGGTCCCAAACCCGGTTCTGCGCGCCTACGCAGACACGGTTCGCGCCTGCGAGATCGATCCCAAAACCATAACCGCCTTTATGGAGAGCATGAAGATGGATACCCGCGTCTTCCGCTACCCGGCATATTCTGACCTCGAGGCATACACCTACGGGAGCGCCGCCGTCGTCGGCCTGATGATGTGCAGGGTCGTGGGGGTGGCCGAAGGCAAGGCCGACGCCCACGCTCAGGCACTCGGCGTCGCCATGCAACTCTCCAACTTCCTGCGCGACGTCGGGGAGGACTGGCGGCGCGGGCGGGTGTATTTGCCGCTCGAGGATCTGGCGCGCTTCGGGTATACGGAGCGGGACCTCGCTTCAGGCGTCGTCGATGAGCGGTTCATCGCGCTGATGCGCTTCGAGATAGACAGGGCGCGGCGACTCTACGGCGTCGCCGATGAGGGGATGGACTACATCCCGAGGGGGAGAAGGTTCCCCGTGGTCGTCGCGCGCGAACTGTATGCGGCGATCCTCGACCGTATCGAGGCCCAGCAATACGACATCTTCTCGCGCAGGGCCCAGGTCTCACGCCCCGCAAAACTCCTTGTCGCGGCCAGGTGCGCGGCCCGCGACCCTAAAGAGATAGCGGACCGCATCCGCTACAGGCGCACGCGCCCACCCAAATAGACGCGCCGAATTGAAATCCTGGGGCTATCGTGCTGTAATTGCACGGTCACAGGCCCCCAGAAGAGTGGGCCATGACGCTCATCGAGAGCGGTGGAGGGACGGGCCCTGAGAAGCCGCGGCAACCGGCGAGGTGTAAGCTCTTCGTGGCAGGTGCCAACTCCCGCGGAGCAGACTCCGGCAGATGAGGTGAAAGTAGCAGACGCAGCCTCTCTCCTCCGCGCGAATGTGTGACGAAAACGAGAGAGGTTTTTATCTTGAGTCCGAACTTGAGAGAGCTGCTCGCCACGCGGGTCCTGATCGGGGACGGCGCCGTGGGCACGCTGCTCGGCGAACGCGGCGTCGGCTTCGGCCATCCCTACGCCCGCGCTAACCTCTCCCACCCGGGTATGGTTACCGACATCCACCTGGAGTATCTGAGGGCGGGCGCTGACGTCATAGAGACCAACACCTTCGCCGCCAACCGTTTCAAGCTCGAGACCCACGACCTCGAAGAGAGGGTGCGCGAAGTAAACGCAGAGGGCGCAAGGCTCGCCCGCAAGGCGGCCAGTACCGTCGCAGGAACGGGAGACAGGGTGCTTGTTCTCGGGGCCATCGGTCCGCTCGGGCGTCCGCTCGCCCCGATAGGCCCCGTCAGTCCTGAGCGGGCGAAATCCGTCTTTCTGGAGCAGGCCGAAGCGCTCCTCGAGGGTGGTGCCGACGCGATCCTCCTAGAGACCTTCACAGATCTGGTCGAGTTGCGGCTTGCCTACGAGGCGGTCGAGCCCCTGGATGCCCCCGTGCTCGCGTACAAGACCTTCGTCGAGGACGGCGAGACGCTCGCAGAAGGGCTGCCGGGGCGGGCGGCGCAGGAGATCTCCTCCTGGGGCGCCTCGCTCACGGGGTCGAACTGTACCGTCGGCCCACAAAGGATGGTGGAGATCATCGGTCAGATGGCAGACGGGGCCGGCCCCGTCGCCGCCTTCCCAAACCCCGGCCTCCCCCAGTTGGTCGGCGGCCACGTCCGCTTCCAGAGAAACGTGGACCACTTCGCCGAGTACGGTATCAAGCTCGCCGAGGCCGGGGCGCGGCTCGTAGGCGGCTGCTGCGGGACCACCCCGGCCCACGTCGCCGCACTCTCCAGAGCGCTGCGGGACTTCAGGGTCGAAGGTGCAGGAGCGCGCCGCCGGGTTGCCGTGGTGGAGCGGGGCGTGAAGGCGGATGTTCCCGCGGAGCCCGTCTCGGAGTTCGCGGAGCGGTTGCGCACCGGCTTCGCCGTGACGGTCGAGGTCGATCTGCCGCGCGGCAACGAGATAACACAGGTAGTCGAGGCGGCGCGGCGCTTGAAAGAGCGAGGCGTCCACGCGATAGACATCTCCGACGGGGCGAGGGCGAGGCTAAGGATGCATCCCATGGCGGCGGCCAGGATCGTACAGGATGAGGCGGGTATCGAGGTCGTCGCCCACATCTCATGCCGCGACAGGAACATCATAGGTTTGCAGGCCGACCTGCTCGGGGCCGCGGCGCTAGGCGTAAAGAACATCCTGGCCGTGACGGGGGACCCGGCCCAGATCGGGGACTACCCCGAGGCGACCTCGGTCTTCGACACCGACTCGGTCGGCCTCGTCCACGTTCTCTCCAGGATGAACAGGGGCGAGGACCTCGCCGGCAACCCTATAGGCGAGCCACCGGGGTTCCTTATCGGGGCGTCCTTCAACCCTACGGCAGAGGATCTGGACGAGGAGGTAGAGAAGCTACGGCGCAAGATCGAGGCCGGGGCCCACGCCTGCTGGACGCAGCCCGTCTTCGAGATCGGGGCCCTCGAGAACGCCCTCGACCGCATCGGCGACGATAGCGTCTGCATCCTGCTGGGCCTCATGCCGTTGCGCAGCGCCAGACAGGCGGAGTTCCTCCACCACGAGGTTCCCGGTATAGACATTCCGAAACACGTCCGCGGGAAGCTCGCCGCTCTGTCTCTCGAACACGCCCCAAAATACGGCGTCGAGGTCGCCCAGAGGCTGCTCGCCGAGGCCAGGCCACTGGTCGGGGGCGCCTACATTATGCCGCCGGCCAGCGCCCCAGACCTCGCGGGGGATGTGCTTGAGGCTATCAGCCTGCCCACAGGATAGGAGTCGATGGTTCTCCAGCGCAAGAGAGGCGAAGATAGGCAGGCCCGGTTATCCCGTTTCCGGGCGCTCTTGGAGCAACGCATCGTGCTGCTTGACTGCGCGATGGGGACCATGATCCAATCCTACGGCCTCTCGGAAGAGGACTACCGTGGGGAACGATTCGCCGATCATCAGGGAGAACTCAAGGGCAACAACGACCTGCTCTCGATCACCCAGCCGGCGATGATCAGGGATATCCACGAGGCCGCGATGGACGCCGGCTCGGACATCATCGAGACGAACACCTTCAGCTCGACTTCCATCGCCCAGGCGGATTACGGGCTGGAAGACCTGGCCTACGAACTGAACTACGAGGCGGCCCGCGTGGCCCGCGAGGCTGCGGATACCTACACGGAGAAGACGCCCGAGAGGCCGCGTTTTGTGGCAGGCGCTATCGGTCCGACGAACTGTACGGCGTCGCTCTCGCCGGACGTCAACAACCCTGGCTTCAGGAACATCACCTTCGACGAGCTCGCCGCGTCGTACGCAGAGGCCGCGCAGGGGCTCGTCGAGGGCGGGGTGGACCTGCTGCTCGTAGAGACCATCTTCGACACCCTCAACGCCAAGGCTGCCATCTTCGGGATCACGGCTTACCTCGAAGTGGAGGGCTTCGAGGTGCCCATCATGATCTCGGGTACGATCACCGACGCGAGCGGACGAACGCTCTCGGGACAGGTGACGGAGGCTTTCTGGAACTCCGTGCGCCACGCCAACCCAATAAGCGTGGGGCTGAACTGCGCGCTCGGGGCGAAAGAGCTGAGGCAGTACATCGAGGAGCTCTCCAGGATCTCCGACGTTCCCGTTAGCGCCTACCCGAACGCAGGCCTGCCCAACGAGTTCGGCGAGTACGAGGAGACGCCCGAGATCATGGCGGCAGAGATCAGGGAGTGGGCAACAGCCGGTTGGCTGAACATCGTCGGCGGCTGCTGCGGGACGACCCCGGATCACATCATGGCCATAGCCGAAGCCGTCTCTGGCCACCCGCCACGCGAGATACCGGAGATCCCCAGGAAACTCAGGCTCGCGGGGCTCGAACCGTGCAACGTCGGGCCAGAGTCTCTGTTCGTCAACGTCGGCGAGCGGACCAACGTCACCGGTTCGGCGCGCTTCAAGGAGCTCATATCCAACGGGGATTGCGAGACGGCCCTTGACGTGGCGCGCCAGCAGGTCGAGAACGGAGCCCAGATCATAGACGTCAACATGGACGAGGGGATGCTCGATGGCGAGGAGGCGATGGTCTGTTTCCTCGACCTGCTGGCCTCGGAACCCGACATCTCGCGGGTGCCCGTCATGATCGACTCATCAAGGTGGTCGATCATCGAGGCCGGCCTGAAACATGTGCAGGGCAAGGCGGTTGTCAACTCCATAAGCCTGAAGGAAGGCGAGGAGGAGTTCCTCAGGCGGGCGCGCCTACTGAAGCACTACGGCGCGGCGGTGATCGTGATGGCCTTCGACGAGAAAGGCCAGGCCGACACGAAAGACAGGAAGGTCGAGATAGGCAAACGCGCCTACCACATTCTCACCGAAGAGGTCGGTTTTCCGCCCGAGGATATCATCCTCGATCCTAACGTCTTCGCCATCGCAACCGGGATCGAGGAGCACGACGACTACGGCGTTGACTTCATTGAGGCGGTGCGTGAGATCTCGCAGTCCCTCCCCCACGCCAAGACCTCCGGCGGCATCTCGAACGTTTCATTCTCGTTCAGGGGCAACAACCCGGTGCGGGAGGCCATCCACGCGGTCTTCCTCTACCACGCCATAGAGGCAGGACTTACGATGGGCATATTGAACGCGGGCCAACTCGCCGTCTACGACGAGATAGACGAAGAGTTGCGCGAGGCCGTCGAGGACGTTGTCCTGAACCGCCGTCCCGACTCTACCGAACGGCTTCTCGCCCTGGCGGAGAAGTACCGCGGCCAGGGTGAGGCGGTATCGGATGAGAAGGACCGGGAATGGAGGGGCTGGCCGGTCGAGAAGCGGCTGGAGCACGCGCTTGTCAAGGGCGTAGCCGAGTTCGTCGAGGAGGATACGGAGGAGGCGCGGCTTCGAGCAGGACGTCCGCTCGAGGTGATCGAAGGTCTGCTCATGGACGGGATGAACGTCGTTGGGGATCTGTTCGGGTCTGGCAAGATGTTTTTGCCACAGGTCGTGAAGAGCGCCCGCGTAATGAAGAAGGCCGTAGCCTACCTCGTCCCGTTCATTGAGCAGGAAGGGGGCGAGGCACGCAAGTCCAACGGCACGGTGGTGATGGCTACCGTCAAGGGCGACGTGCACGATATAGGGAAGAACATCGTCGGGGTCGTGCTGCAGTGCAACAACTTCGAGGTCATAGACCTCGGTGTCATGGTGCCTTCGGCGAAGATCCTCCAGACTGCCAGGGAGAAGAACGCGGACGCCATCGGGCTCTCCGGCCTCATAACACCCTCTCTTGACGAGATGATCCACAACGCTAAAGAGATGCAGCGCGAGGGCTTCGATATACCGCTCTTGATCGGCGGGGCCACGACTTCCCAGACGCACACGGCCGTCAAGATTGCACCCGGCTACGAGCAGCCCGTGATCTACATAAAAGACGCCTCGCGCGCCGTCGGCGTGGTCCAGAACCTCCTAAGCGAGAGCCGCAAGGCCGGCTACGTCGAGCAGATCGCCGCGGACTACGAGCGGGTCCGCCGCAAGCACGCAGGCCGCCGCTCGGAGACCAGGCTCACGACGCTAAAGAGGGCACGCCACAACCGCACTAAGATCGACTGGGAAGGCTACAGGCCGCCGAAGCCCAACGTTCTCGGTGTACGAACGTTCGACGACTACGCCCTGCAGGAGATAAGGCCATACATTGACTGGACACCCTTCTTCCATTCCTGGCAGCTGAAGGGTAGCTATCCGAAGATACTCGACGACCCCGAGAAAGGCGAAGAGGCCAGAAAGCTCTTCGCGGACGCCCAAGGCTTGCTCGACCACATCATCGCCGAGAAATGGCTCACGCCCCGCGCCGTCTTCGGCCTCTTCCCCGCGAACGCCCTGGAGGACGATTCCGTAGAGGTCTACACCGACGAGTCACGCGAAGAGGCGCTCGCCAACCTCCACTTCCTGCGCCAGCAGAAGCAGAAGCCGCCGGGCCGTCCGAACCGCTCCCTCGCCGATTTCGTCGCCCCGAAAAGTACCGGCCTCGAAGACTATATCGGGCTCTTCGCCGTGACCGCGGGGCTCGGTGCTGAGGCGTCCGCGCGGCGCTTCGAAGATGACAACGATGACTACAACGCCATAATGGTCAAGGCGCTAGCAGACAGGCTCGCCGAGGCCTTCGCCGAACTCATGCACCGTCGAATCCGTAGGGAATTCTGGGGCTACGCTGGGGGCGAATCGCTAGACAACGAGGCCTTGATCCGTGAGGAATACAGCGGGATCCGCCCAGCCCCAGGGTATCCTGCCTGCCCCGAACACACGGAGAAACGCACCCTTTGGAGGTTGCTCGACGTTGAGAACAATGCCGCCATCGCGCTGACCGACAGCTGCGCGATGTCGCCGGGCGCGGCGGTCAGCGGCTACTACTTCTCCCACCCCGATTCCAGGTACTTCGGCGTGGCCGAGATCGGACGCGACCAGGCCAAGGATTACGCCGAACGCAAGGGCTGGACCCTAGAAGAGGCCGAGAAGTGGCTCGCTCCCAATCTCGGCTACAACGCCGAGCATAAGGCTTGAAAGCCTTATGCTCGACGAGCAAGTCAGCTAGTCAGCACTTCAGCAAACAGCGCGTTGCGATGAAGATGGACCGCATGGCATCATGGAGCGATGAAAGCTTACTCCGAAGACCTTCGTAGGAAGATCGTGGATGCCATCGGGAGAGGCATGCCCAAGGCCGAAGCGG